>Ga0265297_10001612_pt1 | contig 51644 bp, 46 predicted proteins | sample Munlanlwell13791_FD_192502 | JGI IMG/M metagenome (GOLD analysis project Ga0265297, IMG submission 192502) | Leachate microbial communities from a municipal landfill in Southern Ontario, Canada - Leachate well 137-91 | ecosystem: Engineered > Solid waste > Landfill > Unclassified | place...
ACGTCAGGGTTATTGGCTTGCTGGTCTGTAATGTGGTAGTTTGTATGCGCACGGTTTCTATCCTCCATTGGCAAATAGATGATACGAAACCGTGCCCTGTTTTTAGAAGTCAACTGAAGTTTTCAGGGTAACCAGCACCGCCGCTGTCGCCACCATTTGAAGCTTCAGCATTTCACAGTTATGGGTGATGCGCTTGTCTGGATTGCCGTAGCGTTCCCAGTTACCACCCTGACAGGTGGGACAGGCAGGCAGCATTTTGCAATTTTCACAAAGACCGTTTTCTGCCGGTTTCCTTTTCCACGCTCTGAATTCTTCTAACGGGACCGATTTTCCTGCGGAGAATTTTATAAAGCGATGGCATGGATACTTCACCCCATCAACGCCTATCGCAACCATGCCATTGCCCGCGCCACACCATGCTTTGGGGCGGTCCACATCCTTAAAAAGACAATTTTGTATCGGGAGAGAAATTAAATTCGGCAGTTCAATAGCGCTGTTTTTGCTATAAAAAGTAACGATGCGCGCCAATTCGGTCTCGAATGTTTTGAGGTGTTTTTGCTTTTGTTCGCCATCGCCCCACACATCATCGTGTACAAGATTGAGGCTGACGCCACAACCGCGTTTTAGAATCTCAAAAAGCCCATCGGCAATGTATGGGAGAGACCGATTATCCACTGTCATCTTAAACTTCTGTTTCGGCCAATGCTTATTCAAGAAATCAACATTTGCTACAACCACGTCGTATGATTGAGATCTGTTCATGTCATGAGCTGTCTTCGTTCCGTCAAAACTAAGCATTGGGGTTATCAATTGTTTGTGTTTAAGGAACCAAGCCTTGTTCTCCTCAGTAAAAAGTGTTCCGTTGGTGGACATTGAAAAGCCGTAGTTTTTTCCCCAATTGTTGTGCGGACATATTACAGCTGCTACAATGCGCTGGATCATGGGAAATGCAAGCATAGGCTCGCCTCCCATAAAATCAATCATCACTTCATCATATGCAGGCTCGCCGTCCAACTCAGCATTCCCGCTAAGATAATATCTGACAGCATTCATGGCCGTGTCAAAATCCATGAACGTGGAGTTCTTGCTGTGCTCAAAGCAATAAGCGCAACTCAAATTGCATCCTTCCGTCACAATAAGCTGAAGTGTGAGACGTTTCGGATCTTTTTGGGATTGTACAGATTGCTTGGAGCGAGAGACGTCTTTCACATCTGTGTTGGTTTTTTCCGCCATTGCACTGTCCCACCCATCAAGCATTATGGCTGAACTTGCTAATGCTCCCAAGTTGGGGCAACGAGATTGACGCAAGAACCGCCGCAAGTGCCCTTACACGGCCAGTGCAGGTTCCATCACAACCACCATAACAGTTGCTGTGGCAAGTATCGGCGCAAGTCACAGAGCAAGAACCCCTGCATGAGCCATGACAATCGTCCGCACAAACAGAGGAGCAACTGCCTTTGCAACCACCCGCACAAGTATTATTGCAGGTACCTTCACAACCAGAACATGTTCGACTAGAAACAGGATTTATATCAATGGTTGCTTTAGGTTCAGGACCCAGTTTCTCATCAATCCTGTTTTGCAACAATTTGATGGCAGGAAAATCATCAGACTCGGAAATATCTGTTGCTACGCCAGGCATGGATTTGGAGGTGAACTTCTTCAGCCCAAATGCACAAGTTCCAAGCACAAGCAAAACAGCGCCGAAAACAAGCTCATTCTTGCTGACTGGTGTTGATTTCGATTTTAAATTTCCACGCGGAGTATCCGCAATATTTCCAGATTCAAGCTTTGAGTTGGATGCGGAAACGGTACTAATTTGGCTCTCATTAACAGCCTGTCCATAGACTCCTTGTCCTGTCAAGTGTGTTGTTTGATGCACCGCAGTTTCGGCAATCACCATGGAATTGGAAGACAGGTTAATAGGCAGAATGTCTTGTGCTGTTTTTGATATCAAACCCACAGCATCGGCAGTATTCAATTTCGCGCCATCAAAAAAGCCGCTCCAATTGTCATTTTGTTGGTATTTTTGCAGGATACTCTTAACAGCATTAACAGCCTCCGTGTTAAAGGATTTGCGTTGAGGCTGGTGTGGTTGGTCTTTTGTTTTATCAGTTGCGCTGGCACTTTCTTGCGTCGCATGTGCTTCGCTTGAATTGCCCCAAATAGCCCCAAACAGTTCAGATTCCTGCGCGGTAAGGATAGCTTTGTTTGCCAATTCCTTCTTAAGACTATCCAAAAAAAACAGACCGTCTGCAATTTTCTTGACGCGAACATCTTCGGAAATATTGTCCAAAGACTGTTGTTCACTCTCTTCCCCTGCGTGTTTAGCCCGGTAGACTTGGTATTTGGAAAAGACAGCGGAGCCTTCGTCACTAATCGCGGAGGACTTAGTGTCCGGCGCTGTTTCGGTATTGCCCCAAACAGATGCGAACATCTCAAGTTCATCGGTATCAAGCAACATTTTTCCCAGAAACTTATTTTTTAGGGCAGATAGTGTCCTCTCGCCTTCGGAAACTTTTTTTACACGACTATCTGCCGGCAGTTGATCCCAGGACTCTTTTGTCTCTCCCTTCTGTCCATGCGCAACCAAAAATTCCTCGAACCTGAAGTATTCGGCATGTGCCGGATCGTTAAACACAGTGTCGGATTGAATCATCATCTCGTCTGCCGCGACTTTGCTTTGCCAGAAACATATCCCCAGCATGGAGGTTATGAGAATTGAAACTATACCCCGTTGGTTTGTCATAAACCTCCCTCATGTGCGCCGATTTGCCTATTCATCCCTTTTATCGCCTTGATAAGGCCTGCGGGATTGACCACTTTTTTGAGCGTGAATTCCCCGTCAAACTTGGATGGAGCCGGAAAATGCGCGCTGAATTTCACCGGTTCCGCGGTTTTAAGCGCGGCTGCCCAAAAGATTTCCGGCGTTATATCCGGGCTAACCTGACAGGCTAACGCATACAGGCCGGCTACCCACGGAATAGTCCAACTGATTCCACCGACTCTGGAAAAATAATAGTCCTTGTTTCCGTTGGGATCGGCGACTGTTCGGGAATCCATTGGAATTTCCAACTCATCTGGTTGCGAGCCTAGTTTATTTCTGCAAAACATTGTCCCGCTTGCATAGGAATTCCGATTATCCGGGTCGGCAAGCGGGAAGCGGCCCATTCCATCAATCTTAAAATGTTCATCAGCGACAACTATCACAAAAATGCCGCTTTTATCGGCTTCCTTTATGGATTCAACCGTTTCATCGTATCCGGGTGTTATACTGTCTAGTCCCAATGATATGGAAATAACCCGAATCTTGTTTTCCTTCGGCAGTTGCTTGTTGACCTCTATAAGCCTGTTTATTGATTTTGCGATAGGGTTTAAATCGTAGACGAATTTCCCATCCACGTTTTCGCCGTTGGTTTCCCCGATAAAGTATAAATCCGCTTCCGGCGCCACGCCTGTGGTTTTTCCGACCGCGATAGACGCCACCGCAGAGGCGTGCATGGATGCTTCGTTGAACACAAGATGTATTTCCTCATACAGTTTCAATCTGTCTGCATATTCAACATGGTCAACCAGCAGCCCCTGGTCAATTATGCCGATGCCGATTCCCTTCCCGGTTATTCCTTGCTTGTGCAATTCTCTTATGCCTAAACCCGGATTTTTGCCCAACTCCATTATTTTGCCTGGCTCAAATCCTCTGGGCAGCTTGTCCGGGAATTCAGTTTTGGTGTTGAACCCGGCATAAAAGATGTCTTTGTTTTTTTTCAGTAACGACGCAAATCCGTTTAAATCGCAATTCCTGAAATCCATCTGAAATGTCTGCCGATTTTTCTCATCATACTTAAAATTATCCGGTGTCAGTTGTGCCTGCTTAAACGAATAATCTGCGGGTTTGTGGCGGACATCTATTTTAGGGAACTTAATATTCTCTGCGTACGCCGGAGAACAGAGAAGGAAAAGCAGAACTAAAAGGTGTATTTTTATTTTGGCGCTGCACACAAGCATATTGTACCAAAACTGCGGGCCAGCAATATCTCAAATTTAGAGCGCGCCCGGCAGAACATCTCGCTGGATGTAATGAAAAAATAGCTCGCACGCTTAAAACGGCGGGGCCGGAGCTGCTGCGCGACGGCAGGCAAATCAAACCCTGAAAAAATCCGCCCCGCCGGCAGACGTGGAGAGCCGCGCCAGTGTATTCATTTTCCGCAGCCGGCGGCGGGAGGCGCGGCGTAAAAACGCGCGCGGCGCGGCTGCGGACAACCGCATGGGGTTATGCAGGAGTCAATTGTAGAGCAGGTATTTGCCGCGCGACTTCATGAAAGGCTTGAGGGTTTTGTCAAAATCGGACAGGATTTCCTCCGGCGAGGCGCCGGATTCGTAGAGCGCGCGGAAATTGCCGCTGCCCGTCATTTTCCCGGCGGCGTCCCAGCGGATTTCCAGACCGGGCTGCTTCATGTCGCGCAGCAGGCAGAGGACGCTGACGAAAATCTCCAGCGGACGGATTTTTTTAGGGCGGGTTATCCTGATGCTGACTCCCTTGCAGGTTTTTCCCGCATATATATCGTCGGAAGGAGTGCGCTCCTCGCAGCGGAATTCCGCGCCTTTTATATGAGCTTTTTCAAGAGCGGAAACCAGGGCTTTCGCGTCCAGCCAGGGCGCGCCGAACCAGTGGAAAGGAGAATCCGTCCCCCTGCCCACGGAGATATTCACGGCCTCAAAACATCCCAGCCCCTGATACAATATTGCCGCGTCCAGGTCCCTTATGTTGGGCGACGGATTTACCCATTGAAGACCGGTTTCGTCGTAGAACATGCCGCGCTTCCAGCCTTTCATCCGTATCACTTCCGGCGCAAGGCGGAGTTTTTTGACGTCCGCGTGCAAAAGCGCCATTTCGCCGGCTGTCATGCCGTGGCGCACCGGGACGGGGAAATACTGCGTCAACCCGCCGGAAGGGCCCGGCGGAACCGGCCCCTCTGCGATTTCGCCGCCGACGGGATTGGGCCTGTCCAGCACATAGAAGGGAATGCCGTATTTGTCGGCCTCCTCCATCGCCATGCCCATGGTGGACAGATAGGTGTAAAACCGCGCGCCTATGTCCTGCATGTCAAAAACCAGGATATCAATGTCTTTTAGCATCCCCCAGTCCGGGCGCATGGTTTTGCCGTAGAGGCTGCGCACGGGAACGCCGTTATAGGAGGAATCCCCCACCAAATCCCCGCCCGCCGCCCGGCCAGAGAAGCCGTGTTCGGGAGAGAAAATCGCCGCCAGCCTGAAGCTGCCATGCGACGCGAAAGCGCCGGCTATGCTGCGCCCGCCGGAATCGGTTCCGGTATGATTGGTAATGAGCCCCACCCTTTTGCCCGAAAACGGCGCGAAATTTCCGGCGGAGAGGACTTCAAACCCCGTTACCGTTTTCGCCCGCGCCGGCGCGCACAGCAGCAGAAGCAGGCCAAACAGTCTCATTATTCGGATTTAAGAAGCAGGAGGTAGACGCTGCCGTCGTGCTTGAGCTTGGAGGCGAAGCGGCCCGCGTCCAGGCCCGCGCCGGCGTAATAGTCTATATGCCCGGGGCCTTTGATTGCGCCGCCGGTGTCCTGGCAGAGGGCGAATTTTCCCACGCGCGCGACTTCAACCAGTTTGCCTTCGCCGTCAAAGCGGGGCATGGGGCCGTCCACGAAAGCCAGCGCGCCCAGGGGCACATGCTTTGTGTCAACCGCGATGGAGCGTCCCGCCGTCAGCGCGCCGCCGTATGTTCCCGCCGGCCCGCCGGATATTTTTTCCAGCTTGAAAAACGTGTAGCGCGGATTGGTGGCCATAAGCCATTGCTCTATCTCCGGGTGTTTGGCCACGTATTCCTTGGGGTCCGTGTCCGGCGGCAGCACGCCGGATTTGACCAGCGCCGACATCGGCCCCCTGAAAGGCAGATTGTTGGTGCCGTCGTAATTGGCGCGCAGGACGGAGCCGTCGTCAAACTCCAGCCGGGCGGAGCCTTCTATATGCAGATCCATCACATCCAGCCGGTTTTGCAGCCAGGCGATTTCCAGGCCCCTGCCCTCCAGCGCCTTGCCGCTTTCAATCTGCTCGCGCGAGAAGTAGGGGCGCAGCCGGCTTTTCTCCACCCGTCCGGCTATGCCTTCGCCCTTGTATTTGTCGCCGAACTCCTCCAGATCCGCGTCCACCAGATCGTCGGGACGGCGGTAAAGCGGATACTTGTATTCGTCGGTTCTGGTTCTGGAGGCTTTGAACACCGGCTCGTAATACGAGGTGAACAGCACCGCGCCCTTCCCGTCCGAGCCGACGGAGCGGTAAACGTCGAATTTGTCCGCGACCAGCGCGGCAAGCTCGTCGCCGTTTTTTGCCTGCTTGAGCGTTTTGATGAATTCCCGCAACGTGGCCGCCAGCATCGCCGGCGAGACCTGCCTGTCGCCTATGGTATAAAGCGCCTGTTTGGATGCCTGAACATAATACAGGCTGTTCTGCGCCGCCTCAATAAGGCCGGCGCGGTCCTTTACATCCGCAAAACGCGGAGCAAGCGCCGCGGGCACCTGCACAAAAGCCGACTTCGGCGGATGAGGCCGCCTAAACACCACGCAGCCGCTGAACACAAACACAGCCGCAATCCCCAGCGGTGCAACACTCCACCATAGCTTTCTCATTACGTTACATTTTGCCATAATAGGCGCAATGCCGCAATGATTTGAATCTGCAAATCACCCGCTTTCCCGCCGCAGATGAAAACGGAGGAAAATTCTGCGCGGGAATGTCCCGTCGGCCACCGGCGAATTCCGCTGTCCGGCTTAGTAAAAGTTTTTAAGCAGGAAACGTTTTGCGGCTTTGAGGTCTTTTGTCGGATAAAAAGTGCCGCGCCACGTAATACCGCCGGAGGCAAGCGCGGACGCCGCCCCATGCAGCAGCAGATATACGCCTATAACCCCGCCTATCGGCACAAACAGTGCGGGGAAAACCGGTAATTTATTCCAGCGCGCAATCAGCGCCGATTTTAAAACAGCTGTTCCGCATGCAGCCGCCGCTATTTTTGCCGCCGTCCCGCCGGCAAACAACAGCGCAAAAGGCAGCAGGTCAAAAAACACTCCCGCAAAAGCGGCAGCGAATATTACAAGAGGATTAAAGCCTGCGCCTGCGAACACTCCTTTGTCGCAGCTTTTTACCGCTTCGCCGAAGTTTTCAAGAAAGTGCAGTCCGACACAGCCTTCCCCGTTGAGCGCCGCGCCTTTGAAACCGCTTTTTCTCATCATAAGCCCGAGGCCCATATCGTCTATAACCTCAAGCCGCAGCCATTCAAACCCCGGCGTTTTTTCAAAAGCCGCGCGGCGCACCAGGTTGAACGCGCCAACTCCGACAGCCGCATCCCCGCGGGAATCCTGCGAGTTCCAGCAGCTCCAGCGCAGCGCGGTGTCCAGAAACGGGGCGAATACCATGTCCATGAAAAATCCGTTTGACCATAGCTGCGGCATTACCGCCAGATGGTCCAACCCGTTGGTTTGGGCAAAGCAGACGGCTTTTTTAAGCGCATCGGGGCTGAAATGCACGTCGGCATCCGAAAACAGCAGCCATTGGCCCGAAGCGGATTTAACGCCTTTATCAAGCGCGTTAACCTTGCCAAGCCAGCCCGGCGGCAAGGTTGTTATGCGCAACGGTTTTACGCGCGGGTCGTTTTCTGCCACCCGGGAAATGGCAGCGAAGGTTTGATCGGAAGAACGGTCGTCTATCGCGATTACTTCAAGCGACGGATAATCGGACTGCAATTTTGAAAGCAAGGCGGCTTCTATGGTGTTTGCTTCGTCTTTTGCGGGGATTATCACGGAAAGCGGCGGATAATGAAAGCCGGCAGGGCATGCGGTATTGCGCAGGAATTTTGTTTTGCGGATCCCGTACAGCATGAACCCGCTCCGCACGGCCCAGGCCGCCAGTGTAAGGAAGGCAAGAATGACTAAAACTGTTTGCATGGTTTATTATGCAAAATACAGCCCCAGCCTGGTCTGATTTCTGCGGGAACCCGGAGTTTTAGCCCGGAAATCGCAGTTGGTTGCGAGAACCGAGGGGGCGGCGCAGGAAGTTTCAGGCGGCGAGGGTGAAAGTGAACACGGAGCCTTTGCCTTCAACGCTCTCCACTGAAACCGAGCCGCCGTGCGCCTCCGTTATGTGCCGGACTATTGAAAGCCCAAGCCCGGTGCCGCCCATCTCGCGGGAGCGGGCCTTGTCCACCCGGTAGAACCGCTCAAAAACGCGCGGCAGGTCGGCAGCCGGAATGCCTATGCCCGTGTCCCTGACCGAAACATGGACTTTGCCGCTTGCGGCGCGGGCCAGTATTTCCACCGTCCCGCCGGGGATGTTGAATTTTATGGCGTTTTCTATCAGATTGCGGAACACCTGCAAAAGCTGGCCCTTGTCGGCGCGCACGGGCGGCAGTTCATGCATGCTCCTGTCCACCGAGACGGACACGGCGGCGGCGCGCGCCATTTCCCCAAGCCGCAGGCAAACCTCCGCCGCCGCCTGGCCCAGATTCACCGCCTCCAGCCGGGGAGGCGTCCTGCCGGATTCTATGGCGGAGAGGCTTAGTATATCCTCTATCAGCCGGCCCAGGCGGACGGACTCCTCCTCTATGGCCTGCGCGAAGGAGCGGCGGTTTTCCCGGTCCTCCAGCGCACCGTCCAGCAGCGTCTGCGCGGCGGCCCGTATGGAGGTGAGCGGGGTTCTCAGTTCGTGCGAGACATTGGCCACGAAATCCCTGCGCATCTGCTCCAGCTTTTTGACGCGCGATATGTCGCGCATGGCCAGCACCGCGCCCTCGCAGCGGCCATCCTCTATAAGCGGGGCGCAGACCGCGTCAAACACGTTGTCCGGCGCGTCGGAGAACATTATCTCGCGCCTCTCCGCCGCGCGGGTACGCATGGAAGCAGCCGCCATCTCGTTAAGCGCAGGGTTGCGCAGCAGCTCCACCAGCGGCCTGCCGGCGCAGGTTTTGGCGTCCACGCGGGCCAGCGCGGCGAAAACCTCGTTGGCGAAAATGATGTTCCCGTCTTTATCCACTGCGGCGACGGCCTCCGTCATGTTGGAAAGTATGGCCGACAGCAGCGCCCTGTCCCGCGCCAGCTCGCCCATGGCGGACTGGGTTTTCTGCGCCAGCAGATTTATAGCGGCGGCCAGACGGCCATGCTCGTCCGCGGGGGAGTTCCGTATGCGCGCGCCGTAATCCCCGCCGGAGAGCTTTTCCGCCACAAGCGACATCTCCCCCACCGGCCCGCCCAGCGACCAGGCCGCCCACAGCGCCGCAAGCAGCGCCAGAGGCAGAACCGCGGCCATGGCATAGAATGCGGCGCGCTGCATGTCCGCCGCCCTTCCATAGACCTTGGACAGCGGCAGCGACAGCCGCATCACCGCCGCCCTCCCTTCCGGCACGGGCGCCGACACATACAGGAAATCGTGGCCCATAGTGGCGCTGCGCCTTATATCGCGGCCTTCGCGGCCCGACAGCGCGGCGGCGACCTCCGGCCTGTGCGCATGGTTTTCCATGGAAGACACAGCGGAATAGGCGACCTCGGAATCGGCAATAACCGCGCCGTCCCGCCCGATTACGGTAACCCGGCACCCGCACGCGGCGGACAAAGCGGAAACGGCGCGCTCCGGCTCCAGCGCGGCCACCCGCGCCTGAGAATACAGCCCCGACGCCAGCTCGGACACCAGATGCGTCCGGGCGGATTTCTCCACCGCTATGCCGACGGCAAAAGCCGCCGCCAGCGCTATCGCGCCGATTGCGACGGCCAGTTTAAGCCGGAAATGCTCTTTAATCAGTTTTAACACGGTAGCCAACGTTTTTAACCGTAACGATGCGGGCGGCTTCTCGCCCCAGCTTGGCGCGCAGCCTGGCTATGTGCTGGTCCACGGTGTTGGTGTCCAGTTCCATGGAACGCTCGTAGCCCCAGACCTGCTCCATTATCTGGTCGCGGGTGAGGGCTTTGCCCCCCGCGCGAGCCAGGCAGCGCAGCAGCTCAAACTCCTTCGTGCTTAAAGCGGCGGTCCCGCCGGCGACGCGCACCTCGTATTTGTCAAAATCAATTTCAATATCCCCGGCCCTGAAAACCGGGCTCTCTTCCGGCGCGCGGCGGCGCAGCACGGCTTTGACGCGCGCCAGCAGCTCGCGCATGCTGAAAGGCTTGGACACATAATCGTCCGCGCCCAGCTCCAAACCCAGAACACGGTCCAGCTCTTCTTTTTTAGCGGTCAGCATTATCACGGGGGTGGAATGCTTTTGCCTTATGCGGCGGCAAACCTCCAACCCGTCCACTTTGGGCAGCATGACATCCAGCAGCACCAGGTCCGGCGGGCCGGCCTCATGCAGCTTCAGCGCGGTTTCGCCGTCCGCCGCAGCCGCGACGATATACCCCGCCTTCTCCAGATTGTAGCGGAGCGCGGCGGCTATGTTTTTCTCATCTTCCACGACAAGTATTTTCGCGGGCATGGTTATAGATAGTATGTTATAATTCCGTTACAAATGGCAACTCCGGCTATTACCGCCCGCGCGAAAAAGCTGCGGGACATTTATCTGGGCGCGGCCAGCTCCGCCGACAACGAATTCCCGTACTGGTACACCAGGCAATATTTTACGGACGACTGCGAAATCCCCGTCGTCCGCCGGGCCCGGGCGTTAAGGGCGGCGTTTTCCTCGCTGACGCCGGTCATCTATCCCGGCGAGCTTATAGTGATGCAGAAAGCCGCCTATTACCGCGGCTCTTTTCCGATGCCCTGGCTGTCGGAAGGCTATTACATGGCCCGCGAGGACGAGCTTTACCGCCAGGCGCTGGAGCGCGGCTCCTCCAGCGCGGACGAGCATTCCAGCTTCGGCTGCGGCGGCGGCAATTTCACGCAAAGCAGGGGAAAAGCCGTCTCCATCGCCGGCAAATTCGGCATGAGGCAGGAGGAGATTCCCGCCCTGCTGAAACTGGCGCGGCTGTGGCAGCACAAATCGGTGCAGGACATTTCCGCCCGCTACGAGCGCGCCGTGCCGGAAAGCGCGCTAAAAGACGAGCTTATGCGCGGCATAGTCTGTATGTTCGACTCCGGCTACACGCTGCCGCAGGGGCGCGAGGTCATTAACTACTATTATCCGCTGCAATACGGCTTTGACGGAATTATAAAAATCGCCTCCGAAAAAAAGGCCGCCTGCGCCGGCTGCGCCGGCGGCGACGGCATGGCCGGCATGAACCGCCTCTATAATTACGAGGCCGTGATACTGGCGGCTGAAGGGCTTCAAAACTGGATTCTCAATTACGCAAAAGAGGCGCGCAGGCTGGCCTCTTTTGAGAGCGATGAAAACCAAAAATCCGAGTATTGCGCGATAGCGGAGCGGCTGGAGCATATCGCCCATTATCCGCCGCGCGGCTTCCGGGACGCCGCACAACTGTGCTGGACACTGCACGTGGCCGCGCTAAACGAGGACGCCATCTCCGGCCTCTCGCCGGGCCGGCTGGGTCAGGTTTTGTACCCGTACTACGAGCATGACACGGCCTCCGGCGCGCTGACCCGCCGGGACGCGCTGGAACTGCTTGAATGCCAGCGGGTGAAATTCACCTCCATAGACTGCTTTGCCTCCGCCGGGGTGGTGGGCGGGGTGCTTTCCGGCAGCACGTTTAACAATCTTTCGCTTGGCGGGCTTACGGAAGACGGCCAGCCCGCCTGCAACGAATTGGAGCAGCTTATCATAGAGGCCGCCATGTCCTGCGCCTCGCCGCAGCCGACGCTTTCGGTTTTATATGACGAGCGGCTGCCGGAGGATTTCCTGCTCAGGGCGGCGGAATGCGTCAGAACCGGCGCAGGCTATCCGGCTTTCATGAACAACCGGGTGGCGGCGGATTTTCTGCTCTCCCAGTACGGCGGCGAGGGCATGACGGTGGGCGAGGCGCGCGCCGTCGCCATAGGCGGCTGCCTGGAAACCTCGCCCTGCTCGTGGCTGACGCTGGATTTCGCGGGCCGGAAATGGCAAATCCCCGGCGGCTCCGGCCAGCCGACAAGCGTGGGGGTGCATTTTGTCTCGCTGCCGAAAATACTGGAGCTGGCGCTTTTTGACGGCATGGACATGCGCGCAAACCACCGCATTTTCCCGCCGCGCGGGCGCGGGCTGGAAACCTGCGAGGCCGTGATTGAGGCATTCCGGGATTACTTCTTGCAGGCGGTCGCCGCGCTCAACAAATGCAACAACATACAGCACGATGTGTGGCGCAAGAACAACATGGCCGTCATAAACTCGCTGCTAAAGCCGGACTGCCTGGAAAAAGGGCATTTGATAAACGAACTGGGCTACCGTTACAACGGCACTTTCAATATTGAAACTACCGGCACCGTAAATTTCGTCAACAGCATGGCCGCGCTGAAAAAGCTGGTGTTTGAGGAACGCGCCGTATCGCTGGAAGAATTGAAGGCCGCGCTGGCAGCGAATTTCAAGTCGCATGAAAAGACGCATTCCCTCTGCCTCAACGCGCCCAAATACGGCAACGACGACCCGTATGCAGACTCCATACTCGCGGAATGGGAGCGGTGGTTCGCCCAAACAAGCCGCGAATTTGAATCGCTCTACGGCAAAAGGCTCTATCCGTGCCAGATTTCGGTTTCCACCCACGGCGCGATGGGCGCGGCGGCAATAGCCGGGCCGGACGGCAGGCCGGCAGGCGCGGCGTTTGCCGACGGTTCCATGTCCGCATACCCGGGAACCGACAAAAACGGGCCTTACGCGCTGTTCCGCTCGGCCTGCGGCTGGGACCATTCGTCCTCGCAGAACTCGCAGCTAAACATCAAACTGCATCCTTCCGCAGTGGCGGGCAGGGAAGGCGCAAAGAAACTGCTTGAGCTTACGCGGGGATACATGCGCAGGGGCGGCTTCCACGTGCAGTACAACGTAATAGACTCCTCCGTCCTCAGGGACGCGCAGCGCAACCCCGCCGGTTACCGGGAACTGCTGGTGCGCGTGGCGGGTTTCACCCAATACTGGGTGGAGCTGGGAAAACCGATACAGGACGAAATCATCGCCCGCACCGAATACGGGGAATTCTGATGGACACTCACAGGAACTGCGGTTATTACGCGCCGGTGGATGTAACAAAAGGCATTTGCCACAAGACGAAACAGGAAGTCGCGGCGGACGCGCAGTCCTGCCCGCAATTTTCGCCCGCGCCCAGATGCGGCAACTGTAAACTCTACGCCCCCGGCAAAGACCCGCTTACCGGAGAATGCAAAGCCTCCGCGAACGGGTTTTTCGCCTATGCCGGCATGAGCGCCCGCGAATGCAAATACCGCCGGGACTGAAATCCCGCTCCGCAATTATCGCCGCCTGTTTTGCCGCAGCCGCGCTGGTTTACTCGCTCACCCTCACAAACGGCCACGGCTGGCGCTGGGACGACGGCGCGCAATACATCGCCCATGCCCGGAATATAGCCGAGGGCAGGCCATACGCGGCCACCGGATATATATTCAATCCCCAAAATCCGATGACGGGGCCGGCCAGCTATCCGCCGGTGTATCCCGCGCTGCTTTCCCCGGTTTACAAATTATTCGGGCTGAACATGATTGCGTTCAAGCTGGTAAACGTCCTGCTGATGTTTTTATGCCTGGCCCTGCTCTGCGCGCTGGCCGCGAAAGAGGAAAAGTCCGAGACCGCCGCCTCGCTGGCTTTGTTTGCCGCGCTGCCGGCGGTGTTCTGGCTGCGTCAGCTGGTATATGCGGACTGGCTCTGCCTTGCCCTTATGTATGCCGCGTTTCTGGCATTCCGCCGCGGCGGCGCGGCGGCGGGGCTGCTGCTGGGACTGGCATACAGCACCCGGGTGGCCGGGCTTGCCGGATACCTGGCGCTGGCGGCGGATGATATTTTCCGCAACCGGAAAATCACCGCGCGGCTTGTGCGGATGTCCGTTATATTTTTCGCGCTGGCGGCGGCGCAGAAAATAATGATGCCCGCTATAGCCGGGTCGTATTACATATCCACCAAAATTCTTCTGCCCGGCCACGACACCCCTATCAGCGGCAGATACATGTCCAGTCCGTTCAACGAGGTCTTCATTCCCGACGGCATGTCCGCGCCGTTTGTAGCCGCCCTATGCGTACTGCTTGCGGCAGCGGCAACCGGCATGTACATACGCCGCGGCAGGCTGACGGCTGCGGACTGGCTGGCCGCCGGCTGTCCGCTTACCTTTATCATTTGCAGCGACGGCGTGCGCACCCTGCTGCCGCTGCTGCCGTTTATCCCGCTCAACTGCATCGCGGCGGCAAAAGCCGTCCGGGACGGGCGAACCCGCTTTCTGGCAGGCGCGGCGCTGATACTATGCGGCGCAATGGCATACATCGGCAGTTTTGCAAGCGTCTGGCAGGATTACGACATAAGCAGGCCCCCTTCAAAACAGCTTTTCGCCGCCATAAAAGCCAACACGGAACCGGACGCGGTGTTTATCGCGCGCAAGCCCAGAATGCTGGCGCTTATGACCGGGCGCAAAGCATCCATATACCCGCAGAACAGCGCCCCGCAAGCTCAGCTTGAGTATTACCGCTCCGTAAAAGCCGGTTATCTGCTGGAGACCTGGTGGCTTCGGAAAGACAGGGAAATTATTGCCCCGCTTCTGGCGGCGCGGCCCGGCTGTTTTGCCTATGCCTACGGCAACGAAATGTTCAGGGTTTACAAGTTAAAACTGGATTTTGAGCAATGCCCAAAGGATTGATTTTTGACATACAGGGTTTTTCGGTGCATGACGGGCCGGGCTGCCGGACGGTTTTTTTCCTGAGCGGCTGCCCGCTGCGCTGCCGCTGGTGCGCCAACCCGGAGGGTATGTCCGGCGCGCCGGCATTGCTGCATTTCGCCTCCAGATGCGCGGGGGACATGCTGTGCGCGGCTGCATGCCCGGCTAATGCAGTTTCAGCCGGGCCGGTTTTTGACCGCGCGGCCTGCGCGAAATGCCGCTCTTTTGACTGCGTCAAAGCCTGCCGCAGCGGCGCGCTTAAAACAGCCGGAAGGGAAGTTTCCGTTGACGAAATAATCAGAATAATCCGCCGGGACAGGGATTTCTGGGGGCCCGGCGGCGGGATAACGCTTTCCGGCGGGGAGCCGTTGTTTCAGAAGGAATTCTCGCTTGCCGTGCTGCGCTGGTGCCGGGAAAACGGCGTTCACACAGCGGTTGAGACCTGCGCTTTCGCCCCGGAAAAGGATTTCATGGAGCTTGCCGCAAACTGCGACTGGGTTTTCGCCGACATAAAGCACATGGACGCGCAAAAACACAAAGCCGGAACGGGGCAGACGAATGAAACCATTCTGTCAAACATCAGGCGGCTGGCGCGCGGCAGACATGAGCGCAGGCTGGTCATCCGGCTGCCGCTTATACCCGGCTATAACGACGGGGAGGATAATCTGGCAGCCTGCGCGGATTTCATGGCGGTTGCGGGACTGGGGGAGATAAATATACTGCCCTTTCACGCGATGGGCCTGTCCAAATACAAACAACTGGGGATGGTTTGCGGTTATGCGGACACCGCGCCCTGCGGCGCAAAAGAACTTTCCCGCGCGGCGGAGCTTTTCACCGTCAGGAACATAGCCTGCCACTCCGGTCCCGACACGCCGTTCTGACCGCGCTATTTGCCGGGGTTGCCGGGTTTGCGGCGTTCTTCAAAATCGCTGGAACTCCACTCAAACTCCTGTCCGCAGATGCGGACAGACTCGCCCTCTTTGACGCCGCGGCGCAGCAGCGCCTTCTCAAGGCCGATGCGCTTGAAGAGGTTTTTAAGCCGGATTACCGCCTCCGGCTGGCCGAAATTGGTCATTTGCACAAGCCGGGTTATTTCCCTGCCCGACACCTCAAACAACCCGTCACGCCCGCGCTCCAGCCGGAAGGCAGGCTCTATGGAATGATAGGCGGGATGCGGCGCAGACGGCGGCTTTATTTCCGGCGGGGTTTCGGCCAGCAGGCGCACGGCCTCGTCCAGCACGGAGGAAACGCCGCCGCCCGTGGCGGCAGACATGACAAAGAGCTTGCGCCGGCGGTATCTGGCGCGGATTTTGGCGGCGGCTTTTTCCGCCTCCGGCAAATCGGCTTTGTTGACGGCGATTATGCGCGGCTTGGCCGCCAGCGCGGGGTTGAAAAGCTTCAGCTCGTTTTCCACGGCTTTTATGGATTCGGCAGGGCCGGTTCCGCAAAAGCCAAGCGGGTCCACCAGATGTATCAGCGCGCGGGTGCGCTCTATATGGCGCAGGAAGGCGGTGCCCAGCCCGCGGCCCTCGTGCGCGCCCTCTATGATGCCGGGAATGTCGGCCATCACAAAGCTTTTGCCCTTGTGATAAACCATGCCCAGATTGGGATTCAAAGTCGTAAACGGATAATCTGCCACCTTGGGCCGCGCGGCGGAAACCCGCGCCAGAAAAGTTGACTTCCCCGCGTTCGGAAAACCCAGCAGCCCCACGTCGGCGAGGACTTTAAGCTCCAGGTGATAAACGAACTCCTCGCCCGGTTCGCCTTTTTCGGCGATTCTGGGAGCGGTGTTGGCATGGGTTTTGAAAGCCATGTTCCCCCTGCCCGCCCTGCCGCCGCGCGCGGCCAGGAAACGCTGGCCACGCCCGGTAAGGTCCGCGACGACATGCCCGTCCTTTTTTACTACGGTGCCGCAGGGGACGAATACAACCGTATCCTCCCCGGCGGCGCCGTTCTTGTTGTAGCTGCCGCCCTTGCCGCCGGGAATGCCTTTTATATGGGGATGATAGGAAATCTCCACAAGAGTGGTGAGGTTGCGGTCCGCCTCCAGGAAAACTGCTCCGCCGGAGCCGCCGTCGCCGCCGTTGGGACCGCCGTAGGGGATGAATTTTTCGCGCCGGAAGGAAAGGCAGCCGTCGCCCCCGTCGCCCGCTTTTACGTGGATGCGGACCCGGTCTATGAACGCCTGCTGGCGTTTTTTGTCTTCATTCATAAAATCCGACACGGCGGCGCGACTGCGCCGCCGTGTCAAAAGACGAAGAATCCGTCAGGCCTTGGCGGTTTCGGTTACTATGGATATTTTCTGCTTGCCGCGGCTGGCCCACTGGAACTTCACGGTGCCCGCCGACTTGGCAAACAACGTGTCGTCCGAACCGATGCCTACGTTGAGGCCGGGCAGGAATTTGGTGCCGCGCTGGCGCACCAGCACCTCGCCCGCCAGGACCTTCTGCTGGCCGTAGCGCTTTACGCCAAGCCTTTGGCCGTGGCTGTCGCGCCCGTTGGTTGAAGAACCCTGCGATTTTGCATGTGCCATATGTGTTCCGGTTCCGTCAGGAGATTTTAATCTCTTTGATTTCCAGTTCGGTAAGGTCCTGCCGGTGGCCTCTCATTTTTTCGTAAGCCTTCTTGGGACGCTTTCTGAAAACCAGTATTTTGGGGCTTCTCAGATGCCTTGACACTTTGGCGATAACCGTCGCCTTGGGGAGGGCAGAGGGGTTTACCGCGGCGCCGTCGCCGGAAGCGGACCAGATGGCGTTGATTTTAACCTCGTCGCCCTGTTTGGCCTCAAGCTTCTCTACGGTGACTTTCTCGCCGGGCGTAACCCAGTACTGCTTCCCGCCGGTTTGTATGATTGCGTACATAATAGTTTATCCTAGCAAAATTGCCGCAGTGGATTCAAACCCTACCCGCCCGCGCCGGTCCGAAGGCCGGCGCGGGCGGCTTTGCGGGTCAGACCTTGTCGCCGTTTACGGCGTGGGTTTTCTTGCCGGCAAGCAGGTAATCGGCTATCTGCTCGGCGGCCTGGCGAGCCACCGTTATCTGCGCGTCTTTCGTGGAGGCGGCGATATGCGGCGTGGCGATGACATTTTCCATGCCGAAAAATATATGCTCCGTCGCCGGCTCTTTGACGAAAACGTCGCAGGCAAGGCCCGCTATCTGGCCGCTTTGCAGGGCCTCTTTTACGTCGGCCTCCACCATAACGCCGCCGCGCGCGCAGTTGATTATGCGCACGCCCTTTTTCATCTTGGAGATGGCTTCCTTATTAAGCATCCCTTTGGTGGCATCCCTTATAACCACATGGTAAGTGATGAAGTCCGATTTTTTGTAAAGCTCGTCCAGCGGAACCATGGTTACGCCCAACTCGCGGGCGCGCTCTGCCGTCATGGCCGGGTCATAGACCAGGACAGTCATCCTCAGGCCCCTGGCCCTGTCTGCCACCACGGCGCCGATATTACCGCAGCCGATTATGCCCAGCGTCTTGCCGGTAAGCTCCACGCCCTCGTATTTTTTCTTTTCCCACTTGCCGGCGTGGGTGGAGGCGTTGGCCTGCGGGATATGCCGGGCCAGCGCCATCATCATGGCCACGGCATGTTCGGCGGTGGAGACGGTGTTTCCGTAGGGCGTGTTCATCACCACCACTTTTTTGCCGGTGCAGGCGTTGACGTCTATGTTGTCAACGCCGCTGCCCGCGCGGGCCACAGCCTTGAGCTTGGCTGCGGCGGCGATAATGTCGCCGGTGAGCGTGGTGGCGGAGCGGACTATTATCCCGTCAAAATCCGCCACGCAGGATTTTAGCTGCTCCGGCGTCATGCCGGTTTTGACCACCGGCTCCAGCCCGCGCTCCTTAAGCACCTTCTCGCAAAGGGGATCGGCTTTGTCGGCTATAAGCACTTTCATTTCACGGCCTCCGTCTGATAGGTTTTGGCGACTTCGCTGTGCGCCCAGTCCAGCCATTTGGTGAGAATTTCCACGTCGGAAGCTTCCACCGTCGCGCCGCACCAGATGCGGATTCCCACCGGCGCCTTGGCATAGGAGTTGATGTCGTGGGCCACGCCCTCTTTGTCCAGCATGGCGGTTATTTTCTTGGCGGCCTTGGCCTTTTCCTCGTCGGGCAGGCGCTTGAACCAGTCCGCCGTGATTTTGAGACAGACGGAGGTGTTGGAGCGGGTCTCTTTCGTCTCGGCCAGGAAATCTATCCAGCCGCATTTGGCGGCCCAGTTTTCCAGCGCGCGCAGATTGGCGTTGGAACGCGCCGCCAGCGCCTTCATCCCGCCGATGGATTCGGCCCATTTAAGCGCGTCTATGGCGTCTTCCACGCAAAGCATGGACGGCGTGTTGACGGTGTTGTATTCCAGCTCGCCGGGCTTCAATTTGCCTTCCGCCGCCAGGCGGAAAATTTTCGGCAGCGGCCAGGAGACTTTAGGCTCGTTTTCCTCCATGCGCTTTACCGCGCGCGGGGAAAGGACGATGACGCCGTGCGCCGCCTCGCCGCCCAGCACCTTCTGCCACGAGAAGGTGATTACATCCAGCTTCGTGTAATCCATCTCCATCGCGAACACGCCGGAGGTGGCGTCGCAGATGACAATGCCCTCGCGGTCCGCCGGGATCCAGTTGAGGTCCGGCACCTTCACGCCGGAGGTGGTGCCGTTGAAGGTGAACACTATATCGTGCTTCGGGTTGGCTTTTGAAAGGTCGGGCAGCCTGCCGTAGTCGGCCTTATACTCGCTTACGCCGGGCAGCTTTAGGTATTTCACCGCGTCGGTAATCCAGCCCTTGCTGAAGGATTCCCAGCCGAAAATATCCACGGGCCGCGGGCCCAGCATGGTCCACATGGCAAGCTCCACCGCGCCGGTGTCGGAGCCGGCCACCACGCCGATGCGGTAATCCGCCGGCAGGCCCAGCACGCGCTTCATGCGCTCGGACACCTCGGCCAGCCGGGCTTTGCCTTCCTTGGAGCGGTGCGACCGCCCTACCAGCGCGCCTTTAAGCGCGTCCGGCGTCCAGCCCGGCCTTTTGGCGCAGGGGCCTGAAGAGAAGTTGGGGCACTTGGTCCTGACCGTCGGTTTGTCCATAAGTTCTCCTTGGAGATATTATTCACCGGCAAACAGCCACGGCCCCGCCAGCGCCATGCGCCGGCGTCCGCCTGATTAAAATCTACCAAATAATGCGCCTTGTGTGGAATTTCCCGGCCTCGGACGAAGCACATCTCCGTGGAAAACCCGAAAATTGCGCGCTGGTCAGTTTATTTTTATGTGAAGCTCGCGGAGCTGCTTTTCGTCCACCATGTTGGGCGCGCCGCTTAACGGGCAGGACGCGCTGGCGGTTTTGGGAAAGGCGATAACCTCGCGTATGGAGCTTTCGCCCCGCAGCAGCGCCACGACCCGGTCAAAGCCTATGCCGATTCCGCCGTGCGGCGGCGCGCCGTATTCCAGCGCCTCCAGCAGCATGCCGAAGCGGCGCGCGGCGTCCTCTTTGGAATACTTCATAAGCGACATGACCTTTTCCTGCACCTCGCGTTTGGTGTTGCGCACCGAGCCGGAGCCAAGCTCCGTGCCGTTTAGCACCATATCGTACTGGTGCGAGCGGACATTGCCGGGGTCTGTCTCCAGCTTGCCGATGTCTTCTTCCAGCGGCGCGGTGAAGGGGTTGTGCGCGGCGTCGTAGCGGTTCTCTTCCGGCCTCCACTCAAGCAGCGGGAAATGCATCACCCACGCGAAAGCCCATTTGCACGACGGTATGGCGGAGAGCTTGGCGATAAGGATTTTCCGCAGTTCGCCCATGAAAACGCAAAGCGCCGTAAAATCCGCCGGGGTTTTCTCCGGCAGCGCGGAGCCGATGAAAACCGCGTCGCCGGTTTTAACTCCCAGCGCGGTTCGGAGCGCGTCCATTTCCGCCTGCGAGAAGAATTTGACGGACGGCGACTCCGCGCCTTTTTCGGTGAATTTTATCCACACCAGGCCTTTTGCGCCGGCGGCTTTGACGGCTTCGGTGATTTTGTCCATCTCGGTGCGGGAAAGCGACGCGCCGCCCTCCGCTTTTATGGCGCGCACCGCGCCGCCGCCGGAGAGTATGGAGGAAAACACCTTAAACTCCGTCGCCTTGAAAACATGGGCGACGTCGGTTATCTCAAAACCGTGGCGCAGGTCCGGCTTGTCGGAGCCGTATTTCAGCATCGCCTCCGTATATTCCATCTGCCGGAACGGGATTTCTATTTCCTCGCCGGCGGAGGCGAAAATTTCCTTCATCAGACCTTCTGCCATGGCGAAAATATCGTCCTGGGACACAAAAGACATCTCAACATCTATCTGGGTATGCTCGGGCTGGCGGTCGGCGCGCAAATCCTCGTCGCGAAAGCAGCGGGCCAGCTGGAAGTACCTGTCAACGCCCGAGACCATCAGTATCTGCTTGAACATCTGGGGCGACTGGGGCAGCGCGTAAAACTCTCCCGCCGCAAGGCGCGAGGGCACCAGATAATCCCGCGCGCCCTCCGGGGTGGAGCGGGTGAGTATCGGCGTTTCCACTTCAATAAAGCGGTGTTTGTCAAAATAGCGGCGCGCGGCCTGCGCGGCTTTGTGCCGCGCCGCCAGGTTGGCCGCCATGCAGGGGCGGCGCAGGTCTATGTAGCGGTATTTGAGCCGCGTCTCCTCGGTAGCGGTGATGCGGTCGTCAACCTCAAAAGGCGGGGTTTTGGACGGGTTAAGAATTTCTATTTTCGCGGCGGAGACTTCCACCTCGCCGGTGGGGATGTTCTTGTTGGAGAGGCCCTCGGGCCGCAGCCGCACCGCGCCGGTTACGCGCAGGACGTATTCGCTGCGCACCGTATCCCCAACCCTGAACGCCTCGGCGTTTTCGGGCGCGGCGACTATCTGTGTGATGCCGGTCCTGTCGCGCAAGTCAATGAACAGCACCCCGCCATGATTGCGGAAAGAATTCACCCAGCCGCAAAGCGACACCTCCCGGCCAACATCAAATTTGGTTATTTCCCCGCAATAATGCGTTCTCATGGCGTCTCCTTGGCAAGGTGTCTTGCAATATCCTGAAAGGGAATTTCCGCCTGCTCCCCGGTTTTGAGATTCTTGACGGCGGCGGATTGTTTTGCCAGCTCGTTGCCGCCTATTATGGCGGCGAATTTGGCGCCGCATTTGTCCGCCGCCTTGAGCTGCGCCTTCATGCTCTGCGCGAATGCCCCGCCGTCGGTTGAAATGCCCGCCTTGCGCAGTTCCGCCATCAATTTGAATGCGGCGGAATGGGCGGCTTCCTCCATGCTGATTACAAAAACTTCCGGGCCGGGATATGCGGCTTCCGGCATAAGCGATACTGCCCGGTCCACGCCGAGGCCCCAGCCTACCGCCGCCGCCTCAGGCCCGCCCATTGAGCGGATGAGGGCGTCATACCTTCCGCCGCCGGCTATGGCGTCCTGCGCGCCCAGTCTTGCATTGCGGAATTCAAACACCGTGCGGCTGTAATAGTCCAGCCCGCGCACTATCGCGCGGTTGACCGCGAAAGGAATGCCGGTTTCCTTAAGAAAAAGCTGCACGGCGTCAAAGTGTTTCCCGCAATCCGGGCATAACTCCTGAACCGGCGCGTCTTTGAACAATGCGGGGCCGTCGGTTTTGCAGTCCAGCGCGCGCAGCGGGTTTTTCTCTATGCGCTTTTTGCAGTTTTCGCAAAGCGTCTCTTTGCGGGAATTGAGAAAAGCTATCAGTTTTTCGCGGTGCGCGGGACGGCATTGCGCGCAGCCGAGGCTGTTGATTTCCACGGAGAAATCGTTTATTCCCGCGCGGCGCAGAATATCGGACAGCAGGGCTATAATCTCCGCGTCCGCCGCCGGATGGGGATTGCCGATACACTCCGCGCCGATTTGCTCAAACTCCCGGTAGCGGCCCTGCTGCGGACGCTCGGCGCGGTACATATTGCCCATATAAAACAGCTTCTGCCTGGGCGACTGGGCGGACAGGTTCTGCTCTATATAGGCGCGCGCCACGCCCGGAGTACCCTCGGGACGGAGCGCCAGTTTGCGGCCGCCGGCGTCCTCAAAGGAATACATCTCCTTTTCCACTATATCAGTCGTCTCGCCGGTGGATTTGACGAAAAGCTCGCGCATCTCCACTGCGGGAACGCGGATTTCGCCGTAGCCGTATAGCGCGAAGACTTCGCGCGCTATTTTTTCAAAATCCGCGAACCGCCGCGACTGCGGCGGCAGAATGTCCCTGAAACCGCGCACCGATTGTATAGTCATTTTTTTTGAGGCGATATGGCCCTGAGCCGCGCCACATCCAGCACAGCGATTTTGCCGGCGCGGTAATCTATCATTTTCGCGCGCTTTAGCGCGGAGACCGCGCGGGAGACCGGCTCCCTGGTCGCGCCGATGTACTGGGCAAGCTGGGAGATGTTGATGTCTATTTCCGCGGGAACGGGAGAGAATTTGCGCTCCCCCCGCAATTTCACTATCGCGCCCGCCAGCCGGCCTATCATATTGTGGAACAGCAGCCCCTCTATCTCGTCGTCGGCTTTGTGCAGCCGCTCGCACAGTGTGCGCAGCAGGTTCAGAGTAAACGCATGGTCCGCGCGCAGCAGTTTTTTGAAATTGCCGCCGTTGATGACGCGCAACTCGCAATCCTCCTCCGCGCAGGCGGAGGCGGAGCGCACCTCCCCGCCCAGAAGCGCCATCTCGCCGAAAAAATCCCCGGCGCCCAGATAGGCCAGCGTCTTGGCACGCTCAGGCTGGACGCTGGTGAAGATTCTCACCCGCCCGGATTTGACTATGAAGAAATTGTCGCCGGCCTCGTCCTTGGAGAAAATCATTTCGCCCTTGCGCCAGCGCGCGGTTCTGGCAAGGGCGAAGACGCGGTTGCGCTCCGCCGTTTTCAGGCTGCACAGGAAAGCGGTTTTCCTAATACCTGTCATATTTTCAGATTATATCATTTACCGGCGGGACACCGCGCGGTCCGCCAGCCGGGTGGGCAGCGGCACGCGGAAACCCTGCGCGCAGCCCGTCGGCAGATTTCAGCCGCGCGGTTTTCGGATTTTCATTTCCAAATATTGTACCATAGGGAAAAGAGAGGTTTTATGCCGGAAGAGAAAAAGAAAATCAAATTCGGCGTCGTCGGCGCCGGCAAAATAGGCACCTATCATGTCCGCACCCTGTCTAAAATGCCGGACGTGGAGCTGGTGGGCGTATGTGATTCCGATTCAATGCGCGCGCAATCGCTGGCGTGGAAGCATAACTGCGTAGCCTACACCAATCAGGACGATTTGCTCTCCCAGGTTGAGGCCATAGTAATCGCCGTGCCGACCGAGCATCACAAGCAGGTGGGTATGGCCGCGCTTAACAGGGGCATTCACTGCCTGGTGGAAAAGCCCATAGCCTCCAGCATGGACGAGGCGCGCGAGCTGCTCAAGGCCTCCGAGTCAAAGGACGTCGTCTTCCAGGTGGGCCATTCGGAGCGGTTCAACCCGGCTGTTACGGAAGCGTTCAAGCATATCAAAAGCCCGCGTTTTATAGTCATAGAGCGCGCCGGCCCTTACGACCCGCGCATGTCCGCCATAGGCGTAATACTGGATTTGATGATTCACGATATAGACCTGCTGCTTACGCTTATGGATTCTCCGATAATGAGCTTCGAGGCGGTGGGAGCCAGCATTTTTTCCAAACACGAAGACATCGCCAATGTCAGAATGCGCTTCAAAAACGGCTGCATAGCCGATGTAACCGCCAGCCGCGCCTCCATGGAGCGGGCGCGCTATATGCGCGTCTATCAGGAAAGCGCCTATGTTTCCGTGGATTTCATGAACGCGCGCGTCAAACTCTACAAGAAGAAAAATCCGGTGGTAGCTTCGCTCAAGGATGTGGACGTTATATATCCTCCCGTGGCCAAACAGCAACCCATCGCGGCGGAGATAACCCATTTCATAGACTGCATCAACCACATGAAAATCCCCTGGCCATCGGGAGAGCGCGGCAGCCGCGCGCTCCATTACGCGCTGGAATTCACCGAACGGCTGGCCCGCTACGAGCTTAACCGCGCCGCAAACCCGGAGCCGCAGGGCCCTGTGCAGGTGGCCTCCGACATCGGCAAGGCCGCCCAGGTGGCCATCAGCGAGGCGCTGGGCACCATAGGGCTGGACAAGAGCTGATGCCGGATATCATCCCCACAACCAAAAATATCCTGGTCGTCGCCGGCGACCCGTCCGGCGATTTGCACGGCGCCGCGCTTATCCGCGAGCTTAAGGCCAAAGACCCGCAGTTGCATGTCTCCTGCCTGGGCGGGCAGCGGATGCAGCAGGCGGCGGACCGGTTCATCTACAATCTGGTTGGCGTCGGCGCGGGAGGCTTTGCTGAGCCGCTGAAGCGGTTTTTCCTGTGGCTGAGGCTTATAAACCTGGCGCGCAAATTCCTCAACGAAAAGCGGCCCGCCTGCGTAATCGCCGTGGATTTCTACGGGTTCAACCACCAGTTGCTGGGGCTGGCGGCGCACCGGAAAATTCCCGTGTTTTACTATGTCTGCCCGCAGGTCTGGGCCAGCCGGCCAAAGCGCGCCGAGACCATAGCGCGGCTGGCGCGGCATGAGTTCGTCATTTTCCCGTTTGAGGAGAAAATTTACAGGGACCTCGGCGGCAAATGCGATTTTATCGGGCACCCGCTGCTGGATGTTGTTCCCCAGCCCAAAACCCCGCCGGAAAACCGCGGCGGCGTGGATTACAAATGGAAAATCGGCCTGCTGCCGGGCAGCCGCCCCTCCGAAGTCGCGCGGCTGATGCCGGTTTTCTGGAAGGCGTTTTTGATGATAAAGGAAGTGTTCCCGAACGCGGAGCCTTATATTTTCGCGGCGCGGGAGATTTCCGACAGGGATTTGCTGGCCCGCTGCGAAGGCGGCGCCAGGCCGGCCATAGTGCGGGAGGAGGATTATGCCATCCGCGCCGGCATGGATGCGGCGCTTGCCTCCTCCGGCACCGCCACTCTGGAAAACGCCATGCTGGGCCTGCCGATGGCGGTCGCCTATAAAATGCCGGCCTTCACCTACGCTGTGGCGCGGCGCGTCATCAATGTGAAATACATTTCCCTTCCCAATATCATAGCCGGCAAACAGCTCGTACGCGAGTATGTGCAGGACGCCGTCTCGCCGGAGGCGCTGTCCGGGCAGATAATGGGCCTTCTGCAAAACCCCGACAGGCTCAACGGCCTGCGAGCGGAACTGCTGGTCCTGCGCGGAAAGCTTGGCAGCCCCGGCGCGGCGCGCCGCGCGGCGGAAACAATTCTGGCGGAAACTTTCTCTCAATGAAACAGACCATAGCAAGACTGCTGCCGTATCTGCGTCCGCACCGCAGGCGGCTTATGCAGGCTTCGCTTGCCATGACGGCCACCGCCGCCATCAACGGCGGCGCCAGCCTGCTGCTAAAGCCCGTGGTGGACGGGTTTTCCAGCTTCAGGGATCAGAAGCAGTTGTTTGTCATCGTAATCCTGCTGCCGGCCATTTTCCTGCTAAAGCTGCTTTTCCAGTATACCCAGGGCTATCTGATGAGCTTCATCTCCCAGAAAATAGTGCAGCAGATACGGGAGGATTTGTTCCGGCATCTGCACAAGCTGTCGGTGGAATTCTACTGGCGCAAACGCTCCGCCGAGGTAATGACCCGCGTTACCAGCGACCTGACCAATCTCCAGTCCGCGCTGCAGTTTCTGCCGCTGTACTCGGTGCGGGACACTTTCACGGTGATGGCGGTGTTTGCGGTGCTGCTCTATATCAACTGGCGTTTCACGCTGATAGCGCTGCTGGTGGGCCCGCTGGCCGGCGTGGTAATTGGAGTGCTGGGCAGGAAAATGCGCCAGTCCTCCGGGCGCAGCCAGGCCATCATAGGCCAGATTTACCATCGCTTCAGCGAAAGCCTGGAGGGAATGACCATAGTCAAGGCCTTCAACTACGAGGAAGGCGCGATAGCCAAATTCTGCCAGCAGAACGACGCGCTTTTCGCGCAGATAATGCGCTATCTGCGCGCCACGGCGCTGTCGGGGCCGCTGCTGGAATTCCTGGGCAGCCTGGTGATAGCGCTGCTGATATGGGTGGGCGGGCGGGAAATCCTGGCGCACCGCATGACCGCCGGGGATTTCGCGGTTTTCCTGGGCGCGTTTTTCATGGCCTACGGCCCGCTCAAAAATCTGGCGCAGGCCAATTCCACCTTCCAGCTCGGATACGTTTCCTGGAGCAGGATATTGCAATTGCTGGACGAGAAGCCGCATGTGGCGGAGCCGGAAAACCCCGTTCCCGTTGACAGGCTGGAGGGCGACATCGTTTTTGAAAACGTCTCCTACGGCTATCCGAACGGCGCGCCGGTCATAAAGCGGCTCAACCTGCATATAAAGCCCGGGCAGGCGGTGGCGTTTGTGGGGGCCAGCGGCTCCGGCAAGACCACGCTCATCAATCTGCTGCTGCGGCTTTTTGATCCGGCGGAGGGCCGCATTCTCTACGACGGCAAGGATTTGCGGGCCGTGGATTTGCGCGGGCTGCGCTCGCATATCGGCCTTGTGAGCCAGAACACCATACTTTTTGACGATACCGTCTCCGCCAACGTGGCGCTGGGCGACGGCGCCGCCGCCGAAAGCGACATCATTGCCGCCTGCGAGGCCGCCGACGCGCATGAATTTATCGCAAAAATGCCCTGCGGCTACAAAACCATGCTGGGCGAGCGCGGCGTCAAGCTCTCCGGCGGGCAGAGGCAGCGCCTGGCCATAGCGCGCGCGCTGCTTAAAAAGCCCTCCGTCCTGCTGCTGGACGAGGCCACCAGCAACCTGGACACCGAAAGCGAAAAATCCGTCCAGACCGCGCTGGAGCGCATAATGAAGCAACGCACCGTAATCATGGTGGCGCACCGGCTTTCCACTATAGCCGGGGCGGACAAAATCTGCGTCCTCCACCGCGGCGAAATAGCCGAAACCGGCACGCACGACGAGCTGCTTGCCAAATGCGGCATTTACGCCCGGCTCTGCGAAATACAGAAAATGGCCCCCGCCGCCGAATAACATTCCGCCGCTCATAGACGTTCCTGCCCGCCGTCCTTGACAGGCCGGACGGGCTATGATACACCTTAACCTGGGTAAAACATGGCGGCACCCCGGCTGAAAAGCTGCATCGCATATCCCGGGTCCTGCCGCTGTACAGCCGATTGGAGGAATTCAAATGCGCGGAAAGAGGTTTGGTGCTGTGTGCGCCGCCGCGGCGGTATTGCTGGCAGCCTGCGGAGCGGCGTCCGTATGGGCGTTTCCGAAAGACTTCCCCGAGCTGAAGGGAACCGGCGGGCAAACCGCAGGTAAAATCCTGACCGGTTTCGGCGGCGACGAGAAGCTGGACAAGGCCGGCAACCGCGCCGGCCTCAAGCATGTGCCGGTGATATTGCTGCACGGCAACTCCGGCAGCGCCACGCATGCCCAGTGGGGCATGGTCCCGATACGCGACATGCTGTTCAAGGCGGGCTACAACACTTCTGAAGTGTGGGCCGTTTCCTACGAAGGCGACAACCCGTATGTGGAGCTTATGGGCGTCCACAAAACGCATATAGAGGATGTGCGCGCGTTCATAAACGCCGTGCGCGATTATCTGGGAGTGAAAAAAGTGGATGTGGTCGCCCACTCGCTGGGCACGACCATGACGCTGGCGTATATGGCCGGCTATGACAGTTCCGGCAAATTCAACCCGCAGAAGCGGGGCTACGGCAATATTTCCACCTTCGTTTCGCTGGCGGGGGCCAACAACGGGCTTGGCCAATATTCCGTGGACGAGTTCAAGACCGGCGGCGATTTCGTCAAAGGCATAAGCGCCGCCGACGGCGTTGCCGACCAGACACCTTACGGCTCCGCCGACGAAGGCAAACAGACGCAGGGCTACAGACAGGTTACTTCGCTGGACAACGGGCAGATAACGTATGCGGCGCTGTGGGCGGCGGGCGATTTTGTGGACGCGCAACTGCGCGACACCGGCTCGCTGAAAGGGGCGGATATCAACAAAAGCTTTGACCTCGGCTCCAACACCAACGGCCACGAAAAGATAATGAAAGACCAGGCCGTTTTCAACACATTCCTTCCCTACCTGAACCGCGGCAAAGCCGCCGGCGACGACAGGGAGAAAGCCGCCTCGCGCGAAATGAAGGCCGAAAAGGCCAGCGCCGCCTCCGCAAGGGGATTTGAGGAAAAAGCCGCCTCCATCAATCCCGCCCGCGTCATGAACTGGGACGGCCCCGCCACGCGCGACATCAAGCCGCGCTGACCCACTCCGCAGCCGGACAGCGAAAAACGGGCCGGCAATCCCGGCTCCAAACCCAAAGCCCCGCGCAAGCGCGGGGCTTTGTTTCATCCGGAAAATCTATTTCGCGGGAGGCTTGTGGTTTTTTGCGCCAAAGACTTCACCGTAGAACGCTATGCGGCCCCTGCCGTGGGTTTTGCTCCAGTACAGCGCCTCGTCGGCGCGGGCCAGAAGCTCGTCGGCAGTGCGCGCGTCGCCCGGATAGGCGGCTATGCCCTGGCTGACGCTTATTTTCAGCGGCTCGGTCTTTGAAAAAGGCGCGGGTATTTTTATATCGCCTATCTCGCGCGAGAGGCGGGCGGCTATGGCACTGGCTTCCTCCGCCTTGGACTGGGGCAGCAGCACCAGAATCTCGTCGCCGCCGTAGCGGCAGGGAAAGTCTATTTTGCGCAGGTTGGAAAGTATCACGCGGCCTATTTCGCGCAGCGCGACGTCGCCGGCCTGATGGCCGTAGGAATCGTTTATCTCCTTGAAGAAATCCACGTCCATCCAGATAAGCGCGAGCGGCTGGTTGAAACGCTCGGCGCGGTACATTTCCTCGTGGAAACGCTCGGTGAAATAGCGGCGCACGGGGAGCTTGGTCAGTTCGTCGTACTGGGAAAGCTCCTGCACCCGGTCAAAAAGGACCGCGTTGTCCACCGCAAGGGCTATCTGCCCGGCGAAAGAGCTTAAGGAAAGCATGTCTTCCTGCATAATCGGCTGCTGGGAAAGCAGGTTGTCAACTATAAGCAGCCCCTCGCTTTTGCCCTGCACGGTAAGCGGCAGGTATACCACGGAATCGCGGTATTTGTCGGCCACGGTGTCGCCGGAGACGCTGCCCAGCACTATGTCGGCAAAGCGGTGTACTCCGGGCTGGAGCGGTATCTGCTCGTGCGCGAGGCTGCGCACCTGCCCGCGCGCGTCGGCGCTCAGTTCGCCCTTAAGCTTGCGCTCGGCCTGGTTGACCAGATACAGCCGCACCCGGTCAAAACCGAAGTATTTCTGTATGCCCTGCAAAATCAGCCGCATGCCGTCTTCCATGCGCAGCGAGGAGGCAAAAACCGCGGTCAGCTCGTTGAGCGCGCTGGCGCGGCCAAGCTGCTCGCGCGTGAACTGGTCCAGCTCTATATGAGCGAGATTCTGCTCCAGCTCGTCGGCCAGGCCGCGGGCAAGCTCGCGCTCGCGCTCGGTAAAAGGACGGGATTTGGACAGGCGCTCCATCCGCAGCGCGCCAAGCCGCGCGGTATCGGCCAGGGGCTGCCTTCCGGCGGGGGAGCGCCCCGCCCCCGGCCAGCGCAACGGTATGTATATGGCCGGATAGTCCAACTGCGCCGAATCGCATATAACACCGCTTTCCAGCGCGGCCCGTAGCGGGGAGTCGGAGGCCGCCGCTATATCCTCCTCCAGGTCCATGGCGTCGCTGCCGCTCCACACCAACCGCAAAGACAGCAGCGACTCCTCCGGCTCCCAGGAGAAAAAGCAGGCCTGGTCCAGCTTGAGGTTGACCGCCATAAGCTCCAGCGCGCGCGCCAGCATCTGGCGCGAGTCCGCAAATGGCCGGTTAAGCTCCTTGTGGTACTTGTAAAGCACTTCGGTCGGATGCGTGGTCATTCGCCGTAAAGCGAAAGCAGGTAATCCATCTCCACCTGGACTTTCACCATCTCCTGAAGCAGCATTCCCGATGAGTACGAGCCGCGCGCCACCGCTATGGCTATGCGCGAAAGCGCCGAATCCAGAATCTCCACATATGTCCCGCAGACGGTAACATTTGGCAGCGCGCGCGCCCCGGCCACGATTTCGGAATAGGTGCGCATCCTCTCATGCGAAGAGAAAATAAACTGCTCAAACTCCGCCGCGGCGGGCTGGAAGGCGTGTATCATGCGGCAGTACATCGCCTGCTGCGCCGGGCGGACCAGCCATTTAAGCAGCTCCGCCGCCTCGCTGCGGTTTTTGGCGTTTTTGACCAGCGCGAGATTATAGCTGGAAAGCAGACTGTGCGCGCCGTAGAGGCCGCCGGGCAGCGGGACGGTCTTGACCTCAAACTCGTCGTTTTCCGGCAGCAGCGACTGCGAAAGCCGGCGCGACACCGTCATGCTGGCGCGGCCCTCCAGCATGGTGCCAAGCGAGCCGCGCTCGCGCAGCAGCGGCATATGGCCGCCGGAAAGCAACTGCAGATAATCCTCCATCCCGCGCAGCGCCTCCTCGCGGTGGACCACGGCGCGGGTGCATTCGGTGTTGAAAATATCTCCGCCGCGGCTCCAGATGGACGGCAGCAAATCCCGCAGGTTGACCGAGCCGCGCAAATTGGAGTTTTCCATCGGGAAATAATTGCCGCCGCCGAACTTTCTGGCCAGCTCGCGGCAGATGCGCACCACATCGTCCCATTCCCGGAACGCGGCGGAGCCGTTGCCGCACACCGCGCGCATATGGTCGGTCCTGTAATGCAGGGCTGTTACATCCATCCACCAGGGAACGCTGTATATGTCGGACGAGCCGGGCAGCAGGCAGTGCGGGCGCAGCGGTTCTATCCATTCGTCCAGGCAGGACTTGGGGGTGAATTCCGGCAGCGGGTCTATAATGCCCAGCCGCGCAAACAGCGCGGTCCAGTAATGCGGTATCTGGACGATATCCCCCGTCTCCGCGCGGCGGGGCTGGCGCTGGAACTCAAAAAGCCTGCGCCACAGCGCGTCGCGCGTTAAAACGGCAAGCTCCACCCGTATATCGGGATGCTCGCGCTCGAATTCGGACAGCAGCGATTTCAGATGCGAAACCGTCTGCAAACCGGAATTAGGCAGAACCCAGAATATCATAAAATCCAGTTTTTCACTTCAAGCGCGGGGTTGATTGCCGAAACGCCGGGCCTGCAGCCCGCCCTGAGCATATGCCAGCCGCACAATGCGGCCATCGCGCCGTTGTCGGAGCAGTATTTCCTTTCCACGAAACGGACGGTCATTCCGGCTTTTGCGGTCCCATCGGACAAATACTCCCGCAATGCGCCGTTGGCCGCCACCCCGCCGCCGACCGCTATATGCCGCAGCTTCAAATCCCGCGCGGCATTCAATGTTTTGGCGGTTACGGTCTCTATCACCGAATCCTGGAACGCGGCGCAGATTTCTGCGGCTTTCGCCGGCTTTCCGCCGCGCAGGTGATAGCTTACGGCGGTTTTCAATCCGCTGAACGAAAAATCGCGGCTGCCCTCCAGCATGGGGCGCGGGAACACCACTCCGCCTCTGCGCGCGCCGCGCGCGGCGGCCTCCACAGCCGGCCCGCCGGGATAATCCAGCCCCAGCAGCTTGGCCACCTTGTCAAAAGCCTCGCCGGCGGCGTCGTCGCGCGTTTTCCCCAGCCGGCGGTATCTGCCATAGCCTTTGACATGCCACAGCTCAGTATGCCCGCCGGATATTATAAGCGCCAGCAGCGGAAATTCAAGGGCCCTGACGCGCCCGCCGGCGGTGAACTCGCAGGAATAGAGATGGCCTTCAAGATGATTCACGCCCATGACCGGAACGTTATAAAGCCCCCCGACGGTCTGCGCCGCCACGCTGCCGGACACCAGCCCGCCTGCCAGTCCCGGCCCCCTGGCGAAAGCCACCGCGTCAACCGGCGCGCCCCGCCGGGCGGGACAGTCCTTAAGCGCCTTGGCTATTACCGGGGCGATTTTTTCGCAATGCGCGCGGCTGGCAAGTTCCGGCACAACCCCCTTGTAGCGCCGGTGCAGCGGAACCTGCGACCACACCACATCCGAAAGCAGCCGTCCGTCCTCGTAAACCGCGGCGGCGGTCTCGTCGCAGGTGGTCTCTATGCCAAGCACCCGCAGTCTCATTGCTTGAGGCTTATAAAGGCTTCGCGCGCCTTGAGTATCTCCAGGGCGCGGATCAGGGCCTCGTCCTTGACCATATCCTCTTTTTTAACCGCGGAAATAGGCTCTTTCCCCTGCGCGTAGAGCTTGTCCATCTGCTCCATAAGCCGGCGCTCCGTTTCGCGCGGGACATCCACGGTTATATCCGGCACTATGCCGCCGGCGCCGGTTTTGGGGTCGCGGTGTATGGTTTTGCCGCTGGGGGTGTAGTATTTGGCGACAGTAAGCCTGAGGCCTGAACCGTCGGACAGCGGCAGTATGGACTGCACGCTGCCCTTGCCGAAGGTGCGCGCGCCCACTATCACCGCGCGCTTGTTGTCCTGCAGCGCGCCGGCCACAATCTCGGAAGCGGAGGCGGAGCCGCCGTTTACCAGCACCACCAGCGGCAGAGCGGAGTATTTGGCGGCGCGCCCGCAGCGGAATTCCTGATAGTTTTCGGCCTTGCGGCCCTTGGTGTAAACCACCATCCTGTTTTCGCCCATGAACAGCTTGGAGAAGTCCACCGCGCCGGCCAGCAGCCCGCCGGGGTTGTAGCGCATATCTATGACAAGCGCCTTCATCCCGTCTTTGGACATGGAATCCAGCGCCTTGGACGTAGACTGCATCATGTGGCCGGAAAATTCCGCCAGCCGCAGGTATCCTGTGCCGTTTTCCAGCATTTTGAAATCCACCGCTTCGGTTACTATTTTAGCCCGCTCCAGCGTGAACTCCTTTATCAGCGCAGGGGCGTCCGTGCTTTTGCTCTCCGGGTCGCGCGCGATGGTAAAGCGCACTTTGGTGCCGGGCGCGCCGCGCAGCTTTTTGACGGCATCGTCGGGCGACATGTCCTTGACGCTTTCATCCTCTATTTTGACGATGCGGTCCCCAGGCATGATGCCGGCCCTGTAGGCGGGAGTGCCGGGCATGGGCGTGATGACCACCACAAAACCGTCGCGCGAGGTTATCCGTATGCCTATGCCGCCGAACTCGCCCTCCGTGTCGCCCTTGACGCGCTTGTTGACGTCGGGGTCCATAAACTGGGAGAAATCGTCCAGCTCGCGCACAATTCCGTTGGCCGCGCCGTAAAGGAGCTTTTTGCTGTCGGTTTCGTCTACGTAATTGTCCTTTACCAGCTCCAGCACCTCCACCAGCACGCGCAACTGCTGATACGTCTGGTCCACGGCGGAATAAGCCAGCGGGAAAACGGTTCCCATAAAGAAAGCCGCCAGCACCCAAAGCATTATCCTGTTGCGTTTTGCCATATATCCTCCATCACCTTTTAATCAGCCATTCCACCGGATCCACCGCAGTGGTGCCGGAGCGTATCTCAAAATACACAGTCTGGGCGGGGCTGCCGCCGGATATGTTCCCGTTGTCCGGGCCTGCGGTTCCCAGCGGCTGTCCGGCTGCCGCCTTGTCGCCTTTGCGCACCGACATATCCGCAAGCAGCCCGTAAACCGTGAAAAAACCGCGCCTATGGTCTATTATTACAACATTTCCGTATGAGCGGAAAGGACCCGCGTATATTACGTCGCCCTCCATGACGGAAAGGACCTGCTCCCCCGGACGGGCCGCGATTTTGACGCCTTCCCGGTAAATCCAGGTTTTCAGCGCGGGAACCGCCTCCCGCCCGAAATTGCTGACCACCTCTCCCCCCGCCGGCCAGGGCAGGCTGTGGCGCGCTATGCTGATGCCGTTTTTTCCGCGGGAAGGGCCGGCGGCCTGTTTTTTCTCAAAATTCTTCAGGAATTTCATCAGGCTGGCGGCGGAAGCTTTCAGATCGTCCAGTTCCGCCTGTATCTGCTGCTGCCTGTCCCTTGCCGTGTTGAGGGCGGCGACTTTTTTCCTGTAATCGCTCATGCGCCGCTCCTTCTCGCGGCGGAGCTTGTTGGAGCGATCCACCAGCTCGCGGCTGGCGCGCTTCCAGGAATTGAGTTGGCGCTGGCTGCGCTCTCTCTCATCCGAAAGGCGGGTAAGAAGGGACGCTTTCTGGTACAGCGCGGCCTGCAAATACAACTGCTGCGGCAGCCTGGCGCTGCCGTAATACGGAAATGACGACAGTTGCAACGCGGCGTAAGTCCGCGTATCGTCGGCGGCAAGCCGCTTCCACCGCTCAAGCGAGGATTTCAGCGAGGCCGTTTTTATCTCCGTGTCCCGCAACAGATGCTCCGTCTGCGTCTTTTCGCGGAGAATGCCCTGCCGGGCCTGCTCGGCCTGGTCGCTTTGCCGTTTCAGGAACTCTATGTAGCGGTTTATGTCGCGCTCCTGCTTGCGGTAGCGCTCCATCTCCTTTTTGCGCGCGCTCAGCTGGGACTGTATTTTCTCCAGTTCCTGCTTCGTCTGCTCGCGCGAGGATGCCGCCGTGACCGGGGCGGCGCACAGAAACAGCGCCGCCAGCCACGCGCCGGCAAAGCCGGAAACCGCGCGCGAACTAAGCGGGCTCAGAGCGTTTCTTTCCATCGGAAAAGTATCCAGCCGCATAACGCGCCCAGAGCCGGCGCCGCAAACCGCCACTGCGCCAGCGGCAGGGACCACCACATCGGGCTTAAGTGTTTCACAGGAGAGACAAGCAGCCAGCACAGCAGCGCGCCGGCGGCGGCCCCGCCCGCGCCGGAAAGCAGCCAGCCCCAGACCTGAACGGAGGGAAGCGAAAACCCCGCGCCGCGCACGGCGGCTATTTCAACGGCCAGCGCCGCCATGGCGAGAACAAAAGCCGCCGCGCAAAACACAAGCCGCAGAAACCGCCTGTAGAACGAGGCGTGCAATATCGCGTAAACCTGCTCCGGCTTGTAGGAAACGCCGGCTATGGCCGGCATTTTGCCCTGAAGCACGTTTGCGTCCAGCCAGCCGCCGATATTCTCAAGCGCGGGATCGGCCACTTTCACCGAAAAATACTCCGGCATCGGATTTTCAGCCGCCACGGTGATGGATTTTATCAGGTCCGCATCGCCCAGCTTCAGTTCCTCCAGCGCCTGTTTTTTTGAGACAAAGCGCGCCTCCGCCACATAAGGCAGCGCGCGTACCGCGTCTTCCAGCCCGTTCATGGCGGAAAGCGGGGCCTTGTCGTCCACAATCAGAAAAAGTCTGAAATCGTCCCGCAGCAGCGATTCAAGCTGCGCGCTCTGCTTTTCCATGAAAGCGGCGGCGCACAGCGGCAGCGCCAGGCACAGGCTTATCAGAAAAGCCGCCCTGTGGCCGCCGGTCATAAACGCCGGCGAACGCCAGGTCCGCGCGCCGCCGGTTCCGTCTCCTGAAATATTCTGGCGCATATGTATTGATTCTATAATTTTTGCCGCCGCCATTCCTGCAAAACGCAGCGGGCCTGCTCCAGGTTCTCCGCGCGCATGAAGGCGGCGCGCAAAAGGGCGCAATCCGGCAGGCCGCGTATCCAGAAACCCGCCGTCTTGCGCGCACGCAGAACCGCCGCGCGGGGGCCGCATTGCCGCGCGCTGAGTTCCAGATACTCAATAAACAGTTCCAGCCTGCCGTATTCCGGGGCGGAGTATTGCGCGCCGCGCAGGCCGGCGTCTATGCACGCGAAAATGAAAGGGTCGCCTATCGCGGCGCGGCCTATCATCACCCCGGCGCAGCCGGCGGACAGGAAGGCCGCCGCGCCCTCCGCGTCCGACACGCCGCCGTTGCCTATAACCGGTATTTTCACCGCCGCGCAGGCGGCAGCCACCGCGTCCAGGTCAACAGGACCGGAATGCGCGGCCCGCGCATAACGCCCGTGCAGGAAAACGGCGGAGGCCCCCTCGCCTTCGGCTATGCGGGCCAGCCGGGCGGACAGCGGCGCGCCTTTTTCAAGCCCGACCCTGGTTTTAACCGTTACCGGCGCGCCCCCCGCGGCGGACACCGCCGCCGCGACCACGCGGGCAAAGGCGCGCTCGTCCTTCATAAGGGCCGTGCCCGCGCCGGATTTGATTATTTTGGGAACCGGGCACCCCGCGTTTATATCCACAATATCCGCCCCGCGTTCGGCGGCCCGGGCCGCGGCAAGGCGCACCGCCGCCTCGTCCTGCCCGAAAATCTGCATCGCGCAGGGATGCCCGTCCGGCCCTATTTCCAGCATATCGCCGGAGCGCCGGCTGCCGAACCGCAGCGCCACAGCCGACACCATCTCCGCGCACACCAGCCCCGCGCCGCCGCGCAGGCAGAGCAGACGCAGCGCGGAATCGCTTATCCCCGCCATGGGCGCCAGCGACAAAATATTGGAGCAGGTTACCCGCCCTATGCGCAGTTCGGAAGGGCGCTTACTTGCCGTCATTGACAAGGCTGTAGTCGGAGGGTTTTCTGTCCTGAATCAGCAGGAGTTCGCCGGTGCTTGCGCCCACCGCGCGCATGACCAGCAGTTGAAAAGCGTCCGCCTCGCGCTCCATGCGCTCTATGCTTTTGGCGTCGCGGAAATCGTTCAGGATGGGGTTGGCGGCTATGCCGTCGAGGTACTTCTGCCCCGGAACGGACGGGGTGGCAAGCTCGTGCCTGAGCTTTTCCCGCTCGAAATGACGCTGCGCGTGGAAAAACTGACGCGCTATCGCGCCGGCGCACCAGGCCGGGGAGCGGAAAGCGGTGTTGTCGGTGAGCAGTATCGTGGGAACGCCGTTTTCAATCGCAAAATCGGTGCGGTCCGCGCCGCGTATGGCGAAAACGTACTGGCGCAGCTGCTGGAACAGGGAATTGTCGTAATGGCTGATAAGCACCAGCGACTTCATCACCTGATCCTGGAACTGCGGCTTGCCGAACAGCTTGAATTTTATGCCGGAAGCCAGGTCCTCTTTAACCAGGCCCGGCGCGCCCCTGTCCAGCCCGTATTTGCGCTGGAAAACGCGATCCCTGGCGGCGCGCGCCGCGGCGCGCTGCCTGTCGCCCATGCGGCGGATAAGCGTGCGGTTCCAGTAATTCATCGCCAGTATAAACAGTATCAGCAGCGCCGCCACGCGGGGCGTAACCTTGAAATCGCGCACAGGCGCAACCATTTTCTCGCGCACGGTAGCGGCCATCCTGACTGTGACTCCAGGCGGGGCGGCTTCCTGCGAAGGCAGGGAAATCTCCGTATTTTGCGGGGTGAAGCCGGCTTCTTCCTGCGACGCCTGCACGCAGCGCGAAGGCGGAGACAGAGGCGGCGGAGGAGGCGGAGGCACAGGACCTCTCTGCACATTTTCCTGCTGCTGTCCTTCCCTGTCCCAATAAGGCTGTTCCCGCGAGAATTGCTCTGCCATGTTTATCCGAAGGATTTGGCGTAAGATTTATAGAAGGCTTCAAGCTCGGTTTTGGGATCCTGGAATTCAAGGATGTGCTTTTTACAGCCGTTGCGCGAACATATCTGCACCTGCCCGCCGTGTTTTAGAACAAAAGCCGCCATCTGGGCGCCGCAGCCGTCGCAGCGGCGCGCGCCCTTGAGGTCGGCATCGCAATGCGGGCAGCGCAGCCCGGCCACCTTGCCCGGCGGCACCTGAAACGGCGCAACAGTGTCGTAACTGCCGTAAACCGCGCTGAGGTAGAGCATCCCTCTCTTGCCGGCATAAGACACTCTCACGCAAACCGACGACCCGCCGCCTATTTTGCGCGGGCTCATCAGCGTTTTCAGACAATGCGGACATTTGACGGACAGTTGCAGCATATCTCCTCCTGCCGGAGCGCGCCGGCTACTTTGAAATGAGTTTCTTCCCGCGCGGCTTGCGCCCGCCGGCCGCATTTTTATTTTTCGGAGACAATTCCCCGCCCGCGCCGGGATTTATGATATCCAGCCGCCATCTGCCGCGCAGTGTGTCAAAGTTATAGACATTCTCCTCGTTGGCCACGCTATGCACGGCCATGAACTCCGCAAGCTGGTCATACTGCTTTTTGCTCTCTATCGGGATAAGGCGGTGCGGCTTAAGCAACGCGCGGTTGAGCGGCGCTATGGTTTCCATGTCCGATATTTCAAGCAGGACCGTTTCGCCCCGCCTGTCCGGCTTGGCATCCGGGATAAACATGGTTTCCTTTTTGTGCATGCTGGCCGTGATGAAACGGTAAACCCCCTTCATCCTGGGAAGCTTCACCACGGCCTGCCTGGTCTCTCCGAAAGCCAGCTTGAACCCCGTAGTCAGGTTGCTTTCCGGCACGCGGGCCGTGAGCAATTCGCCCTTATGGGAAGCGGTTATCTCGTAAACGGAGCCGCGCATGAACATGAACTGCCCGCGCGGTTTCTCAAGCGCAACGTCAAAAGTATCGGCGTTCTCCAGTTCGCGCAGAAGGTCCCTTACCAGTCCTTTTTTGATATCACCGGACTCCACCAGCATGTTCCCTGAAGAGGCGTTCACATACAGCGCCCCGCCGTTTTCGTCGGTCTCAATGTACTCGTAGCCGGGAACCCCCTCGCGGAAAACGCGCATCCATATAGCCGCCGGCTCCAACGTGGCCGCGGGCGGCCTTACGGCATGAGCGGGACGGCACAAGGCCAGAACCAGCATGGCAGCCTGCATCATAACCCCTCCCTGCGACGTATCAAAGCTTCGAAACCCGCCGCGGCCTGGGCCAGTTCGCGCGCGCCGCGCACGGGCTTGCCGTTTACGATAAAAGTGGGCGTAACATCTATGCCATGCTCCGCGGCATACCTAGCCTCCGCCTCCACCGCCTGCCGGACCGAAGGGTCCCTCATGCACAGCGAAAATACATCCCTGTTGATGCCCAGGCTGACGGCGTAAGCGTCAAACTGGGCCGGCTCGTCCGCGGATTTGGACCACTCATCCTGATTTTGATACAGCATGTCCGCATACTGGAAAAACTTATTCTGCCAGCCGGCGCATTCCGCCGCGCCAGCCGCGGCCACGGCCCATTTATGCTCCGGCAGCGGGCTATGGCGGAAAGTCAGCCGTATATGCCGGCCATAGGCTGAAAACAGCCTGTTCATTTCCTCGTTCCCCACCCGGCAGGCGGGGCATTGCAAATCCGTATACTCGTCTATCACAATCGGCGCGTCCAGCGGACCTTTGACGCGGCTGGGCTGAATCTCCGGCGGAAGCTCGTATTTGCGCGCCACATAAATTCCCGTCGCGGCGGCGGCAAGCAGGCAGGCGGCGTAAAAGCAATAAATCCGTTTCATAGGAGCATCAGAGCAATCCCAGAATTTTCGCCGGGGAATGCGCGCCCTTTATTATGCGCAGCCTTTTGGCTTCTATCCCCAGCTCGCGCGCGGCGGCATTCAGTGCCTCTGCGTTGGCAAGCCCGCGTTCCGCAGGGGACTTCACCCACGCCTCCAGCGCGTCGGGGCCGCGCCGCTCCAGCCTGGCGGTTTTGGCGCCCGCATGGACCTTCAGCCGGATATAGCGCATGGGGCCGCGATAAGCGTCCTTGCCGTCATCTCCGGCGGCGGGGCAATGCCCAGCAGTTCCAGCACGGTGGGCGCGATGTCGCCCAGTATGCCCTTCGGGCGCAGCCGTGTCGGCGCGCCGCCGCGGATGAGAATGCATTCCACCGGATTGCAGGTGTGCGCAGTTTTGGGCATGTCAAGCGCGGCGTCCCACATCTCCTCGGCATTGCCGTGGTCTGCGGTTACGATGGCGGCGGCCCCTGTCTCCAGCGCGGCGCGGACCAGCCGGCCGGCGCAATCGTCCACAATTTCCACCGCCCTGACGGCGGCGCCGAAATTGCCGGTATGCCCCACCATGTCGCAGTTGGCGAAATTGACAAGCACGAAATCATACGCGCAGGAGCGGATTTGCTTTTCCGCCTCGGCGCAAACCTCGGGCGCGTTCATTTCGGGATGCTCGGCATAGGTGGCGGGGTCAAATGTGCCCTTTATCTCTATGCGGTCCTCTCCGGGATAGGGCCTGAGCATCTTGCCGTTGAAAAAGGAGGTCACGTGCTTGAACTTCTGCGTCTCGGCCAGGCGCAGCTGCCGCAGCCCGCGTTTTCCGATAACCTCTCCCAGCAGATTGGACATGGAGGCGTCCTCGTCCATGGGCGGCAGCGCGCTGAATTTGAAGGTGTCGTAATACCGGGTAAGCCCGCAATAAGCCACATTCAGCTTTACGGCGCGCTTTCCCGGATACTCGTCCTCCACGAAGGCTTTGGTAAGCTCTATCGCGCGGTCCTGCCGGAAATTGAAATGCACCACGGAATCGCCGTCTTTCACGCCGGAATAGCCGCCGATGACGGTGGGCGGCACATATTCGTCCACAAGCGGGGAGCCGTCCGGGTTTTTGCCGGAATAGGCGCGCGTTACGGCTTCTTCGGCGGTTGCGGCGCGTTCGCCCGCTGCCAGCGCTATGCAGTCATAGGCCCTGTCCACCAGCTCCCATTTCTCGCTGCGGTCCATGGCGTAATAGCGGCCTATGACGGTGGCTATCCTGCCGGCGCCGGTTTCCCGTATTTTGGCTTCCACTGTTTTCACATAAGCCAGCGCGCTGCGGGGAGGAGTGTCCCTCCCGTCCGCGAAAAAATGGATGTTGATATTTTTTACGCCTCTGCCCGCGGCATGGCGCATTATGGCGAAAAGATGCTCCTGATGCGCGTGGACGCCCTCGTCCTGCACCAGCCCCATCAGGTGGAGCGCGCCGCCAGTCTTGAGGCAGTTGTCAATACATGCCTTGAAAGCCGGCGCGCTGAAAAGCGAGCCGTCCGCGGCGGCGTCCATGAGCTTTTTAAGCTCCTGAACCACAATGCGCCCCGCGCCCATGTTGAGATGCCCCACTTCCGAGGATCCCATGAACCCCGCCGGCAGCCCGACGAATTCGCCGGAGGCTTCCAGCACGGAATACGGATATTTGCCCAGCCAGCCGGACACATTGGGCGTCTTTGCCGTTGTAACGGCATTGTATTTTCCGGGGGCGCCTATGCCCCATCCGTCGCGCACGATAAGCACCACGCGTTGTTTCGCCATACGGACATTCTATAAAAATGCGCGGGGAAATTGTAGAATCAGAGTATGTCCTTTGTTACCGCCGTGCTGACGCTGTTTTTCGTGATGGACCCGCTGGGCAATGTGCCGCTTTTCATCGCCGCGCTCAAAGACGTGCCTTACGAGCGCAAACGCCGGGTCATCGCGCGCGAGCTGCTGATAGCGCTGGGCATCATGTACGCCGCCCTGCTTTTCGGCGGCAGAATGCTGGAGTGGATGGGCATAGACCAGCCGTCGCTCAGCATAGCCGGCGGCATAGTGCTGTTTCTGATATCGGTGAAGATGATTTTCCCCCTCAAGGAAGACGGCTTCGCCGCCAGCCCGGAGGGGGAACCGTTCATAGTCCCGCTGGCCGTGCCGCTTATAGTGGGGCCTTCCGTGGCCAGCATGGTGCTTATCATGCCGCTGCGCGAGCCCGACAAGATGCTGCAATGGGTGTTTGTGATAGCGGCGGCATGGGTGCTTAACTGCGCGATACTGCTCTCCTCGGTGCGCATAAGCCGTTTTCTGGGCGAGCGCGGCATGATAGCCGTAACCCGCCTGATGGGAATGCTGCTTACCACCATCTCCGTTCAGATGTTCATGTCCGGCATAAAGCAATTCCTGGCGCGGTAACACTTTGCACAGAGAAGTCCGCGCCGGCCGGCGGAACATTCCTGCGCGGAATTTGGTCCTCCTCGGATAATTCCGAATTCATCTACGGCCATCTGCGTTAACCTGAAAGTTTCAGGTTAACGGCGTTTTATCCACAGATTGACCACAGATTTCCACAGATTATCCGGACTTTTCCCTTTATAACCGGGCATTGCGGCGGAAAATGAGATTATTTCATCAGAGGCGAGAAAACGCGGTAGAAAGGCGAATCAAACAAAAGCGATTGCACCACGTCCGAAGTCATCCGCGTCAGGTTGACCACACGCGCGCAGTAATCGTACTGCTCCGCTATTTCCGCCAGATTCTCGGCGGTGTCCCTTCCGCCGACGGCGGCGCTTAGCAGCGAAAACGCCTTGTCATAATCCCCCGCGGACATCGCCGCCGTTACCGCGCGCGCGGCCTGCGGATACGCCTCCAGCCCGCGCGCCGCCCTTGAATAGCCGGAATCCGGATACAATCCTGTTAAAACGCGGGTCAGCGCATTGTTAAGCGTGTTGGAACGCCACAGCCGCGGCCTGTCCAGAAACTGCGGCATGACAATCCATGCCTGCGCCGCCTGCCGCCAGCGCGCGTCTTTATCCGCCGCCGCGGCAAGCGCCGCGTAAACCTGCGCCGCCGGCATATTCGCCGCGGCCATGGAAAACACCGCGCGGTAGGCCGCTTCCACCTCCGCGCCGCGCCCGGCCAGCTGCCCGCCTGCTGCGGCATAGGCGCGGGCCATGTCTTTGGGCAGGCCCGCGGGAACCGCGGCGGCGGCCTGCACCGCGGCCTTTTCCTGGCGCAGCCCGTCTATGCGCCCGGCTATAGCCGCGCCGGCCAGCGCGTCGCGCGAGGCGCCGCGCAGCCGCTCCAGCGAGGCGGCCTCGCCGCCGCGCAGCCCGTCCCTGCCGGCAAACCGCGCGGCATAGGATGAAAATTCCGCCTGCCGCGCCGAGGCCCTGTCAAGCAGCTTTTCCCGCGCAAGGAACTGCTCCGCAAGCAATTCCTCCACGCTGCGCCCTTTCTGCTCCATGGAAAGCGCGCGGCTCATCAAATCCTGATCGGCAAGCAGCTTGTCCGCCTTCAGGCCGGACAGCGCCGCCGCCTGCCGCGCCTTGTCGCCGCGCAACTGTCCGCGCAGTTCCTCCAGATTGAAGGCGGAACTGCGGCGCTCTTTTTCCAGCGCGGCGCGGTTCAGCCGCCACTCGTATTTCTCGCCGCCGCTGCGCGCGCCGCCGCGCGCGGCCCCGCCGGAAACCGCGCCGGAACCGGCTTCGCGCAGCCCCAGCACTACCGCCCCGGACTTGTCCGCCGGTATCTGCTGTCCCTCAAACAGCCGGCGCATGGCCACGGAGGCCTCCTCGTTTGAGAGCGACGGGTTGGCGGCGTCGCGTATCAGCGTGCGGGAGACGTTGAGAAAATTGGTGTTGAGATACCATTTCAGCTTCTTGACGGTATACGGCCCCATGGAAGACCCTGTCGCGGAGGCTGGCTGGCTGGTTTGCGCGGAGGACGGGGGCGCCGCCTCCGGACGGGCGGGGCGGTTGCGTTTTTCGCGCTCGTAAATCTGCGCGGCCTCCTGGGGATGGCTGCGTATCCAGAGTATTATCCCCTGGCGGATGGCGGCGCGGTCGCCGCCCTGCACATCGCCCGGGTAGGAACCGTAATCTCCGGAATCCATCATGGCGTCGGCCAGTTCGCCGGCAAACATCAGGTCGCTGGCGAGCCTGCTGGCAGTCTCTCCCAGCTTGCCGTCCGCCTGCTGCAATTGCGCGGAAGGCAGGTTCTCATCCAGAGAGGAAAACCCGTCCGGCGCGCCCGACGCGGCGGCGCACAGTAAAACGAGATGCAGAAGCCTCATTATTTAACCATAACAGACGCCGGCGGTTTTGTCAAACTTATCCCGAATGCTTCAGTTGGTTGCGTGAACCGAGGCGAAATAATGCCGGACAAAATTATCCGCGCGCGCCCCGCCCCGTTTTTGCCGCAGACCAAAATCCTGTGTTTGCGCCCCGAAGGCTTATTCCGGGGAGAGTGTATTTGCGCTTTTCGCGCAGGCGTGGCGGTAGCCGCATATCGCGCAGAATTCATGGCGTGGGGAAAAATCGTTTGCGGCGATGCCTTCGCCCGCTTTTGCGAACTGCTCCAGCGTCTTCTCGCCCTGGGAGGGGTTGTAGGGCGCGGTGGCCAGCTTGTCGTGATACAACTGCCATATGGTAAGCGACGCCGGCTCTATGCCCAGCGCGTTTTTCGCGCCCAGCGCGTATATGCACAATTGCAGGTTTTCGGCGGCGTCGGCATCGGAGCGCAGTTCAGGGCCCGTCTTGTAATCTATGATTTCATGGCCGCCGCCGGGGTGGCGGTCTATGCGGTCTATGGTGCCTTTTATGCGCCAGCGGCGATACGGAAATTCAAAAAACTGCTCGGCGCAGACGGTCAGGGTTTTGCGCTCCGCGTCGCGCCGCCAGAAGGTTTCAAGCAGCGCCTTGCCCTTGTCGTAATACTCCACCTGCTCCGCCGCGCTGACGTAGCCGCCGGTAAGCCAGCAGTCATCGTAGGATGAGAGCAGCTCCTCAAGCGAGCCGGCGCTTGCCCGGCGCGATTCCAGCGCCTTGTGCAGCGACACCCCCAGCGAGGACAGCGGGGTAAACGGCTCCCGCCGGTAATCAATGTACTTGTACTTGAACGAGACGGGGCAGTTCAGGTATGCCCGGACTTTGGAATAATTAAGCTCGCCCGGATCAAACATCGCGCCTCAGGAAATCCACCAGGCTGTCGCCGTATTTCTCGGAGCGGAAAAGGGAGTATCCCGCCGGGACCTCGAATTTTTCGGTTATATGGTGCTGGGCTATTATGCGCCCGTCTTCAGCCAGAAGCCCGCTTTGCGCTATGTCGCGCAAAACCGGGCCGGTAAGCGAAAGCATGTTGTTTTTCCCGTCGCGGTAGGGCGGCCCCATGAAAATCAGGTCAAAGCCCTCTTCTCCCGCGCGGTGGCGCAGCCAGGAAAGCCCGGCGGTTATATCGGCGCGCAGCGTCAGGGCGCGCTCGGCGAAGCCGAATTTTTCCAGATTGCGGTTTATGGCCTTGAGGCAGGCCTGGTCCCGCTCGGCAAAAACCACAAAACCCGCCCCGCGCGAAAGCGCCTCCAGCCCGACCGCGCCGGTTCCGGCGAACAGGTCCAGAAAACGCGAGGCCGGTATCCGCGGCCTGATGATATCAAACAGCGACTGCTTGATTCTGTCCGAAATCGGTTTCACGGGAAGATGCTTCGGCACGGAGATAAGCGTCCTGCCCTTTGCTGTCCCGGCAATAATGCGCATAATATATTATAGAATATCCGGGCATGGAAGAGAGAGCGCCCCTCATACTGGTGGCGGACGACGACGAGGTTTCCGGCCGGCTGGCGCATGACCTGCTGGACGGCGCGGGCTTTTCGGTTCACCTGCTGGGCAAATCCATAGACATAATACCCGCCATAAAACAGGCCAAGCCGGATATGGTGGTGATGGACATCACGCTCTCCGGCATGGACGGGCTGAAAGTCATCCGCATGATAAAGTCCGACCTGGAGATATCCGCCGTCAGAATAGTGGTGGTCAGCGAAAATGATTTTGAATACGAGAAGCAGCGCGCCTTCAAATACGGGGTGGAGGCGTTCATAAAAAAGCCTTTCAACGTGGATACTTTCGCCAGCCAGATAAGCCAGATACTCTCCGGCAACAAGGAACTGCTGACCGCTTTCGGCGGCGGCGTGGAGGAAGAGGAGATGCCCGGCGCCCCCCATGCCGACGATACCCTCTCCGAAACCCAGGCCCGGATAACCGTATGGGGGTGCAGGGGATTTGCGCCGGAGATGCCGAATCTGGTTTCCGCCTACGGCAAGCAGACCTCATGCGTGGCGGTGGAAACGCGCGAGCGTCTGGTTATTTTTGACGGCGGCTCCGGCATAATTCCGCTTGGCAGGAAGCTGCTGGCGGAAAGCGGACACCGCGACATCTGGATTCTGCTTACGCATTTCCATCTGGGCCATGTGATGGGGCTGCCCTATTTCCCCTGCCTTGCCAACCCGGCCTATACCATACGGATAGCCGGCGCCGGCCCGGGGGAGGACAAGTTCGCCGAGGCGGTGCGCGGCATATTCTACGCTTCGCCCTGGTGGCATGCGCCGCGTCCCAGGGCGCGCATTCTGATATACGAGATGTCCGGCGATGTGTGCGAGCTTGCGCCCGGCATCCGGGTCCGGACCATGCAGGCGCACCACCCGTCCATGACGCTGTGCTACAGGCTGGAGGCGGCAGGCAAGAAAATAGTTTACGCGCCCGACAGCGGCCTTTTCGGCGACGCCGCCGCCATGCAGGCCTATGACGAGAAGCTGGGCGAATTCTGCCGCCGGGCCGACGCAGTCATCCACGACGCCTGCTTTACCGACGAGGACTGGCAGTCCCGCCGGGAGGAGGGGCATTCCTCCCCCGCGGCGGCTATGGAGTTCGCCGCGCTTCAGGCCGAGGCGAAAAACCTCGTGCTGTTCCACTACGACGGCGCCTACTCCGACGAGACGGTGGACAAGATGACGGAACGGGCGGCCCGCCTGGCCAAGCTGAACTCCTGGGAAACGCAGTGCCATACGGCCAGAGAGGGGTTTTCGCTGACGCTGGAATAGTCCGCGCCGCCGGGTAAGTTTTTTAAGGGGGTTCTATGCGGCCAAACCCGCATGTGCTGGAGATAAACACCCGCTGCTGGCTGCGCCAGCTGCGCGACAAGTACGGCGCGCCGCTCACGCTCGCCTCGGTCCCGGACGAGGAATGGCAGGAGCTTAAGCATCTGGGCTTTGACGCGGTGTGGCTGATGGGCGTCTGGCGGCAGAGCCCGAAGGGGCGCGATGTGGCGCGCGCCACTCCGGACTTGCTTAAAGCCGTGGCCGCTTTCAGGCCGGATTACGACATAAACGACATTGCCGCCTCTCCCTATGCCGTGCGGGACTATACTCTGGACCCCGCGCTGGGCGCGGAGGGCGAGCTTGCCCTGCTGCGCGCCAAGCTCAACGGCATGGGCATCGGGCTGTTTCTGGATTTTGTCTCCAACCACCTGGCGCTGGACCATGCGCTGCTGGAATCCGCGCCGGACTGCTTCATACAGGCCGGCGCGGCGGAGGTCTCCGCGCACCCGGACTGGTTTTTTGAAAGCGCGCCGGGCCGCTTCACAGCCTACGGGCGCGACCCCAATTTCCCGCCCTGGCAGGACACGGCGCAGCTTAACTATTTCAACCCCCGCGCGCGCGCCTTCATGCTGGACACTCTGAAAAAAATAGCCTCCGTCTGCGACGGCGTCCGCTGCGACATGGTGATGCTCAACCTCAACGACATTCACGACGCCACCTGGGGCCGGCTGCTGGGAAAAAACGGCTTTGCGCGCCCGGAAACCGAATTCTGGGACGAGGCGATACGCGCCGTCAAGGAGGAGCATCCCCATTTCACCTTTATGGCCGAGGTTTACTGGGGGCTGGAATGGCGGCTTCAGGAAATGGGGTTTGACTATACCTACGACAAGGTTCTCTACGACCGCATGAGGCTCTCCGGCCCGGTGGACGTAAAAAGTCATTTGCGCGCCGAAAAGCTTTACCAGAAACGCTCCGTCCGCTTCCTGGAAAACCACGACGAGGCCCCCGCCGTATCCGCCTTCGGCAGGGAGAAATCCATAGCCTCGGCGGTGGCCATGGCCACGTTGCGGGGAATGCGGCTTTTCTACCAGCCGCAGATAAAGGGCATGAATGTAAAGTCGCCCATCCAGTATTCGCGGGCGGATTTCCCCGAGGACCCGTTTATCGGAAAGCTCTACAGCAAAATCATAAAAATAGCCGACCATCCCGCCTTTCACGGCGGGGAATGGGCTTTGGTGGAGCCGCGTCCCGCGGCGCCGGGCGACGCCGCGTTCAACAATCTGCTGTGCTGGTCCTGGCATCAGCGCCGGACATACAAGCTGATAATAGTGAACTACTCGCAAAACCGCGCGGCGGGCCGGGTGCCGGTCAACGCGTCCGCCAAAGGCGACTCATACGCGTTTTTCGACGAGTTGTCGGATATTTTCATGGTGCGCGCGGCAGGCGAGGTGCGGCCCGACGGCCTGCTGGTGGACCTGCCCCCCTACGGCGCCCACATGCTGGACCTGGAGTTTTAGATTGCAAGGATATAAAAGACGCGCCGCATTCCATATAATGGAATGCGGCGCGTTGTTTTGAATATGAGACTCTGTTACTTGGCGGCGTTTTTGCGGGAGGAGTTTATTGCGTCCTGCATTCCCTCCACCGGCACTCCGGCCTGCGGGTCCGCCGCGTTTTTCCAGTACCATTCGCCGATTTTTTTCATCCCGTAGCCCATGGCCGCGAAGGTGAGTCCGCCTGTTATTGCGCCCATGGAGCCGACCATCGCCCCTCCTGCTAATATCCCCACGCCGAGGGTTATCATCGGGTTGCTGCCCATGAACATGACGGCGCGGTTTACAGCCGAAGCGCCGCGTTTGACCTTTCCGGCGATTGACGACAGCCGTCCTTTTGCCGCCTGCGGCGCGACGGCGGGGGAGGGAACCGCCTGCGCGGTTGTGAATTTGGAGGAGGCCGCGCTCATGCCGCGGTAAGCGCCCGCCGGTTTCCGCGCCGCCGCGCCGGAGGAGCCGCCGTAAGCCGCGGTTAAATTCGCCGTTGCGCCGGATTTGGCGCGCGCCGCCGCGAGGCCGCCCGGCGCTTTGGCAGAATAATGGCTGGCCTGGTACTTGGCCAGCAGTTCGTAGTCGGGCATTTCGGCCTTGTAGGAGTGGTTGTCAAACGCCGCTTTGGCCGCCGCGGGAACCGCGGCGCGCGCGTCATCGTCATTTATTCCGCCGGCCAGGGCAAAGGCGGGGGAACATATCGCGATAGCCATAACAGCCAGTCTGTTCTTCAGCGCCATAACACTCTCCTTGAAACGAACGGATTTCAGCCGCCGGTCTGCCGGCGTATGATTAAATTACCGCAGGAATCCGGCGTTTGCGCATGAGGCATAAGACCTATATGGAATCGGGGACTTTCGGCCCCCATAGGCTTGCCGCCAAATCAATGCAGCGCTTTATCTGCGGGAATATGCGTAAAATGCGGCCTTGTCAGCATCCGCCGCAACTGCCGCCGTGCTGGACAGGCGGATGCCCCGATGAGTATCCCGGCAACGCGGGGTACTATTGATGGCCGCATAAATAAAAGCCTATGCGAAGGCCCGAATTCAGGCCGCGCGCCAGGCGCGGCTGCGCCGCTGTGCTGTCCGCACTGCAAACAGCCGCAACGACGCGCGCGGCCTGAAGGCGGGCCTCCCCGAAGGGGCCGAGCCGCTTTCGGGCTGCAACCGCGTCGCCAAAGGCCGGACATACGAACAGTATGTCCAGCCTTTGGCTTCTTGTTTCGCCGCGAAATCGGCTCAGTCGCATAGGCTTTTATTTATGCAGACATCAATAACCTGAATGTTTCAGTTGGATTGCGGGATTCGGCGAAAAATCGCTTCATACTGCCTTCACAAAATTATCCTTTCGCGCAGTGAGGCGCGCGCGCACAGCGGCTATCGTTGCAATGGCGGACACCTTATCAGGCATACCGCTGTTCGGCTGCGCTTTCAGGGGGATGGCGCGATGGAAATGTGCTTGCTCAGGAAATCGCGCAGGACGGCGGAATATTTCCCGGCCTCAAGATGGGACCGGCAGTGCCCGCCGGAAAAGCGGACAAATGTCTTCGGCGAGGCGGCGGCCTCGTAAACCCTGCGGCCCATGTCAAAGGGGACAAGCTCGTCTTTGTCGCCGTGAATCACCAGCAGCGGAGAGTTTACCCCGCCTATTTTTGAGAGGGTGTCATACCTGTAAGTAACCAGCCAGCGCATCGGCACATGCGGAAAAATCACCCCGGACATGTCCGTAATGGATGTAAACGGGCTGTCCAGAATCAGCGCGGCGGGCCGGTGGCGCAAAGCCGTTTCCACCGCGACGGCAGTGCCCAGAGATTCGCCCCAGAATATTATTTTTTCCGGCGGGATTTTCAGCGCGGAGACCATATATCCGTACGCCGCCTCCGCGTCGGCATACGTGCCTTTTTCGGACGGGATACCGGAGCTTTTGCCGTATCCCCTGTAATCAAACATCACGACCGTAGCGCCCAGCCCGCGGAAAATCGCGGCCTGATTCAGCCGCCCGCTCATGTTGCCGGCGTTGCCGTGAAAAAACAGAACCGCCGGCGCGTCAGGATTGGCGGCGGGAATATGCCAGATGTTTATCCGTTTGCCGTCCGGGGAACTGACGAAGGTTTCGCTCCATTCCAGCCCGAAACGGCCCGGCGTGGCGGCGATTCCGGAATCCGGAAAATACAGGCATCTCTGCTGGAACCACCACGCCGCCGGATACGACAGCGCGGCAATAACGGCAAACGCAACCGCCGGATGGATTTTAACGTCCGTCATGCCTGTATTATAACCCGGAAATTGCAGTTGGACAGCAGAGACGCGCTTTCCACGCCGGGCTACTGGCCGTAGCTGGGGAAGTCCTGCATTTCATCCTGTAAATCCAGCGGGGAAGGCTGGGACGGCTCGCCATCCTCCTGGGGCAGGCAGCCCGAAGGCGAAGAATCCGCTCCGGAGGACTGGACCCGCTTCACTTTGCAGTACACCCGGCTGGAGAATTTGCCGCCGAAGGTGACATTCTGCGTCTGAATAGCTACTTTGCCCAGCCTGTAAGCGGAGCTTTTGTACAGCGTCAGCCTGCCGCGCACGCCGCCCTCGTCCATCGTGATGACAAGGTTGCCGCCGTCAGACGACACTGCGCCGGTTTTTGAATTGAACACGGCCATGGCCGGCGCGCCGCCGCCGTCCATATTGCGGACATCCATGGACATGCCGTCTTTGCCGGCGGACAGTTTGCCCCCGGACAGCGAGAACGAAAAAGCCTCCCTGTCCCCGAGCAGGCCGCCCTTTTCGGTATGACACTGGAAACTGCCGCTGAAACCGCGCGGCGCTTCCGCGGCGCGCGCCGCGGAAACGCAGGCCGACATAATGACAATCATCGCAATTTTCATAAATTCCTCCGTATCAAATTGTCGCATACCGCGCCGGTGCGGCGCATGGGCCGCAAGACCCAGATTTGGCCTCCGCGCCGGAAGCATTTTCTAATTGAATAATGAGCCTGAAATCTCTCGTCGTGGCTCCGTCGGGATATTTTTTGCCATGCCTCCCGTTTTGATTGATTTTACCGTGTCTTTTTCCTCCGCTTCGCGCAGAATTCTG
>Ga0265297_10001613_pt1 | contig 51644 bp, 65 predicted proteins | sample Munlanlwell13791_FD_192502 | JGI IMG/M metagenome (GOLD analysis project Ga0265297, IMG submission 192502) | Leachate microbial communities from a municipal landfill in Southern Ontario, Canada - Leachate well 137-91 | ecosystem: Engineered > Solid waste > Landfill > Unclassified | place...
CAGTGATTCCTGAGATGGTACTGTTGCTGATGACTAAAGCACTCGCTAAACCAGTCATTCCCAGCGATAATAAAATTACTAGAAGTCTTTTCATCATGTCATATCCTCTCCAGTTTGGTCTATCGTTAAAATCACTGCTCCTTGTTGCTGGTCTAAGGCTAGCCTGTGGTATTTTCCGGTGGCGACGCAGAACAGAAGTGGTTGCTTGCCTTCCTTGAACCATATCTCTCCCATGTCCGTCTTCATCTTCTGGTAGGTGGAGTCCGCTCTATCTACCGTGTCATACTGAATCCCCGGTTCTACCGTAGGTGAGGTCGGGTCGACAGCCACATTTCGCATGGTGACATCCCAGTGAGCCATCAATGCCGCCTTGCCACCCGAGGGAGTCATCCACAAGGCACAATACATATTACTTGACGCAGCATCCCCGAGTGCCGCCTTGAGTGAGTCGGATGTCAGGTCGACACGCCAGCAAACCTTGCCTCCCAGAAAGTCACTTTCCGTCCAGTCTGCCGCCACAAAGTCGGCATTTGAGCTGACCACGAGTTCCGCGTGTGCCTGCGTGTAGACATTGTCAATACCAAACATCCACGTCGCTCCAGCTGGGGGTGCAAAGTAGGTGGTAGCATCGCTGAGCATCAGGTGACAGTTGAACTGAATCTGCGTCCCACGCCTGAGTTCCATAATAGGCGGTGCGAAAAAAGCTGCCCCATTCTTAGAGACATACTTAAACTGCTCCACATTCACATACATCTCTATGATCGCTCTTGCGTTGCTCATGTTGTTCCTTTAAGCGGGGTCAACCGCAACATTTTTCATCGTTAAATCCCAGTGGCACAATAAAGTGTATAGTCCGCCTGTCGGCAGGAAGTACAGTCCCGCAAACATCGTCTTGCTCGCCAATGCTCCCAGCGAGTCTTTCAATGGCTGAACATCCAGGTCAACCCGCCAGCACACCTTCCCGTTGTCAAAGTCTGCGCTTGCCCAGTCTCCCGATATGAACTGGTCGTTGGCACTGGTAACGAGTTCGGCGTGGTCGCTTGTGTACTGGTCGTCAATGCCGAACAGCCACGTGCATCCGGTGGGCGGCTTGAAGTAGGTAGTTGCGTCAGCCATGAGCAGGTGGCATCGGAACAGACACTGAGTGGAGCGATACAGGGTCATCGGAAAGGGATCGGTGAATGCTGTCCCGCTCAGTTCCTTGTAAGCAAACTGCTCGGTGTTCACGTACATGTCAATATAGTTTCTGATGTCGCTCATTTGTTACCAGTATTTGTTTGCGCAGTATTTGAAATCAAAATCAAGAATCATTAAAACTTCTTTTTCTATGAAACCTCTCGCCTTGGTTGAATCGATAAACGTCGGTTCATCACACCATTCCGGTATTTTCCCCTCAGTGGACTCGCCGTTTATCCAGGCCGACTGCAAATTTGTCGACCATGTCGCCGGCGTATCTCCGGATTCGATGATACGATATTGATTTTTGGCCAATGGCAGACCGTTAGCATCATACGCGGGATCTGTGCCGCTTGGAAAATTTGAAGATAAAATAAAAAGACTGTATTGCCCCGTTAGGTTCGTAGTCAATTTAACGCCCCATTGATATTTAGCGCGAGTATTGCCGATTACTGCTTTAAAACTGGGATGGTTACTCGGGAGATATATCGAACCGACCGTGTAGGCTTTTAATTTTTTATCCAAATATCCATAAAATATACTGTACTGTCCAGCTTCTAAAGTCTCTGTGCTATTGGTAAGGTATTGGCTTACCGCGTTTTGCTTTGCCTCTTCCCAACTGCTGGTTGAGAAACCTTCAGCGCCGCGAAAATAAACGATCCGCTCAGGCGTCCCGGGACACTTATTTGATCTTAATTCTGTCAAAACTTTATATCTTTCTTCCAAAATAACCCGCCAAACTTGTTGGCGGCGGACACCAAGCCATCCCTCTTCCTCGAGCCACATGCCTTCCGCGGACGGATACAAATTCCCAGCGAAAGGGGGCCATTGAGACCATACATTACCGTAAGGGTATTTTTCAAATTCCGTCCCGCCGCCAAGTTCATACCAAAGCCAATACACATCGCTCCAAGTCCAATATGACCCCTCACCCCGCTGGAAATGAGGATGATTGGTTTGAACATAGACTCGACTCGCGTTGAAAAAAACATTGGTATAATTAAATCTTAATCGCAAATCTGAAATCTGCACATATTGTGTTGACGTGTACCAATAAGACGTGGCTACATAGGGGACAGAGTCTTTCAAAGAAACGGCATAATTTACGGTTTGGGAATATGGACTAAGATAGGCTTGCACATTCGTAGCGTGGTTTGTGGATCGTAAATATGTATAGTAATGATAACTCGTGCCTCCAACAATATAATTGTTGGTTTGAATGTATCCTGCATAGGTCAAGCCAGAAACGTCCTGCGTATAGCATACAGGATAACGGGTGAACACACTGGTTGAACCTGGGACGGCCGTGAATAAATAAGGGAGACCATTGCTTAAAACACCTCCAATGTTTAAATGCGTGAATAGATTCGACCGCGTTGCCCAAAATGCAGGATTGGTCATCCCATCGTAAATTGTAGAGCTATCATAATACTGCTCAAGCATACCGCCTAAATTATCATCAAAGGGGACGTGCGGGCCCCAAGGGAAATATGATTGTCGCAAAAACGGGGTAAAGTTTAAAAGATACCCTATGGCATTTGTTTCAGTGATCGAATTTGTAATTACTGTCGCCCCGTTCGTAGCGTATATAAGTTCCGTTAACGTCTCGCTCTGGCTATAAGGGGTGACCTGGTATGTATTGGATCCGGATTGAGTTGCAAGACCGCGTTCGTGCAGTCCTAAAAGCAAACTGATTATATCCTCTTTGTAAATCGCTTTCTCCGGTGATGCTTTAAATATCGTATGATTCGTAAAGTCCAATTCCATGTCAGCAGGGCACACCCATCCATAATCAAGCTGTTTCCAATACGCATCGTTCGTTATTCCAGCGATGGAAGAATGGGCCAGAAACAGAAGAATGTTTATTGTAATTATTTTCCGCATTAGTAATTTCCAAAGATATAAATGTTTCCCAGATGCCCGATTTTCTCTATACTTGCCACGCCATCGATGAACCGGAATTGATGCAACCAGACCCGAAACATAATATCATCCGAAACTGGACGATCCGTGCTTGGTCCTTGAATAATCGCGGCGCTCTCTAGGACGTGTTCCACCCAAATATATTGATGGTCAGCCGTGATCGTTACATCTTTTTGCGCAATGATTATCGGTACCTGTTTTTTCGGATGAACCTCTCCGGACATTACCGTCACCACCGCCCCGCTAATCGAGAACCCGAATGCCCAGTCGGAGTAGGACATGGTTGATGAACTTGCGCCTGTCCTTGAATACAGCATGTAGTTCGGGTCGCCCTTCGTCAGGTTGAAGTGCTGGTCGGTGGTCATGTTAGCCACCCGCTCCAGCCAAACCTGCATGTCGTTGAAAGTCTTCAGGTCAACGACCTTGTCCGTAGATTTTGCTCGTCTGAACTTTATCATTATTCTGCCTCTGGAGTAGCAAGTAGTGCGTTCAAATCTGCTGTGTTATACATATACAGTTTTGTGGCCCCATCTAGTATGTAGGGTTTGTCGTATTTACCTGTTTTATCATTAAAAATATAATTCCAACCGTAATAGGAACCACCTTCCTTCATGCTTTTCACAGAAAAACTATAATTGACTTTCCATCGCCGAAGCCCCTTGTTATTCCTGTATTCCTCGTAGTCCACCCCGTTAAACATCACGCGTTCAGCAGGATAATTATTATTTGCTACAGTAAAAGTTCCACTGTTAATTTTACCAGAATATTGCGCCCATGTAGTTAATAACAGGTTGGCTAGTCTTTTTGTTACCTTAAATGACCCAGTAATCATTATCTTGTTAAGTTGTTGCTGCATGGGAAGATCATCGACAGTCCATTTCCACGTTGCAGCTGTCTTGGTATCAATAGAGACTGCCTCCCCACCGATTGAGCCAGTAATAGGAGAGAAGTTTGGGTCAACCGATGCACCATCTTTGTCGTTTGCACCGTCGCTTGCGCCTGGAGTTGTCGTGTACTGAATGGTGTAGAGGTATTGTCCCGGCTTGTTACCAAACAGCACCTTGCGGATCTCGGTAACAAAGCAGTTTTTATAAACGTCATCTGTTGGGTCAAGCGAGTCCCCTATATCGGGGAGGTCGTCGTCTGCCGTCAAGTCAGCATCATGGAAAACTCGTGTGGCAGTTATCCCATCCACGCGTCTGATGACCTCATACCCCTCGGTTTTTTCTTTGTAATGCCCAGCTGTTGCCATTTATTCCCCTACCGTATCTGCGTTTCCGTATATTCCTCGCATAAGACCAACCCCAATGTTTTGTTTGCCCACAATCTGTCCGAGGTAAGCAGTGGCCTGTTCCTGGGCATTGAGTTGTTTCTGGGCAAGGTCGATCTTCTTGTCCTCAGCTCGTTTCTTCACCGCGTCCTCCTGCATCTTTTTCCAGATGTCAGCCAGAGAGATAATCGAGACGCTGGCTTTATCGGCCATGCCGCCGCCTGTGCCAGCACCTTTTGCCCCAGTAGGATATCCTGGTTTTCTCATTATTCCTAGACTCTGCGAAGTAGATTCGTTGCGGCGGTTGTATTCGTTTGTTATGGCGTCTAGTTTGTCCGTAAATCCTTTGAAAGATATATTTTCAATAACCAGTCCCCAAGAACTAGCAATCATATTCATGCGTTCTAACGCCACTTCTTCCATCCCAGCAAATAATCCCTTCCATTCTGGTAGCATCCCTTTTCCAATTTTCCCAGGATTTTGTATCATCTCCCACAATCTGGCCAAAGTCTCTCCGAGCCAGTTAGTCAGATTTTTCCACGCAGTATAAATCAACTGTGCCCCCATAGCAAATGGTTGCCAGATTGTTTGGCCAATTGCATTCACCAATGCACTTATATTATTAAACCATGTTTTGACAAGAAGCCAAAGTGTTTGGAATGTTGCTGAAAATCTAGCGTACATAAATCGGACTCCCCCCACAAGAGAGTCTATCCACAATTGAAATTGACCTCCGGCCACCAAGGCGTCTACAGAATCTTTCAGTGCCCATATCTTATCTGTAACACCCTGCAAGACTTCTTTGAACGCGCCTGAACCGACCAGACCCTGCCCGATAGACTCAAACACTTCTCCAATAGATTTCCGCATCTGACCGAATGCACCAGAGATGGTATCAATCTCGCCGCGAGCCATTCCTATGCCAGCAGCGCCAATCTTCATTACCATTGCCCATTTTTCAGTTTGAGTGGTAGCCTGTTTAAGTTGCGGAAAATACCGCTGAAGCATCATGGTGTTGCCCATGCCCGCCCGCGTGACCATGTTCATTGCCGAACCCAAATCTATACCCATCCGCGCTGCCAATCCGGTCGCCGCCAGAATAGCCTCTTCCATCTTCTTGGTAGACAATCCACGGGCAAGAGCGGAAGCCGCCGCAGACTTTACAGCCTCATCGTCCCACTTAGTCACTCGTGAAATCTTATCGGCAAGTTTCTCATACTTTGGCATCAACGTTTCGACATTCCCGCCAGCCATTGCAATCGCCCCTGATAGTTTCTTGGTAACGACCTCGGCTTCCACAAACGACTTTATAGAATATACCATCGCACCACCAATCGCTGCCGGGATAGCGACCATCGCCCCAACCATACCCTTGGCAAGTACAGACCCCGCCCCGCCAACAAAAGATGACACCATCGCCTGTGCCCGCAATAAACCTCCCTGAAGAGCAGAAGTTTCTGCGAGAATATTAACATAAGCGTCACCCAATGCCATGCCTGAAAGTCCACTGGCCATTATATAACCTCCCTCAAGTCAAACTTGGTCTTGCCTGTCTTTGCCCGCAATATCTGGAGCCGCTGCTCGATGGCAATCGTCCCGTCCACTTCTTTGTCCCCTTCGCTGACCTTGCCACCCATCATCTCAATCTGTTCCTTCCGTCTTCGGTTCACTGCCCCCAGTACTGCTCGCATCTGGGGTATTGTCAACCCACCCACCTGCTCGAACGTCCACCCCGTATAAAGCACGAGGTCTCCCAGCAGGGTTTCCCAGTCTACACTTTTGGGCCAATGTCCGCGCCGCCCTCCACCTTCACACCTGCTGTGCCTGTCAACTGCTCAACCAATCCACGCACCGCAATCTGGTCGGAAGGTTCGGTCATCAGCGAGATGATCTCCGGTAAGACATCCAACTTGTCCTCAACCAGATGGGTCAATGACAATATCAGCGCCACCCCCTTGATTGAGTTCATCTTCTCGCGCACGAGGGCGGCCGAGTTCTCCGCCGACAGCGGATGAGATGCCTCGTGGGACAGGTAGGCAATCTTGTCCTCGCCAGTCATCCCCTTGGCCAGCTCGTGGACCTGTATTGTCCAATCGCTCTTTACTTCCGCTTCAAACCGGCCAAACAATTCTGCCAAGGTCAATTGTCGAAACTTGTGCTGTTTGCCTGCCAACGTGGCCAAAATAGGCTGGCCTGTAAGTGCCGATACAGTTTCCATATAATCCTCCTTATTTATACCTCTAAAATACCGTCTAGATTAGCCCAGGACGTGTCGAAACACATCGCCCCGGCCCTTTTGTTATCCTACCGTTATGGACCCTGTGAAGGCGAAGGAAACGTCGTACGTGACCTTGCCGTCCACTGGGACGTTCACATCAACTTTATCCACAAACACCGAGCCAGAAAACACCGGACCCGCTCCTGTGTCTAAAGTGCCTGCCGCCAAACCTCTCGACGGGATCGCTGTGCCCTGGCAGGTAGCCGAACCTTCCATGCCGATCAAACCAGGAATGTACTCTTTCCACCCACCAGATCCCATGTTGGTCGCATCTAGTTTGTCAGTGGTGATTGCCGCTTTCCACTGAGTCACTTCACTCACCCCGGCCGGACCAGTAAACGATCCTGAATAACCGGCAATTGCCGTTGTAGCTGCCATAATACTCTCCTTGTTATGTTATTGAAACACTGCCCGAAAACGCAAACGAGACGTCATACGTGACTTTACCGTCAACAGGAACACCAACATCCACCTTGTCAACAATGATCGAGCCAGTAATGGTTGCACCACCCGTAGACTTGGTCTTCAGTGTACAGGCGGCCAATGTGCCTCGCGCCGGGATGACCGTCCCCTGTGTGGTGCAGGAGCCTTCCGCCCCGCTCAGTCCGCCAACGAACTCCTTGTACTGGGCAGAACCCATGTTGGTGGCGTCGAGTTTGTCCTGTGACACAGACAGTTTCCACTGGGTCACTTCCGTGAACCCTGTCGGTCCTGTTATTGATCCACTGAACCCGGATATTGCAGTTGTCGCGGCCATGATACACCTCCTGTTTGTTTAACTATCGTCCCAATAAATACCTTGTTTCGATCACGTAAGAATATCCTGTGCTGTCCGGGTCGCGGATCAGCCGGACATTGTTGCACTTTGCCATCAGACAAGTGATCCCCGTCATGCCTGTTAAAATAGTGTCATGATAAAGGGATCGCACTGCCTGTCCTGCTGTTACCACAAGTGAGTCTGTCCCTGATCCTATATTGTTCACGCTGAACTGGACCACGGCTTCTATCGTCCCGACCGTGCTATTCATCACAAATTCTTCAACGGCAGACACCCCAGTCAGCACGATAAATGTCGCACTGGCGTTCTGCGGTGCCTCGTCAAGCCACATCCCGCCTGGCGTGGCCGCCTTCAGTGTGGCCCCGTCAGCGGCGTTGTAAAGAGATACGATCGCTTTGAGTAACTCGTCCATTTTCAATTCCCTGAAATTATCCTGAACAGCGTCGCCTTGCACCGGGCCAGTGCTGGCCTCAAATACGGACGTGCCGCCATCTTATTTGTCCCATACTCCAGACATAAAGCATAACTCCCTTTTCCACCGCCTTGTGGCTTCAATGCGCTCCCGACCAGTCGAACCAATTTCGAGGGGGCATTCCAAGTGATACTCCTTCGCAGCATACCCGTCTGCACAAACGGCGGGTCTCCTGGAGCAGAGTGTTGTCCTTGCCGAAAATTCTTTTCCTTCTGTCGGTGTTGATCTCTTCCAACCCGAACTCCACCCTCAGGATAAGCCGACGGGCTTCCAAAACTCTTAACCACATCGTTGACCAGATAGATCGCCGCCTTGTCCATGTTCTCCTGGACCCGTGCCTCGACCTGATTCATGACCGCCTGCGCCCGCCATACAAGTTTGCCTACAATGTTCATATTTATGCCAATCGTTTTACCATGATTTCGGAGTGATGCTCCACCAGCGCCCCCTCCGGCGTGTCAAATCCAGTCACCAAATACGTGACCCCACTAATGACCACCTCGTGCTGGGTGCTCAGGGTCATGTCCGCCTCACAGAATACCCGGTGAGAGGACTCGATGCCCTCCCGCAACAGTACTGCCCGCTCATCCATTGACAACTGCTGGAGGCGGCACGGTCTCTGGCTGTAGATGGTGGACCGCACCGGCGTCTGCCCGCCGTAGGGGCTGACGGACATACTCGACAGGATGATGCTGCACTCATTGTTCAGGAGGCCAGTGAACATTTTAAGTCCTCCTGTATCTTGGCCAGCGTCGGGATCACGTGATCTTTCATAACATTCTCGATCTGGTAGTCGGCTGATCGCTCAACCATCTCGTCCCGCCACGCTGGGTAAAGTGGATCATCCTTGTGGACGTACACATATTCCAGTTTGCTCACCACATCATCTACATCCACCTCGAATTGAAACCCACCCGGCACCAATGGCCGTTTGACTCCCTTAGTGATCTTCAATCCAAACCCAATCTCTCCCGCCCCCGCGAAGTCCGGCACGATAGTCGGGCACCCGCACGCCTGCGCGTCCATGATCGGCAGGCCGAACCCCTCGCCCACGCAACAGTTTAGGTGGACGTCGCTAACATTGTACATCAAGTTCAAGTAATCATTTCCAATCTGGCCGGTGTTGTAAGCGTACTGGTTGACGATCACCGCCGACTTGTTCTCAATCCCATACAATTCCATCAAGGAAGGAAGGTCTTCCCCATCACCCCACAAGCCTGTGACTTCTGTATGCAAATACAAGAGAGCGTCTGGATGGATGGAACTGAACTTTTTCCACGCCTCAAAAATCACCGGGAAGTTTTTGCGCTTCCCGCTATTGGCGGACACCACGTTGACCAGGAACTTGCCTGTCAAATCCTTCTTGAGAATGTCACTGAACTGCTTCCGCAGTATGTCCCGACCAATCGGGCTCTTGTACATCACTGCCGGATCGAACGCACACGGCACGTAGAGCGGGTCGGCGATTCCTGCCACCTTAATAACTTTCTGTCCGAACCGAGTAGGGGCAATTACCCACCTGCATTCCTTCAACGGGGCGACGTTGCGCTTCATTAACGGGTCGCTGTCAGCCGGAACCCATGCCGCCCAGTTGGCCCTCTTGACCTCCTCGGTGCGGAGCACAAAAGCGTCCAGCCACGACCATATAATATCTGCGCCCCAGTGTTGGGCGTGTTCGACCACGATATCTGTCCCATAATTTCCGATGTGGTTGCTGTGCGGGAACATCTTAATCCCGTTCCACAACTGCACACTGGAGAACAGGCCGGTGGAGCAACTGATCGCCACATCGTGACCAGCTGCCTTCAGAGCAGGTGTCCACAGGGCGGTCTGTGTCCCGTAGCCGGAGCCGATGAGCGGCGAAACTGAATGCCACAAAATGCGCATTAACTATTCCTTTTTTTATTTTGCTTACGTTTAATCCATGCAAGACGATAATGTTCTCTTTGTATTGGAGTGCGGATCTTATTCCTATTAGGACTAACCCAACCGCTTGCTTTTCTTTTTATCCAGGCTTCTTTTAGTCGCAAAACTGTTATAGGAGGACGATGTTCTCCTTTTGACGCTCCCGGATGTCCCATCAATGTTTTACTGATCTTGTCGCCCCACGTACACCGCCACCCCTTCTTCCCTTCTTTCATTCGTGCGCGTGCTTCAAGAGTATGGTGTCTTCCTGTTATGGCTTTTCTTTGTTTTTCGATTTGTTCAGGAGTATGTTTACGACCGGTTAATGCCTTACTAATTTTTCTGCAAGAGGCCTTTGTGAGAATGCCGCCATCCCCACCATCCGTTCCATTTGTCAATTTAACTCCACCATCTCGAAAACGTTTAATCCAGGAAATCTCTTCCTTACTTCCATTTCCTTCATAAATACCAAGTAACGTAATTGTCGGAAGCAAACCTTTGTTCAACATCGAACGGATCCAACGATCTTTGTATGTATTGCCTCCTCTATTAGCACCGTCAAGATGTCCTTGCATTCGTTCTTCTAACGACTTGACAGTCTTTCCCACATACCGGACAAACCTGTTTTCCCCACGCAAAGCATATATCTTAGTTCTCATATCATGATCCGTTTGTAAAGGTCGAGGTCTTTCTTCCGATTATTGATTGCCGATAGCACTGCCCCTTTATCCTGCGCGGACAGGCTGTACGAATAATTCCCAATACTCTCACTCTGCAAATTGCTATTGTACTTTGTGCTTGACAAAACATCTTGCAAAATCTGATGGACGAGCAACGCTAATCCAGGAGGTAACGTCCCGTCGCTAGCTGGAGTCTCGCCTGCCGCATCGCTCGGCAAGGTATATCCAGCCTTGTAATAAACTAAAATGTTTGCCGACCCTAACGGGAACCCTGGACCGATTCCTGTGGTAGCATCGAACCCTTCAACTATCGATCCGCCGCCAAACCCCACCGGGCCGTTGCCGCTGTCGAGCAATTCGATCATATCTTCGGATATTATCTTGATCGGAAATGGATTGTCCGGAAGTATAAGATCAGCAGTGTCTGGATCAACAGCACTCGCAGCATAGATTGGACGAAGCATACTGGTTGGTTCAGTTTCATAATCGGCACTGTTCAGAGTCACCGACCAACCGGACACCGCCTCGATGGCAGTCTTCAGAGTTGACAATATCTTGCTCGTCCCCACGGGCAGGTCGGTTGTCTTCACTACCCCGGCTGTGGAGATCTCGGTGAGCGACAGGTTCGTCCCGTCAAACGAGACGCTGGCCCTGCTCACGGTGGCTGATGTGTTCTCGATGTACCCGGCAGTCTCTGTGCCAAGGAACACGTTGTACAGGGACAGGATCGGCCACTGCTCCAGCCGCAGGATCGGACTGCCCGTCCCGTCCACCCAGCTGAGGTAGGTGGTCACGACCAAATCCCGCTTCAAGTACTTCGCGATCTGGTCGGATATCTGTGGGATGAGGGCAAGAATCAAAGCATCCTGCGAAGTCCCCGTCATGCCCACGAACTGCTTAAACCGAGTTAGAGTCGTTAATTCCATAACATCCTACCCCTTTACGCACGCAAGACACGTCCTGGTTCGTCCTACAACGCGTCGAAACGCCTCAGCCATAGCCTTTACAGCCCCCGGCCCTTGCAACCCGTCCTGGAGTGTTTTCGCCGCTGGCGGACCGGCAACCATCTTGTTGGCCTGTGGCTTGGTAATCACTGCTCAATCCTCACGGTGACAGGCTTGGCCGGGTTGAGTTTCACCCGGTTCATCTTGTACCCGTCGTTGTAAAAAAGCATCCCACGCAACACCCGGATCGCCACGACTGCCGGACGCTTGCTAACCGTCACGGTGACATCCACAGGTTCTACTTCCATCGGGCAAGCCTTATTCTCGGCCGGCAAAGCCGTTTCCTGTTCTTCTGATTTTCCATCCTGTTCTTCGACCCGTTCAATTTCTCGTTTTATCTCTCGCTTTGCCATAACCATTCTCCTTATTTTACGTACAGAATAACTGACCCTGTCCTGTTGCTACCCGCGACCGTTACCCCGAGCGTGAGCAGATCGTTGACCACATATGGCACCACATTGGTCGTGACACTATCGGTGATCTTGATCCCCGGCACCACGCTGGACACCGCGCTCGTGGACACGCCCGCGCCCAGCCCCGCCAGCACATCCACGCCGGACGAATCCTTGAGCGTCAGGCTGTAAGTCGCGCCGGTGGAAGTCCCATCAAGCACCACCCGCGCCAACTCGCCCCGAACATAGAACGTAGTCGCCTGACTCACAATCCCATTGGTTGATGCCGTCCAAGCAAGGGTATATTTTGACGGATTGCCTTGCGTAGCCTTAGTCTCGGTAATTGTTCCTTCAGCGAGGACGAGACCTGCCAGCCCCGCAATCACAAAGCATAAAATCTTTTGCATGAATCTCCTTCCTCGCTGGGGCTGTGGCCGGATTGCCGACAGCCCCGTTGAGTTTCAAGTTACGGACTCGTGACGGCTATCGTCACGTTTGTCACCGCGTTCACCGCTTCAACTGTGGGCGTCACCGTCACCGCTACAACCCCATTCGTCGCTACTTCTGAACACGTCGCTGTAGCATTGGTCGGGTAGTCCAACAGCGCCGAACAAGTCGCTATAGCATTGGTCGGATAATCCAACAGTGCCGAACAGGCCGCCGTCGCGTTCGTAGCGAAGGCAGGCAACACCGAACATGCTGCTGTAGCATTGGTCGGATAGTCAAGCAACGCCGAACAAGTCGCAGTAACTCCAGTGACAAAAGCCAGCGATTCGCCAGCCGCATTGGTAATAGCCGCGCCTGTACTGTCGTAGCCAACAGCCGTTGTGAGCGTTACTGTAATCGTCGGGGTCTGCGCACCGGGCCGCTGGGCCGTGATCGTAATAGTGGGCGTCACCGGAGACGGAGCCAACGGAGTCACTGTGATGGTCGGCGTTTGAGCACCGGGCCGCTGAGCCGTTACGGTAATGGTCGGCGTTTGAGCACCGGGCCGCTGAGCCGTTACGGTAATGGTCGGGGCCGCCAACACATTTGCTCCTACCGCAGTCGCAGCAGTCATGCTCGGACTGGCCTGCCGCGTTACGGTCGGAGTTGCTATGATAGCACCGCTTTGTAGCGTGACGTTTTTCAATCCATTGGTCGTCATCTCCAGGTTGGTAACACCTGTAGAGGGTGCTACAAAGATCAGGTTGCCTTGACCGCTGGGACCGGAGTACTTCATCTCCACGTTCGCAGCGAACAGAGGCAAAGCGATCCCGGCAAGCATCGCCGTGATAATCATTGCTTTCTTCATCTTATCAATCCTCCAAGTCCTGTCGGGGTGGGCCAGGTTCAGTCCCAGCCCACCCGTCAAGGTTGTTTTCGTTTAGTACCCCGTCGGCATATTCTCAGCACCGCGAGCATACCGAGGCTCATACAGTTCATAGATGACCGTATGGGTCGAGGTAGCCGTGGTGACTGCCGACTGGTCTAGTCGGATGTACTGGTTCTCGCTCTTGAACGTATCCGTGTCCAGCATGTCGGCCCGGACCTCGAATATGTACATGGCAGTCTTGTTCCGAACGGCTCCGGTGCAGGAGGTGGCCTCAACGCGGGTCAAGGTGTCACCGGCCAGCACGTCTTCGTTCTTCCAGTACTCGCTGTACGCCAGCGCGGTGGCACAGGACGCCGTAGTGCCCTGCTTCAGGGTCACGGCACCAGCCACAACTGCCGCATCGCTCGTCGCCACGAGCAGGATGATCCGGCACTTGGCGTAGTTACGCATGTTCACTCCGTTGCCGGAGGTCTGCAAGGGAGAAGTCCCCAGTGCATCCTTGATGACGATCTTCGTGTTTTCCACTAATCTGCTCATTGCCTGTCTCCTTATAATTTCGGCTTCCCATTGGATCTACCGCGCCTAATTGCGCCGTCCATCCCAGGCTCGCCTACTTTTATTTTTACTGTTATCAACTTACGCGGTCGCCTTGAACTCGATCACCGGGCTCAAGGTCGAGCCGTAGGCGGGAGTCGTGGCAACTGCGGACTCGTTCTGGCCGTCGATGTACTTGGTCATGCGGAAGGCCGTCTGGCCAAGGTCGAACTTCAGGTGGATGCTCTGCGCGATTTCCGGGCCACTCTGATCGTCGGCGATCGTGTAGTCCGAGAAGTCAGTCAGAAGCACGCAACCTGCGGTACCCAACGCCGGAACCTTTTCGGTCCAAACAATCGGATATCCCCACAGAGACTGGCCAGGGGCGCCGATGACGCTGTTGGTAAACACCGCCGAGGAACCCGTGCCACTCTGTATGTTGAACAGGGGCAGCTGCGGGAACACCGTTTGATTCATAACCCAGCACACTGAGCTGGCTTTCTTGAATTTCAGCCGGGCAAACATCGCCGTGCTATTCTCAAGCACGAACGTGGAAGCATCTTGAGCCGTCTCAAACGCTATCTGGATCTTGCCGGGAGCGTTGCGAATGCCGAGCGGCTGAGAGCCACCAGGTCCGCCAAGGAAACACAGGTCTTCCTTGAATCCCACAGCCTCACCAAACTTCGGGATCAGCCAAGAGCCAAGACTGACCGGACTCCACTTGATCCACTCTTCCGAAGCGTAACCCATAGCCGTCATCTTCTTGAGCTTGAACTCCAGCATTTCCAACTTGGGCTTGCTGGCGGTGCCTTCGGCGTTCTCGTCGTCGAAGTATATCTTGATGCCGCCGTAGACCGTGCCCGTGCTGTGGTCCGTGTCCCGCAGGTACGGGATGCGGAGCAGTTGGGTGGCCATGGTGACCTTATTAGCTCTCGGACGTACGATGGACGCTTCCAAGGCGGACGCCTGGATCATCGCGCTGGCCGCACTGAAGATCAGGTAGCCGCCGGACTCGTCCCCGCCCACGATCATCCCGTCGCCAGCCGCCTTCGTGACCAGCTTCTCGGAACGCTCACGGCACTTCATCAGCACCTCGGACTCGCGTCCGCCACGGGCCGCCTTCTGCACGTCGACCGCGAACCGGCCAAAGGCAAATGCGACTTCGTTCTTGGACAGGTCCTTCTGGGACTTCACGTTGTCTGGCAGGTAGCCGAACGTCGGGTCGTCGTCGGAACGATCCTTGACGCTGATATGGATCATCTTGCTGGTGTCGCTCGCCATCTCCTTGAGCTTGACTTCGACGGCATTGACCGCAGCATCCGTCGCTTTAGCAATCATGGATTTTTGGACTGCCAAAAAAGACTTCTCCTCCTCTTTGTAGTCCTCCGCGATCTTTCCGTCCATCAGCTCAGCGTAGGTCTCCTCGTCCACTTCCAAGACGGAATCGGCAGCGTGGCCTTTCCAGTCTTTGAGTAACTTTACTTTCTTTTTCATTGTCTCTTTTCCTTCTTCTTTTGAGTCGCATTTTCCACGACTCGGTTTCTTGCTGCGTTTGACCCGGCCTCCTCGCCCCCTGCGTCATGCGTCGGGGATTGAAAATCCATTGGTCATTTGTTACATCGTTAAAGTATTTTTCCAGTTCTCCTGCTAAGAGCACGCTCCACTGCGTCCCCCACCTGGGCGGCGATCATGTCTCCCGTCGGCGGAGCAAACAGTATCTTGACACTGGGCGCGGGGCGGATGAGTTTGATTTCAGGTTTGTGTTCCTTCTTCTCTTCTCCCACTTCCTTCCTCGCCATCGCCGCCCCGCACTTCGCGCACTTGACCTTGGTGCAGGGCTTGCCCGCCTCGTGCTTCTGCTCGTGGCCGCACTCCGGACACTTGCACACGCCGCCCGGGCCGGCACTGTAAGGCCCGCCCATCCGCCCGCGCCCGTCGCCGACTTCCTTGTTGACCACTTCCTCGGCGATGATGTCGTAGAGCTTCTCACCGCTCTCGGCCTGCAACGCGCCGCAAATCTTCTTGGCCGACTCGTTGTCGTGCCCCTTGTCCTCCATGAGCAAGACGCACGCGCTGAACGAGCCGCCGGGCATTCTGGCGTTGGGCTTCTCGATGGCGTGGGAGTGAAACCCTTTATTTTCATTTCCAGCCATAGGCACATAAGCCGTTCGCCGTTCCACCTTCACAGGATCGCCGACCAGTTGTGGCTTGCTACCCACAGTTGCATACCCCTGTGAAAACATCTCGTCGTTCTTTTGATAGATAAAATGGTCCTCATAAATATCTGATACATATCCGGCTCCGATTCCAGATCCTCCAAGGTCGGATTGTGAGAAGATGATTTTGTTTAGAGCCTGCCTCAACTCATCAGCGTTCAATGTGCCCATTCCCTTGCTGATCACCGTAATCGCCTTCTCCTTGCTCTTGGGCTTCATGTCGCCAGTCTTGCACTCCAGACACTTGCTCCCCGGCACCACCTTCTCCACGTACCCGCACTCGTCGCACACGCACAGCTCTGGGTCGGCCTCTTGTTTATTGACCAGAATCCCGTTCTTCATCTCCCACCCCAGCTGCTTGATGATCCTGCCGTCCAGGTTCATGCCTTTGCACACGCTGATCAGCTCTGCGTCTGCATTGCACGGAACGCTCACGTCGGAATGTTCCAACAGGACGCCCCCGGTGATGATCCGGCTGATGGACTTCTCGGCCCGCGATTTGTCAAACTCTTTCCAGTTGCTCTGGAGCTGGTTTGCCACATGATCCCAGTCACGCGACCCCGGCTTGGTATAGCTGGTGGGGACAAACCCGATGGATGAGCTTTTAAGGTGGCCCTGACTTACGAGCGCCCAGACCACGTTAGCGAGCGTGCCAACTCCGGTGTCCGCATACTCGGTGAGAGCCTTGATGCCGTAGTCGTCCGCGCTGATGTCCACGTCCGACCCGACCGGCAGCAGACTGTAGTTGTGGTTTACGAGCACATGGCCGTACTTCTTAAACTCGGTCAGGTTGATGGTCTCCGGGATAACAATCTCGTCGTCCCTGTCCTGCGTGCGATAAGAAACATACTTGAGTGCGCGGCGGCTCTTGGGGTCCAATCCGTTGACGGCGGCCTTCTCACTATGGGAGTGGCGATGAAGTTCCAAGTCATCTGTTTTCTGGCCCGAGTCCTTGGCTACGTGATGGACGGCATCCTTGACTGCGCTGGGCAGGTACTGGAGCATTTCGCCGAGCTTCAAAAGTGTTTTCATTAGTTATCAGTCTCCTCTTGTGTTTGTTCTTTCAAATTCGGGGATAACGATGGAGGGAGTGGCTTTGAGGGATTTGGCGTTCTGAACGTTAAACCATCCTCGATACTGTTTTGGCAAATCAGAAGCGTCTTCTCCTTGATGGTCTATCGCCCAACGAGCTAAGTCGTTTTCCCGTGTCCCGTGTCCTCCCGACCCATAAGGAACCTCACGAACAATAGAAACTATATCCGAAACAGGAACGTCGGAAACAGTCCACTGTCTATATGTCAAACCCTGTTCTACCACATCCACGCTTTCTTTCGCTTGTCCGACAGGGACGCGCACTACAGCATAGCCAGCCCCAAGGTCTCTTATCTCGTCCTTTGAAAGGAATACGGATCCTCCCGTTGTTCCTGCCTTTAATCCTTCTTTTGCTACTGCGTCGGGTGTGGACCGACTACGAAATGCGTGGTAAAAATATTGATAAGAAGCTGTGTCGGAAGGAAGCTTCCCGCTATTCGCAATCCTTTCCAAATCGGAAATGGAGGTAACCTTTTCCGGGCTGGTCAACGGTCCACCACTGCCTGGACCTGATCCTCCTACCTCACCCGGCCTACCCTCATGGCCGAAGTTGCCTGACCCTGGACCACCCTTCTGCACAAACATCTTCTCCTCGTCCAACTCGGCCACCAAAACACAGCGACAATTATGTACCACAATGCCCTTTGCAATAAAACTTTCGTCTTCCTCAACAGACAGGTTGTAAACAGCCCTTGATTCCACCTGTCCACGAGCAATTCCAAGCACGGGAGTATTGACAAAACCGCAATCCCTTGCCACCACTGCCTGATCTCCAACCACAATATCTTTTGCGACCTTCCATACCCCACCCACAAGAACGGGATGGTCTTCTGTGAGTGTGACCCAAAGAAGTCCGCCAAAAAAAAGTCTGACCGTCTTTCCTGTGTAAGAATGTAGAAAAGTCCTGATAACTTTTCGGAAATGTCCGCGATGCGTAAGAACCAGATCACCCTCTTTTACGTCCTTGATCTTCTTCAACCCGACAAAGGCTGTTATCGGAGTGTCCTCATATACGACGCAGTTCGGATGTAGAGGTGGGCCCTTCACATCGCTGTAGTCCTCGGCCATCTCGATCTCCTGCCCCCGCCACGTCGCCTCGGCCACGTCGCCCTGGTCCACAAAGTTCTCCCCCAACTCCACTACCGTCCCGTCCATCGCCAAACAAAAAGGACAAGCATCGCCTGCCGCGTGCCATACGACACGGCTCACCACCCCAGTGCTCTTCCACGCCTCGATGTGCCCCTCGGTGAAGGCCCGCGCCGTCTCCGTCCTCGCGATCATCTCACTCCTCCACCCCTCGACCCACTCGTCGCTGATGTCGCTGATCCTGTTGGCCAGCTGGCTGATGGTCTCACCGTTCTCCATCCCGTCCATCAGCTCGTCCCTCAGGGCATCGGCGGTGGTCTGGTCGATCCCCTGGGCGAACCTGAACATCTCCCGCTCCAGGGCGTCCAGCACGTCCGGGTCCTCGATCCAGTCAGGGATGACGATGGAAGGGGAGGCTTTGAGAGATTTCTTATTGTGAATAGAGAACCATCCTCGATACTGAACAGGCAAATCAGAAGCGTCCTCCCCTTGATGATCTATTGCCCACCGAGCTAAATCATTCTCCCGTATCCCATGTCCCCCTGTCCCATAGGGAATCTCCCGCACAATGGAAACGATGTCTGACGCTGGGACCTGAGATAGTGTCCACTGCCTATACTTCAATCCTTGTTCTACCACATCCACACTTTCTTTTGCTTGACCAGTTGGAACGCGCACCACAGCGTAACCCGCACCGAGATCCCTTATTTCATCTTTGGACAGAAATACATTGCCATTGGATGTCCCTGCTTTCAAACCTTCTTCCGCTACCTTGTCAGCAGTTGAACGATTCCGGAAGGCATGATAAAAATATTGATAGGAATCTGAATCAGGTGGAAGTTTCCCACTGTTTGCCACCCGTTGCAAATCAGAAATGGATTGAATGTCCTCTGGCTTCAGTAAAATACCGCTACCACCACCCGGCCCACTCCCACCAACCTCTCCTGGCCTTCCCTCGTGCCCGAAGTTACCAGATCCCGGACCGCCCTTCACCATCACGTCCACCCCCACGCTCGCCGCCATCTCGCCCCTGCCAAACACCACCATCTTCCGGGCGTGCTTCGGGAACTTGCGGATCTGCTTGAGCGCCCGGTCCCCTCCCTTCTTGAACAGACCAAACCAGATGGGCCGGATCTCCTTGACCACCTGGGCGTCCCACTTGGCGGTGGAGGTGGGGACGGCGTTGGCAGGGGAGGCGGCCTTGAGGGATTTATTTACAAAGCCAGGTTGAGCGATTCTTTCCCATCTCATTTGAACAACATGAACGCCGTCTTCTACTTTAGAACCTGTAATGGTATATTGCGAATCCCTCGGAAGAACCACCTCTTCCTTGGCATTGACTATTGCGCGAATCCCTTTGGGGACTGAAATTTCAAACAAGGTATGGGCGGAATCCCCTAAAGCAGCGTATTCCAATGCTTCCTTGCGATCCACAGAAGTCATTGTAAATCCCCTGTCTACATAGGATTCTTTTGCAGAGATTGTTTCTGTTACTCCCCTGTAAAGAACTGTATTCTGTCCAAGTTCAGGAGCCTTAGAAAAGGCATCATCCATATCCCTAACCAGTTGACGGGTATTTTTATCTTTCACGAAACCCAAGTTACCATTTGTCGCGTAAAGAGCGTTGTTGGCAGTCTCAAAAGCTCCAGACGAATCCATCTTGTGTTTATTTAGCACAGCGTCCAACACAGGAACTGACTCCTTCATCAGTCTGTCCCACTCTGGCGCTTTGGAAGAAACTCCATCCACCCCACCACCCGGCCCGCTGCCACCCACTTCCCCCGGCCTGCCCTCATGGCCGAAGTTGCCTGACCCTTCCCCACCCTTGTTCACAACATCTCCCAGCAACCGCCCATGCACCTCCGCCACCTGGGCCTTCAGGCACCGGGCCACGGCCTTGCGGAGCAGGCGCTCGTCGGGGGAGAGGGGCTTCACTTCCCCCGTGCCGACTGCCGATTGCTTTGTGAGGAGGGAATTCATTTGTCCTTAAACCTGTGCATCTGTGCCAGCCGCGCCTCGGCCTCGGCCCGCGTCTTGTACTTCCCGAACAGCTTCCCGGTCTGGTGGCTGTACACGGCGAACATGCCGTCCTCTTCCTTGATGAACTTATTGGAAGTCTCTATAGCAAAAATATCCGACCATGTGCCCATGTGTTTCAGACTCTCCACCACGTCCCGGCTCGCACGTAAACGTCCCACTCCCCTGCGGTCGAACCGGCCCCGCTCGTTTCGCACCAGCCGGACCGGGATACCGGCCAATTGCGGGCTGACGTACTGACCGTCCACCTCCATGGACATGCCGTCGGAGAGGGACTTCTTAGTGCCTTCAGTTAAAGCCCCGCCAGGAAAGCCGCCCCCACGTGGGGAACTGGTCGCCTTGTTCGGTGTTGGCTGGATGTTGCCTGCGTCTGTTCCTGTCTCAGGCGGCAATGGCGGACTCCCCAGCGGGGCAAATTGTTGTGTGGCTTGCGCCTGTTGCATAAACACCGGCGTGTCTCCCCACGCGACAGGCTCCTCGCCCTCACGCTGACGGATCTCGTTGATGAACGTCAGGCCGGTGTTGAGCTTGGCCGTATCCTCATTGAGCTGAAAGGCCTTGTCCTTCGGCACCGGGTTGTCGAACGCCAAAAACAGTCGCTCCCCGTCGTACATAGGACACAGCTGCTCGTTGAGCTTCTCCTCAATCCGGGTGCATCGGGGCAGGGTGTTGAACTGCGCCATAAACAGGTCAGCCCCCTCCATACCCGCACGCGGTGCCCGGCTGATCTGGGTGGTGTCCACCAATCCTATTGGCACAGGGAATGCCCCGCAAATCTTCTTCATGATCCAGTCTTCGCCCCGGTTGAAGTCCAGCTCCTGCGGATTCCAACCCACCTTGTCGATCTCATAACGGTAGTCAGTCACCTTGACTTTGCCGGCATTCTTGGCGCCCCGGAACATGGCGTTCCACTCCCGCTCCACCAGCCCGCGCTCCTTGGTGTCCAGCTCACCCTCGAGGTACTTGACGATCAGGTCAGGCCGGGCCATGTTGCCCATCGTGGCAAGAACGAACTTCTCCCGCAACTCACTGGACTCGATGGCGTACGCCGCCGCCTGCACCGGCCCCATCCCATACCAGGGGTCCAGCGGGTTGGGGTACTTGAAGTGGATGACGCTATCAGGCGCGATGTGGACCGCCTCTTGCCCATAGGTATTCATGCCATAGATGTACTCGCTGACGAACTTCTCCTTGTCCGGCACGATCTTGACCCACTGGGAGCGGAGCACGAACATCTTGGACGGGACAGCCATCTTGTCCTTCTCGATGTACCAGTAGGCGTTCCCAGTCAAGTCGAGCATGATGGACGTCAGCTCCTTCATCTCGAAGCCGTTCTCCTGGTCGTTGACGTTCTGGAGCAGGTCCAGCAGGGGGTGCTCCTCCAGCTCCTCGAAGTCCTCAGCCCCCGCCACATTGGGGAGGCTCTTGGCGAGTCGCTTGCGTAACCAGGCCGCGTCATCCTTCTTCACCCTATGAGTTGTGAAGTTCTTTACGTATGACTGTCCCTTGGCCCTGCTGGCATATAGCTTGAGGGGAGTGGTGGCGAGGCGAACGGCAGACAGTTGGGCGCACATTTGGGTCCAGCCCCAGTATTTCCGCACAAGGGCCTCCTGGCTGACGTCCGGCATCTTGCCATAACGCTTCAGGAACTCCAGCGCGCCGCCGGGCAGGGAAGCGGTAACCACCCTCGGGAACAGGCTAGCAGCTTTCGCTATTGCTCGTGAAAAGATGTTCATGATGGAAGTATGCTCATTTTATTCCTACTAATTGTCGTCCACGCATCGGGATCGTTGTACACCCGATGAAAATGTTCCTCGTCCGTTTCCCGCTCCACCACCGTTGGCCTGGCGGCATTGTTTCTGGCAAGAGCAATACGATCAAGCAGTTGCTCCTTCAAGGACTTTTGAACTGTCAATTCCTCCTGCATGTATGATCCTTTCCAACTCCTGACGCTCTTCTACAGATCCGGCCTGGGCCAGAATGTCTTGATATGAATCGTGATAGACTGAACTTGGATCTTGCTCGTCCCCGCCCACCCCGGCGTGCGGACGGATGAACTTCGGGGACGCCATGTTGATCGCCCCACTAGCCGCGTCCACCTGGTCGTCGTGAGGACAATCTGCACTGAACGACTCCACCTCGTCAAGAAAATCTTTGTTCCACTCGCCCTTTAGGATCATCACGTTCCCTGCCTCAGCCGCAGCCGCCAGCGGCATCGCCCTGACCACCTTGTCGCCCGTGGGCCGCATGGAGTGGAAGTTGTAACCGATCAGGATTGCACGCCGGTAGTGGTCAATCAGACTCTTGCCCGACGCGCCACCTTCCTCCTCCATGCCAATCTTCACCTGCTTGCCGTCCTCGGACGCAGTGTGCTGCACCAGCATCTCGTTGCCTGCCGGAGACAGCCTCGCATGCCGCATGTCGAGGATGATCCACCGACCATCTACTGTCCTGCCTACCTTGGCACCCGCCGTCCAGTCGGGGTCGTTGCTGCCGTCGGATAAAGTAGCCGCCATGTCCCAGTAGCGGATGGCCGAGCGCAGTGGAGGGATCTCGGTGACGACTCTGAACCACTCCCGCCGCATCAGCGCCCCGCCGAGGGAGACGAACCCGCCCTCGATCTCCTGGGCGGCGAACGCCTTGGTGTACTGGCGGCGAAGGGTCTCAGCAAAATTAGGAGGCGTGAACGGATTGTCCATCGTGGTGGAGTGGAAGCACTTGGCGTCGGGCCGCTGGGGGTCATTGAACACTGTGGCGCTCCAATGGTTAAGTCCCTTAGGTGTGAACCCTGCGCTCAGCCATCCTTGCTCCCCCCGCCAACGTAAACACGCAATCAGGATGTCGAACGCCTCCTGCTTACAAAGGCTCATCTCGTCCCATACGGCACCACGCAATGAGCTACCACGTGCATGCTCAGGGTCGTCCAGGGAGCGGCAGATAATGTCCGACCCGCCCTTCATGCGGATGATATTCTTGGATAGGTTGTGCTCCCTAATAAGCGGCTTGGCGAGCTCGAGGAAAGTCTTCTGAATGGTATCACTTAAAAGTGGAAAAGTTGGAGCATACATCCCATAGGAACCTGGCTCCGCCACTGACCACTTGAGCAGCCGCATCGCCAACGCCGTGCTCTTGCCGCTGCCCCGCCCACCCACGAACCCGACAAAGGGAACCTCGCGGCAGTTCATAAACTGGATCTGCGCCCGGTGCGCCTGGATATGTAGGTGTTCAGGTTGCGTCTGCATTAGGCCTCGTGATTACTCGTTTGATGGTGTTTGCCACTACTGCCCCGCCTACCAGCACCTCCTCGAAGATGATCTTGGTGGGGGTGGCGTCTGTTACATCTAACCGATCTGAAACTTTCCCCTCCGTACGCTCTGCAATAAACGTTCGCGCAGCCACGTCGCCGTTGGCAGCGTCGTAGGCGGCAGCCATCAGCATCGCGTCACGCATGGTCTTGGGGTTGTGGTTGGGACCGTACTTGGAATGCAGTTGCGTCAGCAGCCAGCTGTCCACGGGACGGTCGCCTATCTCCCGCAGGATATCGGGTATGCATCTTACCGTCTTTGGGCGGCCATGTGGATTACCCGACTCCCCTTTTTTCCAGCCACTGTTCCCAAATTGTTTTACAGGGGTGCCCATTACACTGTTGCCTTTTTAGAAGTTGTTGGGAGCGTTGAGGTTAGCTTGGTCTGGGCTGCTATCTTTGCATCCACGCAAGGCTGGTGCCTGTCCTGCCACTCATCTGCCCGAACCTCGATAAGGAAGCGGCGTCCTTTCTTGTCAGGGGATCCACTGGTGTTGATGGTAGATTCTGCCGCATCATTGAATTCAATACGGGCTCCACATGGACAGCTTATCGAAATGGACTTCATGCTACACCCCCGAAAAAACAAGGGGCAGCCGCCGGCCTGGTATTGCCCGACATGTTCCTGCCGCCCGCTTCTACCCTGCCTGTTACCGCCCCTGTTTCCACGCTAGACTGCCGCATTGGGTGCCTCCCGTTTCTAGGCGATATCATACAGCAAAACGGGCCCAAAAAACATCCTTTCCATGAAAACTGCGGCCTGGGGCAAGCGGGCGTTGCCGAAAATAGTTGAAAATAAGTGTTTACTTTGTGAACCTTGGTTACTATAGTATTGTCATGAGTCACGAAACCCTAACCAAAAATCAGAGGAGACTACCATGGCAGCTGGAATTACAGAGATTGATCGCGGAATAGTGTGGGGAACGACGTGGCATAACCTGCCACAGTATAAAATGAAGAAGATGCCAGTAACCCTTGAAGAGGCCCGCCAGGTGCTTGACTTCCCCATTGAGAAGCGGAAACTGGGATACATGGCGCCCAGCAGCAACTGGAAAGAGGTCGACGCCTATGCCCTGGTGCGCGGCGAACATGTCCTTGTCGACGCGGTGGGCAGCCGGTTCAGCGTCTGCAACAACGTGGACATGCTGAACCACATCGCCAAGACCGTGATGAAGGAGTTCCCCCAGCTGAAAATCGAGTCGGTCGGCACCCTCTGGGCCGGCGCAACCTCGTTCCTCAACCTGAAAGTTGACTCCTTCCAGGTGCACGGCGACAAGAGCGAGACCATCAACCGCATCATGTGGTACAACCCGCTGGGGCTTGGCAGTTACAAGACCTGCGCCCACAACGTCCGTGTGGTCTGCGACAACACCCTACGGGCGGCGCACGTCGAAGGCAAAGCCAACGGCACGCTGCGCGGAATCGCCCACACGGCAACCGGCGCCGCCAAGGTGCAGAAGGAACTGGACAACCTCGCCCGGCACTTCCTCGAGCTGGAGTCCCTCACCCAACAGATGCGGCGACTCGCCAAGAAGCCCATGACCTCGGCGATGGTCGAGTCGTTCTTATCACAGCTGGTGCCCATCGGCCCTGAGCTGGAAAAGTCTGCCGTGACGCAGCGGCAGAACAAGCGGGAGACCTTTCTCCATCAGTTTGAGAGTGACCAAACTCTTGCCGACCCGGTGAACCGCTCGGCGTATGCAATGCTCAACGCCGTGACTTACGTCCTGGACCACCAAGACGCCAAGCGCGGCCACGACCTCGGCAGCATCGCGTGGGACGGCCTCGTCGGGACACGCGCTGGCATCAAGGACAACGCCTTGGCAATCCTCAATGCTTCATGTAACTAACGGAAACCAACCCAAGGGGCAGGACCACCAACTGCCCCAGAAAGAAAATGATGACCAAACAACAGATCCAAGCCGTGTTCGAACAGTATACGCCGATGCTCCACCGTCTGTCCCACCAGTGCGCCAGCAGGTGCGGGCGCCCCGAGGACGAGGTCTATGGGCAGGCCTGCTACGAGTTCGTGCGGGCGGCCAACTCGTTCAACGCCAGCCGCAACGCGTCCTTCGCGACCTACGCCCTCGCCTGCGTGAAGAATAACATCGCAAGATGGGGCATGCAGAACCCGCTCGCCAGCGACCCCGACCTGGCGCCTGTGGCCGAGACCCTGGAGTTCGACCGCCCCGACCGCCAGCTGATGCGAAAGGAGTGGCTTGCCGGGCTGAGTGACGAGTGCCGGGAGGTGGCGCTGATAATCCTCAGCGGCCCCGCCGAGGTGCTGTGTCTCGCCCAGGGCGCCGGCCGCAAAGCGGTGCTCGGGGCGCTGCGGCACTACCTGCAGGAGGAACGCGGCTGGGGCCTGCGGAAGGTCTGGAAGACGATCCACGAGATGAAGCAGGTCGTGGCGACAATGTAGCAACAACCTCTAACCAAGACAAAGGAACATGCCGTGCAAACCTTTTCGTTCCATTCAAAACACCGCTCTATTCTGCTCGCCAAAAACTACGCCTATTACAGCAAGTTTGGGTGGGCAGAAAAACCAGCGCAGAAGGTAAACGGGAAATGGTCATACATTTGGCCGAACGTCAAGTTGTATCAATAGGAGGACTAAACGATGCTAACAGAAATGACAATCCTGATGCTCACCCTGTTCGGTGAAGCGTCCATCTGCAACGAGACCGAGATGCGAGCGGTGGCCAGGACCATCCAGGTGCGGGCCGAGGACAGGCGGACGTCCGTCCACGTGGAATGCCTGCGCCCCTACCAGTACAGTTGCTGGAACGGGTACGCCAAGAAATACAAAATCCTACGTGCTTACAAAGGTGGCCAATTCCACACTTCCCCCGCATGGAAGCAATGTAGATTAGTAGCGTATGATATGTATGCAGAAAAGCTGAACAGCCTGCCTCGCTGGAATCACTATTATCTGGCATCCATGAAAAAACCGCCGGAGTGGGCGAAGAAGATGACGCAAGTAAAAGCGATCGGACATCACATATTCGGGAGGATTGACTAACATGACCGGCGAAACAATCCAAATCATGCAAGCCAACCGGGCACTGGAGATGAGATACGCCGAAGCATTCCAACGGCTATTTGGGTGCAGGCTCCACGACTACTTCAACTACGTGACCGGGTTCGACATCGTGAAGTTCGACAAGGACATCGCGACTCCAGACGGGACATCCACCAGCATGTGGATCCAACAGAAGTATGGTACGGAAACGATTAGTCTGATCAGGAAACTAATAGGATGTTCGGTACGGTAATTTATGTACAAATGAAAACTGTAGACTACATTGGAAATACTTTCAAAATATCATTCCCATACGACCCGGCCACCGTCGCCCAGGTACGAACACTTCCACCTGGTAGAAAATGGGATCCAATAACCCACTCGTGGTGGTGTCCCCCATCTGTAGATGCACTCACCCAATTACGAGGTTGGGGATTTGAAGTCCTGCCCGCCGTCGTCAAGTGGGAGAAAGAATGGTTCAAGCCAGACAAACCTGCCATCCACGCAATAAGTGACATCCCCGGCCTCAAGCACCCGCTCTACCCGTTCCAGGCAGAGGGTGTGGGGTTCATCGAGGACCGGGGCGGGCGGGTGCTGGTGGCGGACGAGATGGGGCTTGGTAAGACGGTGCAGGCGCTGGCGTGGTTACAATTACACCCTGAAGCGTTGCCCGCGCTCGTGGTGTGTCCCTGCTCACTAAAGGGGAATTGGGAACGAGAGTGTCTGGCTTGGACAACACTAAAACCCAAAATGCTGTCAGGATCAGTTCCCGACCCTGCAAGTCTAAATGCTCCTGTGATGATAATAAACTACGACATCCTCCTGTACTGGCTGCCTCTCTTTAAAGAGACGAGAACCGTCGTCCTCGACGAATGTCACATAATCAAGAACGCAAAAACCAAGCGCACACATGCGGTGAAGGCTCTTTGCAAAAACAGACCCCATGTGCTTGCCTTGTCGGGAACTCCAATCGTAAATCGCCCAGGAGAATTTTTTAATGCCCTGAACATTCTGGCGCCCTCAGAGTTTAGTAAATGGTGGGACTATGCCAACCGTTATTGTGGAGCCAAGCACAACGGGTACGGTTGGGACTTCAGCGGGGCCAGTAATACCGACGAACTCCACCAACGGCTCGACCGCAACATCATGATCCGACGATTGAAAGCTGATGTACTCAAAGACCTGCCGCCCAAGACCAAGACCACCGTGCCGCTGACCCTTGACTCCTATGGCCAGTCCATCTACGACGACGCTCTGCGCGAGGCCTTCGGCGTCTGGGAGAACGAGAAGCCCGACCCGCTCAAGGACATCACGGCGATTGGACATCTGCGCCGCGCCGCTATCATGGCAAAGCTGGAACTTTGTTATGAGTGGCTCGACAACTTCCTCGAGACCGGCAACAAAATTGTCGTCTTCGACATCCACCACAGCACGACCGACAAGCTGATGGAGCGGTATGGAAAGGTCGCCATAGCGTTAGACGGGAGAACTGATATACGAATCAGGTCAAAGGTGGTGGAGCAGTTCCAGACCGACCCGGCCATCAAGATGCTTATCGGCAACGTGCAGGTGGCAGGCATGGGGTTCACGCTGACGGCGGCGCAGGATGCCGTGTTTCTGGAATTTCCGTGGACACCTTCGGAAATCAACCAATGCGAGGATAGGATTCACCGCATTGGACAGAAGGGGTCCGCCTCAATTTATTATTTGGTCGCTGCCGGAACGCTCGAGGAAGACATCATCGAACTGATCGGCAAAAAGCGAAAGGTGCTCGACGGCGTGTTAGACGGAATAATTGATGAATCGCAAAGCATGATGAAAAAACTGATCGCAAAACTCAAACAGAAAGGACGGCGATGAAAGACGAAAGATGCTCATGGATGGTGCACGGGTTCCCGCGGGAGCTGAAGAACCGGTTCGCCGCGGCGGCCAGGCTCGACGGCAAGTCGATCGCGGACATGCTAGCCTACCTGCTGCAACGGTTCCTACGCGAGGAGTACGAGAAGACCCGCGCGGAGGTATTGAAAAATGACAAGTAACCCGCAGCGTACGACGTTCCCCGGCGCCGGCAACTTCGAGGGATACTGGATTATGGGAAAGACCCGCCGAACCCTCGCACAGCTCGTCCACGCCGGGCGAAACATCCGCACCGACCACAACTATCACCTGTTGTTCGCCAACGGGCAAATAGGGGACGGCACCTGGACTACTGAGGAACTCCTTGAGAAGGGGGCAAAGATCACCTATGACAAACCTGCGCAAGACGCCCCTTGACCTGGAGCAACTCCTTGCCGACGCCGGCATCCAGGCCGACCTACTGCCCTCGACAAACGGGATGTGGCAAAATCTTCCATGCGTAAAAAATAAATGTGTACATTCCCAAAGGAACAAGGTATAATATGTGCAGGAATAGAGAACGGGTAGCTCCCAGACTCGAAGAGGTCGGTCTCCCAGCCGACCCTGTCCTGCCTCTTTCAGCTGGGAACAATGATGGGAGATTGCTATGTGCGCTAAGATCTATCACCTCCTCGACGAGTACGGAAACATTCGAAATGTCGGAAAAACCACCAGAACACTTGAATACCGATTGGCAGGACATCTTTATGAGGCTACGCATGGTGGCAAAAATCATCGCTGCTGCTGGATCCGCTCGATGCTTGCCAGGGGATTAACACCTACCATAGAGTTACAGACCGAGGTAAGCGGGGACGGGTGCAAGGCGGAAATCGCCTATATCGCGCACTACAGAAAGATGGGACTCGACCTGGTAAACGGTACAGATGGTGGGGAAGGCACCTTTGATTCTACAGGTGCCATAGGTAAAAAAATTAGCGCCGCATTAACTGGACGTATTTTATCCCCAAAATGGAGAAAAAACATTGGACTTGCCCGTAAAAAACTCATTAAAAGCGGTTGGCATTATCCAGAAGAAGGTAAAGCAAAAACAATTGCAAAATTAACAGGAAGAAAAAGAGGTCCTATACCTCTCTGGTGGAAAGAAAAAATGCGTAAACCACACAAATTCAAAGACAAACCCGCATTTATACAACTGCAGCATGATTGTCATGTTGGAAAACCGTGGTCAAAAAAAAGACGTGATACTTTTAATAAAACAGGCAGATAATGAAAGTACCATTAAACATCGAAAAACTTTTACAAAAGTTTGAGATACAATACCGGCTTGGAAGCACAAACTGGTGCAATGTCTGCTGTCCCTTTTGTTCTGATTCTAAATTCCATCTCGGCTACCCGACAGACGGTGGAAACTTTTTCTGTTTCCGCTGCGGACCGCTCCCCGAGGATGAAACCGTTGCCGCCCTGCTGGGGGTCGACCTCCCCAAGGCCCGCAGGTTGTGCCGGGAGCACCGGGTCTCAGAGGGTCACAGGAAAGACCTTTCGGCAGGTCCTGGGACCACCCGGGTACCAAGGATTAACACCCTGGAGACACGCCTGCCCTACGGCACTAGCCCGATGACAAACAGGCACCGCACCTATCTGCGGAGACGGGGCTTCGACCCCGACCAGCTGGAGCGGGACTGGGGGCTCTGCGGGACGGGAAACCTCGGGTCATTCGCCCATCGCATTATCATCCCGATCTACGACAGGGATAAAAAGCTGATCTGCTACCAGGGGCGGGACGTCACCGGGAAGTCACCCATGCGGTACAAGTCCTGCCCCGACGCGCTGGCGGCAACGCCCATTAAAAACTGCATCTACGGCCTAGATCGTTTGAAGGGGGACCTGGTGGTCGTCACCGAGGGCGCCGCCAAGGTCTGGAGACTGGGCACGCCTGCCGTCTGCACGTTCGGTGCGACGGTCACCGACGCCCAAGTGCTGCTGCTGCGACGGTTCAGGCGGCGCATGGTGCTGTTCGACGGCGACGACACCGGCCGGGTCCAGGCGCAAACGCTAGCGGCGCGGCTCAGCCTGTTCCCCGGCGTTACGGAAATCGTGGAGCTCCCGGGGCCAGACGGGCCGGACGACCTGACTGACCTGGAGGCGCACGAGCTGATGGCCGAGCTCGTAGAAAGGTAACTTTAGTAACCTTATGAAAATGCAAAGATAATGCTGTTCCGCCCTTTACCTGCTTGCCTTTAATTGGCATCAGCAAAGATATTTATTTATTATTTGATCCGCATGGGATATAATTTACCACGAAACGCGAAGTGCGCCTCGCGTGGAATAAAAACGACAGGTCCAGACGAGTATGTATAAACTTCAAAATCAAACGGTCAGCAACAATAGACGGGTTGTGATACCACTTTCAAGGTGGGCTCATCTGGACTTCCCGGCGCCCTATTGCCTGCTGGCCGTTTTCTTTTCCCATCAAGGAGGTCCCAGATGAATAATATGCCTCTTGTTTTACACAAAACCGCATTAGATCAACTTCTAATGGCCAAAGATCCAGCAGATGCTATGACTTTATCTATACGCAAGTCAACATTGCCCCGACATGCGTAAAGACCATATTGTAAAACAGACGTTCAAATGGTCAAAAAGACGATTAGAGCAAGCGAAAAAAGATATTTATAATATCAAACTTTCAGGAGGAAGATAAAAATGACCGAATTTATTCGCGGTGAACACCAAAAAGACTTTACCCTGCTCAGCAATAAAACACTACGAGATGTCTCCTTATCATGGAAGGCGCGCGGGTTGCTTGCATATCTGCTGTCTCACTCTGAAGGATACCATATCCGTGCAGACAACTTACATCAATTTTCATCCGACGGCATATCTGCCACACGTTCAGGTATACGAGAACTGACGCAAGCTGGGTATATTGGCTTTCAAAAACAACAAGATAGCACCACAAAAGCGTGGATAGCTGGACATTGGATCATCTCAGAAGAGGCAAACCTACCTAAAGGCCTAAGGGTGAGTAAGCCTAAAGATGCGAAACGCACACTCAGCCTTTCGCAGACTCAGCCTTTCGCACCCCCATATAAGAAGATACAAAAGAAAGAAGAGCAAAAGAAAGAAGAGCAAAAGAAAGAAGAGCCCTTTTTTTTAAAGATTGAACACTTCGTTAAGCGGTTCTATACTATCCAGCGGGAGCGGTTCCCAAACATTGTCAAGAACACCCCGCAGTCGCAGATTGCCCAGGCATGTGACACAATAGGCAAGCTGGTGCGGATAGACGGATACACTCTGCCGCAGGTCATCAAGGCGATCACCTGGACACTTGATGACAACTTCTGGTCTACCAACGTGCACTCCATCGTCGGCCTCCGTGGCCGCTCAGGCAACGGAAGCACAAAGTTCCAGAATATCCTGGCGCAGATGGAAAAGCAGGCACCACCGCCACAGAGGGAACCTGAAGCCCGCAGGTTTCCGGCAGACAACTCTGACTACGGCAACTCGATGGGCATAAGGGACGTGGACTTCAAATGATAAAGATACACCGACAGACGGTTGACGGCTCAGTCGAGCGTAGACTCTTAACTGGGATGATCGTGTCCACCGAGTTCATGGAGGGCGTCGTCACCTTCTACGACCCGGACCTGGTGGAGACCCGGTTTGTCCGGACGGTGGCGGAGTGGTGCGCCCGCTATTTCAAGCAGTACGGCAAGGCGCCTGGCCCTCATGTCAAGGACATCTTCGAGAGCCACGCCACACGGATGGACCCTGCCGAGCGGGAGTTCATCTCCGACCTGCTTACCAGCCTGTCCGACGAGTACGCGCGTGCGGATAAGGTTAACGTACACTATCTGCTTGACCAGGCCGAGGCCTATTTCAAGACCCGCAGCCTGTCCCAGCTATCCAGGGAGATCAGCGGCTGCCTGCTGGAAGGTGAGGTGCAGGAGGCTGAGTCCCTGCTGGGCGGCTACAAGCGGGTCGGCAGGCCGCTTTCGCTGGGTGAAAATCCGTTCAGGTCGGCGGACGCCATCTCCAGGGCGTTTGAGCACGAGGAGACCCCGCTCTTCTCCCTCCCTGGCGCGCTGGGCAGGATGCTGAACCGGGAGCTGAAGCGGGACCAGTTCCTGGCCGTCATGGGGCCGGAGAAGCGGGGCAAGACCTGGTGGCTGAACGAGATCGCCATCCGGGCGGCCAAGGCCCGATGCAACGTAGCCCTGTTTCAGGTCGGGGACATGAGCGAAGACCAGGTGACCCTCCGGCTGAGCGTCCGGCTGGCAGGTAGAAGCAACATTCCCTGCTATTGCCAGATGCATGAAAGTCCCGTACCGGACTGCCTGCTAGGCCAGCTGGGAAGATGTCAGAAAGGTAATCGGCGAAAAGCCCTTGCAGAAAAGATCGAGAGGAGCGAGCTCAAGGGGCTGTACCTGTCAGGCGACCATGACGGACACAAGCCCTGTACCGAATGTATCGCTGACCAGAACTTCAGGGGTTCTCTGTGGTATCGGAAAGTTCCTGAAGCCAAACCGTTGACCTGGCGTGAGGCGTGGAAGACCGGGTGCCGCTTCCTCGGGAGGATCAAGGGCCGTGATTTCCGGCTGTCGGTCCACCCCAGCGACCAGCTGACGGTCAGCGGGATCAAGGGTATCCTCGACAACTGGGAGACGTTTGACAACTTTATTCCTGATGTAGTAGTGATTGACTATGCGGACAACCTTGCCCCGGAGGACAGGCGTGAGGAATACCGCCACCAGCAGAACCGGACGTGGAAGCTGCTGCGTGGATTGAGCCAGGAGCGACACTGCCTCGTGGTGACGGCCACGCAGGCCAGCGCCCGCGCCTACGGCAAGGAGCTGATCGACATGGGCGACTACAGCGAGGATAAGCGCAAGTATGCCCACGTCACGGCCATGGTGGGCCTGAACCAGACTCCTGACGAGAAGAAGTCCGGCATCATGCGGATCAATATGGTCGTCCAGCGTGAGGGCGAGTTTTTCAGCGAGCGCACGGTAAAGATAGCCCAGGACCTCTGGGTCGGTCGGCCGTTGCTATTTTCATTCTGAGGTAGAAACATGAACAACAGAATAATCTGCGGGGATTGCTTGCTTGAGATGTCGAGACTGGCAGACAAAAGCATTGACATGGTGCTGTGCGATCTGCCCTACGGTTGAGGAAAGACCGCCTGCAAGTGGGATACCATCATCCCGTTTGAACCGTTGTGGGTACAGTACAAGCGGATTATCAAGGACAACGGGGCGATAGTGTTGACGGCAAGCCAGCCATTCACGAGTGCATTAGTGATGAGTAATCCGAAATGGTTTAAGCATTGCTGGACATGGATCAAAGACAAACCGGTTGGCCATTTGGTTGCCAAAAAACGACCGATGCAGGCAACCGAAGATGTTATTGTATTTTCTAATGGTCACTGTCCCTATAACCCGATAATGATTCTTTTGGATAAACCGTATTACGGGGAAATAGAGACAAAACGCAGCGAACTGTGCGGAGGAAATCAGGGCGTTCAATTGAAGAAACTTTATACCCATAAATATCCAACAACAATTCTTCGTTTTACAGGGGTTTCTCATAGTAAAAATGTTCATCCCACCCAAAAACCAGTTGCCCTCTTTGAATATCTTATCCGTACCTATACCAATGAGACTGACACAGTGTTGGATAACTGCGCCGGGAGCGGGACTACAGGGGTTGCTTGCATTAACACCAACCGCAAGTTCATCCTCATTGAAAAAGATCCTGCCTACTGCGTTATCATCCGTGCTCGGATAGCCGAGGCATGGAACTGCAGAAACATGTTGAGCGAACGGCGCCTATCGGGTATATTAAACCAAAAACATCAACCGGCCGACGGCGTGTCGGCCACAACAGAGGAGGAGAGTATGAGCGGCAAGAATGGTAAGAAGGCGGTTGCGGTGGAAGAGCTGGAGGTCGACGACAAGATGGTCGTGGCGGCGGCAACGGACATCAACAAGGTGCTAGCGCCGAACCCCCTGCTGGACCTGGCCAAGCCTGGCGAGGACCTCCAGAAGGACGTTGAGGAGTTGTTCCCGAACATCATCGCGGCCGACAAGCTGTCGGCGAAGACGTGGGACATCCTGAAGGCGCTCGGGTGGAAGGGCGTCGAACCCGAACCCCCGAAATCAAAGAAGCCTGTAAAGGTTGCATCTATGACGCCCCTCGTGGCGCTTGCCACAGAGCTCAATGAGGTGCTCGCCCCCAACCCGCTGTTGGACCTCGCCGACGAGTACCTGGAGGACCAGGTGAAAAAGCTGGCGGCGCAGGTCAAGGTGTGCGACCCGCTGTCGGACAAGGCGTGGGCGGTATTGAAAAAACTGGGGTGGAAGGACAAGGACAAAAAGGTTCAGGTGCAGAAGGCTGCCCCTGTACATCCGACAACGGCAGCCGCCGCCCCGCGGACGTATACCATGCTGAAGATGCCGGTCGACGAGCCGAAGCAGCTGGTGCAGATCGTCGGGTGCTTGCAGAAAGGCCCGCTTGCCGGCGACAAACTGTTGGCCGCGATGGCGAAGGTCATCAAGACCAAGCAGCCGCTTGCCCGCATCCTCGGGTTTTACCAGAAGAAGCTGGTGGCGAGCAAGTATGTCAAGGTCTCGTAGGTCCTCCCAGGGGGCCCGGGGGCATAAAGAGTGGTCACCCCGGGCCTCCGGGTCATTCCTGGGTCATCCCGGGTGGCCTTTTACATGTCTTAGGAGGTTGTCAGATGTCGAAAGAACTCATCAACAAGACCCGGCTGTCACCTGACCAGGCGAAAAAGCGCGGTTTCCTGCACCGGGACTACCTGGCGCACTGCCTGCGGTACACACACATAGTCCGCTGGTTGACCCGCCTGGCGAAGGGCGATGATGTGCTGCGGGTGCTGGACGTCGGCTGCGGCAACGAGGCGCCGCTGGCAAAGCTGATCTACACGTCGAAACTCGGCAGGAACGTCCGCTACCTGGGCCTCGACGCCGGCGGCATCGACCCGGACATCACGTTCAACGCCTGGCGGCCGCAGCTGAAGGCCAAGGTGCTTTTCCCAGAGGTGCTTGAGGACTCGGAGGCGCTGTTCGACGTCATCGTGATGCTTGAGGTGCTGGAGCACGTGGAGCACCCGCGGCAGAACATGATGATCCGCGCCGCCGCGGCAAAGCTTGCTGACAGCGCAAACAGCCTGATGTTTATCTCCACCCCATGCTACGACCCGCATGTCGGAGCGGCCGGCAACCACGTTAACGAACTAACCTACCAGGCACTTGGGTTCATGCTTGAGGACGCCGGTCTCGCTGTCGAGGGGGTCTACGGCACGTTTGCCTCGCAGCGAGACTACAGGGAGCAGGCGGTGATAGACGGCTACGCCCCCCTGATGGAAAAGCTTTCCGAGTACTACGACAGCACCGTCGTCGCCGTCTTCTTTGCCCCGCTATACCCGCAGCTTGCCAGAAACTGCATCTGGCGGCTGAAACTGTCTGACAAAACATACCGCCGCAGGTTTACCACCCCTGGAGAGCTGCCGCATGGAAGCGCGACCGAAAACATCAGCTAACCTTTGTCAAGACGTAGCCGCCTTCTGCCGGAGGTTCAGGTTGCAGCCCACATGTACCCCGTTCAGGCTGCCCCCAAAAAAGATGGCTGTGCGCCTGAAACACCTGGGCGAGGAACTGCATGAGTTGAGGCACGGGGTTGCCGTCGGTGACGAGGCTGAGGTGATCGACGCTTTGGTGGACCTGGTCTATGTGGCGCTCGGTACGGCGCACCTCTGCGGCTTCCCATTTATGAAGGTGTGGGATGCCGTGCATGCAGCAAACATGAAAAAAATCCGTGCCGCTCGGGCATGTGACTCCAAGCGCGGGTCGACCTTTGACGTGGTAAAACCGAAGGGGTGGAGAAAGCCAGATGTCGCAAGGATACTCAGACGCGCGCGGGATAATGATAATTGAGGGACCGGACTGCACGGGTAAGACCACGCTCTGCAACGAGCTGCGGTGTATCTGCCCAGACGCCCTATACATCCACGCGACCTACCCGTATGAAGATACGGACGACGTCCGCGTCTACCACCTTGGCCTGCTGCGGCAGGCGATGATGGCAGGCGAGCGTCGCCTGGTGCTGCTGGACCGGCTATGGCCGTCTGAGTTGGTCTACGGCGCGGTACATCGCGGCGGCCCGCAGTATCCCGGCTACGAGGTGCCGCTCGACCGGCTGGTGCGGAAGGTCGCAGGGATCTACGTCTTCGCGCTGCATGGCCCGCGTGAGGGCTACCTGGCGTTCGCTGCCAGATGCAGGCACGAGGGCCGGCAGGAATTTTACTCGACACAGGCAGGCGCAGTCTACGACGGCTATACGGCTTTAGAGCAACAGCTACGAACAGCTAGGTTTGATGTATTTAGCTACCTGTTTGCCAGCCAACCAAAAGAATATACGGCGTACATGGCTAAAACCTTCCTAAAATGCCTTGCTGAAAATCGTGGGACGCAACTGCAGCCGGCGCTTACCTATCATTTTCAAAACCTCGCAGGACATGCAGGTACCGCACGCCTGCTGGTGGTCGGCGACAGGCCAAATGTGCCGAAGACCCAGAAGGAACGCTGGCCGTTCGTGGGGTTCGGCGGCTGCACCTCGTACATGACGCGGGCACTTGCCGAGGTGCAGATCGCTGACCACCTGGTGGCGTGGACGAACGCCCGCGAGCCCGGGTGGGAGCTTGTGGCAGATCACTTCACGGCATGCCGCCTGCCGATCATCTTCATGGGGCAACACGCCTGGGCGGCGGCTAATAAAAAGTACGGGTTTGCCGGCCTGCAACCCTTGGCAACGTTTACATGCCCCCGCAAGAAAGGTGTCCAGACAGACGGCGCGGGAGTCTACGAGACGGCAGGCGGCAAGGTCTTTCGGCTGGCACACCCGCAGTTTTACCGCCGCTTCTGGAAACATGAAAACCTTCTAACACAGCGACTAACAACCATAAAGGAGTTCACCACATGACGAAGGACGTGCCGGCAGCTGACATCTATGGCTACAACCCGATCACCCACCTGCAGCCGCGTGTGGGTTATCCTAATGATAATCTTACCTATAAGAGCCGCTGCCAGACCAGCACGACGGAGCGTTGGCGGGACTTGTTGCACGAGATCCTTGACGACGGTGAGAAGGTCGTCTCCCGCGGCTTCACCTGCCTTGAGTGCCTCGGGGTGAAGATCGTCGCAGACATGCAGGTGCCGGTCGTGCTGTCCCGAGAGCGGAAACTTGGCTATCACTTCATGTGCGCCGAGGCGGCATGGATCTTAAGTGGTGATAACAGGGTGGCGACGATTGCGCCGTTCTCAAAGCGGATCGCGTCATTTTCCGACGACGGGGCCACCTTCTTCGGCGCCTACGGGCCGCGTATCCTGCCACAACTTGCCTACGTGATAAAAACACTTGCCGAAGACCGGGGGTCACGGCAGGCCGTGCTGACCATCTGGCGTGAAAACCCGCCAAAATCTAAGGACATCCCGTGCTCGCTCAGCGTCCAGTGGCTTGTCCGTGACGATAAGCTGCACTGCATGCTCAGCATGCGCTCAAGCGACATCTGGCTCGGGGTGCCGTATGACCTCTTCAACTTCTCCATGCTCTCGCTCTACCTCCTGAAAAAACTTCCCCCTGGGTTATTGCTCGGGGACCTACACCTCTACGCAGGCAGCTCGCACCTCTACGAGGAAAACCTGGCGCAGGCAGAGAAGACGGCAAGGTCAAACGAGATTATCCTGGCGCCGTTTGACCTGGCAGTTGTACACGCCGTGCCGGCAGAAAAACTGGCCGGCACCCTGTGGAACCTGGCGCGCCAGAAGGAAAATGATAATGTTTGAACCACAGACAGAAGACAAATCCACCGAGGTGGAGGTACTTGAAAGGGGCGCACCGTTTTTGAAACTGCTGCTTGCCGCCCCACGGCCTATTGTTATCGCCTTCGACTATGAGACCACCGGCCTGCGACCCTTCCGGCAGGGCCAGATGATAATCTCATGCGGGGTCTGCGCCAGGATGGAAAAGCAACTGCGTACGGTCGCGTTCTCGATGGAAGACAGGGAGACCACCAGCCTCTGGAAACAGGTCCTACAGGATCCAACGATCCACAAGGTGGCGCACAACCTCAAGTTTGAACACATCTGGGGCATGGTATACCTTGGCGTGAGGACTGCCGGCTGGTTCTGGGACACGATGGTCGTCGCGCGCATCCTCGACAACGGGTGCACCTCGGTCAGCCTTGAGAAACAGGCGCAGCTGCACCTCGGCGTCGTGCCCTACAAGGATGCCACCGACAAGCTGCTGCGGGCAGCTGCCGAGGAGGTCGAAAAGCACGGCGCCAACGCACTGAACCAGTTGACATTTTCAACTCTCGACGGCAAGGTGCTGGCGCGCAACGGCCTCGACGCACTTTACACCTACCGCCTGTATCAGCTGCAGCATACGGACTTTCAATTTACAGAGGCAAACCAGCTCTTTAACCGCGGCCTACTGGCGCTTGCGGAGATTGAAAATGTCGGGGTGCGCGTCGACACCGGGTATTTTACGCAGGTGCTGGATACGCTTGCGCAGGAAAGCCTTGCGCTTGAGCGTCAGGTCTGGCGGATGCCCCTGATAAAGGAGTGGCGGCTGAAGTTTGGAAAGAAGACGAACATCGCCTCGGTGCGGCAGCAGGCCTATATCTTTTTCAACCTTCTTAAGTTCACGGCGCGAGAAAGAACCCCGACAGGCCTGCCTAAGGTCGACGACAAGACGCTGCTTGAGCTGGACCACCCGCTGGCACGCTGCATCCTCAAGATCAGGAAGCTGTCAAAGGTCCAGGGCACCTACATCGAGCCGTACCTGCGCGAGGCGGTCGGTGGCGTCATCCATCCGTGCTACAACCTGCACGCGGTTTCGTCATATCGCAGCAGCTGCAGCAACCCGAATTTTCAGAACGTGCCGGCGCATGATCCAATATACGGGCCAATGATCAGACGCGGCATCTTGCCATGCAAGCCTGAACACCAGCTTGGCGAGGTCGACTACAGTGGCATCGAGGTGCGTATTGCCGCGTGTATCTGTAAAGATCCCACACTGATCACATACATCAACGACCCGACGAAGGACATGCACCGCGATATGGCCTGTCGCTGCTTCTTTCTTAAGGCAACGCAGGTGATAAAGCCGATCCGCTTTATCAGCAAGAACAGCTTTGTCTTTCCGGAGTTCTACGGGGCCTATTGGAAGTCCATCGCGCCGGCCATGTGGGAGGCGGCAAAAAATCAGCCGCTCACAGATAAGATTACGCTGCAGCAGCACTTGCAGGCGCATGGGATAACTGAACTGGGCACCCTCGTGGAGGACAAGAAGGGCTATTTTCATCCTGCCACGGAAGACTGCTTTTATGCGCACATCCAGCGGATAGAGATTTGGTTTTGGACAAAGAAGTTTCCGGTCTATGCGGCGTGGCGTAAAAACTGGTATGACAGCTACCTGACACATGGGTTCTTTAGGACGCCAACCGGCTTTCGCTGCCGGGGTGAGATGCGCCGCACCGAGGTGATAAACCTGCCGATCCAGGGATCCGCGTTCCACTGTCTTTTATGGAGCCTTTGTCAGATCCAGCAGTGGCTGACTGCAAATGAGATGGAGACAGTGATTATTGGTACCATCCACGATTCGATCATTTTTTCGTTTCATCCTGACGAGGTCCAGGTGGTCCTCAAGAAGGTGCAGAAAGTCATGTGCGAAGATGTACGGAATCACTGGCCGTGGCTGATTGTGCCTCTCGGGGTTGAAGCAGAGGTAGCGCCGCCGGGTAAAAGCTGGGCGGATATGGAACCTGTGAAGATATAGTTGTGCAGTGAACGGCAGCCAAAATGTATATTAAATATAAGGAGGAAAACATGAACAACAAATGGAAAGATGCAATGTTAAAGGTTAAAAGAATATGAAAGCTCCTCTTTCTTTTGAACATAAAGAAAAAATCAGCATGTCTCTAAAAGGGCGTTCTCCGTCTCTGGAACACAGACGAAAGATTAGTGAGGTGCTAAAAGGAAGGCCTTCGCCAAATAAAGGGAAACCGCGATCCCTGGAAGTACGACAAAAAGTTAGTCAAACTCTAATGGGACATCCCGTTTCTCCTGAAGCGCGGGCAAAAATGAGCGCCTCCCATAAAGGAAAACCAGGACACAAAGGATTTCATTTTAAGCATACAGAGGAAGCCAAAAAGAAAATCTCTCTTGCTGGAATTGGGCATCTCACTTCAGAAGAAACAAGACAAAAAATAAGTGCTGCTCAAAAAGGTAGGATACTCTCGTTTGACCAAAGAAAAAGATTAAGTCTTGCCCATATAGGAAAACAAAAAGGGAAAAACAATCCGGCTTGGCAAGGAGGGATTGCCAGTCTTCCTTACGCCTATGGATGGGGGCCAGAATTGAAACGAGAAGTTATGGAACGAGATGGAAGACGCTGTCGAAATCCAGGATGTCGAAAAACAGCGCGGCGATTGGCGGTTCATCATATTGATTACAACAAAATGAATTGCGATCCTTCTAATCTAATTACACTCTGTACAAGTTGTAATGCACGAGCAAACACTGATCGAAAATTATATGTAGAGTTCTATAAAATACTAAGGGAGGCGATATGTCGACGCAACCGTTGGAATACAATCAAGACATAGCAATAAATGTGGATGCACTTGATATCGAATGGGCTCGTCAAGCCGCGACATTCGGCGAGTACTGCATGGAGCAGGCCGGTACCCGCGCCAAACTGGACGCCATCAAAGAGCGCCTGGACGTGAAGGTGGCCGGGCTGGGGCTGAAGATCCGCTCCAACCCCGCCCAGTACGGCCTGGACAAGGTGACCGAGGCCAGCGTGCAGGCGGTGATCCTGCTGGATGCTGAGTGCGCCAAGCTGCGGGAGGAGATCGCGACAGCCCAGTATGAGCTTGAGGTGATGTCTGCCGCCGTTCGCGCGCTGGACCAGAAGAAGTCGGCCCTTGAAAATCTTGTTCGGTTGCAGGGTCAGAATTACTTCGCCGGTCCAAGCGTCCCCCGTGAAATCGGGACTGAATGGGTGAAGGATATGGAACGTCGGTCCGCCCGGGACAAGGTGAAGGCAGTGACAGGAGTAGAACCGCAACGTAAGATCAAGCGGTAGGAGGATTATCATGCGATGCCCAGATTGTAATAAGTTTGTTAGTTACGACGAACCTCAGTGTGAGGTTGTCAGCGTAGAACTCGACGGGGATTCCGTTCGGGCAAGTGTCACGGTGCAACTGAATTGTCAGGAATGCAGCCAGATCCTCAAGGATGCCGAGATTGAAGCGGAGACCACGATTGAACACATTTGCAAGCCGGAAGCGGAACGGGAGAAAGACCAGAAACCCGACCCTGACTATAAGGACGGTGACGACCAGTTCGAGGTTGAAAGTGATGGCGACGCCGAAGGATCCAGCCGTCTTGAGGATAAAGACCGCAACGGGAAGCAGATTAAATATTCCCGGTACATGAAAACATTCTACGGTTTTACACTATACACTGAAATCAGGTGCCGTAAGTGTGGTGAGGTTTTTACTGTTTCACTTGAAGGAGAGGAACAAGCCAGTGGGTTTAACGAATGTTGTTAATTTATAGCAGAACAGATCGGCCTGAGACGCGACGGGCGGGACGTGCTCCGAGTCCAGCGAGTAACATCGGGGTGGGTGCCTACAATCCAGTGGGTAAATGTGGGCAACGGAACCAACGGGAGTTTTATCCGTAACCGCAGCCCTTGAAGCCGGACGAATGATATCTAACGCGTCATCTGTTCTGTGATTTTGAAAGGAGGGATAAAATGATAATGGACGCCTCGCCACTCCAACTCACTGTCGGCATGATAGGATTGATGCTGGTTGCATTGATCTTTTTGTATATTGCGTCAAGGTTGATGGCATGGGGGGCTGCCCGTTCGTGGTTCGATTTTTGGAAGGACAAACAAAACAAAGGAGGTAAGCAGTGATCAAGAAAACTGAAAGTATGATAGACAAGATCCGGCACCGAGCTGAGTCCCGCCGGAACCTGGGTGGCCTGGATACCCTGGAACTGCCGGAAGGCGTCGAGCTCTACAAGCCTGAAAAAGGTCCGGTCGAGTTCGACATCCTGCCGTACGTCGTCAGCGTGGACACCCACCCCGAGGTGAAAAAAGGAGAGCAATGGTACGAGCGGACCTACCTGGCCCATCGCAACATCGGTCCAGAAGAGAAGTTCCTGATCTGCCCACGCACGATCGGCAAGCGGTGCCCGATCTGCGAGGAACACCAGAAGCTCAAGAAGGACCCGAATGCCGAGGAGGAGGTCGTGGACGCCCTGCGTGCCAAGGAGCGGGAGCTGTTCAACGTCGTGATGAAGGACGGGGACGGCTCCGTCATGATCCTCGACATCAGCACGTTCCTGTTCGGGCGTAAGCTCGAGGAGGAGATCCGTGAAGGAGACGAGGCCAACGCGGCCTTCGCCGAACTGTCGGGAGGCAAGACGCTGAAGGTGCGGTGGGAGTCGAAGAACATGGGGACCAACAAGTTCGTCGAGGCCGGACGGATCGACTTCATGGACCGGGAGGACATCGACCCTGCGGCGCTGGAGGCCGTGGTGGATCTGGACAAAGCGATGAAAATCCTGTCCTACGAGGAGATCGAAAAAATCTTCCAAGCTGGTGGCGATGAGGTTCCGGAAAACACTGGAGTTGACAAGGACGACAAATCTGTCGAGGAAGCACCAACCACTCCTCGAGTGGTCAGAAACGTTAAACTGAAAGCAGTAGTAGAAGAAGTGGAAGAGGAAGACCAAATCCCCGGTCTGGAGATGCCGCCCAAGGCAAAGGTCAAACCTGCAACAGTCAGTGAAGCTCCTGATTGCACTGCATGCGAGGGCACTGGCAAGACCACCAAGGGCAAAACCTGTCCGATCTGTGGCGGGTCAGGCAAGGACGAGGACATCCCGGCTGAAACGACAACCGTTGATCCTGATGAACCCGTCGAGGAAGAAGAGGAAGAGAAGCCGGTTGCCCGTCGGGTGATCGGCAAACCCGCAGTAAAGGAAGAAGCCCCGGCTGGCCGTAGGGTCATCCGGCGTGGATAACAACTGCCAGTAGGAGAGGTCTCCTGTTGGTTAGGGGAACTCAGTTTTGTTTGCCGGTTCTGAGTGGAGCCAAAAACCGGCTGGAGTTTTATGAGCAAAATAAAATACACTAAAGTGTCGGAAGAGAAGTTCAAACAGATGCAGAAATGTGACTGTCTTGACAAGGACGCTTGGAAGTGTTTACGAAAACAATATCCTAACAGGGACTTTGGAGTCGGTAATATCTGCCCTTGTTATTGCCATGTAGGGAGAAAATGAAACGTACTATCCACCGAGCATCACTTGTCGAACAGGTCGTTTCCCACGCCGAGAATGACAATCCTGAACCCGAAGTCTCCCGCCTGTTCGTCCCTACTGGGTCGGCCCTGCTGAACCTGGCCTTGTCCGACCGGCACGACGGAGGCTACCTGACCGGCAAGATTGTCAACGTGATCGGCGACTCCTCCAGCGGCAAGACGTTCCTGTGCCTAACCACCCTGGCCGAGACCGCCCACAACCCGGCGTTCGACGACTACCTGCTAATCTATGACGATGCCGAGGCTGCCAGCGAGTTCAATATCGAGAAGCTGTTTGGGAACAAGACCGCTGAGCGTATCCTGCCGCCGTCCCTCGACCCAGAGGAGCCGGGCCACTCCCATACCATGATGGACTTTCAGTCGAACATTCGCCGGTTACTGAAGGGAAACAAGCCATTCATTTACATCCAGGACAGCTTCGACGCGCTGACCACCGACGAGGAACTGAAACACGCCGCCGACCTTCAGAAAGCCCACGACTCCGGCAAGGAGGCCAAGGGGACGTACGGGATGGAGAAGGCCAAGCAGGCCAGCGTGCTGTTGCGCCTGATCGCCGCCGACATCAAGCGGACGAAGAGCCTGGTGATTATTATCTCACAAGTCAGAACGAATATAGACCCGATGAGCTTCCAGAGGAAAACGCGAGCTGGGGGTAAGGCACTCACGTTTTATTGTGCTTACGAGGAATGGCTTGCTGTAGCGCAGAAGTTGTCTATCAAGATCAACGATAAGAACCGAAACACCGGAGTGGTCAGCCACATCAAGATCACCAAGAATAAAGCGAACGGGAAACTGCGGGAACTCTCATTGAAGATTTTATACTCATACGGTGTGGACGACATAAATTCTTGCGTGGATTTTCTGATAGAGGAAGGAACTTGGACGAAGAACGGGACTGGTCATATCACCTCTGAGGGACTCGGGTACCAACCTATGCGGCAGGACAAGTTGGTTTCCTTTATCGAACAGGAAGACAAGGTCGCAAAACTTCATGCGATCTGTCAGGCTACGTGGTTGGACATTGAACAGCAATTGATATCGAAACGTCCTCCGAAATATAGTTGAAAATAAAGCTTTCCTTTTACGAAGGGATAGGTTATAATATGGGCAGAAATAAAGAAGGAGTCATGATCCGTCTTGAAAAGGTGGCCACTATCACCACCCTGTTCTGCCTTTCCTTGATGATAGCAACGACTGAGATAGGAGTTGTCATGAAGAGAATAATCCTCCGACCTGCTGAAGCCCCTCTATGTGCCTGTGGCTGTGGTCTGCCTGTCTTGTGTAGTAAAGGTAGACCGTATCATTGGAATAAATATCTGTACAAACACATTTCCAAAACGGCAGAACACAAAGCACTAATGAGTACTGCATCAATAAAATGCTGGACAAATAGAAAACACAAAGCATCCTCTCGAAAGTTAATGTCTATCGCCCATACAGATGTTCCTTTGTCCTTTGCTCATCGCCAGAGCATGAGGAAAGCACAGAAAGGAAGAATAGTTACCTGGGGTGCGGCTATCAGTGCAGGTAAAAAAGGAAAACCTATTTGGTCCCTGGCGGAAAGGAAACGAATCGGGGAACAAAACAGGAATCGCGCGGTAACCGACGTAAAGTCCAGTGTCATTTAATATGACGAGCAATCTCGGCCACCCCGCTCCATTTAATAAAGGAGAATGGAAATGAAATTTGAAGATTTAATCGGAAAAACAATTATAGCCGCTCAACAGATGAAATTGAAAGAGCATGACGATACAGGTTTTCTTCGTTTACAATTCTCTGACAATACTCATTGCATTATCGAAGGAGGCTATAGGGGATACACCGTGGATAGTGAAGATGACTATCAGACTCATATTTGGATAAGTTCAGATGAAAGAGAATTGGACCTCGAACTTTATCAAGGAAAAGGAGAATGACAATGCCAATTTGGTGCCCACGCTGCAAATACAAGTCCGTCCTGAAACGTTTCTACGACGACCGGTGTCCCCAGTGCCGGACGGTGGTGGAGATCGGGGATGTGCTGACCAAGGACCCGTACCAGCCCGAGGTGGGAGCCAAGATGGGAATCAAACACCACAAGGCCAAGAAGTTTGAGTTTGATCAGCGCGAAGGTTCAAGTACGGAAGTCTCCGAGGGTAGTGGGGCGCTCAAGTCCCGCCCGGTCGATCCTACGTTTGGGATCTCAGGGAGAGTATGACGACTGACAAGTCAAGCAAATCCGCGCTGGATGCAATCGCCGCGCTGCACGAGCAGTTTGAGGGGTGGACGATCGACTCCATAGAACCGTCTGATAAAGGGGATGTTGGCATTAAGTTCAATCTGTCATTTGGCTTGAACAATCACGCCTCAGTAGAAGTTGGGTACAGCAGTTATGAAGGATCATTTTTCATAGACGGTAAGGAGATTCAAGGATTGCAATGATTAATTTGTTGATAGACTCTCATTCCGTTGGCTACCGTGCCCACCACAGCACCGGGTCGCTAGACGCCGGGATTGCGTTTGGCTTCCTAACCACCATACTGCAACTGGCAGAGAGATATCGTACAAACCAACTCGTCTTCTGTTGGGATGGTCCCGGCAGTCTGCGTAAGAAGCTGTTCCCAGCATACAAGGAATCACACGAGGTGAAGACCCAGGAAGAGGTGGCCGAGCGGATGATGATCCGCACCCAGTTCAATACCTTACACGAGCACATCCTGCCAAAGATCGGGTTCAGCAACCACCTGCAATGTAGCGGATACGAAGCCGACGACCTGATTGCCAAAGTGGTGATTGACAACCCCGCCAAGTTCTTCGTAGTGGTGTCGAGCGACCATGACCTGTTCCAACTTCTACGATTTAGTAACTGTAAAGAACAGTTCCAACTTTCTATAGGGCACTCGATAAATGCTTCTCAATTTTATGTGAAGTATCGTATCCCCGCAAGGGACTGGACTACAGTAAAAGCCATAGCTGGTTGTCTTGGCGATGGAGTCCCTGGAATTCCTGGAGTAGGGGAGAAAACTGCCATTAAGTACCTTCTTGGTGAGTTACCAGAAAACAAGAAATTTAAGACCATCATGAATGGTACTACAATCATTAGTCGGAATTATAAATTGGTGCACTTGCCATACCCAGGTATAAAATCTCTAACTATTAAAAAAGATTTATTTAATGAGACGATTGTTCAACAGGTTTTCTCAGATTTGGGATTTGTATCCTTTTTAAGTGGGCAAATGAGAAGTCGTTGGTGTAGTTTTTGCACTGGTAGTTTTGATAAAAATAAACCTTTACTTATTCAAAGGAATAGGATACAATATGGGCAGGAATAGAGAAAGGGTAGCTCCCAGACTCGAAGAGACCAGTCCCTTAGCTGGTCCTGTCCTGCTTCTAAACACTAAGGTGACAGTAAGGAGTCACGATGAAAACCAAGATTTATTTCCTCCGGGGCGAGAACTGTTTCGTTGTCTATGTCGGGAAGACATGTAATTCATTAAGAACCAGATTAGCAGATCATTTACGAGGAGCTCAGAAGGGACATCATTGCAAAAAATGTTGTGGCATCCGCAAGATGCTCCGTGAGGGAAAAGTCCCGACAATCACCTTGCAGACGGAGGTGGATGGAGATGGAGCAAATGCCGAAAGGGCATATATTAAATGGCTTCGGAGTTATGGAATAAATCTATGGAACCTGACAGATGGCGGAGAAGGTACGGCAGGATTAGTTAGATCCCGTATAAATAAAGAGAGAATAAGCAAAAGTCTTATGGGACACGAAACGTCACTTGAACGCCGTATAAAAATAGGTCTTGGAAATAAAAATAAAATAAGAACCCCTGAAATGAGAGAAAGATCACGCGTTACTCACAAAGGAGTTCCGTGGTCAAAAATACGGCGGGATGCTCAAGCAGGTGTAGTGTGGTCAAAAGCACGAAGAGATAAACACAACCGTAAATATAATAAAAATATAGGATAGAACTCAAAAAGGATTCGTTCGATGAGGAAAATGTTCAGCAGATATTTTCAGACCTCGGCTTCGGTTCCTTCGGAGCTGGCGAGCAGAAGCGACGTTGGGACAAGTTCTGCCGAGGAGAGTTCCTGCGGGGATGAGTTCGACAGCGACAACTGCCCGCGCCACCCGCGCAACGGTGGGGAATGTCGGTACCACTGGATTTGTGACAAGTTGAAGGAATGGGAGAACAAAAACAAGATGTCGGAAATGGAAATGAACGATCACGTCCAGCACGGAGAAAGGATTCTCAATGGAAAGAGTAATACAACGACCAAGCCCGGCAAGTACGGGAATATCTGTTTATAAAAAAGGGATGATTTATGTGGCGTGTGACAATGGGGTCTCCGGATCGTTTGCATGGGTAAACGAGAACTGTTCTGAATCAGGGGTTATGACTACTCCCACATTTGTCGAACAGGATTTTCAAAAAGACAAGAAGAATGTCACCCGCGTAAATGTGCGAGAACTGATTGCGTGGTTCCATTCTATTCCCGATACCACCACCAGGATAATTTTGGAACGTCCCTTCGTAAACCCCATGATGTTCAACGCTACCCTGAGTGCCATTCGGGCGTGGGAGGCGACGCTGATTGCTTTGCAGGGGTTCAATTTTCCCCGGCAGGTGATTGACAGCAAGCGGTGGCAGAAGGAGATGCTCCCGGCGAGGTGCAATGGTAAAGAATTAAAGGTAGCCAGCGTTCAAGTCGGGTGCAGGTTGTTTCCCAACCATGTTGACTGGATACGGGACCAGGGCGACGCCGATTCACTTCTCATCGCAGAATACTCCCGTAGGAACAAGCTTTAATAAAACCCAGCGAAACAGTATAATATAACATGAAGATTAAAATATCCTGGTTCCAGGCAGTGATACTTGTATGTGCCTTAATGATAATTCAGGCTGCACCACCGTGGCCCGAAATTTGGGAGTGGAAGGTATTTTTTGATCGAACGATATCGTTGGGAGTGGCGTCAACTCTTGTATGGTGGGCGTTATCATGATTAAGCAAATCCGTATCCAGAACTTCCAGTCGCATCGTGATGGTGTACTTGCGCTGAGTCCCGGTGTAAATGTTTTTATAGGCCAATCGGATTCAGGTAAGTCTTCCATCATTCGCGCCTTGAAGTGGCTGGTAACCAACCGCCCGCTCGGGGACGGGTTCGTGTCGTGGGGGAGCAAGAAGGAAACCGCCGTGGAAGTTCTACTGGATGACGGCGTCAGCATCATGCATGAGCCGGGTTCCTACTCCTTGACAAAAGGAAAGGACAGGCAGGACTGGTCCGCCATCGGCATGGGCGTTCCCGAGACCATCACGCAGGCGTTGAACATCAGTGAGTTGTCCTGGGCCAGTCAGATGGACGCTCCGTTCCTCCTGTCTGCCAGTCCCGGCGAGGTGGCCCGGACGCTGAATGAGGTGGCCGACCTGGACAAGATTGACTCCACATTGGTGAACATCAACCGGATGGCACGGGACAACCGCTCACAGCTAACCGAGACCGCCAGCCGGAAGCAGCAACTGGAGATCGAGCTGTCCCAGTACCGGGGACTGGACAGACAGTTGAAAATGATAGCGTCCCTGAAGGAGATGGAGCGGAAGGCGGACGCACTCGATGAGATGATTGAAAATTGGGAACATATCCAGATTGAATTGTCATACGCTCAAACCAAACTCGTAAAAGTAAAACCCATCGCCGTCCTCGGAGACGGGCTTACGGTGCTAATGAGCATGGAGAAAAAGGTGGAGGGGCTGGAGACACTAACCGAAACGGGAGAACGGCTACTTTACACTGTGGGCGAACTGAACGGACGATTATCAAAGGTCAAGGACACCACCGACGCCGAGGCGGAGTTGGACCTGCTCCTGGACATGACTGGGAAGCTAAAGGACTATGACTCTCAGATAGATAAAATGGAAAACCGACTGGCTGATCTTGCTGACACGAAGATGGCATTGCAAACGATAACAGGAAACCTGAAACGCTTGGAGACAAAATGGCACGAACAATTTCCAGACCGATGTCCCTTGTGCGGGAAGTAAAAAAGAAGTTCAGGTTGATCTTGTCCGCTGACTGGCACCTTAGGGATGATATCCCTCAATGTCGTGAGCGGGACGAGTATCTAGTGGCACAGGAACGGAAGCTGAAGTTTGTCCACGACCTGTGTGAGGAGAACGGCGCGACCCTCCTCATAGCTGGGGATATTTTTGACAACTGGAAACCCTCGCCGTGGCTGATCACCCTCGCCCTCCGGTACATCCCGGTTGGCACGGTGGTGGTCGCCGGACAACATGATCTGCCCCAGCACAACCTTGCCGAGATCGGTAAGACCGGCCTACAAACGCTCGCGGAGGCGGGGGTAGCCGTTATACTGTCCGGGGGCTTACGACGCGTCCTGGGCGATCCTACAGCGTCCTACGGAGCTGTTTACGGGTGGGCGTATGGGGAGGAGGCCCAAAACCCGCCGAAAGGGGACGAAGGGGTGAAAATCCTGATGTGGCATCGGTTAACTTGTGTTGCCGGAAAACAACCGTGGCCGGGAGCGGAAGCGTTACAAGTAAACAACAAAAATATGATGGGATTTGATTTGGTAGTAACGGGAGATAACCATGCAAGTTTTGTTTGCGGAAATTGGGTAAATTCAGGGTCAATGATGAGAATGGCAAGTGATCAAAAAGATTTTTGCCCTGCTGTTTATGGTTGGAAGGAAGATGGTTCTATAACTCGCATTCCTCTTCCTATAAAAGAAGAAGTAGTAAAAACGACGTCAAACAAAACAAAAGACAGGGAGTCACGGGATCAGCGCATGGAGGCTTACGTGAAAAAAGCTTCTGCACAATTTGAAACACGTCTTTCCTTTACAAAAAACTTAGAGCAACATTTTCGCAGCAATAAAGAGCGTCCAGGAGTCGAGCAGATCGTGTGGAAAGCTTGCGAAAATAGTCAAAAATAAAGGTTTACTTTTACGAAAGGATAACATATAATGTATAGCAGGAATAGAGAAGGCGTTATAAACCTCCTCGAAAAGACCAGTCCCTTAGCTGGTCCTGTCCTGCTTCTCAACTCTAAGGTGACAGTAAGGAGTCACAATGCGAACCAAGATTTACTTCCTTCGAGGCGAGAACCACTTTGTCGTCTATGTAGGTAAGACCAGTGGGACATTAGAGAACCGATTATACGGCCATTTTCGTGAAGCCAAAAAAGGGCACAGGTGCAAAAAATGCAACGGCATCCGCAAAATGTTACGGGAGGGAAAAGTCCCAACAATCACTTTACAGACAGATGTGGAAGGGGATGGGGCAAATGCGGAACGGGCATATATCAAGTGGCTTCGGAGTTATGGGATTGATCTGTGGAACCTGACCGATGGAGGAGAAGGTACTTTAGGTTACCGGCATACTTTAGAAGCACGTCAAAAATGCAGACTTGCTCATTTAGGAAAACACCCTTCAAAAGAAACAAGAATACAAATGGGTATTAGTCACATGGGAAAAGTCCCTTGGCATAAAGGAAAGCATGGAGTTTATTCAGATGAAGTAAATAGAAAAAGAGGTGAAAAGGGTATGGGACGAATCCCTTGGAATAAAGGAAAGAAATGTCCCGAATTGGCTGTCAACAAGGGTAAGAAGTTTCCTCCTCGATCTGAAGCGTTCAAAAGAAAAAGAAGTGAAAGCCAAATAGGAGTCCCTCATCCTCATAAAGGTGGAGTCCGACACACGAAGGGACGTCCGTGGTCGGAAATCAGGAGAAATGCTGAAGCTACTAAATGCCCATACGGCACAAGGAAACAAAAATGAAAAACAACGACCAGACCGTGAATGAACTCCTCGCACTCCAGAAACGAATAGAGGACGCGAAGAGCGAAAAGTCCCGCATTGAGGGTGAACTGACCTCCCT
>Ga0265297_10001614_pt1 | contig 51615 bp, 51 predicted proteins | sample Munlanlwell13791_FD_192502 | JGI IMG/M metagenome (GOLD analysis project Ga0265297, IMG submission 192502) | Leachate microbial communities from a municipal landfill in Southern Ontario, Canada - Leachate well 137-91 | ecosystem: Engineered > Solid waste > Landfill > Unclassified | place...
CCTATTTAAAAAACAACCTCCGAATTCACCGGGGGTTGTCTCAGGAGCACAGGAAGTCATTCCTTATTTGGTATAATTGGTTTAAATATAATGATTAATTCACCAACCATTTTTGACCATTAAACCGCTTTTTTAAAAGATCAAATGTTTTAATGAGGTTTGATTAAGGAAATGTTTTTTTATTCGCAGTAATCGCCAAGATCCTGATAATTAATGACTGAATTTGCAAGCGGCGCTTCTTTGAAAAGATCGCCTTTTAAGGGTGACCCTAATTCTTCTAAGAGGGCCTGGATGTCCGCAACAGTAACGATGCCGTAGAAATCTTGGAAGTAGCCTAGTGAAGAAGGTTGAAGCGGAAAATTAGTGCCGCATAATTCATTCATCAGATTGGCAATTTGGGCGTAGACGGTCGGAAAATCTTTGTCTTTAGTAAAAGGATATAAAACCTGTGCTTCACTAAAGCTAAGTCCCTTGAGTTGGTAGGCGCGCCATTGGTAAGTAGCCGCTACGAGTTGCGGGTAGAAGCCATGATATTTTTTCATAACTTCGCCGCCGTAAGCGCTAGCTTGTAATAAGCGTAATTCAAAGTCGCCATAATTTTTCCCCTTGCTAAGCAAGCTGGCATTCTCCAGATAGGTTAAAATTAGGACCGGATTGATAAAAATTCCCTCTTCTTTGCCGACTGAATCAGAATTTTCCAAGATCGAATAGTAGATTATTTCTGCCGGTCGCAGATGGCTGGCGCGCCCCTCTCGTAGCTCTGGAGTAACAACAGCACCCGGGCCGGTTTGCCAACCTGGGCGTGCCCAGGCATTACAAGGATCAGCGCTCCTGATTAAAGTGGCCTCTGTTTCTTCGCCTTTCTTACAAGAAGACAAGAAAATAATCGCTAACATTGGAATAATAATTTTTTTCATCTTTGCTTGAATTTGGTTGTTTGTAAATGTACTAATACTAACGTTTTTGATAAAACGTTAAGACGATAGGAAATATAACGTTTTTTTATTGACTTTGTCAATCAAAAAACTGAACTGAGGTTAGCTATTTTTATCACGGAAGAAGAAAATGACTGTTAGAATTAAAGACAGTAAGGAACAGCATGACAAAAATATTAGAGTTATAATCAAGGGGAAAATACAGCCCATTTGCGAAGACGCAGAACACTGATGAGTCGTTAGAATTGCTCCTAAAAGAAATAAGATTATTGGGATTAGCGTTAGAAAATAGCTGATATTTAATAATTTGTCAGGTTTAACGCTTTTGCAACAAACAGTTAAAAAGGCGATGCCGTTTAAGAAGGCCGGAATAGCGTACAACCAGAGTCCGGTACGTTCGTTAAACAATTCTGTGCCGACAAAAAATAAAAAAATCAGTAACTCTAAAAGTCCAATGATTAAAAACTTTTTTGTTTTCATATAATTCTTTTTAAAATATTAACGTTTTTAAAATTTTCGAATTGTTTTACCTGATAAAAACAGGCCTTTCGACCTATTTTTGTATTAATACTCGATGATAAGGCAAAATTTTAAAAAATAAAATTTATTATCGTTTTTTTATTAATTTTCTCGGACCATATAAATAAAATATAACACAATCAGTGTAAATTTTCAACTCTTGACTAATAAATTAAGTCGCGCTATTATATACCTATACCACAGGTATGGGTATTAAAATAATAAATATGAAAACCAAAAAAGAAAAGACTTTGATAAATTTTAAAAAAGCGCAATCCCTAGTGGCCAAGCTTATTGCTATGTCAGAAGATAACCGTTATTGTATCGACATTATGCAACAGAATTTGGCGGTTATCGGCCTTCTGAGATCGGCCCATGAAATGCTTATGGAAAATCACCTTAACACCTGCTTCCGCAATGCTATGGCTTCCGGTAGCGCTAAAAAGAAACAAGAGATGACAAATGAGATCTTGAAGGTCACTAATCTGTTTAACAAATAATCGTTATGGAAAGTTGCTGCCAAAATGATCGCCCACGCCAGCAGGGTGTTTTATCTGGGATTTTTTATGGTTTAATTCCCCATACTTTCTGCATCGCTTTCGTCGTTCTTTCTTTGGCGGGAGCCGTGGGCGGAGCGACTCTAGCTAAGGAGTTCCTGATGCTTCCCTATTTCTTCCTATTCTTAACTATCCTGTCTCTAATGTCAGCTACTTTAGCCTCTTTCTTATATTTTAAAAAAAATGATTACTGCAACTGGAGAGGGATAAAGAAAAAATATAAATATCTAATTACTTTATATTCGGTGACGATTATTACTAATATCCTAGTCGCCTACTTGATTATCCCAGCCCTAACCAACGGACCGGATAGACGAGTGGAGTATGGTGCAAACCAACTAACGCTCGCCAATATTGAAGTGCAGATCCCTTGTCCCGGGCATGCTCCATTAATAATCGACGAACTGGGGAAAGTTTCTGGAGTCGAAGATGTATCTTTCCAAGCTCCTCGCACTTTCAAAGTCGCCTATAATTCCCAAGAAACATCATTGGAAAGCATTGAAGGAGCGGAAATATTCAAGACCTTTAAGATAAGATCAAATTAATTAACTAACAAACTAATTCGTTAATAATAAAAATATGAATGAAGAAAAAAAGTGTACCTGCGGTTGCGGTTTGGACTGCAAATGTGGTCCAGATTGCACCTGCAAATGCAATTGTCAGCCGGAATGCAAATGTGTTCCGGAAAACGACTGTCGGGAGTAAACAATAGAAAACACCAGCCGCGGCTGGTGTTTTCTATTAAGCTTTTACACTAAAATTATAAATTCCGGAAATTGAATTAAATTTTTTTTAATTTTTTAATAATATTTTTTCGGAAATAGAATATTACTCCAGCCAATAACATAACAGCATTAATAATAATCATTGGAAACGTGCCCTTAGCCAAATCATCACCCACAAAACTTAAAGTAGCTCCGCCCATCTTACCAAGAATGATAGCAATTAAAATTTCTTTTGTTGGCATGCTGGAAAGGGCAATTAAATATGAGATTTCGTCATCAGGAAAGCCAGGTAAAAAATAAATTACAAATAAACCAAAAGGGCTCAATTTTTTTGCTAACTCATTATATTTATCAACAAATCTTTTGTTTACCATTTTTTCAGCCAGTGGTTGGCCGAATTTTTTAACTAAAAGTATAATTAAACAAGTCCCGATTGTCGTACCAATCCAATTATAGAAAAACCCTAAAATAGGACCAAAAATAAATCCTCCGGCAAGTAAAATTGGATAATGGGCTATTGGGGCGATTATATTTTGAGTGATTTGTATTAATATAAAAATTAATGGAGAAAACAACCCATAGCCAGACACTATATTCCTGACCGCCTCCTTGTCTACTAAAAAAGAAGATATATAATGCCAGACGAGAATCACGAATAATACATATACTACAACATACAGAATTCCCTTAATTTTATTTTTAGACAAATTTTTCATATTTTTCTTTTCGAAGTCTGGAATAGGATTGAAACGACTTTATCCCAAAAAGCCGAAATATTTTAAAGTCAGTTTTATATTGGGGGCTAAGTTCTCTTTCTCTAAATCACTTATCTCCAACCAGGACCATTTTTTTATTTCATTCCCCGGGACTACTTCCCCAATTCTTTTAGCGAGAAAATGAACCAATACTACACTAACCATTTCTTCATCTTTCTCTTTTTCGGTGTAAAAGAAAAAGGGATTATTATTTAATATTTCTATCCCGATTCCCATTTCTTCCTTGACCTCCCTTTCAGCAGTATTTTTTAAATTTATATCATTTTCCTCAATCTGGCCACCACAAAATTTCCAAAAATTATCTTCACCGTGTTGGCTCAGTAAAACCTTGTTATTCTCTACTATAACTGGCCCCGAAGCAATTATTATTTTAGACATAACATTTATAATTCATTTTAATATTAGCACCGTTAGTAGACAAACCGCGGGGGCGATTAAAAAGTGACTTGTATAAAAGCCTTGTCCGCGTTATCCGTGGAGAACGTGATAACTAACCAGTATCCTGGCTTATAAGTAGTTAATTCATAACGCCGTTCGTCCTGCGTTTTGTATCCCAGGCCCTCTAGGTATGTTTTTATGGCCGTGATGTCAGTGGTAGTTATGACGCGAGCGCAAACATATTCCAGCATAGCGCCACCCATGTTATCGGTCATCTTCACTTGATTGTTATACAATTGATTCAAAATCGGCAAAAGTTCGCCGTTGATAGTCCGACTCTTGTCGCTTAACAACTCACCCGGGACGGCTCGTTCATAATAAATTTGCGGCCAAGTTCGTTCGGTCATGGAAGTGCTGGTAGAATTTTGTAATGGAGTATCGCTAGCGGAAATCCCCGGCGTTACCGGACATAAAGTAGTTTTAGAGGTATTAAAAGCGGCGTTTGTCGTGGTTTTCGTTTTTTTAAACACGGAGAACTCCGGTTTACGGGTAGTTAGCCGGACGGGAAGCTTCTCTACTGATGCCGATAAATTATTGGAGACGGCATAAGGTGTCATCATTTCCGTAACAATCTGGCCACTATAATCCTCTGTTAACCAGCCGGCGTTATTCTTGACATTGCCACTAGCGTCAAATTTCATCAAAAAGCCATCACGAAAATAAATTTTTTCTCCAAAACTGACCGCGTGCACCATATTAGTTCCATATTCTCCGGTGATAATCCCCCCGTTATCTTTAGTCGCTTTTAAGACATAATTATCAGCCGAGCGAAACGGCTTAACCGCCTTCGCCCATTTAATATTCAAGTTCTGATCGGTTTTCAGCGCAAAAAATCCTTGATGCGCCGCGGCATTAACAGCCGCCACTGCTTCCTTAACTTTATTCCAATCATTACGGGACTCTTGGGTTTTAGCCTTATCTTCTTTTAACATTTCCGTCTCGCCATATTTATCAATATACCATTTTTGCTGGTCAATGACCGCTAAGCTTTTTTCCGTATAGTTATCATCTTTCCAATTTACCGGACCGGCAATCATTATATTATTATCATTGGCCAAAGTGATAGAATAATCTGTCAGGGGATAAGTAAAAGCATTGTAGCCTAAGGTTATTCTCTTCGCCCAATCCAAGGCGCCCGCGGAATTAAATTTATAGGCCACTAAATAAGAATAGAGCTGGCCTGATTTTAAATCTAGGCTATCGGTCATTAAGGATAAAGCCGAAGACAGGTTTCCTAAAACTAAATAGCCATTATCTTTCGTCCGCACCAGGCCACGGGTAATCATAGCGCCTTGGCGCATTTGCTGCGTGCCAAGCTTATACGATCCATCCTCTTGTAAAATCGCCGCCGCCAGTTCTAAAGGTATGCCTTCCAAACTTTTTGCCCAAACAAAATTAAAATCTTTATCAAATTTAGCCAAACCCGGATAAGTATCAAAATTATAAGGCGCTTCTTTGGCCGGATTAGCTTGGCCCAAATTACCGGCCAAAGCATAACCACCGTCAGCGGTGGTCGTTAAATAAGAATCGCTGGATCGCGCGATGAAATTCTTGATATTCTTTGACCATTTTAGATTGCCATTTGAATCAAATTTCAAAACTTTAAGCGAAGCAAAAGGCAAATCATTATAAACCTCACTGTCTTCACCTCTTTTTGCCGGCACCAAATCAGAAATATTCGCATAAAATAAAATACCATTATCATTTGTCTCCAGTAAAGAATTTTTTATATCAGTAACGAACGCGGGAAATGATTTACTCCACACCAGCCGGCCATTTTTATCTAATCTGGTGAGCAAAATTTTATTTACTTCCGCGCCGGAGTTAGATTCGGCGGCAGTAATAAAACCCCAAATTTTAGAGGCCATCACATAGCCGCCATTTTTCAGTTCTATAATTGACTGGACGTCTTCCTCGCCTAAACGATTGCCGACGCCAGCGCCGTTAGTAGTCTTTAAAAGTTTGGCCCACTGGACATTCCCTTGTTTATCAAGTTTAGCCACGAATCCGTCCGGCGGGATCATCATTACATCAGGATCGGTCGTGCCGGAAATTATATAGCCGCCGTCTTTGGTCGGCCAAGCGCCGTTAACCTTGGTAAATACTAAAAATCGAAATGATTTAACAAAGGTGGTGTTAGCTAACGGCAAAGAACAAATGGATTTCGTTTCGGCGATGGCGTCTTTTATGACCTCGCCAGTTAAATTGGTGCCAAAAGAAAAAACGATTATAAGTATGACCGCTCCGAAAATTGCTACGAGCAGAAATAATTTGGCTAATTTTGACGATAAAAATTTATTAATCATATAAATATTATAACATGTCCCAAGCCATAATTCAAAACAAAACCAGGGACTTTTTTAGTCTCTGGTTTTTACTAATTATGACAGTTTTATTTTTTATAACTCGGAGATTAGGTTGAATAAATTTTTTTCGTACCAGAGTTTATTTGATACTTTTTCTTCCTGGCGCTTAATCCAGGGTTGCCAGTCAAATTCCTTATTGTCCAGTTCCCTATTTTCCCGAGAAAGATAGCCCACCTGCTCCTTGAGTAAACCGTTCTGTTGTAATTCTTTGACTGAAGTTAAAACGTCCGGAGATAACATCGTCAGTTCGAACAGCCTTATTTTCGAATCTTTCAAACCAGAGAGGGCGACATTAGCCCGTAGGATAAACTGTTCAACTGGAAAAACTGATACGAGCGCATACATCCAAAGGAATAAAACAATCAAAAATTTGACGATATTCGCCCGTTTGGCAACAAAAAGTCTCGATATCAACCAAATAAAAAGGATAGCACAATATATAACGGTATAAGAAGCGAAAAATTTTTCATAGCTGAATCCGTAATAAGTGACATAAAGACCCATACGATAGCCCGCTGAAACAAGCAAAAGCAGCGAAGTAATCGTAAACGCCGTCAGGATACGTTGTACCAGTAGCGTGGTCTTCTTATAGGTAAAAAAGTAAATCAAGATATTTACCGCAGTCAGGACAAGAAGTTGCCAAAAACCGCTTTTTACCAAATTTTCCGTTTCTTTAAAATCAAAAGGCAATGCGCCAACCCATAAATGGTTTATTTGCACCCATAAAAATAATAAATATAAACTCAAGATTCCTCCTAGGACAATTCCGGAAACGATCGGATCAATGTTCTTGCCGGCCGCTTCTTTCTCTTGATAATCAAATTTTTTACTCCAAGCTGTCAAAACGGAAAAAAATAGTATGGACAAAAGGATGAATGCGAATAATTTATAAATAAAAGCTAGGGAAATAAATTTCGAGAACCAGCCGTAGATATTCTGCACTTTAGCGGCGAAAAGGGGGTCGGCGGACGATAATAAGGGTATGAAGACCGCAATCGCTATGATTAAGAATAGAATCAAGCCGAATATCGTTCTTAATATGATACGTTCTTTTGTCTTGTCATTTGGTATAATCAAACCAATATAGAGCTTGGCCGTTTGATTGATTTTTTCGAAGAAAGAAAAAAAGCGAACGACCATCGTTGAAACAAAAGCGGAATTCCAGAGTACGCATTTCTTATCTGGCAAATATGCCTGATTATAAAAAATTCCCAAAGATAAAGGAATAACCAATAAGCTAATAGTTTTTAAAAATGGATTATCATACAAGGCGTAACTGAGCATTATCAACGATATCGGAATTACCCAATATAAATCATAGCGTAAATAGGAGCCACTTTTATATAAGACAAAAATGAATAACCCAAATAGGAGAAACCAGAAAATAGTAGCATTAAGGCCCAGGGCGTATACCCCCTTACTCCAAAAATTCCATAAAAAAATAACCCAAAATATAGCTAAGGCCGCGCTTAACAATAATTTTATAGACAAATCCTTCTTTGGCTCCGGTAATTTCTCAACAGATTTAATGTTTTCCATATAGCATAAGTAATTTTAATATCATTAAAATATCACAAAATTCCTAAAAAATCAAAAATCTGTTTCTCCTTAGCCCTGTTCAAATCCTTAAATCCTAGAAATGATAATAATAAAACCATCACTTTGTGATGGTTTTATTATTATAGCTCGCCCTGCTCAACGATTTTCGAACGTTTGATTGGGCAAGCGAATACAAATATCCGACTGTCGTTTTAGATCAAATGAAAGAAATGCTGGCCAAGTACGAGAATGTATAATCCGTTCTTGCCCCGTGTTTGCCCGTGTGGCGAGCGGTTCAAGTGAAGTAAGAGCTTTGCACCAATTTGGAAATCGGAAACGACTGTGAACGAATTTTGAGACTTTAAAACGATTTGCTTAATTTCCCAAAAGTTAAGCAAATATGACTCCGTCCTATATCCGATAACCCAATTTTCTCATTAAGAATGATAAAACAAAAAATGCGAAGTTAATCATCACTACCGTCGCTCCAGCTGGCAAATCTCCATAAAAAGAAATCGTGATGCCGACAAAAACAGAAAAGATAGAAATAACGGAAGCGGTAATCATGGCGGTTTTGAAACCTTTGGCAATCTGCAAGGCGGTCACTGCCGGTAAAATTAAAAGAGCGGAAACCAGCATTATGCCCACGACTTTGATCGCCAAGACCACTGTAATGGCGGTAAGAAAAGTAAGGATAGTGTTGATCCGTTTAGTCTTAACACCCGATACTTTGGCGTATTCTTCATCGAAAGTAGCGGAAAATAGATCATTATACAGAAAGATGATGATTGCCAATACCAAAAACGACAATCCGACCGACAAATAAACTTCTTGATTACTGATCGCCAGAATATTACCAAAAAGATAACTGAATAGATCGACATTGAATCCGTGGGATAGACTGGCTAAAATAACACCGCCGGCGATGCCAACAGAAGAAACAATACCAATGGCCGCATCGCCGTAAATTTTAGCTTTCTCGGTAAGTTTTAGAATTAAAAAAGATGCCAAAACCACGATTGGGATGGCAATATAAAAAGGATAAATACCGAAAAACAAACCCAAAGCAATCGCCCCGAAACTGACATGCGAAAGACCGTCACCGATTAACGACAATCTCCTAAGTACCAAAAGCAGTCCAAGCATCGCACACAATACGGCAATAAACGATCCGGCTAAATAAGCTCGTTGAATGAATTCGTAATTAAGAAAATGAAACAGTGTCATATTAGTGCTGATGGCAGATTAAATGTTGAGCAAAATGGCCAAAGTATTTTTCCATTTCCGGCGAATGACAGAAGTCGGCAAACGGCCCGTAGAAAATAATCTTTTTATCCAAATACAATAATTCATTCGCATATTGTCCGACTTGGGTGGTGTCGTGAGTAATCATGACAATAGTTGTACCTTTTTCTTTATTCAATTTTTCTATCAATTTGAAGAAAGTATCGCGAGTTTCAGGATCAAGGGCGGTACTGGGTTCGTCCATAATCAAAAATTCCGGATTGGACACTAAGGCTCTGGCCAAGAACACTCGTTGTTGCTGGCCTCCGGACAATTCCGCAATCGGACGATTCTTTAAGTCCGTAATACCTAGAAAATCAAGAATGCTTTCAATTTTTTCCGCGTCATCCTTGTTGAATTTTTTCGGATAACTTTTTTGCGACAACAACCCTAAACCGACCACTTCATTGACGGTGGCCGGAAATAAAGGGTTGAAAGTGTTGACTCGCTGGGGCAGATAGCCGACTTTATTCCAGTCGCAAAATCGCTTGGCATTGATACCGAATAATTTAATCTGCCCGAGATATTTATTTTCCAAACCAAGAATAACCTTGATCAATGTAGTCTTACCGGCTCCGTTCGGTCCGACTAATGCCACAAAATCACCTTTATCAATCTTAAAGGAAATATCATTCAGGACATCGGTCGTCCCATAGGAAAACGACAAATTTTCAATTGAAAGTACAGGATTATTCATAAAGCTATTTACACTGAAGTCCGATCTTTAAGTTTTCTAAATCAGAACGCAAAATATCAAAGAATGTCGTGCCGGAATCAAACTGATCTTTGGCTAGATTATGAGCCGCGTTCAAAAGCAACATTTTGGCGTTTGTTTCTTGGGCAATTGTTTCCGCGATCTTTGGGGTGGTCAATTCTTCGTAAAAAACATATTTTATTTTTTCTTTATTTACCTGATCAACCAAATTGGCGAGATCACTGGCTGTCGGTTCCGAATCCGGAGAAACGCCTTGAGCCGCCAAATATTTTAAGCCGTAACGATTAGCCAAATATCCGAAGGCATAATGACCGCCATAGACAATCTCTTTGCTTTCACAAGTGGACAAAGTGGTGTGATACTCAGAATCAAAGTTAGTTAATTCGTTGGAGTAATTATCGGCTTTTTGCTCATAAAAATTGGTATCTTTACTATCTTTGGCGACAAAAGCTTGCTTTATATTGGTGGCCATTATTTTGGCATTGTCAAAATCAAGCCAAATGTGTGGATCAAGCGAGCCGGCCGGTTCATCTTCGTCATGGAAAACGCCGGGAATCATTTTGGTATTCTGGCTGGCATCAACCACAATTAAATTCTTATTAGTGACGCTCTTCAAAATATCTTCCACCCACGGCTCCATAAATTTACCGGTATAGATAAAAATGTCCGCTTCGTTAATTTTTACTAGGTCGCTTGGTTTAGGCTCAAAGGAATGAGCTTCTACGCCAGGAGGTAGAAGCTGATAAACATCGGCTTTGTCACTACCAATACTTCTAGCCATATCGTATAAAGGGAAAAGAGTGGTAACGACTTTAAATTTTATAGATTCAACTTTCTGCTTTTGAGGATGATTAAAAACAAAATATATCCCGATACCGATAACCGCCACAATGGCGATGATTGAAATTATTTTTTTATTCATAAATTATTTTGAACACTTATTGCATACACCGGTTAGTGTTAACTGGTGATACACATTATTAAAATTTTTATAATAATCAAAATTATGATCGCATTTAACCGTTTCCGTATAACCGCATTCTCGACAAACAATATGGTGGTGCGGTTCATCCGACAAACAATACAACTTTTCTTTTTTAACCGTCTCTACATTCACGATTTGCAGTTCTTCCAGCAGATTCAAGGCACGATAAACCGAAGCTTGATCAGCTGTTTTAATTTTTTTATGCAAATCTCTCGCCGAAATGGGAGTGTGATTCAAAGACAAATACTTTACGACCGCCACACGCGGTTCGGTCAGCTTATGTCCGGAATCGACTAATTTTTGCTCAACTTTTGTCATATGAAGGCATGATACCACAACTGCGAATAGTTCGCAATGGGAGATATTAACAGTTGCCAAAATAAAACAAAAAACCGCTTTGTTGCAACGGTTTTTTATTAAGCAAATATGACTTCTTAACCCAATTTTTTCATCGCCTCGGCGAATTCTTCATCGGTCGCCATTTCGCCTTTCAAAACTTCGCAATCTTTGCCTTGCCAATAAGACTGTTGGCTCATGTTTTTTCGGGTAATCTTTTCCGCCAACTGGCGATCACCACCAATCTGACTCATAAAGAATTGCACTCCGCCCTCAAAGATTTCTTCGCAAGACTTAACACTGCCGTCAGCGTTAACACAATATAAGCAGAATTTAGAATTTTCATCACCACTGGCAAAGTCTTCTTTTTTCTCAAGTGGCATTCCGCATGATTCGCAATATTTTGACATAGTTTTATTTGATTAATTAACAATTATTTTGATCTTTTATTTTGAAACCAATTTGCTAAATACAGAATTCCGATTAACATTGCCGGTCCGGATATGCTTGCGTACCAACTCCAATGGCGATCAGGTCCAACCATATAAACATAGTAAACGGCAAAAAAGAAAAATATTGCCATACCAACCAAGTCTTTTTTCCAAGCAATAATTGTTCCCAGCAAAACAACCGCTGGAATTGCTAAATGAATAACAACGACTAAAACTGTTTGCCAGCCGTTAAATTTAGTAAAACTATCCAGAGAGAACAAACACAAAAAAGCGACAAACATTATCGATAAAATTCTCGGACTCCAATATAAAATTTTGTTTTTCATAAATTTATAAAGATTTAATTTTATCCCAGATTATTTCAGCTGCGTTTTTAGCTCCGTCTGTCGTTGCAATCCGCTCTTTTAATTTTAACACCGATTCTTTATATCTTTTATCATTCAATATTTTAGCGACTGCCTTTTGAATATTGTCGGCATTCCATTTGTTCCGTGAGATGCGGATACCGGCTCCACGAGATTCCACATTGGACAGATTAATAAACTGTTCCTGTTGAGCGGCCACACCAACAATCGGCGTTCCTGAGTGAACAGCCGTTTGTACTGTGCCTTGTCCGCCGTGGCTCACGGTAATATCAGCTAGGGCGTTAACTTTTGGGGCTGGTATAAATTTATCGGTTATATAAATACCTTCGCGATTACCAACTAACTCTCTGGCTTTCTCAATCGAGAAATGAGGCGAGAGGATAACAGTATTCCAGTTCAAACCCTCTCCATAAGTGAAAATCTTAATAACTTCTTTGAGCATTTCTTCTGACCCGGAACTGCTTAGTGTGCAAAAAATTTTCGGCTTGTTGTTTTTAGTATCAAACACTTTCAATATTTCCGGATCGATTGGTTCGTCGTTATTGGGAACTGAAAATAGCGGTCCGGTAAACTTAACATTTGGCGGAAATTTGCTTTGATCATAATAATCAGGCAAATCGTTGACGATAGTTAAATCGGCTTTTAATAAATCAAAAGTATTGACTAATTTTTCTCCCTTCCAGCCAAGCTTGTAAACCGCATGACGGATATTGTTTTGGCGAAGTATCGGCACCCTGGCTTTGACAAAGTTTGGAATATGCCTGAATAGCCACAGCCGAACCGGTTTTGAGAATATAGAGAATATTTTTAATTGTTCTGGCACATCTGGCAAAACATCAAAGAAATTGGAAACGAGCGGAAGCGGAACAAAACAAATGCCGGGAATTTCTGGGTTCATCATTCTTCTGGCCAAACTCGCCATTGGCCAAAAACCGTGTAAGACGATATCAGGCCTCAATTCTTTATATACCTTGATTTCACCTTTGATCATTTCTTCGGCCAACTTTTCCGTACCAACAAGATTGGTAATAGTCATACCGAGGTCTTGGTATAACCCGACTCCTGGGAGTTTGGGTTCGGCTTGATATACTTCAAAACCGAGATCAACGACTTTCTGCTCAAATTTACTGCCGTGAGAGATAAAAATTATCCTGGCTTTGATATCCTCCGGCTGATATTTTTTTAACGCTTTGGCAATCTCAATGGCTCTGGTGGCGTCACCGGCGTCTTGAAAGGCTGTGCTGATTACTATGGTTAAATTATTTTTCATGTTATTTTTGTTCTTGCTGAAAATCTATGCTTTGCACAATATGATCAACGGTAGAGTCGATGTCAAAAGCCTCTCTTTCGCCGGAGCAAGCCTTTCTTTGTTCTTCGTCGTAATTATCGCAATTGGGATACTGCAAAGTAAAACTAACATTAACAATCTGACCATTTTTAGTGGTAGAATAAACATAGGACGAATAGACACTGCCGGCCGCACCCTCATTTTTAACATTTACACAGTAGGTTCTATTATCTACCTTTCTCTCCGATACTATATTCGACATACTGCTTACTTCTTGCGGTGTGGTTTTGCATGAAAATATTCCGGTTTCTATTTTCACGACCGGTGGCCACTCGGCAACACTAATATATTTTGCCAGCAATTCTTTTGGATATTTGTAAGTTATGCCATTTTTATTGGTGGCAGTTTTCCATAAATCGTTGCCAGGTTCGGTGGTACTGTCGGACACGGTCCAAATCGTATAAAACCGGCTATACTGGCGTCTGGTAAAAACAATAGTCTTGTCGGATGACTTATAGAAATAGCCCGATCCCATTTGATCCGTATATTCATAACCCCTACCTTTCATAAAAACATCGACCGTCTTGGGTCCGCCCTGGCTTTTTGTCAGATATTTATTATCCGAGCCGGATAATTTAACCATATCCGATCCGCCAAATGTTAGCTGGGAGATGGCTTTGATTTCCGGCCAAGGGTTGCCTTCTTGAAAGATGACCGATGAATACAGAGATACCAAAACGCCAATTGCTAAAATAGTAATAGATGTGATGAGTAGAATCTTTTTATTTTTTGAGTGAACTTCAGAAATCATATTATTTTTGTTGATGTTTTAATATCATCTCAGCCGGGGAGATACCGCCAAGAACCTTGTGCGGAAAATAATTCCAAGCGTCGCTGACCAATTCTAAAACATTCTCAAGCTCAGACGCGTCTCCGCCACGATCAAACATGGCCACGACTTTCATCATATCGTCGTTATCATCTTCGTGGTAAATAACATCTTTAATATGATCCAAAGTAAAATCGCTCTCAGTTACTCTGAGCATTTCCGCGAGCTCCTGTTCTATCTCTTTTCGGCGTTCAAGAATTTGTTGTTTTGATTGGATTTCCATAATTATTTTATACGGTAAAACTTGATCTGCTGACACCTTTTGAAAACGCAACTTTGTAAGTATCTAAATCAACAAAATTGGCTAAATCAAAATTCTTTCCGTGTAATTCATCTAAGAGTGTATATTTTCTCGTGTAGATTATGTTTTTTATCATAGCGTAAATTAAAATACACAACTGATAGTCTCTTTCGAAGTTAAAAGGTTTTTGAGTCCTCATTATTTGGCCTGTTGCCACGGCTTTGCCGGTTTTATCTGCCTTTTTCTGCTCTTCAAGAAAAGTTATACTGTCATCAGACGAGCCAAGAGAAAACATCTGATTGCCACCGGTCAAACCGATAGCCATAGAAAAAGGTGCATTGTAAAAACGAAGCGAATGCTTATAAGCATTATATTCGCCCCTATCAGTAAAATCTTTGGAAAAAATCAATAATAACTTTTGAATATTCTCTAAATTTTTTACCCATTCATCACCATTCAATTTGGTCGGGTATATAAAATAAAAAATCCATTTCAAAGCAGGAATCTCAACCGTTTTGCCGTCGACTTCAGTCTTCATCTTTTTGGTAAAAATATCAGAATAACTGTTTAAATCTGCAATCTTTTTGTAAGTCTCTGAGTAGAAAGGGGTCTTGCTGTCGTTTGAAAAAGTAAGGGCAACCCATAAATCTCTGTTGTCATGATTTGATATGGCAAAAATTATCTCGAAAAGAGTTTCTATCATTTGAAAATATAAGAAATGCAATTCTGTGCGGATAACTCGTCTAAAATCTTTATCGACAATTTCTTCCGTATTTTTTGTTAGACTTGATTTTAATTGATCAAAGTCATCATGGGAGTTTTTCAAAAGCATAATCCTGTACAACCAATAATCCGGATCATACATTCGGTAAAATTCTCTCTGTAAATCATCTAAATTATTAACAGTGAAAGTTTTCATGATTGTTTTATCGTGTATTTGCATTTTGGATAATTTGAACATCCATAAAATACACCAAATTTTCCAGTTCTTTCCAATAACTTACCACCACACTTGGGACACATTTGAGCGGTTCGGCTAGCTGATATTGTATTTAGTTTCTCGTCTTTTTTAACCATTCGAATATAACGAATTAACTCAAATCCATCTATCAACTCTATCGGCTTATCCTCAGCGAATCTGCGTGCTTCAAGCGTAAATTTATTGGTGGTAATAAAATAGCCCTGGCCGTTTGCCAAGTGATCAGCCAAAGCACCATAAAAATCTCTAACGGCACCAACTGTCACTTCGGAAGTAATAAATTTTTTACATTGAATATAGCTCGTTTTCCCATCTTTTTCAGCAACAACATCAATACCGCCGTCATGAGATTGACCAACAGCACTTGTTTTATAGCCTAAACGAGAAAACAAATCAGCGATATAATCTTCAAATTCTGCTGGTCGCATTCCTCGAAGCCAATGCAAAAGATCACGATCCGACCGCCAAGCCTCTCCCTTTTTAAATTTTCTGCGAATATGCCAATTATCTATTTCCAAATCAAGCCAATCAAAAAACAATCTAATAATAGCAACCACTATCAAAATTAACCAAAATGGCCAAAGTTGCCACAACACTGGTAATACCATCTTTATGATTTCCCAAAAGTTAATTTGCATAGTTTTTATTTTTCAAAATTTCGGTGAAAGTTTTAAGAAGCGTCTCCGTTTGGATTGTAGTATTCGAACATGTTATTTATTTGGAAAACTATATTTTTGTTCTCGTTTCTGAAAAGCTTCTTGTCCGCCCTCAAGAATTTCACAAACATGTTGCCTGATGCCTTTTCTGAGCAATATGGCTGGCTCTTGTAACTGAGTCAATTCAAATGTATTTTCAAGAGCTCCAGAGACATACTCAAATCGGAATTTTCTATTATCTCGTCCAACCTCTTGTCCGGACTGATTGGAAACAATAGTCTCTTCTGCATCTGCACCAACGACAAGGTTGGGATTATGAGTAACGATAATAATCTGCCTTTGTAGTTTTTTACTCTTAAGGAATCCTACAAGATCGTCATATACCGAACGGTTGTCCAAATCATCTTCCGGCTGATCGAGCAAAATAGGCCACTCTTCATTGCTAAGATTAATTAGTAACTGCAATAAGACCAGTCCCTTTTTACCGGGTGACATTTTATCTAGGGAGTCGTCCTTAAAGAATATTCTGAAATCAAGATAGAAATAATCTTCAAGAAGCTTGATGACCGCATCCTTAGACTGCCTATTTTTAACAGTGTTTATTGTGCCACCGACAAGACCTTCAAAGACAGTCGTGATATTACTTAAATGTTTAGTCGGATCATAACGATAAACAAATTCGTCACCCCACTCAGCTTCAGCGATCACTCTCTTCAAATCATTTTTATTTATATATTCCTTTACAACCTCAGAATTGAAAGCACTGTCATTAAAGCTTATATGCACTCCGAGACTTATCTCGCCGAACTTACTTTCAAATTTCTTGAAATCATTTCTTAATCCCTCATACTTTGAGATTATTTGTCGATATGATTCTTTGGCTCCATCCATCTTTTTCTTATATGAGGCCTTTTTGGTCTTGAGATTGTTTCGTTTGATAGCTATATCGTTTAGTTTCTGCTGTTCTTTTTTAATAGCATCAGTTTTTTCTTGAAGTTCTGACTGCATTTGAACCTTGGCCAATAGCGGTGTCAGATCGGCTTTGATTTTAACCAATTCAGCATTATATGTTTTAAGTTTGCCATCAATGGCCGTAATCAGGTTGGCTGTTGCCAATTTTAAGCTAGGCGAAAAGGTATCAATTATTTTTAATTCAGATTTATACTTTGCTTTAATATCTGAATCGTTCAAATACTCCTCATACTCATCGGTAGTCGATTTCAAGTCGTTAATTTGAGACACAAGACTCGTATCTAAATTCTTGATGGTTTTTTTGTCTTGCTCCAAATGGGAGACCTGCGTGTTGATGAGTTTTTCCTTTGCAACAAGCTCTTCGTATTGCTTTAATTCGGCTTCGGTAAGTCCTGACTTAGCTTTTATATCATCAGCCTGTTTTTGTAGAGTCTTGATATAATTTTCTATTCCTTTCTCATCACCGGTTTGTTTTAATTCTTCCTCAGTTTTCTTGATCTCACTGCTTTCTGAGAAAAGTTCGCCAATGTCAGTAGGAATAGCTTTGGCTTCCGCTTTTATTTCTCTCATCGTCTCCTCATATTTTTCCTTAATTGCGGAATCTTGGAGTATCACACCTAAAACGAATTCATTCAGAGCCTCTCGACTTTTTATATTTGCCTCAGAAAGAGTGTTGAGATACTTTTGAGGAATATATAATATTTTTCTCTCTTTGGATTCGTTTCCTGTTGATCCTTCCGGATTTCTTAACAAGGTATGCTGACCGTCTTTCCATGTCACTTCAAAATTGAAATCTACCGATGTATCAAAGTCATATCTGACTGGCACACCACTGTCGGATGTTCTTATTTTCACTTCTTGGCTATCAATTGTTTTTGCCATGTAGTACAACAGTAAAGACTTACCAGTAGATTTGCCACCGATAATGGTTGTTAGATTTTGATTTATTTCAATAGGATCGCTTCCAAATTTAACATCGCCTGTATTATCAAGAAAACGAACCTTGTCTATAACAAAATAAGATTTTTTCTCTCCGGGTTTTTGAGGTCCGACAAAGATGCGTTGTTCTGGTTCAAAAATAATCTGTCTCAATCCCTCAAAAGTAGGATCGGCTTTTATCCACAAAATATTGCCGTCCTGATCAGCCTTGCCCAAATCACGCAACGATCTAGCGTCTGTACTAATATGAGAGCAGAATTTTGATGTTAAAGAGTTATTGCTTTTTATATACTCAGAAATAGCCACTGACGACTGATTATTCTGGGACTGCAACAAATTCATTTTTTGATGATTGAAAATGTCTGCAAGATGAGTACGATCCGTGGCCGTTCTTTCCTGAAACAATCCGTTGTTGCTATTGCAATGAGGGTAAATAATGATCCCGTCATTCTTTTTTACTTCATCTATGATCTCTTTTATGTCCTTACTCGTGGTCGTCAATACCCCCGATCCATTTGTCCTGTTATTGATACCGAACTTAATAAGTAAAGCTTGAATACCAGCCGAAAAAGTTGTTTTTTGATAGAGCTTATTTGGAAAGAAAAGAAGCATGTGTATACCTCCGCAATTAATCTCCACACCGGGAATGATCTTGCATCTTGATTTGTCCGAATACTCTACAAAAGCATCTAGCAGACAATCATCAAAATAATTGTGGTCAGTAATGCCAATACACTCTAAGTCTGGATTGAAAGTATCGATAAAAGCGAAATAATTTCTGACATGATTAATACATCTATCCTTTTTATCAATTTTTGTGTCGGTAAAATACGACTTCGAATCATAAAGTAAAGCGTTGGCTTCGCCCCCGACTTTTGTGATGTATTGTTGCCATTCAGTAGGATTAGACTTTTTAAAATCATCAGCATATTCACTTAATGAAATATAGCCGTCATCTAAAATCGTCTGGGTCTGCAAGTCCCATTTTCTCCACACTGAACCTTTTGGATAAGGGAAATTACTCATATGATTTATTAATAAATTAATTGATTCCACTCATCCCAATCGCCGTGTTCGCATTTCTCCCAGTTATAAACTTTCTTGTCATTTATCAGCCATTCGTGATTTCTCTCAATGACAATTCCGCCGAAAAGCTTCTTGTTGCCTGAATAGGCAATATATTTCTGCAAAGCTTCAGCCTTGGCTTTGGTATAAGTCTTGCCGTCACGATCACCGGAGTCTTTAACTTCCAACAAACCTAACCGGCCGTCCGATAGTTTTACTAAGTAATCTGGGTAGAATGTGCTGATACTGTCGGCGTATTCGTATTTAATACCAAAATAATCCTGTTTGTTTTCACCATTCTTCCACCACCACTCAATCTTGGAGGCGTTATCGTTTAGAAACTTCTCAAACTCTCTTTCCGGATTAGAGCGATCAGTGTTTAAATAGCATGGTTCATGGGAGTATTTCTTTGTCTTAACTATTTCATCGGTGTGCTCGTTGTAAAAAATTTCAACCGGCAATTCAAAAGAATATCGCTGTTCGCTTTCCTCAACACGCTGTTTGACTTCTTGAGCTTTAACGCCGACATACTGACCGATAGCTTTGGATAAAATATGTTCAAAATGAACTTTATTTTTAGGATATAAAAATATTTGTTGGGTAAAAAGCGATGGATCAGACCAACTCTCGGCACCAAGCGATTTATTAAACCAAAGGTAAATAGCAGTCTTAACGGTTGGTACAGAACGCTTAATATTCTTAAACGGTCCGAGATTGCTTTTAATAACCTCTTCAAAAAATAATTGTAATTCATCGGCAGCGGCATTAAGTTTTGCCAAAGATTCTGCGTCAATTTTACCTTCCAGACTATCAAAGCTTTTTGCATCAAGAAAAGTATCAGCAATCAATTCTTGCTGGTATTTTTTTATATTCAAATTAATACCCTTAGTTTCAACGATTTTTATATTGTCTTTAATCTTCTCCCCTTTTTTAATTCCAAAATAATCATTGGCGACTTTTTCGAAAACAGAATGAAAACTTGAAGTAACATCACCATAATCAGCACGAGCTTTGTAATATGACTCAATTTTTATTGGTTTATACTCCTTGATGCGTGTAGCCTTGAGATGCTTAATGATGTTCGGATTGTACTCTTCTTTTTTAACCGAGATGGATTGGAGATTGGTGTAAATATAACCACGATTCAAAGCTTCGCTCCCATAATGTTTTTGTTCCGGCATACGCAAGATACGGCCGACTGTCTGAATTTCAAAAACAATATTGTGTGTTTCTCGGAATTTGACCAAGATATGAGCTCGGGGACAATCCCAGCCGGTATCAATAGCTTGTTTGAAAATAAGGAATTCAATCTCGTTGTCCGGTTCCGATATCCAATCAATAGTGTCGGATTTTTGCTCAGCCAGCCAAATTGCCAGCTTTCCATTTTTCTCGGTGATACCTTTCTCGCTCAAAAATTTCTTGACCACCTCAATTTTTTGCTCGCCAGCTTCGGCAGTGGGGATTTGCACCAAAACCAAAGGATTAATATTTGATCCCTCTTTTTCAAACGCTTTCTTTAATTCAATTCGTTTGCGATAAGATGCTTCAAGCACGGCTGTCTGGGAGTCTTCTTCGGACTTGGCGATTTTTTCTATGTCCTCGTTGATGATCAATTCTTTTTTGATCATGCCCTCCTCAATGACATCTTTTGGGTTTACTTTCACAAAACCGGCTTTGGTTTCAAACAATTGAGCGGCCGTCGGCATTAAGCGTGGCGTAGCACTCATTTCCAAAACTAAGTCAGCAGAAATAATCTGTCTTAATTCTTGGGCTCGTTCGCTCGTAGCATTAGTGTGGCTTTCGTCAATAATCAAAATTATTTTCCTTTGTTCTCTGGTTTTTTCTAAAACATCACGGAAGTTCAACTTTTCTCCGTCTTTCATTAACAGAACTTTCCATTCTCCGGTCTTGCTGTCTTTGCTTCGCAGTTTTTCCCAGTTAGCGACAACAACTTCGTTCTGAACGATTCTCTCGCGACCGCCAGAGAATTCTTCTTCGGCCAATGTGACTCGAGGAAACCCGGCAAAAACCCTCTCCAAAGAATGTTTGCTTTGCAGATGAAGTTCTCCTTTGCCGATACTCATCCAAACGAAACAAATATCATCATTGGGGAGTTCTTTAATAAGACCCTCAATGAATTTGGCGGTCATTATAGTTTTGCCTGATCCGGTCGGGGCTTGAAAGACGAGCGTCTCACCCGGGCCGTCAAAATCCAAAAGCTCAACCGCTTTGGCGATTAATTGTCCGACGGCCTTCTCTTGATATGGTTTAAGATTAATATTCATAGATTTGTTTATAGACATCTAATATTTTTTGCGGAATAGGTTCCAAAGAAACATTATTCCAGCCGATAAATTCGCTTTTATCCAAACCAAGAGGGTCAAGGGTAAAGCAATAAAACACCTTCTCGCCGTCAATTTTATTCAATTCTTTTTTAAGATCCGACAAGGCCTTGCGGTCCAAAGAATAATACACGGCCAGAACCTTATCGCCCTGTTGGAAAATACGGTAGTCATCGGTCTTCTTAATCTCGTCAAAAATACCTTCACGCAGACAAAGCATCTCAGTACATTCTTTCGTTATTCGAATTTTGAAGTCGTCTTTGTTTGATGCGTTTTTTACAAATTTAGTTTTGAAATACTTAAGAGAGCCTCCCAACCCCTTAACATTAGAATCTTTAGTACCTTTATATCCAGTAATTACTTTTTTGACGCGTGGATAACAGACCTCGTCGCAAATATTGTTTTCATTATTAGTACATAAAATAAATTTGCGATCTCCACCGTCCTGTCTATTCAATTCTAAAACTGCATGACCAGTAGTTCCTGATCCAGCAAAAAAATCTAAAGCTACAGCCTTTTGATTAGCTGTCGAAATTTCTATTAATCTCTTAATTAAGTCTGTCGGCTTGGGATAATCAAACGGAGTTTCATTGTTAAATATCTCTTTTAACTCATTTTTGCCAGTTATTGATGTATGGACGTCGGAGAATACGCTACTCTGTATAAAATATGAATCGGAGAATTGATAAATTTTTTGCCGAGGCACTCCGTCACCATTTTTTGAAAAGAAAATTTCTCCTTTCAGTAAAAGCTCTTCATACTCATCTTTTGATAATGTCCAATTCCTAGCATACTTTTTTCCTGTTGGTGTCACAATTGTGTAATACTTACTGCCCGTTGTGGACTTAATCCCATTTCTAGACATGTTCCCTGAAAACCATGGACCCTTAGGATCATTGTCTGGATTAGAAAAAGAACCCTCGGAAAAAGATTTCTCACCTTTATATTTTTTAAATTTAATTTGAGACTTAAAACACGCCAAAATATATTCATGCTCTTTTCTGACCGTATTTGTACTCGTTTTTACAAAAGAGCCTTCGGTTTTATCCTGTAAACACCAAATATACGTCTCGACTTTATCTTCTCCAAAAATTTCATTGCATAATAATTTTAGGTTTGCGTACTCATTATCGTCTATAGAAATGAACATAACTCCTTTTTCTTTCAGGAGATTTCTGGACAATCTTAATCTTTTATCCATAAACGAGAGCCATTTACTATGTCTAAATATGTCCTCTTTGTCTACATAATTATCATTATATTTAAAATCATTTGTGCCCCTATTGTACGGAGGATCTATATAGATAAAATCAATTTTGCCCTGATGAGTAAAATTCAAAACTGAAAGGGCATGATAATTATCTCCCTCAATCAAAATATTTATCGGTCCGCCATTTTTGTCCGTAATTTCTTTGCCCTTAACCTCTTTCAAAACCGGCAAAGCACCTTCGGCGTCTTTTTCAAATTGTTCTTTAACTTTTTCCTCGTCCCAAATCAGCCCGTATTTTTTACGAGATTCAAGCTTTTGAACAATCTTGATGAGATCTTCTTTATTTAATTGGGAGTAATCTTTCCCATTATTTTTGGCGATTTCCTTTGGCATATATTATTTCTTTTTAGATTTCTTTTCTTTAACAGCTTTTAATTTCTTAACCACCTCTCTGTCAAAGTCAGATTCTATTTTCTGTGTCTTATTAAAGGCATCATATTCAGTAATGGCTTTTTGTTCCGCTTTGTCGTGAGAAATTCGTCCTTTGCCTTGCAAAATTTTATATTCGTTAAAGCTTAAAAACTTATTTACGCTTTTTGCCAAATCTTCCATTTTCATCACTTGATGATTTTCAACTACATTTTCAATATAATCAAAGAATCCGGAAACTGTTCGTTCCAGTCTTTTTATTTTATCTTCCGGTAAATAATTTTTAGCAATAAGAGTGTCAGACTTTAAAACTCTACCTTTGGGAGAATGTTTCCATGTGGTCAATCCCATGTATGGCTTAGTCCTATCGGCTTTGATATAAATAATTTCTGCTGCAGTTAATCCCGTAATAGCATAATGAAATTTATTTTGCACCATTGAATAAAAATTTTGGGTAATCTCCGACTTGGGATCATAGTCAATACTGCATTCGGCAAAAATATCCGTAATCTGCTGATAGATGCGTCGTTCGCTGGCACGAATTGAGCGAACCCTCTCCAGTAACTCTTTAAAATAATCCTGGCCAAAAAGCGTTTTGGTTTGTTTTAATCGCTCATCGTCTATGGCAAAACCTTTAACAATATACTGCCTTAATGTCTGTGTCGCCCAAATGCGAAAATGTGTGGCTTGGATTGAATTAACTCTATAACCAACAGAGATAATCGCATCCAAATTGTAATATCTTATTTTATACTGTTTGCCGTCTTTAGCAGTAGTCAAGAATTCCTTGACTACTGAATTTTCGGCTAATTCTCCATCATTAAAAGCATTTTTTAGATGAAGGCTAATATTTTGCTTGGTAGTATTGAAAAGCTCGGCTAATAGCTGTTGGGTGAGCCAAACTGTCTCGTTTTGAAAAAATACCTCAATTTTTACATTACCTTCCGGTGTCGTATAAAGCAGGAAGTCCGATTCTTTTGGTATTAAATTTTTTGATTCATCCATATAGTTATTTTTTAGTTTTAGGTTTTGTAATATTACTCGACTCGTCCAAAAATGCGTTCAAGTCGGATTGTCTGATCCGCCAAACACCAAGTTTGGATGCTTTAAGCCGACCGGACTCAATATAACGGTTTACGGTTCGAGTATGTACTCTTAATATTTTGGCGATTTCAGTTATTGTAAAAAGTTTTTCAATGTCGTTCATAAAATATTATTTAACTTTTAGACCTTGATACCATTTTACTCTTTATGATTTGTATTGTCAAAATTACGCAATTTTGTCATAATACCTTTATAAAATGAAAATGACTATGATTATGAAAAAGGTCGCCAAGACCGCCAAATACAAATTAAATATCAGAAAAACCGTAGCGTTCGGCACCACGCTTAAATTTTCTATCAATGCGACTAGACAGGCGATTGATCGGGCATTTGAAACCGCCGGAATTAATCCTCTGGCAATCGCTCAGACGACTATAAGAGAATTAACGATTAAGCTGATCGAGGCGGAATCCGAACTTGCCTCGCAGAAAACAAGAATTGAACTATTACTCAAAGAAAACTTGGGCTACAAAAAGCTGACGGCCGATCGACAAGAAAAAATCGCTGAGGATGTAGTTAAATATTGGCGTAAAGCGATTAAAGATGAGCGAGAGAAAAACAAGAAAGGGAAAATTGAGGTGTTTATTAATGCCGACGGCTTGATATACCGAGAACCAAAAGCAAAATATAATCACCGCATTGAAATAAAAAACGGACGAGGTAAATTGATTTTGGCAATGTTTGGCAAAAGAGGTTATACACCAACAACAGAACTCATAGACTTATCCGGACTCTCCACCAGAAAATCCGTAGAGGGTGCGGTTTATAAAATTAGAAAAGAGATTGAGAAAAAATTGGGAGTAGTCGATTTTATTGACGGCTACCAAGATTATGGCTACCGAATAAATCCAGTAATATTTTTCAAAAAAGTTTAGCCCCTCTCAAGCCCCTTGTTGATAACTACGGTCCGAACGGCATAAAACGCCGTTTTTTTGTTTGTTAAAGAGTATGTAAAGAGGGTCGGTGTAATTGGCACAATGACCATGTGAGGATCGAGTAAAAACATGACCATGAAATGCCAATATGGAAAAACAACATTTCAAAACCGCTGATCTGGCGTTGATAGCGGTGCTTTTGCTTTTGATGCCGGAATCGTTAGAGGTCGTGGATAGAACTAATCCGCATAGAGTCTTCTTTGTCTTTAATTCGAGCAAAAAACTGGAAACATTGCTTGATGCTTTTTGGAAACGAGAGCTTTTGGTCGAACCTCAAGCGTTCTTTAACCAAATCAAAATAGCCAAAGCCAGGATCTATGTCCACGAATAGATATGAAGTTAAAACCGGAAACGCTGGAAAAACTCCGAGCGATTCTCAAAAAAGACTTTGGCCAAGAAGTAAATGACCAAGACCTCCATGATATTGCGTTCAATCTCGTGAGTTATTACGACGCTCTGTCGCGATTTTACTGGGAGGATATCACGAGCGGTCGAAAACTTATAGAACCATATGACACAATACCCGAGCGACAAACCCCATAAGGTCCGGGATTATCGGGAGGCACCATTTGCTTATCAAGATAAGCCGGCTTTGCGATACATGCGACAACAATGGCTCGATAAGCATGTGAGCGATGATGCATATCGCAATCTACGCAATGTTTATTGTGCTCTGACTGAAATTGCTTCAAACAAAGCCAGCCAAACCATAGAGGCGTCTAACAAAACGCTTTTGGTTTATTCGGGTCTCAAAGACTGGCGGACGATTAAAAATTGTTTGTCCAAACTCGAGGAGTGGTCTTTTATCGCAATCACTAAAACTCGGGGCGAGGATGCCAAGTTCAAGCCCCGAGGTATCACTTTGCTTTCCGTCCTACATCTGACGCAGGGTGGAAACCAATCAGCATCAAAAGCCGGACGGCGTGGAACGCAGACCGCCTCCTATGCAGAAGATATAGAAAGTAAGGGATTAAAAGAAATTAAAGAAAATTATAAAGAAGTTAACGCTCGGTCCAAGAATTTAAAACTCTTGGCCGAAGCCAGAGCCAAACTTCTATCAAAGATGTCGATTAAATAAATATGCCTAAGCTCAAATACCTAAGACCAAAACACAAACAAGCAATCGAGATGAAATGGAATAATTTTCCTTATCAGGAAATCGCCAAAGAGCTTGGTGTGTCTTATGACACAGTTAAATCGTGGTTTAGAGTTAAAGGATTTTTGCGTCAGGATTATTTAACCTATGCCAATAATCAAGAATCCGAGAAAAAAGCTCAGGACAAACAAGCACAAATAAATACACTAAACGGCAGTAAATGGCAACAAGTGGCAACAAATCCGACAAATTCCGCAGTTTTTAGTGTATTTAATAAATTACCAAAAAAGGAACAAGACGAGGTAATGAAAAGATTCAACGAACTAACTAAAAATCAAAAATAAATACACTTAACGGCAACAAAGCACGACTAATCACAACCTTTTGAGAGAAAAATAAATACACCAAGCTGGTAATAAATAGAGATAAATAGAGCGAAACAAAAATAATTCCGAAACTGTGGGCAACTCACGCTTAGCTTGTTGCCCAAAATAGCGTATGTTGTGCTTGGGTACCAAAGGTCGCATTCGAACCTATAAAATTAACAATAAATATGACTATGACAATGCAAAACGAAAATGAATCAATGCGAGCCGTAGGATATGCCCGTGTCTCCTCCAAGGATCAAGAGGACACCGGCTACTCACTACCAGCTCAAGAAAAACTTTTACACGATTATGCCGACCGAAACGGTTTTGACCTGGTAAAAGTTTTTGCCATTCAAGAATCAGCGGCCGGAAAAATCCAACGAAAAATTTTCCACGAAATGTTGGAGTATGTAACCAAGGCCAAAATCAATACGGTCTTTGTGGAAACGACTGACCGCCTAACCCGTAACTTCGCCGATGTGCCGGTAATTGACGAGTGGATACTAGCGGACGAAAAACATACCATTCATTTGGTAAAAGAAGGCTGTACTCTCCATAAAGACTCCAAATCGCATGAATGGTTTATGTGGCGAGTCAAAGTGGCCACGGCCGAATATTACATCCGCCTGCTTTCCGAGAATGTAAAAAAGGGACAAAAAGAAAAGCTGGCTCAAGGCTGGCTACCAAGTAAACCGCCACTAGGATACAAAACTACCGGCGAGAAAGGACACAAAATCCACATCATTGATCCGGACAAATCACCGCTAGTTAAAAAGATGTTTGACCTTTATGCCTCCAATCGCTACTCAACCAAAAAGTTGGCCGATGAAATGCACAAACTCGGTATGCGGTCTCGGGGAGGAAATAAAGTCAGTCACTCACGAGTCCACCAACTGCTCGGCGATCCGTTTTATTACGGAATGAATCGCTGGAACGGCAAGGTCGCTCAAGGCGGACACGAACCTCTTATCACCAAAGAATTATTCATGCGGTGCCAAGATATCATGCATAGCAACGGCACACCGAAATACAACAAGCATAATCCGCTATTTAAAAATGTCTTCCACTGCGAGGAATGTAAGGGTCGGATAACTTGGGAGATACAAAAAGGCCACTGGTATGGCCATTGCAATCATTACAAAAACTGCCAGCAAAAAGAATGGGTCAAACAAGAGAACATTGACGAGCAGGTGATGGAAAACATCGAGCAAATAAGCTCGAAACGCAACGAGGCCATAGAAAATATGCTCACTTGGGTCCAAGAGGCTCTCAAAGAAAGTCACGGCGAGGAAATAGAATTCCGGCAAAAGGCCACCGGTGAGCTCGAGCGACGCTACCAAGTAGCCACCCAAAGACTGGACAAGATATACGATGACAAGATCGACGGCAAGATCAGCGAGGACTTCTATCAGAAAAAATATCAGCAATACAAAATTGAACAGGAGGAAGTGCTGGACGGACTGAATAAGCACAAAAATGCCAACCTCAAGTATTACGATATGGGGTCAACCTTTTTACAAATGGCCAAAGAGGCAAGAAAAATTTATTTGAACCGAAGTACGATCGAAATGGTCGATGACAAGAAACAACTTTTGTCCCTTTTATTTTCGAACCCAGTCATAAATGGCAAAAAAGTTGAGATTTCATACCAGAAAGCCTTCAAAATGGTTTCTAACCGAGTAATGGAGATGTTGGGAGAAAATACAGACAAAAATACAACATTCGAACCGCCAAAAAAGCCCGTAAATAAAGAGAAAAGCAGAGCTTTTGGCTCTGCTCATCCCATATGGCTCGGAGTTTGGGATACAATTGGAACGGATTTGGGTAATACAGAAACGAATACGGTTGGCGCTCAGCACTTAATTAGGGTTATTTAATTCTTGTCTCACTCTACCCATCTCCTTATCTTTTGTAAGCTTATCAGAAAATTCCATGCAAATATCCTCCATTCTATTTCTATCAAATCCGTGCTTATCAAATATGTTATCAATCCTTTCTCCTTGGAGGATATCAATACTAGTGAGTTCTTTAATTCTATTCCAATCGAGATGTATATCCTCTGCGTTATAAGTCAAATCAGCATAATGCCTCATTTTAGCTGGCATATTACCAGTTAGTAACTCAGGCAAATCAACTACAGCCTCTCCGATTTTTCCGTTTTCCTCCTTGGCATCTCGTAATATCATAGTTGCTCGCTCTACTTCGTCGACCAAAGCCCAATCACCCTCCTTAAATCCCCCCTCTTCTCTTATGTTTTTTAGTTTAGCTAAAACCTCTTCATATTTTTTTAATCCATTTTTACTCATTTCTTGCAATATCGGATTTAAGTCTTTACTGGTCGGGAAATCAAAGCCAGCCTTTTCCTTAAAAAATTTTTTAAACTCATCGTGATGAGTAGTAGCCGAGACATTTCCCTTTTCCAAGTTTAGTGCCGGAGCAGTATCAAAAAAAACACCATCGTTAATCACCGCATATCGCCCACCCCAACTATAATCTAGAGTCGGGCCGCCATATTTATTATTAGGATTTACTTCTTTTCTCCACTTTGAATAGTCTCCAAGAACATATTTTTCAAATTCTTTATATTTGTCCTCTTGGATTAGAACAAAAAATTGCCTTAGCTCGTGTGGTGCGACTGATTTTGCGTCGAGCTCAATATCTTTAATACCAGTAATAATTTTATAATCTTTATCCTCAGTAAATTTATTTTTATCCAGCCAATCTTTTATTTTTTCAACTTTAAGCGTTATCTCATTTTTGATAGCTTCTGGCCCATACTTGTCTGCCTGAGTAATATTTTTTTGCCTTGCTTCTCGATATTTCTTTTTTTCTATTTGATAATCATCCGTGGCTTTAGCTTCAGCCAAAACACTTCCCCTTTCTTCCTTTGGAGTATTCCTAATTTGATCTGCGAGATTGTTTCTATAATCTTTAAAGTTATTCATATATAACAAAATAGCACTAAAAGTGCTATTTTGTCAACCTGCTCGGGGACAAGGATTTCCGCCTCAGGCACTCATCAATTCGCGCCTTCGTTGTCGCGGTTGGCGCCCGGCTTGCCATTCAAGGCAAGCCGTCCGACACTCGCTACGCCTCGGCCTGCTGGCCTTCGGCTAAGCTCGTTTCCAACCTGTTCGAATCCTTGCATATACCTCTCAGCTAATAAAAATACCAGTACTTTGTACTGGTATTTTTATTAGCTCGGGGACCTGGATTCGAACCAAGATTGGCGGAGCCAGAATCCGCAGTCCTACCATTAGACGATCCCCGAATGGTCTCACACAGGAGAGACTAGGCCTCTATTTTCGAAAAAAGATAGCTGGCCGCTACCAATAAGAATATAACGGCTAAAAACAAAATTGTAAAGTCCGTGAGGAGGCTGAATTGAGCCAAACCAACTAAAGTCCCGCGCAAACCGTCAACGCCGTAGGATAAGGGGTTCGCCCGGACGACGACTGCCAGCGCTCTGGGTAAGCCTTCTAGTGGGAAAAAAGCTCCCGACAGGAAGAAGAGGGGCATGATCAGAAAGTTGACGATCAGCTGGAAACCCTGGGCGTCTTTCATTAGTGAAGCGATGCCGGTGCCGAACAGGGTGAAGAGGAAAGCGACCAGGAACATGAAGGCTAGGGCGGCTAAAGCTAACCACCAGTTAGAAACCTGGAAGCCGACGAATAGTGATAAGATGAAGACGATGAGCCCCTGGATGACCGCGACCGTCGCGCCGCCTAGCGAGCGGCCGAACATTATCTGCAGGCGGGAGACTGGAGCGACCAGCATTTCCTTCAGGAAGCCGAATTGCCGGTCCCAGATGATTTCTAGGCCGGAAAAAGTGGCAGTAAACAGGATGCTCATAGCGATAACGCCCGGCACCAAAAATTCTAAATAATCGCCACCGCCAGCCTTGGAATAAATCGGCCCGAAGCCGAAACCGAAGGCGACCATGAAAAGGAGGGGCTGGCCCAAGGAACCGATTATCCGAGTCTTGGAACGCAGATACCTCTTAACCTGTCTGAGCCAAAGTATGTAGATGATTTCCATATGTTTGAATCGTTATCTCCTCCTGCCGCCCATCCGTCCGGGCGGGCGCATGAAGCTATTTTGGCTAGCGCTTTCTTCCCTAATCGTCCGTCCGGTAAGGGCAATGAAAGCGTCTTCTAGATTATCCTTTCCGGTCTGAGCCTTGAGCTCAGCCGGCGTGCCGACTGCGGCTATCTGGCCATGGTCGACGACCACTACCCGATGGGCGACCCGATCCGCCTCTTCAATATAGTGGGTGGTGAAGAAGACCGTCATCTTCTCTTCCTCGTTCATCTTTTTTATATATTCCCAGATATGGCTGCGAGTCTGAGGATCGAGACCCTGGGTCGGCTCATCCAGAAACAGTATCTTGGGATGATGGAGTAAACCCTTAGCAATCTCGAGCCGGCGCTTCATGCCGCCGGAGAATGTCTTCACTAGTTTCCCGCGCCTATCCCAGAGCTCGACGAATTCGAGCAGATTTCTGATCTTCATTTCACGTTCCGTCTTTTTAAGGCCGTAGAGGACGGCATGAATCATCATGTTCTCATAGGCGGTCAGGTCATCATCGACGCTCGAATCCTGGAAGACGATGCCGAAAGAATGACGGACCATATCCTTCTGAGTCATGGGGTCGTAGCCGTTGAGCTCGATTTTCCCGTCCGTCGGATCGAGAACGGTCGTTAGCATTTTAATCGTCGTCGTCTTGCCAGCACCGTTCGGACCCAAAAAAGCCAGGATCTCGCCTTCTTCGACCTCAAAAGATAGGTCGCTGACAGCCGTAAGATCCTTGAATTTCTTAGTCAATTTGTTTACTTTTATTATCATATCTTCATTTTTTCCCAATCGGCCACCGGGCCGACAATGATTTTGAATGAAGGATGAGGGATTATCCTTTTCCCGCTCAGCTGTAAGCGGCCAGAACCCTTCCTTTTTAACAACTTCTGGCGCAAGTGCTCGCCCTCATAGCGCAATTGGCCGTCAGACACAGAAATCTTCCCCTTGCTCCTGGGGCCAGCAATCTTAGATAGCGAAAAAGAATAGCCCCGCCGGGCTGCTTCTTGATAGAGTATATATAAATAAGCATTAAGATAGGATATCGGATTTTTGGTTGCTGAAAAGCGCTGTAATTGCGGATGATGGCGATAGCCCTTGGTCCGGCCTAGCAGCACCTTCCTGGCCAGCAGGCCTTCCCGCCAGTTGGCTAGCAATCCTTGCCGGTCAAGATAGCCGGGATGGAGGCTCCAGAGTCTCATACGTCCAGGGGAGACTAATCTTTCTTAGGCCGCATCAGCGGGAAAATCTGACATTCTCGCGCCGGCTTATCCATTAAAAAGCTAAAATATCTTTCGCTCATGCCAAAACCGCAAGTCGGCGGCATCCCGTATTCTAAAGCTTCTACAAAATCATAATCATGTTGCTGGGCCTCTTCATCGCCTGCCTCCCTTAACTTTTGTTGTTCTTTAAATCTCTCTTCCTGATCTAAAGGGTTATTGAGCTCACTATAACCGTTACCTAATTCCGAACCGGCTAAAATAATCTGAAAACGCTGGGCGAGCGCTGGATTTTTTTCATCGCGTTTAGCTAAAGGCGAAACTGTAATTGGCGTGCCAATTAAAAATCCCGGACCGGCGATTTGTTTGCGGCAATATTTCCAAAGATTATCAATCGCTCGGGTAATGTTAAAACCCTTCGGGTCATAATCCACCTTTAATTCATCCAGTTTCTTTTTAATTTCCTTTTCGCTGGCGTTTAAAATATCTAAGTCCGTATATTTTTTAACCGTTTCGCGATAATCATATCTTTCCCATTTTTTTCCCAAATCAATTTCAAAATTTTTGATTTTAAATTTCAGCGTGCCAAAAGTTTCCGTGGCGATATATTTATATAGTTCTTCGGTTAATTCCATGCCCTTTTCATAATCAGCGTAAGCTAAATAAAATTCCATCTGCGTATAGTCCTGCAGATGTTCGGCGTCCATGCCTTCGTTTCTAAATTGGCGGCCGATTTCAAAAGTCTTTTCTAGGCCGGCGATCATAAGTTTTTTTTGCCAGAGTTCGCCGGTAGAAATACGTAAATAAACATCCATATCTAAAGCATGGTGGTGGGTCAAAAAGGGTCGGGCGTCGGCGCCGCCAGCCATGGTTTCTAAAACCGGCGTTTCTACTTCAATAAAACCTCGTTCGAGTAAAAAAGTCCGCGTCGATTGCCAAAATTTCGCCCGTTTTAAAACTAAATCGCGCGTTTCCGGATTAAGTAAAATATCTAAATAACGGCGGCGATAACGCTCTTCCTCGTCTTTTAAGCCGAACCAGGCGTCAGGAATGGGTCGCAGGGCTTTAGTTAGCAAACGCCAGCTTTTTACCAATAAACTTTTTTCGCCTTTATGAGTTACAAAACAAGCGCCGTTTACTTCCAAAAAATCACCACTGTCAATCAATTTGCTGAATTTTTTATAGCTCTCTGCGCCTAAATCTTTTTTAGATAAAGCAATTTGTAAGTTCCCGCTGCCGTCTTCTAAATTAGCAAAAGTTAAATTGCCGTGTTCTCTTAAACTGCGCAGTCGGCCGACAATATTAAAAGTCTTCCCTTCTTTTTCTAATTCGGAAAATTGGACGATTACTTCACTTATCAAATAATCCCGCTTCGCCCGCGCCGGATAGGGGTTAAAACCATCTTTGATTAATTCGTTTAATTTTTTTAAGCGATCACTACGCTCGCTGACTTGAGGAGAATTGTCAGACATATATTTATTGCTTACTAATGTCTATTACTTACTCAATTTTAATAATTTTATATTTAACTAAGCCCTTGGGCGTTTCGACTTCTACGGATTCACCTTTCTTTTTATGCAAAAAGGCCACCCCAAGCGGCGACTCATTAGAAATTTTACCGTTTAAAGGATCGGCTTCGTTAAAGCTGACGATCGTATACTGCTTTTCTTTATTATCGGTTTTAACTGTCACCCGGGAGCCCATCTCTACCTGTTCACTACAATCATCATGTTGAACAACCGTGACATTTTTTAAAACATTGGTTAGCTCTAAAATACGCCCCTCGTTTAGCGCTTGGGCGTCTTTGGCTTCGCTATATTCCGCGTTCTCGCTTAAATCGCCCAATTCTTTGGCGCGTTCAATTCTTTCAGCGACTTCCTTGCGGCGCACGGTTTGCAATAAATTAAGTTCATCTTTTAGTTTGTCATAACCCTCTTGGGAAATGATTTGCTCGTTCATAATTTTAATGTTTATTGACGTGTTTAATTAATGTTTAATATACTCTATTTACTTAAATTAGACAAGAGCTTAAAAGCAGTAAGCCGAAGCCCAAAGGATGGTTTAAATAGGGCGTAAAAATATTTACGATTATTAGAAATAACAGTCCGGCCGCCAAGCCAAAAAGGCGAACCGGATCAGTGTCTTTTAAGCGTCGTCCTTTAATAATTATTTTGGCAATTAACCATAAATAAGCCAGTAAACCTAAGGCGCCGAGTTTTAACCACAAATCCAAATATCCCCATTCAAAAGCATAAGTCGTATATTCGCCGCTCGGGTTATTTTTTAAAACTCGCGGATCATTGGAGAGATAGGTGACCGTGGCGCCATAACCTTGTCCTAAGAACGGTTCTTTTTTTATCTCTTTTACTAAAACCGGCAAAAGTGACCAGCGTGAAGTTATTGCTGATTCGCCGCCATTACTTATCCGGTCTAAAAAATTTGCTTGAAATTTACCAGGTGTGGGATAAGGAAAAATCGTCACCAGATAAATAAGTAAAAAGCCTAAGGCGCCGGCAAAAATTGACCAGCTGAGCATTTTAAACATTTGGCCAAAAGAATAAAAGCGCCAAATTGCCAGTAAGCTGATTAATAAAACACCAACTAAACCGACCCAAAAACTACGCGAAAAACTTATTAAAACTGAACTAAAAAATAGCGCCCCCAGCCCGATGCTAATCAAATTTTGCTTAGCTCTAATTCGCGGAAATTTAAAATTTTGTCTCGCCAACCAAAAAACCAACCAGAAGGCGATCCCGCAATAAATTTGTCCTTGAATAAAAATTCGCGGCCAGCCGCTTAAAGTCGCCGTCATTTCCCCGCTTAAAGTGCGCCGGAGCCAAAAATAAACATCGGGAGCGATATTTAAATTATGCGTAAAAATAAAGAGCAGGATCAGAGTTTTTAAGCTTAGCCAAATCGCGCCAGCGAAAAAAACAACTTTTAATTTCTTTATGGCCGGCTCGTCTTTTTGCCCATAAACAACCACTATCGGAAAAAGTAACAACAAATAAAGCCAAGCATTAAAATCATTAAAAATAGTGGTAAGCGTATGACCACGAAGCCAACCGTTTACTAGGGCGATGCTTATAAACAGGAACAGTAAACCGAAAATTTTTAAATAAGGAAAGCTTTTTATTTTCTGATAATATTCGCTTCCCCGGCCCGATTTAATTAATTGTTTAACAAACTTAGAGATAAAAACTAGCATTAAAACGCCCCACAGAGCGATGCGCACTGGAATTTGTAAGTCGCCCACACTAAGATAAAAAAGATGCCCCATTGAACCGATAAATAATTCGCCCAGAACAATTAGTAGCCCATATTCCAAAGAATAAAAACTAACTATTAAACATAAGAGGCTTAGGATTATAAAGACTAGCTGATTGAGGGGCGGAAAAATAATACCGAAATATGACAAAAGTTCAAAGCCCAAAAAAATAATCAAAAGCCAATAAATTTTAAATATGTTTATTCGTTTCATAATGCTTGGTTAATTAAAACTTGATCGCCGACTTTAATCCCGTTTTTTTCGCAGTAACCGCCGTTAACTTCTAAAACCTGATTAACCGGCTGAGCGCTACGGTAAATTTCTTTGGGTTGGGCGCCTTCCGGAGTCAAATTTGCGGCAATATTAATAATTTTGCCGTCGGCGATAAAAATAATGTCCAAAGGAAAATTCATGTTGCGCATTACAAACTCTCTAATTTGTTTATCGGTATAATCAAAAAGCATACCGGCGTTAGCCTCCAAAGATTTTCGGCCGCTTAAACCTTGATATTGGGTTTGCGGTCGAGTCGCGATTTCTACCTTAATTACGGAGTTGTTTATTTTTAGAGTCGCCGCCGGTAGCGGCAACGGCGCCAAAACTTTTTGACTGAACAACCAACCAGCCAGAAGCGCCAAAACAAACAATAAGCCAATTAATTTTTTATTTTTATGAAAGTCCATGCTTTTGTTTAACTATTCTGACGGCTTGCTGATATTTTTTAACACTCGGCAAAAACGGCAATAATTTGTAAACAACCGCCGGCAGCCAAGAACTGATTGTTCCTCCCGGCGCAATCGTAAATAATACTTGCGGCACCCAGAGACCGATTTTTCCTTGCTCTAGCATCGTTAACCACAAATCCCAATCCTGTAATTTTTTAATGTTTATATCCCAACCGCTGACGGGAAAATCTACGCGCTTAATTAAAGACATGGTATGAATATAGGGCATCTTTTTTAATTTATCCGGATCAAAATTACCCAACTTAAATAATTTCCGTCCCCATTTAAAAGAGCTGTAGGCGTAACTAAAGTCCGGGTTAACTTCTAAATAGGCCAAGAGAGTTTGGAGTATTTCCGGTTTTAAAACCGCGTCGGCGTCACAAAATAATAAATAATCGCCTTGGGCGGCTTGTAGGCCACGATTGCGCGCGGCCGGCGCTCCTTGATTAGTCTGATTAATAAATAAATACTTATTATTTGTTTTTAATTTTTTGTAATATTTACTAAAAATACTTTCAACATTGTCAGTTGAACCGTCATTAACAATAATTACTTCATAATCAAGATAAGTCTGTTGACTAATACTTTCTAAGGTTTTTAGAAATATTTTGGCGCGGTTATACACCGGAATAATAATTGAAACCATAAATTAATTTTTCTTAGGGGATGAAGCTTTAATTGTTTTTATATTAATGGCGTTAAAAATTTTAGCCACTTGTTTTTCCCAATTAAAATCAGCCAGGGCGCGAACGCGACCCTGCTCGCCTAATTTTTGCCGTAGCTCTTTATTCGTGGCTAAAGTAATAATTCCCCGTCTAATTTCCTCTTTACTTTCCGAATCAACTACTAAACCGTTATAACCGTCAACGACTGCGTCTTTAACGCCGCCGGAAAGTCCGGCGATGACCGGCTTGCCGAATAGATTTGCTTCTAAATAAACAATCCCGAAACCCTCAAAGTCTCCCTGAATGTCCCGTGACGGCATAATAAAGATATCACACAGACTAAACCAGGCCCATTTTTCTTCATCGCTAATCTCTCCTAAAAAATTTATTTTTTTAGAAAACTTCAAAGGTACTAACTTTTTTAAAAATTCCTTTTTAGGTCCGGTACCGGCGATGAAATAAATCAACTCCTTATTTAATGGTTCGGGAATTCCGACTAAGGCTTGGATGGTCCGATCAATCCCTTTACGGCGAATTAAGCGTCCCAGAGTAAACAAAACTATTTTATTTTCCAAGTTATATTTATTTTTTATTTCTTTAACTTCGTCCAAATCGACCGCCGGCGTTCCGCTCTCGATGCCAGGATTAATAACCGCTGTTTTATTACCCCAGAAAGGGTTGATCTCTTTAACTATTTCCGCGACATAACTGTTAGCGGCGATTATTTTATCGGCTCGTTTTAAAATCAAATTAGTCAGCCATTTTTTACGTGGTCTTTTAAGGGCGTATGCCAGATCCATACCGTGCAGGAAAACCGCATATTTCAAAGGTTGAAAATAAGACCAGAGGCAAGCGACTGTTCCTAGAGGCAAAATTTGACCGACTAAGACATAATCGATTTTTTCTCTTTTGATTTTTCGTCTCAGACCGAAAATCGCCGGCCACCAAGAAAAATACCCTTTTTCTCTAATCATTAATTCTTCGTGGCTATTATCTAAAACCGTTAAATTTTCGTCAATCGGCCAGTAATGAGCTAAATTACCATAATAATTAGCTACACCGCCTTTAAAGGGCGGATATTCAAGCGTAAAAAGCAGGGTTTTCATAATTTAACCTCTAAATGATTGATAAATACTAATAAAATCTTCTTTTTTAAAACCGCCTAAGAAAAATAAACAGGAAAAATAAATCAAAGCACCTAAAATTGTTATTAAAAAAATATTCAGATATTGCTTACCAACAAAAATAATTATTCCCATTAAGAGCGAGGCGCCGATAACCCGTGCCAATATTTTTAAATTTTTACGCGCTTGATAAGGAATGATTTTCTTAACCCAGTAAATCCCTAGGACCGTCATTAAAATATTAGTAATTAGAACTGTCAGGCTGGCGCCGACCGCTTGCCAATGAGGAATTAATAGGAAATTCAGACCAATGCTTAAAATCGTCACCAGGCCCATGTTAAAGGTGTTCCTTCCCTGCCGATCACAAGCATTAAGCAGAGAACCGATAGGAAAATTAATAAAAATAAAAAATAAAGAAGCAATGGAAATTTGTAAGGGAACAACCGCACCGCCATAACCAGTTTTAAATAATAAAACTACCTTGTCGGCTAAAACCACCGCGCCGACAATAATCGGCAAGGAAATAATAATTAGATAATTCATCGCTCTTTCAAAGGAAACAACCAATTGAGCACGATTAGTTTGCCAGTAAGCGCTTAGAGCGGGATACAAAGAAGCCGTAAAGGCCATGGGCAAAAACTGTAAAGCGAAAATGATCTTAAAAGCGACTTGATATAAGCCAACCTGTTCATCACCGGCTAAAACCGACAAGAGCACTGAATCTAAGTAAGTATATAAACGCTGGAAAATCGCGTAGACGGCAAACGGCCAGCTGATTTTGACGATTTCTTTTACCAGGGGCTGATCATAAATAAAACGAACCGTCATTTTTAGACGATTTTTAATAATCACTCCGGAATAAATAAAATTATAGAGACTGGCTAAGGCGAGCGCCGCCATGGCTGGAATCAAACCACCGCCTAAAAGTAAGGCGCTGTAACCGACCGTTAAGACGATTATCTGGAAAATAATTGAAGAAATGCTTTCATATTTTAAATTATGGAAGCCGCGCACTACGGCGAAGAAGGTGGTCGTGAATGAATCCAGAACCATAGAAATTGCCGAAATATAGACTAGACTCTTCGTTAAGGGGTCGTATTTTAAAACATTAATTAAAATAAAAACCGCCGCCAGGGCGATTAAAGCTAAGGGAATCTTTAAAGTTAAAACATTACCGAGCCACTTTTCGGCTTTAGTTTGATCCTTGGCGACTTCCCTAGTTAAGACATTAGCGAAACCCAAATCAATGAAAATAGCAAAAATAGTCGTAAAAGATATGGCAAAATAATATTTTCCTAAGTCGGCCGGCCCTAAATAACGGGCTAAAAGAGTAAAGTAGGTGAAAGAAATGATTTTTTGTAAAATCAAGGCGAGCGTTAAATAAGATGTATTTTTGGCAATATTGCTTATTTTTGTCATAATTCAGAGCCGTCTTTATGGGTTTATAATAGCAAACTCTTGATTAAATTTCAAAGTTATGATAGCATAATATTAAATAAAATAATAGAAAACTATGAAAAATGACATCCATCCTAAATATTACCCGAATTGCAAGGTAACCTGCGTTTGTGGCAATGCTTTTACAACCGGTTCAACTGAACCGGAACTTAAGGTTGAACTTTGTTCGGCCTGTCACCCTTTTTATACCGGTAAACAAAAATTAGTTGATACAGCTCGTCGTGTGGAAAAATTTGAGGCAAAAGTTAAAGCTAAAGATGCAATTAAAGACAAAAAAGGTAAAAAAGTAAAACGAGCTGCTCGAGCCGCAATCCGTTCCAAAAAAGAAGTCGTTGTTAAAACTAAAGATATTAAAAAAATAGCTCAAGTGCAATTAAAGAAAAAATAGCTGCTCAAAAAAGCAACTGACCTTAATTATTTGGCTTTATCGTGCTAAAATAATTATGACTAGTTGCTTTTTTGTATGAAAAAAAGCCAGAAAGCATCCAAAGCTCGTTAAAGAGCGGGTTAGGAGGAAAATCCCTTAAATGGATACTGACTGGCCTTAGGTAGAGAAATATTAGCATACTAACAAAATATTGTCAATATGTATCAAGAAATTAAACAGAAATTTACAGAATTAGAAAAAAAATTAATGGATCCGGAAATAATCAAAAACCAAAAAGAAATGATTAAAATCTCCCAGGAACACGCCGGCCTTAAAAAAGTTATTGCTCTGATTTTAGAATTGGAAAAAATAAATCTAAATATTAGCCAAAATAATGAAATAATAAAGAATGAAGATGAATCTGAGTTAAAAATCATGGCGCAGGAAGAATTGGTTAAATTAAACATCCAAGCTACCAAATTAACCGAAGAAATAGAAGAAGAACTTCACCCAGCCAGTCCGAATGACAAAAAGAATGCTATTTTAGAAATTCGCGCCGGAACTGGCGGTGACGAAGCTGCCTTATTTGCCGGCGATCTTTTTCGGATGTATTCTCGCTTTTGTGAACGTCGCGGTTGGAAATTAGAATTAATTGATTCTAGTCTTATCGGTATCGGCGGTTTTAAGGAAATAATTTTTGCGGTTAAGGGCGCTGGAGCTTATGGACTCCTAAAATTTGAAGCGGGGACGCATCGCGTCCAACGCGTTCCGGAAACTGAAAAACAGGGTCGCGTTCATACTTCAACCGCCACAGTCGTGGTTCTGCCAGAAGCTGAAGAGGTTGATATTGAAATAAAACCCAGTGATATTCGGATTGATACTTTTTGTTCCAGCGGTCCCGGCGGTCAAAGCGTCAACACCACCTATTCGGCTATTCGGGTTTTACATATTCCCACTGGCATAATCGTTAGTTGCCAAGATCAAAAATCACAACACCAAAACAAAGAGAAAGCTCTTCAGGTTTTACGTTCCCGAATCCTGGCCAAGCAAGAAGAAGAAAAACAAGCCGCCGATTCCAGTGCTCGGAAAATTCAGGTCGGTGCCGGCGACCGCGCCGACAAAATCAGGACATATAACTTTCCTCAAGATCGCGTGACCGACCATCGCGTTAATATTTCTTGGCACAGTATTTTAAGAATTATGGATGGTGAAATTGAAGAAATCGTCCAAGCTTTTAAAAAAGCGGCTAAAGCGGAATAAATAAAAACTTCCCCGCCGCACAATAACAATGACTTTAGAGCAAATTCTACAAAATACTTCCCTTAAACCAAAGGAGGCTTTAATCCTTCTCTCTTTTTTAATAAAAAAGCCATTAGCCGCACTCTTGGCTCATACCGAAGTAACCGTTAATCCAAACGATTATAAAAGATATAAAACTCTGGAAAAAAAACGTTTAGCCGGTTGGTCGCTTGCCGTCTTAATCGGTCAAAAAGAATTTTATGGTTTAAACTTCAAGGTTAATCAACATGTTTTAATCCCCCGGCCGGAGACAGAATTACTAGTAGATGATAGTTTAAAATTAATAAACAACAAAATAGACCAAGAACCTCTAACGATTATTGATCTGGGTACTGGCTCGGGAGCAATTATAATCACTTTAGCCAACGAACTCCAAAAATATAATTTGCCCCTCTTTAAAAAAATTAATTTTTTAGCTAGTGATATTTCCGCTACCGCCTTAAAGATTGCTCGCCAAAATACCAAGAATCATTCTCTAATTAAAAAAATAACCTTTTATCAGGGTGATCTCTTAGCTCCTTTTAAAAATAAGCTTAAGGATCAAAACATAATTATTACCGCTAATCTTCCCTATTTAACGGCTCGCCAATTTAAAAATTCACCCAGCATTCAAAAAGAACCGCGACTCGCCCTAATTAGCGGTCTTGATGGTTTAAAGCACTATCGCCGATTATTTAAACAACTTGGGAGGACTAATTATTGCTCTCTAACTCTTTTTTGTGAAATCGATCCGGGGCAAAAAACAAAAATCAAAACTTTGGCCAAAAAATATTTTCCCCAGAGCCAAATAGTTATAAAATCTGATTTAGCGGGTCGAGCTAGATTAGCTATTATAAAAAACCAGAGAGCGTGAAAATTGTTCGCTCTCTGTTTTTTTACTTTTTGTTTCTCCGTTTAAGAGATGAAAGGTAGTTGACTGGCCAATTCCTCGGTGACGGTATAGCAACCATCACTGTTTATATCGGTTAACCAACCTCTCTTCTTTAAAAATTGATCGTACATAATCCCTTCATCGGAGCGGCGCGGATCGTAATCGCCTTCTTTAAAGTACTTTTCTGAGCAAATATCTCGCCATTTCCCCTCTTTTTTTAACACCGAAAGAAAATTGAGTAAAACTCTTTTTTCATCGGGAGTGATCGGGTCTTTACGAGAGCCGATTTTATGGCCATTTGCCAATGCTTTAAAATCTACCTGCGTGGGCAGGAATTCTTTTAAATAACTTTCAATCATGATTCCTCCTTTTTTTGTTGTGTCTTTATGGGTTTTGAAATATAGACTAATAATAAATCAATTAGCGAAAAAGTCAATATTAACAAAACCCCGGCTTTTAACCGGGATTTTTAGCTAACTAATTAAAGTAAAATTATTTTTTATCAGCTTCTTTTTTAGGTTCCGCACCCGGCGTGGCGCCCGCTAGCGGCGTTTCACTTGAAGCGGTTTCTACCGCTTTCGTTTCTTCTTCAACCTTCGGTTCAACAACCATCGCTACTATGTCTTCGGCGTGATGATGCATTAACTTGAAACCGACCGGTAAAGACAAATCACTGATTTTAATAATATCGGCAAAAGTAACTAAAGAAGAAATATCAACATCAATATGATCAATTAAATCGCTAGGCAAACATTCTACTTCTATTTCTTGGACCTCCCTCATCAACATGCCGCCCAATTCCTTAACCGCCTTAGATTCACCCTTAAAATGTAGAGGAATTTCCGTAGTAATCTTTTCTTTCATATTGACTTGGTAAAAATCAATATGAGAAAAAAATCCCTTAACAACGTCTCTCTGCAGATCTTTTACTAAAACCTTTACATTACCTTGGCCAAAATCCAAATTAATTAAATTTGATTCGCCGGCCGCAGCGAAGACTTTATCAAAATCAACTCTTTTTATTTTTAAAGTTTGGTTGGCGATACCCTTGCCATATAAAACTGCCGGGACAAAATCCGCGTCTAGTTTTTCGTTTTTGACTCTTTGGCTAGCCTGTAATTTTAATTCCATAGATTTAATAACTAATTTTTGATTTAATAATAATATTTTCTATTATCCCCACTAAAATCAAAAGGGACAGAAGAGACGAACCGCCGTAGCTGATAAACGGCAGGGGCAAACCGACTACTGGCATTATCCCTAGATTCATACCAATATTAATAAACATTTGAATAAAAATCAAGCCTCCGGCGCCAATAATAAAATAAATCCCGAAATCATTGTTGACTCTATGGAGGATCTTAAAACTTCGAAAAAAGAAAATAAAATAAAAGCTTAACACTAAAACAACCCCTAAAAAGCCTAGTTCTTCGGCAATCACCGCGAAAATAAAGTCATTTTGCGCCTCAGGCAAGAATTTTAACTGTGATTGTGAGCCAAAACCGACGCCTTGGCCGATAAAACCGCCGGAACCGACGGCGATTATAGCCTGAGAGATATTATAGCCTGATTCTAAAGAATTTGCCTGGGGACTTAAAAAGGTCATAATTCTCTCCTTTTGGTAGTCTTTAAATAATAAAAACCAAGAAACAACAAAAACAATAATTACTGTCAAGCCGACAATGATAAAATATTTTTTATCAAAGCCGGCGGCGATAATCATAATTAACCAGATAATTCCTAAGATTAAGGCCGAGCCGAAATCTGGTTGCAAAAGAACCATGGCAATCAACAAAAAAGCACTTAAGGCCGAAGAAAGAAAATGGCGCGTTGTTTTTATTTTAGTCGCTAAATTAGAAAAAAAGTTTGCTAAAAACAAAATTAAAATTATTTTTACGAATTCCACCGGTTGTAAATTTAAATTGGCCACCGAAAACCAGCCCTTAGTGCCACGAATCGTTTCCCCGAATATTAGAACGGCTATCAGAACAATCAGTCCGATGATATAAAAATAGCGGCTAAGACTTTTTAAAAAATAAGAATCAATGAAAGCAAAGCAGAAAAGCAGGCCAAAACCAACGCCAGCAAAAACTAGCTGCTTTTTAAAGTTAAGGAGATCCAAACTCCCCTGCCCTAGGGCGACACTGTAAATCTCTACCAAACCAAAAGTAACCAGAAGTAAAACCGCGGCTAAAATAATCCAGTCAAAATTTTTTAAATATAATTTAAAACGATTAAACATAGTTAATCCCGAAGAATAGCTTTTAAGGCTGACGACCTTGGTATTTTAAGTAGACGCCGCTTTCGGTAATGTTCAAATCGGGTTTGATTTCCGAACGATTAACCGTGGTCAAATTTCCCGGCCAGCTAATTTTGACATTACGGCTTTCCCCAGTTAAAAATCTGGTTAATAAATATTGATGGACACCGAGCAATTCCGAACCGTTATAGAGCAAAATATTCAAAGGTACTTCGTAATAGCTGTAGGGAGAAAGATTGTTAATATTGAATTCTAGGGTGTTTAAACCGATTTTTTCCGACAGGCCGCTATTATTCGCTGTCGCAAAATTAATATCGGCGAAAGAAAAGTTTAAACGTTCAGCTAAAAAATTGCTCCAATTAGGGATTTGGTGAGCGTTGATTCTCTGCCAAAAAATATCTTTAATAACAAAAGCCACGTTTTCCTGATCATTTTTAATGGTTTGTCCTAGAGCTAAAATATATTTTTCTTCGCCCGGCAGGATGAAGTTTTTTTTGCAATCTAACTCTTGCTCGCCTTGTTTGAAGCAATAATTAAAATTAGCTAAAAATTTATCATTTGGATTTTTTAAAAGAACAGCCAAGTCAAAACGTTCCTCAATCTTAAAGACGCTGGGTGCGCCGACTTCTAGATTAGTAACTACTTTGCGGGGCGAAGATAAAAAACTATCCGTGGTCAATTTATCGGCTTGGTTGGAAAAAAAATAGATAAAATAATTATAAGAAGAATAGATAAAAAAACCGGCGGACAAGAGGATTAAAAAAATAATCGTTAATTTTATAAAACGGCGGCGGTTTTCTGAAATCCACAAACCGAAATTCATCTCTCTTAAACTAACCCCGCTAGAGTCTTTATAATTCTTTAAATCAATTTCATTATAATTTTTATCTTTTTTCATAAATATGATATAATATTTTTACTACCTTATCATAGCATATTTAGCCAAATTTATAAATATTATTTATATGTCTTATTTTTGCTGCCCCTTAACCGTGCCGGGCGATAAAAAATCAGAGTATCGCCGTAATTATGATCTGGCCACTAATCATAGCGGTCGAATGTTACTCATAGCGGCCGATCAAAAAATTGAACATTTAAATGATGACTTTTTTGGTTCGAAAATTGCTCCAGAAGATAGCCGCCCCGAACATCTTTTTAAAATCGCCGCCGCTTCTTCCGGCGGCCTGTTGGCTGCTCATTTAGGTTTAATTGCTCGTTACGGCCAAGACTACCGCCAACTTCCCTATCTTATTAAAATTAACGGTAAGACTAACCTGGGAACAAACGAAACTAAAGATTCTAGCAAATACTGGTGGAAAGTAGAAAATATCGTTAAATTTAAAAAACAGAGTGGTTTAAAGATTGTTGGTATCGGCTATACGCTTTATTTAGGCGGCCAATTTGAAGCCAAAATGCTCGCTAAGGTCGCTAAAGCGTTTTATGAAGCGCACCAAAACGGCTTAATTACCGTTCTGTGGGTTTACCCGCGCGGTAAGAATATTAAAGAAGAAGATATCCATACGATTGCCGGCGGGGCTGGTGTCGCCGCCTGTTTGAATGCCGATTTTGTCAAAGTTAAATATCCTTATAGCCAAAAAGATAAGGCCGCTACCGCTAAGAAATTTCAAGAAGTAACTCAGGCGGCCGGCCGCACTAAAGTAATCTGCGTTGGCGGCGAGAAAAAGCCGGTTAAAGAAATGCTCGAGAACCTCGACCATCAAATTAATCTCGGTCAAACCTCTGGTTTAGCTGTTGGTCGTAATCTGCATCAAAGACCGCTGGAAGAAGCCAGTCGTTTAGCCCGGGCTTTCGGCGCCATTATTTTTAAAAAGGCCAAAGCGAGTGAGGCTCTAAAGATTTATAATGACCAGAAATCCCCGACACGTAAAAAAAATAACAGATTTCTAGGACTGTTTTGATTGTTTAAATATTAATCGTTTAAATATTGAAACGCTAATTAAAAACACCCGGAAAAAATATCCCGGGTGTTTTTTTATGATTAAATTTTTATATGAAGTCTTATTCTTTATTTATTTTAATTTTGATTCGATCAACTAAGCTGGGCGCTTTTTTAACAAATGACGGTGAAAATTTCAATTCGCATTGTTTTATTTCCGGGAAATCCTTTAGATAATCATTAATTTGGGTGGCCGTTAAGTTAACTAATTTATTACGATTAATAATTTCCGAATCATTTTTTAGAGCCATAGTTCCCGTAAAAGAAGCTTTAATGGTCGCATTTCCCGTGGCACTATCATAATTTTCCAAAGAATAAACAATATCGGTCGATTTGAAATCTATTAATTCTTTATCATCCGGCACTAGTAAATTCAACTTAGCCGCGGCCAGTTTAGCTACTTCTTCCTTGGAAAAAGCCACCGCCACAATTTTTCCTCGGGCTTTAACCATAAATTCGTCCTTGGCTTCGCCCGCTTTAGCGTCTATTTCCAAAGTTGTCTGATTGCTAGTATCATAAAGCCAATCGCTCTCTGCTTGGCCGGTTAATTCTTTGTCCGCTTTGGCGGTTTTTATTAATAAGTCGTTAATATCCTTGGTCGCTCTTTCAATATCCGCTTGTTTAATAATTTTTTTTATTTTTTGCTGGAAGACAAATTCCTGATCGCTGCGAGCAAAAATTTTATCTTGGATACCGAGCCAAAGACCGGGAATCACAAAAGTAGTCGGACTAATCGCTAAATCAGCGGCCGGCTTGTCAACGTAAATATCAACGTTTACTTCCCCGCCCGCCGGAACATTAACGGCATTCTTAATCCGGAAAAGCTTATTATCCGGGCTTAAAAGACGAGTTGTGGCCACTAATGCTTGATTTTTATTGTAATTATTAATAATTTTTACGTTTCCAATGATTTCCTCACCGATGAATTCTTCGCCGGTCGCCGGATATTTTTTTTCCACGCTAGCTGTGACTTCCTTAATTTGTCCAGAAATCGCTTCTCGTGGGTCGCTACTGTCGGAATTAAGCAGATTCCCGTCCTTACTAACCTTAAAAAATAAATTATCGCTTAAGATTTCTCCTTTAGGCGTAATGACTACCGTTAAGGTAGAGAAGGAAAAATAAGCGACAATCGCCACTAAAATTAAAACCAAAATAACGAATTTCCAAATTAAACGGCGATAAAGTCCGATATTCTTTTGCCCCGAAGTTGTTTCTTCGTTCAAGTCTTTTCGGTGGCTATTAATTTCTTTCTTTTTTGATTTCGGTTTTTTTTCTTTTATCTCCGAGACTAAGTCCGAAAAAAATTTTTTCTGTTGGTCAATTTCTTCCGTCCGGACCGGCTGAATTTTTTCTTCTTCGTAAAATCGGGTAAGCGGAGCGGTTTCCTCAACTTCTTTTACTAGCGGCTCATCTTCAATAACGTCAATAATTACCGGTTTAACCTTTTTTTTAAGTATCGGTTTTTTGGCGACCGTTCGTTTTTTTGTCTTAGCCTCTTTGATTTCTTTCGCCATATTAAAATTTAATAATATAAAATAAAGCTAACTTGATAGCTAGCTTTATTATATCAGAATTTTTAAATTGCGACAATTTTAATCATTTCTGAAAATCGACTTTGAAGTTTGTTTCTTAATTCTTCGCTATTTTTAACTTGGAAAGCGGTTTTAACGATTTTAGCCTTTCCTGAAATAACAATTTTAAAATAGACCTCGCTTTCGCCCGGGTAAAAAATAAGTATTTTTTTTAATTCCGCCTGTTCATCAGCCGTTAAATCTTTGAGAAAAATAATTCGTAAGGGGTTACTAGTTGAAATAGCTGCCGGCGGGGCGTCAGGCGACGGTTTAATTTCTTTTTTAAGACCGTTATTATAATTATGGCCATTTTGGTAACTATTGCCATTACGATAGCCGTTTTTAATCGATCCGCCCTCCATTAGCAATCTCTTAAATTGGTCAATCGATTTTTGCGGTTCCAGAGAATTCAAAATAAGCGCTCGATTAACTAGTACTTTCAACTCCCGATCTTTTTCGGAAATCTTGCCGTCGGTAATTATCGCTTGCCCCTCGCGCCATAAACTAGTTGTTTCCTTGTAGAGACGCGGGAAAACTAACAATTCCACCACACTCAAGGCATCCTCGATTTTTACGAATAACATTGATTCGCCGCTGCGAGTAATAATCTTTTTAATCGTCGAAATTATTCCCGCTACGATTACTCGGTCATCCCCCTTATGTTTGTTTAATTCGGCAATCGGAATAGCGTAATTAACTAAATAAGACCGAAAAGCATTATAAGGATGCTCGCTGACATAAAGCCCTAATAATTCTTTTTCCCAGGTTAATTTTTCCTCTTGGGCCGCTGGCGGAGCTGGCGTTAAGGAAATTGGACTTAGATTACTCGCCGGCACATCAGCAAAAAGGCTGCCTTGTTTACTGTCTTTGGCCTTGGCTAATTCCTTATTATAATTTAAAAGTCTTTCGATATTAACTAATAATTGCCCGCGCTCGCCAAAACTTTCCAAAGCGCCGCTCCGGATCAAACTTTCCAATGATTTTTTATTTAAATCTTTATCGGTAACGCGTCGCAGCAAATCAAAAATATCTTTAAACGATCCCTCTTGTTTGCGCTCTTTTATTAAAACATCAACAATATGTTCGCCGACGTTTTTTATCGCCTTTAGTCCGAAACGGATAGTTTCCACTTTTTCATCCTCTTTAATTGCCCGGTTTTCTTTAGTCCCGGCGGTCACAACCGTAAAAGTGCCAAAAGACTCGTTAATATCCGGCGCCATAATCTTGATACCCATATTGCGGCATTCTTCAATCTCAATCGCTACCCGGTCCGTATCGCCCTGATCGGAAGTTAATAAAGCAGCCATAAATTCAACGGGCCAATGAGCTTTTAGATAGGCAGTTTGATAGCCGATCATCGCGTAGCAGGCGGCATGGCTGCGATTAAAACCATAACCAGCGAAAGGTTCGATAAAGGAAAAAATCTTTTCGCCCAATTCTTTATAAACGCCATTTTTAACACAGCCTTCGATAAATTTCTCTTTTTGTTCGGCTAAAAGAGAAGCAATTTTTTTACCGACTGCTTTTCTTAAAACATCGGCTTGACCCATGGTAAAACCGGCTAAATCACGAGCAATTTGCATAACTTGCTCCTGGTAAATGGCTACGCCATATGTTTTTTCCAAAATTGGCGCCAACTTCGGATGAAGATAAGAGACTTTTTTATGCTTATGTTTGCCAGCGATATAATCCGGGATCCATTCCATTGGTCCCGGCCGATATAAAGCGACCATGGCGATTATATCTTCGAAAACCGTTGGTTTCAAATCTTTTAAATAGCGCTTCATGCCCGATGATTCAAATTGGAAAACACCGGTGGTCTCGCCGGCTTGGAATAATTTATAAGTCAAAACGTCATCAAGCGGTAAGTCATTGATCTTAATTTCTAATCCGCGCGTATTCTTTATTATTTTTAAAGCGGATTCGATAATCGTCAAATTCTTTAAACCAAGGAAGTCCATTTTTAGCAAACCTAAATCTTCAATCGGGTGTAAAGAATACTGAGAAATTATCGTCCGATCCGAAGAAGAAGCGTATTGAATCGGCACGTAATCAGTCAATTTATTTTTAGTGATTAAAACACCGCAAGCGTGCGTTGAGGCGTGGCGAGCAACGCCTTCTAATTTTTTCGCAAAATCTAAAATACGTTTGGCGGATGGTTCATTGGCATACATTTCCTTGACTTCCGGTACAATTTTTAAGGCCTCCTCTAACTTCATAAACATCGGAATGCTTTTAGAAATTCGATCGCAATAATCATAGGGTTCGCCTAGTACCCGGCCAACATCGCGGACGGCGGCGCGGGCAGCCATAGTTCCGAAAGTGATAATCTGGGCGACGTGGTCAACACCATATTTTTCACCGACATAACGGATAACTTCATCGCGCCGAATATCAGCAAAATCCATATCAATATCAGGCATGGAAATACGATCCGGATTTAAAAAACGTTCAAACAACAAATCGTATTTTAAGGGATCAAGGTCGGTAATCCCGGTTAAATAGCAGACCAATGAACCGGCGGCTGAACCGCGACCCGGTCCGACGACGATCTTATTATCTTTAGCCCAATTAACAAAGTCGGCGACGATTAAAAAGTAGGAGGGCCAACCCATTTTGGCGATCACCGTTAATTCATAGTCTAAACGTTCCTGAATTTTTTGTAATCCCTCGGCTTGGATATCAGGGAAACGCTTATTAATTCCCTCTTCGCACAATTTTCTTAAATATGATTTACCGTCATAATTTTCCGGTACTTCAAAATATGGCAATTGAATATTCCCTAACTCCAATTCCAGATTGCACTGCTGGGCAATTTTTAAAGTATTGCTAATTGCTTCGGGAATATGCTTGAAAGCGGCGATCATTTCCGCATTCGGCCGCAAGGAATAATCACCCAAGCCTAACATTTTCATCCGGTCAGTATCTTCAACTTTCTTTTTATTTTGCAAACACAATAAAATATCCTGAGCCTCAGCGTCTTCCTTTTTGGCGTAATGACTGTCATTGGTGGCGATAACCGGAATATTCAATTTTTTAGAAAATTTAATTAACTGGGCGTTAACTTTTTCTAAATCCTCTAGTTCCGGATGATCCATCAACTCTAAATAAAAATTATCGGGACCAAATAAATTACTATATTCTTTGATTTTTTTTTCGGCTTCTTCTAATTTATCGGCTAAAATTAATTTCGGAATTTCTCCGGCTAGGCAAGCCGTCGCCGCTATTAAACCCTCGTGATGTTCTTGCAGTAATTCCCAATCAATGCGCGGTTTATAATAAAAACCCTCGATATGGGCGTGAGAAACTAATTTGATTAAATTACGATAACCGGTTTCATTCTTGGCTAAAAGTAAAAGATGAAAACTCCGTCCATCCTCTTTTAAATTTTTATCGAATCTGGAACCGGGTGCTAAGTAAGTTTCCACGCCAATAATCGGCTTAATGCCGGCTTTCTTGGCCTTTTGATAAAATTCGATGACGCCATACATCGTCCCGTGGTCGGTAATCGCGATTGCCGGCGAACCTTGCTCTTTAGCATGGTTAATCAGGTCGTCAATTTTAGTTAGACCGTCAAGTAAAGAATAATGGCTATGGTTGTGAAGATGGACAAAAGACATGAATTATGAGGTTATTTTTTGCTTAAAAAAAATTTAATCTGACCTTATTATTTTAATATAAGGAATTGAGGATGGCAAATTAGACCGGATAACATCGCTTGACGTTTTTAGATCTATAAATTATAATGATAATTACTTAATCCGTACTTTTTAATATTTAAGATAAAAACAGAAATTCCGGTAATTATAACCAGCCGACAATTTCTATTTTCTGCTTCAAACAGGTAGCTGAGCTGGCTAGTATGGCGTGGTAGAGCCCCACGCCCAGCCTAAAGGGAAAAACCCAAACTCTTGGCTAAGGCTAAGACAGAATTATAGCGATGACTAGCGGTAACACCTCCAAAGAATGGAAATGGTTTAAAAGAGCGAGAAGCACCCGCCAGTAGCTATATGCCGAAGCCAGAGGCTTTTTTAAAGCGTCTCAGCACCTGTTCATTTTCCTTTTACCCAGCAGGGGTCCGGAATTTTCGGACCCTTGTTTTTTATTACCCCCCTTATTTTTTTTAGGTTTAGGTTTAATGGTCAAAAATGGTTGGTGAATTAATCATTATATTTAAACCAATTATACCAAATAAGGAATGACTTCCTGTGCTCCTGAGACAACCCCCGGTGAATTCGGAGGTTGTTTTTTAAATAG
>Ga0265297_10001616_pt1 | contig 51608 bp, 45 predicted proteins | sample Munlanlwell13791_FD_192502 | JGI IMG/M metagenome (GOLD analysis project Ga0265297, IMG submission 192502) | Leachate microbial communities from a municipal landfill in Southern Ontario, Canada - Leachate well 137-91 | ecosystem: Engineered > Solid waste > Landfill > Unclassified | place...
AGTCGATCTGATTTGTCACCCAGCGGTGGTTTTCTTCCAGCCAGGGTTTCCTTAACGGAAAGGCCAAATCGAAACGTAAAATAAAGAAGGAAACATCAACCCGTAATCCCACACCTGCTCCGACAGCAACTTCATTGATGAATTTTGAAAACAAAAACGGGCTTCCCAGATTTGTAGGATTTGATTTTTGCAACCATACATTTCCTGCATCTACAAACAAAGTGCCTTTCAAAAAACGATAAATATTGAATCGATATTCAGCATTCATTTCCAGTTTTATATCGCCGCCTAATTGTAATATTCCTAAAGTATCGTCTTTCTGGTTATAGGTGCCCGGACCTACGGAATTGATTTGAAATGCGCGAAGACTGTTTGGTCCTCCACTGAAAAACTGTTTGGAGTATGGCAAAATTAACGAGTTTCCGAATGGTTTGGCTACTCCTGCAAAAACCCGCATGGCTAATTTGTTTTTATCTTTAAAATTATAGTAGGCACGACCGTCGACACTCAATTTTGAATATTGTGAAAAGATAGATCCGGCAACTTTAGAAGGATTTTCAGCGGAGATCTTTTCCCCGCCAATAATTTTTGCCAAATAAAAAGTTGTTCCTGCAAGCTCCGAAGTCAAATGAAAAAAGTATTGTATTTTTTTCCCTGTCATCATTTGTTCGCTATAGGTATAGGAATAGTTACCTCCCGCAATAAATTGTTCCTGATAGCTTTTTTCCAGAAAGGGATTTGCTTTAAGCAAAGCGGTAAATGCAACCGACTGGTTCGCAACTTTGGTAAAACTGATGTCTATTGGATTCAACTCATGTTCTGTCTGGATATTTTGTTTCCATTTAAAACCATAAACGAACTGAAAGGTGCGCATGTCAAAATAGTTGACCCTTTTCAAATAGTTATAAGAGAGCAATAAACGTGTTTTTGGGACGTAAAGACTGTTTGTTCTCTTGATATTAAACGGGACTAGAAAGCGTGGAAATGTCAACTCCAACTGTGGATTATAGGAGTAGGAATACAAATTTTTTTCTTTTCCGCTCAATTGTGCCTCAAATGATCCGGCCAGATTAAGATTTAATATTTCGGCCCCGTTAAAAGCGTTTCTATTCAGAATACTTAAATTCATACGTGGCCCTGTATAATTATTCGATTTTGTAACAAAGTCAACTTCCGCCCTGAACGTGTGTTTTGGCATTGGCGTCATCAGAATATTTACATCAAGTAAACCTGGACCTGAAGTGCTGTTTTCAGAAAAGTTTATCTGTACCAATTTGAAATTGCCCATCGACATCAGACGGTTCAATGTGATGATATGGTTTTGTCTTGAAAAGATCTCGTTTTTTCGTAAATAAATTGATTTTGAAAGTACTTTGGGCCTGATTGTCATACTGGCTTCTTTTCCGAAAAACACAATATTCTGGACCATTACTGTATCTTTTGTCGTGTCTGCACGCCCCTCATTTAAAGAATAGTTCTGGTTGATATAGACATTGTTAATGCGAAATGCGGTTGTGGCAGTTTTCGGAATACTGTCTTTTAAGGTTAATTTGAACGTTACATCGTGATTTACATTTGAGGTATCTGCCTTAAAAAGTAAATAGTCGGGGTTGAAGTAAAAGTATCCGTTGTTTTTTAATATAGCATCGATTCGTATCCGTTCGCTTTTTAAGATGTCGAGATTGTAATCATCTCCAGGTTTAATTAATGTTTTATTTTTCCCGGTAAGGATGAGGCGACTTAAACTATCGTCCTTAATAGCATAGACAAGATCTTTAACAACGTATGGTTTATGAATATGACTGGTATAGATTACTTTGCCAGTGCGCTCTTTCTCAATAATTTTGGATTCAGTATAACTTTTAAATATTCCAATATTAAAAAGCCTTGAATCGATTATCGCACGTGTAACACCGGGTTTAACACTACTCATCAGCACCGGTGGTTCGCCCCTTTTTTTAAACCACTTTCCTAATTTGGTTTTGGGATCTTCTCCTGCTAAATTATACTTCCATAATTTAGGACGAATACCCAAATAAACTTTATTAGGCACCGGACGTACCGCCAATTGTGCAGTGGTTTTGATAAATTTCCTATTCAGTTTATCCGCTGATTCCAATTTAATTTCCGCACCGGTATAAAGCTTTTCACCTTTCGGCAAATTCCTTGTGCCGGTACAAGCTGCCATTAGCAGGCAAACGAGTATCAAAAAGAAACTATTTTGGATTGATCGTAACATTGCGCTTTTGTATTTTCAATGAGTCACTTCTGCTTTTTTGCGACTTGAATAATTTGTCCCAGCGATTGAAATCGCGTACAAATACAACACCAACGCCGGTTTCAACCAATTGACCTTCAATGGCTCCTTCATATTGATTGTGCCGGAATCCTTTCATCCTGTAACGGCCGTCTTTGGTCAGTTTGTATTCGACTGTTACATCACTGGTAATATCGCTTGCCGAGTTTTGTTTAGCCCTGTCACCTTCAACATCCACTGCACCTCCAAGCTGAACGGACAATCGTTCATTGAAAAGTTGCTTCTTTACCCCGATTTCGACTTGTGTCCTTCCTTTGGCTTGTCCCGACTGATAATCGTCGTACGATTGAATATCAAAGTTTAACTCCATTCCGGGTAATATCTTTGAGCTCAGTTGATTCAATTGTGCGGATAAGAATTTGCCTACCGTCGACCGGATTAATGTTGAAGTTCCTGCCGATTCGGTTTGAAAAGGATTTTCCTGGACAAACCTGCCCAATACCAGTAAAGCAAAAACCTGTTTGTTTAATGTTGATTCATCTTCATTTAACATGCTTAGTTTCTGATTCACGGCGCCGCCCAGAATTCCTTTTTCATCTGGTGGTAATTGTATTGAAAAACTAATTTCGGGATGTAAAATTTGTCCGCGTAGTTTCAGGATTACCAAAAATGGGTAGCGCTGTTTGTATCCCCCTTTATCAATGTCACTTAAACCTGATATCTGATCAGCCACCAGATCGTACGGTGAAGCCCTGACAGAATAGCGGGCATTGATTGATATTTCGGCATCCAGTGGATCACCATTCCAAATAATTGTACTTCCTGGATCAATATCAAATTTCTTTTTAATCACCGATTCCAGTGATACCAGGTAACTGCCTTCATTTAAATTATAGGCGCCGGTAAGGCTCATCTTTCCGCTTCGGTCCATCGTAAAACTCAAAGCAGCCTCACCTTTCACCACCAATGAGTCAGTGGAAGCAGGATCCATTAGTAACCGGAGCGTGGCTTCCTTGTCAATTTCAATGATGGAAGTGAGATCAAAACCCGTCATGCCGGATGTTTGTCCTCCCTTTTTCTCACCTCTTAACAGGATTGGATTGAATTTTAAGGTATTATCAAATTCAACCACATTTTCTCCTTTGTCGGTGGTCAATTTGTCTTCAGGAACCGAAAAAGTGAAATTTGAACCTTTTTTCATTTTCACCTTTGCATCCACAATAGGCGAATTCATTGGACCGTTTACATTAATCCTGCTGTCAATAACCATTCGTCCAAAAAATTCCTTATTATCCTTAACGGTTGTATTGAATAACAGAAAGTCTTTTGTATTGACCTGTAAGGCAAAAATAAAATCTGAAAGTTGTTTCATTTGAACGGAACCATCAATGGTGGCTATATGCTGACCGGCATCGAGCATGGTGAAAGAATTGAAATAAATTCCATCTTTTTTCAGTTGAATCGTTTCATGTTTCAATTCCAGACTGTTGTTCAGGAATGCGGGTTTGACAATGGCATTGCTGAAAACCAGTTCGCCTGTTATATCCGGCGCACTGGCCTTTCCTTCAACTGAAATATTCCCGGCAAGCGTTCCGGATGCTTCTTTCAATTGTCCCATCGAAAAAGCCTGAACGGTTTTTAAAGAAAGCGATTGAATGATTGTTTTAATGCTAATCGAATGATCGCCTCCGTTCGGAATAAAATGGCCATTCGCTGTCAAATTGTTATTTGCGCCCGATAAATTCACATCAATGTTAAATTTCTCATAGCTGGGATTCTCAGCTTTCACGATTAAATTTCCAATGGGAACATCATGAACGACCAGGTTGCTGATCTTTGCATCTGCGACTAAGCCATAGGAATTGTTAACCCGTTTAAGCAAGATATTTCCATCAACAGTTCCTTTTATCAAACTGGAATCTTTTTCTACTATTCTGGAAATGTCCTCAATCTTAAAATTCTTGATTTCAATGTTCAGATCATCATTGAATTGATCATGTACAGAACCAATATTTATTTGATTATCAGCATGATTAATGAAAAGATGGTGAATTAAAAATCCCTGTTTCCCAAATTCAACGTAATTATCCGCTGCAATGTCCCAACGATTATTCACCAGATAAAATTCTTTTGGATCGAGCGTAAGCTTGTAGTTAGCTTTGTCCCTGGTAATTTGCGACTTGATCTGAAGCTTTTTATACTTGCCATCTGTCGAAGAAATGTTGGCGAGAATTCTGTTAGCCGCAACATTTCCTTCAAACAAAACATGGTCTAAGTTGACTTGTGAGTTTGAAATATTACCGATCGAAAACTTATAATTCAATGCTTTGGTATCTGAATTTAAATCTACTGCCAGGTCGTTAATTTCAGTCGTTCCATAGACAATTTTCTTCATCGTGGCTTTCAGTTTCAGATTGTTTTTCTGATTATCAAAACTACCCTGAATGATTCCCGGCTCGAATTCTTTTAGCTTAGGAAGAAGGAGTTCCGAAAGAATGGGATGATTGTGAAGTTGAATTTCGAAACCAAAATTTGCAGGATCGCTATTCTTTGATTGGCGGTTTGAATCTGTAAACGGGAAATAATTATTCATGAATTGACTGAGTACTCCCGGCAGGCCATCAGGGGAAACTGTTCCGGTATATTTTATGCCAATCAGCGCACTATTGATTTTGATTTCACTGTTATTTGGTTCATTTACTGCAGCCGACAGAAAGGAGTCGAGTACATATGTTTTCCCCTGGCTGGCAACAATAATATTGGTAATTCCAGCCGTACCATTCATTTTATCAACGGTTCCACCTCTTAAATCGGCTGCTGCAGCAAAGGCTACGCGGGCGTCTTTGTTGGTTAATTTGAGTTTTTGAAGGTCAGCTCCTTTTATGTTCAACTGAAATTTATAGCGTTCCACATTTGGATTCAAGTTCACCAATCCGTCAAAATCGAATACGGCATTTTCATCATTCAGATTTATTTTTCCTTCGAATTCCTTGCCGGTGACTGTGCCCTCCATTTTCAGGTTGTGATAAGTATATTTATTAAGATGAACCTGCGTTACATCGGCCTTGATTTTAGCTTTGATCGTATTCATGTCCAATCCCTGACCGGTTGCCTGTGCGGTTAAGGTTACAGGGCCATACAGGATTGTGTCTTTTAAAAAACGGCCAATGTCAAGACTATTCATGCTTACATTGCAGCTGAAATTTTCAGTCGGATCAATAGATGCGACAAGATTAGCTGTTCCAAAGCTGCTGGACATATTCGCGGTTGACTCAAAGGATTTCATCTTACCTTTAAAAACAACCTGCATGCTGATGTTTTCGGGAATATCTATGTTTTCGGGAATATATGGCCCAGCCATCATTAAAACATCTTTTTTGCCTGATATGATGCTCAGATTGGGAAAATCATAAAATGCAGTTTTAATATCAGGCAATCCTTTGATAATGAAGTCAGTTTCTACAACCGTGTTTACTCCTGTTTTAACAACCAGATTTTTAGCGCTCAGATTATTCAGCTGTCCACTAATTATTCCTGAAGCAGTTGTAACGTTCTGGCTGGCTATAAAGAATGGCTGAGCGATGAGGTCGGGTTTAAAATAGAGTAGATCTGAGTTTTTGAAGCTTAGATTTCTAAGGTCTAAATTCAGGTTACTAAACTCTAAAGAATCCAGCAAGAGTGCCAAAGATGCATATTGCAGATCCAAATCGGCATCTACGGTAGAGTAGGGGGTTTGGACCTTCAACTTCTTTGCAGAAATCGAATGCGGATCCATTCTGAAATCCGTCTCACAACCATTGATTGCAAAGTTATTCTGATCAATCGCGCTGAATTTCTTTACCAGTACTTTTGTAAGATCTGTCGAATACGAAAAATCACTGGCGTTAAGTATTAAGTGATTGTATTCAAGATTATTCACGTCAAATAGATTCTTTATTTTCGGACTATTTCCGGATTTGTAGGTAAGTGAATTGTCCTCCAGATCAATACGCTTCATGCTAACTTTCCAGTTGTTTCCGGAAGTTGCTGCGTTTGCAGTCGTAACCAATTCTGGTGCGAAGGTGTGGTATAGAATTTTACTCTTTAACAAGTAGATAGATTCTGTCATCAACAACTGCTTCTGCAAATCGATAGAAGGATTTTCCAGCTTGATTTGGTCGATAATGGCATCAATCGACAAGTAGTTGACTGAATCGCTGTAACTGATTTTGGAATTGCTGAGTTGAATGTTTTTGGCAGCTATTTTTGGCAAAACGCTGCCAGATATATTTTGTTGCGTGTTAATGGAGGCAGTTACCAGAACATTTGCAGTTAAGCCTTCCGCGAGCAAGTCAACCACAGAATAGCGTGAATTTTGCAGATCGATTTCATCCACACCAAATTCCGAATTTTTCAACACCGCGAAAACATTTATTCCTGTATACAAATCATCGTAACGAAACCGGGCGTTTTTAAGGCTAACCTGATCGATGCTGAAGGTCCATTTGGGTGGAACTGGTGTTGCAACTTTTGACTGTTTGGTGGTATCCCCAAATGCTGTTAACAAGAAATTGTAGTTGAAAAGCGAATCTGTTTTACTGCTATGAAAGTTCATGTTAACGTCTTCAATAGCTAAAGAACTAATAGCTATCTTGTTGTGGAACAAGCTGTAAAGTACAATATTCACTTTCGCTTTTCCTACATAGAGTAAAGTATCTTTATTGAAGTCTTCCAGGTAAAGACCTTCAATCACTACTGATTTTGGGAACGAGATGCCAACCTTTTTAATCTCAATTTTTGTATGGGTTTTGTTGCTGATATAAGCGGTAAGACCATGAACGATCTTGTTTTGAATGGCTGGGATTTGAATTAATACGGCAATTACTACGAATAAAAACACCAGGATGACAGTCAATCCCAGGATCGTTTTTACCAATTTCTTTAGTAATAATCGCAATTTTATCATGTTTCTGATCTTTCAAAGAGCCGAAGTTTGTTCCGGAGATTGTTCATTTCATCCTGCATTTCATTCAATCGTTTTAACAAATGCATAATTGTTTCTATTCCTTCGATATTAATATCCAATTCGTAATAAAGCCGGATATATTTTTCCAGTTGCTGAAGCTGGTCGACATCGATACATGCTGTTTCATTGACGATCTCAATTTCAATTAATCCTGTTTCCTGCAGTGAGTTGATAAATGAAACCTCAATATTCCAACTACTGCAGAACTCATCTATTGCTATGTGGTTTGCTATTTGCATGGCCTAAGGTTTAATGGATGAGTCAGACAATTCAGTGAACAATGCTTTTTGTTTGTCTGTCAGGTTGGTCGGAATTTTGATGTGATAGGTAACATACAAATCCCCGGCTTCCCCTTCACTTTTGTATACCGGGAATCCCTTACCTTTAAGTTTTACCTTACTTTCATTTTGTGTTTCGGGCTTTACCTTTAGCTTTACCTGTCCGTCCAGGGTATCAATGGTTATTTCCCCTCCGAGCACTGCAGTGAACAGGTCCAAATCAACTGAGGTATATAGATTGTTCCCCAAACGTTTAATTGTAGGGTGATTGGCAATTGAAAATGTAATGTAGAGGTCCCCGTTGGGTCCTCCATTGATTCCGGCACCTCCGTGCCCCTGGATTTTAATCGTCTGCCCATTTTCAATTCCTGCAGGGATCGTGATCCTTATTTTATTACCATTGACGGTTAAGGTCTGTTTTTGGGATTTTAAGGCATCGATTAAATTGAGATGGATTTCCGCATTAAGATCTTCCCCTCTGTATTTTACCTGTCTGCCTCTACCTCCACTGGCCGCGCCACCAAACATGGATTCAAAGAAATCTGAAAAGTCAGCTCCTGAATGAGATCCTTCATTTCTTGCCCCACGCGAACCGAACGGTTGTCCCTGATACTGTTTGGCCTTTTCAAATTCTTCAGCATGTTGCCAATCCTTACCATATTGATCGTATTTCTTCCGTTTTTCAGGATCGCTCAGTACCTCATTGGCTTCGTTGATTTGCTGAAAATTCTTCTTCGCATCCTTATCATTGGGATTCAAATCCGGATGAAACTTTCTGGCCAGTTTTCGATAGGCATTTTTGATCTCCTTTGGTGCCGCAGTTTTATTTATCCCTAATATTTTATAATAGTCAACGAAATCCATGCGTATTTTGAATTGTGTTCAACATTCTTTTTAAACCGGATAATCGGTGTTCCTTTATCATCGACTGTATCAATAAGTTCTGTTGACAAAGGCCAATTAAGTTTTAAAAGGTCAACTAAATCTGGGTTATTGATAAATACCAAATGCGACAAGGTCGCCGAGCCCGCAATCGATATCAGCAACTGTCCTTCTGGTCATTGGTGAAGTCACAATGCAACCGTAAAATTTATTTCTTAGCAAATTGGATCAGTTCTGCATTGAACTTTTCTGTTTCCTCCAGAAACAAACTGTGCCCACTGTTCTCAAAGGTTACTAGATGTGACTTTGCAATTCCGGCATTCATCTGTTCCGCCAGATCGAAGGAGCATATTTTATCTTTTTTCCCATGCATAATCAATGTAGGAATCTTTATTTTCGTCATCTCCTTCCTCAGATCAGTGTCACGCAATGCAATTAAACACTGGGCCGTTGCATGGGAAGAGGCGCTTAAGCCGATACCATTGAGCCAACTGCCGATCCCTTTGTTTAAAGAGGTGGCAGTAGCGGAGAATATTTTCGCAAAATCGGATAAAAGCTTTGGTCTATCCTGAAAGTTCAAAGTAATTAAGTCGTCAACTGTACTTTTGGGCAGATTGTATGGAAAATCTTCACATTGAGTCCAGCTTGGGACTGCCGCTCCTGCTAAAACCAACTTGGAGACATGAGCGCCTTTATATTTGGACAAATAGCGAACCGCAATTGCCCCACCCATAGAAAATCCGACTAAAACAGCATCTTTAACATCCAGTTTTCTTAAAACCTTTTTTATATCTGCTGCATGTACATCGTAATTGTATGCACCGAAGGGTTTGTCTGATTTGCCAAAACCTCTTAGTGTAATTCCAATTACACGAAAGTTATTATTTATCAGATCGTTGTATTGATACTCATACATTTCGTCACTTAATGGCCAACCATGTATCAGTATGATAGCCCTTCCTTCACCAGCGTCTGTTAGATGGAGACGAACATTCGATTCAACTTTTATATATTCAGCTCTGGCTTTTACTGACTTTTTTTTACCGGGTAATTTTTTCATTTATAATTCAATGTAAAATTTATGATAATTTATTCTCTTCTATCTTTTCAATTTTAATTGTATACGCCTTAATATCAGTTACTTATTGATTTTAAGCTTTTTTCAAATCTTTTAGCTACTTCATCCCAATTTACAACGTCCCAAAAGCGCTCATGAGCTAAAAAATGCAGTGAAAACCAAGTAACCATGAGCGAACTAAATTAAATAGCAGAAACATGATAAGTGTTACAAAATATTTGTGAAGAGTTACATGATTCACACATCATTAAGAGCAACTCCTCACTTTTCTTTTTGACTATCCGAATAATTTGTCTGCTCTCCATCGTATATTTTGTCGAATACCGACTTGCTACAACACACGCAAAAACGCTACCAAATTTGATTTATCCTGGGCAGTCAGGTGTAATTCATGAACTAGGTTGAAGTATTCCACAACATCTTCAAGGGTAAAACACCTTCCGTCATGCAAATAGGGTGGCGAGTCTTTGATACCTCGTAATGGGAAGGTTTTAATCATACCGTCATGCGCCATCATCATGCCATTAACCATTTCTTGTTTATAAAATCGTTCCGCTTTTAAATCGTGCATGCTATTGTCAGTATAAAAAGGTGCTGGGTGGCAGGCAATACACCTGCCTTTCCCGTTGAAAATTGCTTCTCCCTGCAATTCAGATGGTGATGCTTTGGCTTTATCCAACTCACCATATATATTTAACTTGGGAGCCGGAGGAAAATCTAAAATCGCCATGAATTCGGCCATAAATTGTACTTGCGAACCTCGTTCGAGAACGTTGATCCCCTTTTTGGCTGCCATTGCATGGTCTCCGTCGAAGTAGGCCCCACGTTGTTCAAATTCTGTAAAATCTTCGACAGTTTTTAGCGCCCGTTGAGAACCAAAGAGCCGTTGAACATTTACACCCCTTAAGGATGGTGTTTCGATACGGTGCCTGAATTCTTGCGGCCGAATGTCCCCAACCAAATGATTAGCGCCATTGGTGTGACCGTTGGCATGACAATCAAAGCAGGTGACACCAAGGCTTGGTCGGTCAGTTCGCCGGTCTTCTGTTGCATTAAACTGTTGTTGCGGAAACTGAGTAACCAAAAGACGCAATCCTTCGAGTTGCTTGGGATTTAAAATTCCATTGAAAATTTCGTAATAATTATCGATGGTAATCAACCGGCCCTTTGCGATGTCACCCAAATCGGGTCGTGTAGTTAGATAAATAGTCGGTGCCGGATCCGGAAGAATTTGCTCCGGAAGATCGAAATCCAGATCGAAGCGAATAAGCCGTGGCAGCAAATTGGTGATCATGGGAGGGAAAAGCATGCCGCCCTCGGCATGATCGGCAAATGGCAGGGGTTTGTATGGGAAAAGGTCCCTCGTTTTAATCTGCTCAGGAGTTAGTCGATCCAAATCTTTCCAATTTATACCCTGGAGTTTGGCCGTTGGACCTGTAGGTATCGGTTTCCCTCCTGACATAAAAACATCCGGAGATCTCTTTTTTGAGAGGTCGTAACGGGTATTTAGCAAAGTAACATGTTCTTTTGCACGATCAGCCTTTACCTTCATCCTGTCGGCTTTTATTTGATCAAAACCTATATCCTGATTGATCTGCCCATAGGAAGAAACGATTTTTGTTTGTTGAGCCAAAGAGATATTGAATAGTGCAATAAGTAAAATGCAGAAGCCGATTAATTTTTTCATATTGCGTTTTATTTGCTTCGCATCTGAAGTAAAACCATTTCACTTGAGAAGCCAGGACCCATTGAAACCATTGGTCCGTAGCCATTTATCCAGAAAATAAATTTTTGGGATTGGAAATTAACATCAAATCTGCCGTAAATAATTTCAGGGCCCAAAACCCTGAAATTATTTACCAATTGTGAGAAAATATCAGCTCGCAGGAGTCGCATTTTGACCAGCCAGGTAATTCTCCAATCCCATTTGTTCTATCTGTGCCCGCTGCATTTCGGCCCAATCAACATGACCCTCTTCCATTTTTAGGATCTTTGTCAAAAGGTCAACGCTCCCCTGATCACCAACTTCTTGGGCGAGTTTGATTGCCTTGTTATAAGCATGGACGGCTGCGAGTTCATCACCATTGTCATTGCTAATCATTTCTCTAACAGTTTTACCAATCTTCATGGCATTCAATGTAGAAACAGTTGGTGCACCATCAAAAAATATAATTCGTTCGATTAGCCATTCAGCATGATGCATTTCATCCATTGCTTGTTTTCGGATAGCCATGTGAAGCTTTCCATAACCCCAGTTCTCACACATTTCAGAATGGACCATATATTGGTTTATCGCTGTAAGTTCGTCAGCAAGGAGTGAATTCAGGACGATAAGTAATTCTTTGTTCCCTTTCATGATATTGAGTTTTATTGATGAATAATGAAGGAACTAAGGTAGGTTACTGCAACAAATGAATTTTACAGAATTTTTTAAAAGAGTTACATTATTCACACATTTTCAAGATGATTTTACATGTATATTGGAAAAGGCTACATGTTACTCACATCTGGCAATTTTGATGTCACAGTTCAAATATCTATTTTTTTATATTGGTCTTCAGGGCATTTAGCTCAATACCAATCTCATTTGCACGGTGGCTCATCGAAACTTTAAACATTTCCCATTTCGCTTTTACTTCATCATTGTATTCATCCAACATGCTTTTCAGGTTGTTGTTGTCTTTCTCTAACTTTGACAGTTTTTTTCGCGAATTGGTATTGACATCAGGCAATTCTTTAATTTTTTTGATTTGATTTTCATTCAGCCGAATTTTCTTTTCCGTTTCAAGCCTGAAAATAGTCCACTCATCCGGAGTTTCAATCTTCTTCACTACCTCGGTTTTCATTGATGCCTGAATTACTTCTTTGCTGACAAAACTGCTGTCATCTGACCTCATTCGTTCTTTCTTGACAAGATCAAATGCGTCATCCGGTTTTTGTACGCGTAGGCCACAGGAGGTTATCAAAGTCATGATTAAGCTACCTGTTAAAATTATAGAGAGAATATTTTGATTTACTGTCATTTGCCTTAATTTAAAATATTCATTTTTTCCGTTAATTTGGATCTGTTTTTTTTACATGGGTATCATTGTCCCACTTTTCCATGGTAAATATTTGCTTATACGAATGAGGCTTAATACTCAGGCTACCGGAATAGGGGTGATCAAGCAGAAGGATAATAAAGAAAAGCATCCCGATGAAGATCCCCAGCATTGCGTTTAAGGTTATATGCAGCCTTGCATTCTCAATATCAAGCAACATGGCACAAAAGACTGTAATGAGTGCTCCCAGTAACATTGGCCACCACAATGGAGAAGGAATTTCCTTTTCAAGGGAGGATTCACGAAGACCCCTGTAGGTGGCCAGTTGATTCAAATGGTTAAACATTTCTGCCACCAGCTGAATTTGAAAGGGATTCTTTGGATTCAGATGTTCTATTTTATAAAAGACACGGTCAAATGACTCCGGTGTTTTTCGACTTGGCTTCATTTGTTCCATGTTTGGGAATTCCTCGTCAATTACGTTGTATATGAAATCAAGGTAGACAATCATGAGTTGTTTAGATTCAACAGTATCCGGATAAAATTTAATGTCGCGGTACAGACCCATGGCAGAGCTGCCTTCCTTGCTCACATTGCTCCTCGTTTCATTCAGTTGTCCCCAAACCATAAATACAATAAAGCTGAGCAGAAATGCATAAAAACTGGCCAAAGTCAAAAAAAGGAACCCGGTTACTTCATTGTGCGACCTGAGAATTTTCAAATTCGCGTATTTACGAAAAAGAAATGTGCCCAGTCCCGCTCCAATTGCCCCAATCGCAATGATCAGAATGAAAAGTACGATGGATGGCAATTGCAGTAAATAATAGGTAATTGACATCATAGATGAATATTTTCAGAATGAGTTGAATTGACTGATCCCGATGCAAAGTTGTATTACTTTGGAGATAAAAGTGTTACACAACCTTTGTAAATACTTACATCATTCACACATTTCTACTGAAGGTCAAAAAAAATCGTGATCGTTTTTATTGGAAGTCTTATCTTGGATCATAAAACTGGTTGCGCACGACAAAGATTTTATCTTTATCGTTACTATTGAATCAATCTGATAATCCGGGGATAGAAATTGGAAATAGAAAATCCTCTATTACACTGTGGTGGGCTTTTAACACATGCTCTTTAAAGGTTTTCATGCTCTGATGCATGATTGAACCATACTCCTTTCCTAACTTCAACAATATCATTTCAAGTTTCAACAATTCTATTCTGATTGCTACATCCCTCTCATTTTTATTTTTTGGCAATACAGCTTCTAGTTGTGTCAGATTGTCTGCAAAAACGATTTCCGATTCCCTGCAAAATTCAGCCAGAAGGGGTTGGCAGGAAAAGGCTTTGGTATGTGCCAATTTGATTGCCACCATTCTTTCTGCTTCATCCATTTTGTCGCCTGTCGAAGCAAGCAAGGAAATGTATGCAGGAAATTTAAGCAGCGCGTGCTTTTGCTGTTCAGTAAGATTTCTGAATACTTTCATACGTAAATAATTTGTTTTTTAATTGCCGTATGGAACCCTCCGAGTAATTACATCTTCTTTACTGATCATTTACTCATGAGGGTTTCATGCTTTTTTGATATTTGTGGGGACGCTTTGATTCCAAATATATATTTGGAATCAATTTCATTTCTATCAAGATGAGTATTATAGATATCATCACAATCCGGATAATCCGGATAGTCTGGCGCAATAAAATTATTATAACTACCTGAATCTCTTATAGTGAGATCCAGCGCTTCTGCTTTATTCTTCATTTTAAAATATGAGTTTAATACAACTAATTTAATCCACTGAAATCAGACAATTGTTACACAACTTTAGAAAAGAGTTACATTATTCACATATTTGCACGTTTTATCCCTGCCCGAATGAATATTTTGACAATCTCGTTAACCAACAGCGGAACCAAACCTAAGGAAATTGCAATTAACCAACCTCTCAAATCAAGCATTTGCAAATGAAATGCCCTTTGTATTACCGGAATACCGATTACGATTAATTGAAGCAGCACGCCCAGCACAATGGCCCCAATCAGGTATTTATTGGAGAATATACCAATCTGAAAAATTGATTTTGAACTGTTTCTAACAGCAAGAGAGAAGAACAACTGGCACATCACCAGCACCATAAATGCCATCGTCCGGGCATATTCAACCGTATTTTCAGGCGTGGATTTATCAAACGGACTGTATCCACTTTCGTAGTACCCGTACCAGAATGCCACGATAGTTAAAACACCGATTAAAATACCACCAAGAATAAGATGGATTACTGCGCCCCCTGCAAAGAAACTCTCTTTTGCATCGCGCGGTTTTTCTTTCATTACATCCGGATTTCCGGGATCCATTCCAAGAGCAATTGCAGGAAAAGAATCGGTGATGAGGTTGATCCACAGCAATTGGGTGGCGATTAACGGGGCTTGCAAACCTATTAAAAGAGTTATAAACATGGCGATTACTTCACCCAAATTACAAGTAAGCAGAAAGATAACGGCCTTTTTTATGTTACTGTAGATATTTCGGCCCTGTTCGATGGCAGAAACAATGGTTGCGAAATTGTCGTCCATCAGAACCATATCAGAGGCCGCCTTGGCAACATCGGTACCGGTTAGTCCCATTGCCACGCCAATATCGGCAGCATTGAGCGAGGGGGCATCGTTTACCCCGTCGCCGGTCATGGAAACAATATTACCATGCGACTTCAGCGCATGTACAATTTTTACTTTGTGTTCGGGTGAAACACGCGCAAATACAAGATACCCTGCAATCTTTTCGGCGAGTTCTTTATCCGAAAAGGCATCCAGTTCCCCGCCCGTGATGGCCTGATCAATTGAGTCAACCATCCCCAATTCGCGGGCAATGGCGAATGCGGTATTTTTATGGTCGCCTGTAATCATGATGGTGGTAATGCCGGCGAGTTTTGCTTTTTGAATGGATTCTTTCACTTCGGGCCGGGGAGGGTCAATCATTCCGACAAGCCCAACTAAAATCAGGTCTTTCTCCATTTCAGCGCCTTCAATAATGGAACTGACAGGTTTATAAGCCACGCCAAGCGTTCGGAGTGCATTGTCCGACATTTTTTCCGCTGCATCAAGGTACCTATTTTTGTGTTCTTCGGTAATCGGAATTACTTTTCCTTTTTCTAAAACCCGTGTTGAAATTCCGATAAGATTACCAATTGCCCCTTTGGTATAAACAGTATATTTTTCGTTTTCTTTGTTGAGCGTTGACATTAATTTTCGGTCGGAATCGAAGGAAAACTCACTGGCACGACTGGCTTGAATAGTTAATTTCTTTCTGTCAATTTCCAAATCATCTCCCAGAAGCAGCAATGCAATTTCAGTTGGATCGCCTGTTCCGTGCCCGTGTTCGTAAGTTGCATCTGAGCAAAGAATCATGGCTTTGGCAAGCAATTTTGCATCTTCGGTTGCACTGTTTTTTGAATTACGTTCGACAGCTATTTCACCCTCCAGGTTGAAATAAGATTTCACTGTCATTTTGTTTTGGGTAAGTGTGCCTGTTTTATCGGAACAGATTATGTTGACCGAGCCAAGTGTTTCAACAGCAGGTAATTTTTTAATAACGGCCTTTTTGTTCGACATGCCGGTAACACCAATGGAAAGTACTACTGTTACAATTGCTGCCAGACCTTCTGGAATGGCGGCCACTGCCAGAGAAACCGATATAATAAACATTTCGGCCAAATCGCGGCCCTGAATTAACGCAATGACAAAAATGATGATACAGATTCCGATGGCAAACACTCCAAGCGTTTTCCCTAACTTATCCAACCTTATTTCCAGAGGAGTTTTTACTTTTTTTTCGGCATTGATGAGGTTGGCAATTTTACCAACTTCAGTTTTCATTCCGGTTTCAACCGCAATGCCAACTCCTCTTCCACGGGTCACATGGGTCGACATAAACGCCATATTCATACGGTCGCCCAATGGAGTTTTAAGATCGCTGTAAACCTGTGATGCATCTTTATCGGAGGGAACAGACTCGCCGGTGAGCGCCGATTCTTCTATCTGAAGATCTGCCGACTCAAATAAACGAATATCTGCGGAGATGAAACGTCCGGCATCAAGAATCAGAATATCGCCAGGAACAACTTTGTGTGAATTTATCTCTTTCACCTCACCATTTCGACGGACAAGCGCTTTGGGAAACGAGATTTTCTGAAGCGCCTCAATGGCCTTTCCGGCTTTCACTTCCTGGATTACGCCAAGTACAGCATTGGTAATTATGACAAGGATGATGATGGTGGCATCGATGTATTCGCCCATAACAAGGGTAACAACCACTGCCGCAAATAAAATGTATATAAGCCATTCCTGAAGCTGGGCAACAAACAATTGGAAAATGTTCTTTTTCTTTTTCGAAAGCAATTGATTTGCCCCGTATTTTTCAAGCCTGACTTTTGCTTCTTCTTCTGAAAGCCCCAACGAATCAACAACATTAATTTCTTTAAGGACTTCTTCTATTGATTTGGAAAACCACATTTTCTAAGTTATAAAATTAAGCCTGAAATCTCTGACGAAATAATGTCAGCATACTAAAAACGGGATAAAAATGTACATTTTAAAATAGCCATTTTTTTTTATCCCGAGAACCTGGCTTTTATTTTTTTCCACCATCTAACTAAAAAAAATTCACTACCATCGCCCAATTTTTTATTCTGCTCGCCAATGATTAGTGCAATTGGTTTGAGCTCCTCAAACTCTTCGCAAACAACTTTTAACATGGCGGCAAAGGGCAAAAACAGGATCATACCGGCCAATCCCCAAACGGCAGCACCAATAAACAAACTCAGGATGGCCGTTAAAGCATTGATTTTTAGACCACCCCCCACAATTCGAGGAGTTAGAAAATTATCGGAGACCAATTGAACAGCCCAAAATAAAATGGCAACTGCTACTACCATCCAAATAGAATCATAAGAAACAAAAGCATAAATTACAGGAATGATAGCTCCCATTGTAGTCCCAATGTATGGTACGATAGCTAGTGCAGCGCCTAAAAATCCGAAAAGGAAAGGATTGTCGATGCCAATAATCAACAACCCAAGGCTGTTGGCTAATCCTATTACGACCGTGAGGATTACCATACCAAACAGGTATTTTTGTCCAACCTGCTGAACCGATTTAAACATTTTTAATACCTTTTCGTGTTTATTCTCTGGCGAAAAAGCCAGAAATGCCTTTGTCAATCCATCTCTGTATATGAGGAATAGAAAAGTAAATACAATTGTTGCCAGTAGTCCGGCCATAAAAGTTGCTGTGTTGCTAACTGTTCTACTAACCAATAACCCTGTTGAATCAGTAAGCCAAACTTTCATGCGGTTAAAAAGTTCACCCTTTTCCAGGTTTTCCATGAAACTTACATGGTCATTGATAAATAGCGTAACATTGGCAAAAGCAAGAATAATTTTATCTTGAAAGTCAGTGAATTCTTGTACTACATTAATAATTTGAGTTGAAAAAAAGTAAGTGACACCTCCAATTATTAAAATCACAGCGAAAATGGAGAGAAAAGCAGCAAGTGTTTTACCAATTTTCCATTTTTCATACTTTTTTGCCAATGGAAGCAGTATGAATGAAATAAGCAAAGCAATACTTAAAGGAATGAGAATTGGTTTCGCAAAAACCAGTATTGCAAACAGCAAAAATATGGTAGCTATGGCGTAAAACAGCTTTTGAAACGATACGTTCATTTTATCTTGTTAACATATTAATCTCTTATGCAAAGGTCAGGAGTTTTCAGTAAAAGAATCGTACACAATTTTGAGAATATGTTACATCATTCCCACTTTTACGGGCTGCAATTTTTTAAAAGGGTCGTGATACTATTACAGCATTAACAGAACAAGAAGTTGCAATTTTTCTGAAATAAAATTTGAAGGACTTGACTTTTGAACAGAGCACAACTAATTGGAGATAAAATGAATATCTGATTTTGCGATTTCTGTTGGAACAACCCTGCCCGAAATATAATCGGCATAGGCGCGGGTAAATTCGGCGCCGAAGAAAACAATTATTGAAGAATATTACTGCTTTAAGTCTGGGCAAAACCGTACCGGGCAGTCAATACCACAACAAAAAAGCAAAGTTAGGTTAGAATTAGGTCTTTATTCTGCAACAGACTTCGTGAGTTGATAGATATTTGTCGCTACACTTATTTCCTTGCCATCGCAGCACTATATTCACCACGGCGCGCTGCCTGGTTGCATTTGGCCCGGTGATACAAGGCTTTTTGTGCCTCAGTTACATTAGCATCCTCACCATGCCAAATCTCCAATGCCGGTTGCTGGATAGCACGGCCAAAGGAGAATGATAATTCCCAGGGTAATTTCGATTTGAATCTGACATTCACCGCATTTAACCGGGCGGAAGCGAGTTCAGCCGATTGACCGCCCGATAAAAATGCAATTCCCGGAACAGCAGCAGGAACAGCGCGCAAAAGACAGTTCACGGTGGCATCCGCAATATCATCTGCCGATTCTTGTATTGGGCAGGCCAATCCGGGTAAAACCATGTTGCATTTCAATATCATACCTTCCAACAACACCCGCTGCATGTAAAGTTGATTGAAAACTGTACGTAAAACTTCTTCAGTTACTTCGAAGCAACGCTCCATCGTATGTTCCCCATCCATTAGAACTTCCGGCTCCACGATGGGGACCAGTCCAGTTTCCTGGCACAATGCGGCATAGCGTGCCAACGATTGCGCATTGGCTTCGATGCAACCTTGTGTAGGAATTCTATCCCCAATAACAATAACAGCGCGCCACTTGGCAAAACGTGCTCCCATTTGATGATATTCAATGAGACGGTCGCGCAGTCCGTCGAGTCCCTCTGATATTTTCTCTCCCGGATAACCAGCCATCTCTTTTGCCCCGGTGTCAACCTTGATACCTGGAATTATTCCGGCATCGGCGATCACCTTGATCATGGGTGTACCGTCTTTTATTTTCTGACGGATGGTCTCGTCAAAGAGGATAGCACCACTGATGAACTCCCCAAGACCATGGGTGGTCACAATTAACTCCCGATAGGCACGCCTGAAATCCTCTGTCTGCGGAATTCCCAATTTGGCAAATCGTTTGTTGCAGGTTGGGAAACTTTCGTCCATTGCCAATATTCCTTTGTTATTTGCAACCAGCGATTTTGCCGTTTCCATCAATATTTTTGTATTCATCGCATATGTGTTTTTTGCATATTAATACTAATATGATTTTAATAAGCCATTTAAAGCCTATTCAATAATTATTTTTGAGGTGCAAAGGCAAAACCAAGCGTTACAATGTAGTATAAGATTCCAACTAACATCAAAAATAAGAAAACCCAGAATATCCAGCTGTGATGCAGCTGTTTCCAGCGTGGTGTATGGTCACTGGGACCCTTGATGTAATCCTGCCCTTCCTGAGGCTGGTGATTTTGTTTATTGTCAGTCATTTGTGTCCTCCCTTTTAATATTTATTTTTCAATTATTTCAATTTTTGATTCCATTTCCAGTTAAGGATTTCCGGCATATCCTGACCGTTTTTATCAATGTATTTTTTATGCTGTAGAAGCTTGTCATCCATCATCTCATTCAGTTTCTTGTAGTTATTTCCCATATGCGGCAACCGAATGATGACATCCTTCACCAGGTGAAACCTGTCCAAATCATTTAAAACTGTCATGTCGAAGTAGGTTGTGATCGTTCCCTCTTCCTTGTAGCCACGAACATGTATATTCTCGTGGTTCGTTCGGCGGTAAGTTAAGCGATGCACCAACCAGGGATAACCATGGAACGCGAAAACTACTGGCTTGTCTTTGGTGAACAATGCGTCAAAATCATGATCGCTCAAACCGTGCGGATGTTCGGTATTCGGTTCAAGTTTCATTAGATCGACCACATTGATAAACCTGATTTTCAATGATGGCAGATGCTGGTGCAGAATAGAGACCGCAGCAAGCGCCTCAAGTGTTGGAACGTCTCCACAGCATGCCACAACCACATCAGGCTCACTACCTTGGTCATTGCTGGCCCATTGCCAGATTCCAATTCCTTTTGTACAATGCAATACAGCCTCTTCCATGGTCAACCACTGTGGCGCCTGGTATTTGCCCGCGACGACAACATTGACATAATGCCGGCTTCTCAAACAATGATCCCATACCGAAAGCAGGCAGTTGGCATCAGGCGGAAGGTAAACCCGCACAATGGATGATTTTTTGTTGACAACATGATCGATGAAACCCGGATCCTGATGGGTGAATCCGTTGTGAGCCTGTTGCCAGACGTGGGAGGCAAGCAGGTAATTCAGGGATGCAATTTTTTTGCGCCATGGTAGTTCCGCACTAATTTTTAGCCATTTGGCATGCTGGTTAAACATCGAATCAATGATGTGTATAAATGCCTCGTAACAGTTGAACAATCCATGCCTTCCGGTAAGCAGATAGCCCTCGAGCCAGCCTTCACATTGATGCTCGCTTAGCATTTCCATGACCCGACCGTTTGATGCCAGAAACTCATCATTATTTTCGGTCAGGGCCAGCCATTGCCGGTTTGTGACTTCAAAAACGGCATTTAACCGGTTGGAGAGGGTCTCATCAGGACCAAAAATTCTGAAATTGTGTTGTTCCCGATTGAGTGTGACCACCTCGCGAAGGAATACTCCAAGTTCGTGTGCATCAGCTGCCTGAACCGATCCTGGATAGGGTACATTCACCGCAAAATTCCGAAAATCGGGCATATTAAGGTCTTGAAGCAGCAGCCCGCCATTGGCATGTGGATTCGCTCCCATCCGACGATTGCCTTTCGGCGCCAGTTCGGCCAATTCAGCTAAAAGTCGTCCGTGTTTATCGAAGAGTTTTTCGGGGTGATAGCTTCTCATCCAGTTCTCTAGAAGTTTCAGATGATCCAGATGTTCTGAATCTACCTGGAGAGGAATTTGATGTGCCCGGGATGTGCCTTCTATTTGAACTCCATCCACAACATCCGGTCCCGTCCAGCCTTTGGGCGAATTGAGGACTACCATCGGCCAGCGAGGTCGGGTGGAGTCGTTTTTGTCTCGGGCGTGACTTTGTATTTTACGAATTTTAAGGATTGCCTTTTCCAAGGCAACTGCCATAAGCCGGTGCATCTTTTTTGGATCATTCCCCTCAACAAAATAGGGTTTCCAGCCAAAGCCTTTAAGCATTTGATTCAATTCCCTATGTGAAATCCGGGCCAATACAGTTGGATTGGCTATTTTGTAGCCATTTAGGTGCAGAATTGGCAATACGGCTCCATCGGTGATAGGATTTAGAAATTTGTTAGAGTGCCAAGCTGTTGCCAGTGGGCCCGTTTCGGCTTCGCCATCACCGACAATGCAGGCAACTACCAGTTCTGGATTGTCGAACGCTGCTCCAAATGCATGGCTAAGCGAATATCCCAACTCTCCGCCCTCGTGGATCGATCCAGGACATTCGGGGGAAACATGACTAGGTATTCCTCCGGGAAAGGAGAACTGGGTAAATAGTCGTTTCATTCCGGCCTCATCCTGACTGATATTCGGATATATTTCGCTATAAGTTCCTTCGAGGTAAGTATTGCCTACCAGTGCAGGTCCTCCATGACCTGGACCGGAAATGTAAATCATATCCAGATCATGTTCTTTAATAATCCTGTTCAGGTGCACATAAATAAAGTTTTGTCCCGGAGTAGTGCCCCAATGCCCAAGCAGCATCGACTTTACATGTGACAAATTCAGTGGTTTATGAAGCAATGGATTGTCACGAAGATAAAGCTGACCGACTGACAGATAGTTTGCAGCACGCCAATAGGCATGCATTTTGTTCAAAAGTTTTTTCGAAATAGGTTTGTTTTTTCCCACTTTTTTTTGGTTTGACAGTAACATTCTCTTCTGAATTCTTGTTTTTTTTCATGTTGTCAGTGGATCAGTAGATCCTTGTTTTTTTTGATAAAACCCCGATCATCTTATTGTACGACTGAATAAATTCTTCAACTCCATTACTTTCTAATTTTTCGGTAATCTCTATCATATTGATTCCTGCGTCAGACAATTTTGACCATACCAGGGAAGCTTCTTCTAAATTAACTTCCAAAAGAGATTCCGGTTTACCGCGATCACGATAGGCTTCGAGTATTTTGAGCGTAATGGTATGTACGGTATTTGGACCGATAAGAGCCTCAACATATTTTAAGTCACTATAATCAGGGTTTTGAGGAGTTGTACTAGCCCATAACAGCCTCTGTGGTAAAGCGCCAAGTCTGAGAAATTCTTCACTTTCAAAAATTTGCCGGTAAATTTTGTATGCAATTTTTGCGATGGATATGGCAACTTGTCCACGTATCTTGGCTTCAAAATAGGACTTTCCCCCCCCCGAGGCAACAAAATCCACCTCTTTTGGATCGATTTGAGTATCAAGGCGACTTAAAGAGAAACTTGCAACAGATACAATATTCTTTGGGGATTTGCCTTTGTTGATGCGATCCTTGATCCCGGCTATGAATGCATCGGCTACCTGTCTGTAACGTTGCAATGAAAAAAGCAAAGTGACATTTACATTGATTCCTTCGCTGATGAGTTGCCTTATAGCTGGTATGCCTTCAACGGTCGCCGGAACTTTGATTAAAATGTTTGGCCTGTTCATTGTTGCCCATAACCTGTATCCTTCTTCAATAGTACCTAAGGTATCATACGCCAGATGTGGATTTACCTCCAAACTTACATAACCGTCGCCACCGTTACTCTTTTCATACAATGGTCTGAAAAGGTCGGCGGCATTTTGTAAATCCTGTTGGCTGATGGCTTCATAAATTGCGTTAAAGTCTTTAGTTGCTATAGATAATCCCTGAATATCAGTGTCATACAGATTGCTTTCGGCAATAGATTTCTCAAAGATAGAGGTGTTTGAAGTCAAACCGCTAAGTCCGTCCTCTTCAATTAAGCGCTGGAGTCGGCCACTAGAGATTAAATCACGTCTTATATAGTCGAGCCAGATTGACTGTCCCAGACTTTCCAATATTTTTATAGGATTTCTATCCATAAATTTACCTCCTTATTTTCTGGTATCAATTGCTCATTGGAGCGAATAACCAAATCGACCAATATTTCGACAGATAAGCTTATTTATAGAGCTTTCAGTGATGTTAAAGTTATTTTCTTGTTACCGGAAAAAATTACACAATTCAGAATATAATTTGTATAATTCACATATCAGGAAAAAAGTGTTTTCCTTCAGTGTACTTGAATACCTAATCCAGAATTTAGTTTGGTCTGGCCAAGGGAGTTAAGGTTAAAAGTGAGACGAATCCTGCTATTGAATGTTGGAACAGCCGATTGGATATTTTCCGATACCAGCAGCGGAAAATATATCTCAAAGAAATTCCACAAACCGGCCTTTAAGCCCATTTCAAAGAAGATTGGAGAATGATGATCCGGACCGGTTCCATGATCATTCAGCAACAGGTTGGCAAAAGGTTTTACCGGAATTCGACTGGTTTTTCCGGGCAAACTGCTCGAAATGGACAAGGAGATCAGCCAGCGACTGTATCCAAGCATTTGATTGACCGGTGAAACCAATCCTCCTTCTGTAATTGTCATTTGCCTTGACCAGAAACTGGATGGAAATACAGCAAAACGATCCGGATTAGTCCCCTGAAACATATATTGTTCTCGTCCGCCTCTGGCGCTGGCAGCAAGCGCATAAAATGGGGCATTGGAACTATTTTCCAGCATGGCTCCTGCAAAAAGTCTGATATCCAAACCGTTTTTCTTTCCAGGATAGCTAAATTTGTAGTTGAGCTCTGCCGCTGTCTTTACAAAGGATTTACTGGATTCGACGGACGTTGAAAGTTTGAAAGGATTAACGAAACCGGTCTTTTCCAACAGGTATCCAAACTGCATATAATATTTCATACCGGCTTTTTGCTGAAGATCAATTTCAAGGAGGTCCGAAGCAGCTACAAGGTTTCCAAATGCCTTATGAATGATGGACTTGTCCACAATGCCGGATCTGAATTCAAGCACTGTTCCGGCCTTCAAATAGTGATAATTCTGATTGCCTGGCGCACCAAACTGCGTTCCTTCCAGCGAGAGTTTTGCAAGCCTGATTAATTTATCGTGAGGCGTGATGTTGTAGGTTATCTTCCCGAACCCTGCCAATGCGGCGTTTTTAAATCCAATAAAAGGCATCACCAGATATTCAAAAGGTTTTGGCGTAAGGAATCCATTGTGCAAAGCGATACCGATCATCAGGCCGTTTTCCCTGGTCCAGTTAAGGGCTGGAATATACATCAGGTATCGCTTTTCAGGATCTTCAAGCGAAAAGTAAAGTTGAGTCCGCAAAGGATCAACTTTGGGGAAGGAACCTGATCTCCTGATGTTGTTATTAAGCCTGAACAATTCAGGCATTAGATGTTCAGGATCAATTTTTAATTCGGAATATTTCCCTTCAGGAACTTCAATCCATCTTTTACCTTGAAAGCCTTCGATCCATTTTTCAAAACAAATTGAATCTCCCTTCATTCCTGCTATTAACACTGGAGATACCAACTCGCCCCGGTTTTCAACCAGCAATTTCTGTCCGGTGAATTGAGCCAATTTGTAATCCAATCTTTTGGTAGTGCCAAGTAGTTCATTAAAAAACCATGCCAAATCTTTGCCCGTTACCAATTCAAATACATTTTTCAGATCTTGTGGTCCGGGATGTTTGAACTTCCAGAGCCTGTAATATTCATGCATCGCAGAATCATAGGTAGAATCGCCCAAATAGGACCTCAGGTAATTGAAACACATTCCAGCTTTGGTATAGATCATCAAACTGTAATTCAAAGAATTGTACGCTGAAGAGGTTAGATCTATCGGTTGTTCCAGATTATCCCGCGCTTGTGAAAGCCATTCGAGTTCCCTCATTTGTTTCACAGGCATTTGATCAATGTGGAAGAATTTTGCCAGTTTTAGGTTGTTAAAATAGTTCTCCCACATCTTTTTATCAGGATACTTTTCCTGCATGTACCGTACCTCATTGGCACTGGTGATACATTCATCCATAAACGGATAACGCCTTTCATCAGATCCCAGGGCGCTGTAAAACCAGCTATGTGCAACTTCATGTGCAATTACTTCATCAAGAGCATAGCCATTCTTTATGCTGCCGATCACTGTAATACCAGGATATTCCATACCGTCGCCAGCCGTCAGTGCACTCTGAATAACCGTAAAACTTTTGTAGGGATAATCTCCATTCCAAACAGAAAATTTCAGAATTGATCCATTCACATAGTCGAGTGCATCTTTCCAAAATTCAGCCTGTTGATTGGTAAACATGATCCAGGTGGTTACAATCCTTCCTGAATTGGGAAGTTTCACCTTCCCTTTCAAAACATGAAATCGCTTATCTGCAAACCAGGCAAAATCGTGGATTCGATGGTCAGTATAGCGGAGCGTTTTCATTTGGGTTGAAGATGGAGGAAATCCAATATTTTTGGGATCCGGACTTGATTGCAAGGTGGTATCTAATGCAAGCACATTCATCCTTTCCGCTTCCGTGTCATTCTGCAGGTTTCCGGATGCCCCCACAATATAGTTTGCCGGTAGGGTAATGCTTACATCAAAGCTGCCGAATTCGGAATAGAACTCGCCCTGATCCTGGTAAGACATTTGATGCCAGCCGGAATTATCATAAACTGCCGGCTTTGGATACCATTGGGATATTTGATAGGATTCCCCAATATGTCCAAGTCTGGAGGTTACCCCTTTGGGTATTTTCACATGGAATGGAGTAGTAATTTTGATGGTGTCGCCAGGCCTGATGGGTAGATTGGGAATTATCCGGCAAACATCGGGTTGACCAGGTAATAATTCCCATTGTACGGATTGATTGTTGACTTTAAAGTTCAATGAATCAATAAATCCGATCAATTCCTGATCTTTAAATAATTTCTGTTTTCCCTTTGAAATGATGAGTTGTTTTGCCAATTCCGTTTGGTTATTTGAATAAGCATTTGGCCAAAGATGGAAATAGAGAATTTTGAGGGTATCAGGTGAGTTGTTAATATATTCAAGCTTTTCGAACCCATGCAATTCATGGAGTTTGTCATCAAGCGAAACCTGAATATTGTAGTTTACCTCTTGCTGAAAGTATTCCTGAGATAATGCACTGTATCCAATCCAATTAAAAACCAGAAAGAGAAAAATTTTCCTGCTGATTAAAAAAAATGGGAAAAGTATTTTATTATGAAACACGCCTGACAAATTTTTTTGTGATTGAAAGCGTAAAAACCATCAGTAAATCATTGTATAAGATTCGTCTGACATCTGGCTTAATAGAAATAAATATGCAATACAAGAAGTACTGCATATTTATATTATGATTCCTGGCGACAAAAAGATCGTTAATGTATTGACATTAGATTTTGGTTTTTTTGAGGCACCCAAAAGTCTAATTTCCACACAATTTTGTCTCTAAGAATGGGCGTAAACAATAAACTGGAATGTTTAATTGATCAGATTAAAATGATAATCAAAATAATAAGCAAAAGAGTACCACCGCTGATGTAGATGATTTCACCACTTTTACGCACATTTTCTTTAATCCCTTTCATCTCTTTTCTAAGCTCGCGCTTTTCCAAGGATGTCATGGCTGATTTATCCATGTTGCGGATTTCTTCGACCCGTGCAGTTAAAACTGCGATCTCTTCAGCAGATAGTTTGTTCTCGGTTTTAGCCAAAACGGCGGAATTTTCAGTAGCAGCCTTTGTGGCCGTATTGCTTGAAAATGCCATGGTAGTGCTCAATGTGAAAATCATTAAGAGTCCAAAAAAAATTGTCTTTTTCATGTTGTTGTTTTAATATTAAGTATGTAAATAAAAGTAGGGGGTAAAGCTTCCTGACTTGTTACACTATTCTGGTAATAACTTACATCATTCACACCTTAGGAGTTTTGTATGCGTTCCCAATTCGATGCTTCTGATAATCAGAAAGTTTTGCTTTTATATTTAATTATTTGTTTTTTTTTGTCGGAATAATATAAAGTGGGATGGTTGTGTGTTTCAGAACTTCTCCTGTTACACTTCCCATGACAATATTTTCCAACCATTTGTGACTGTGTGAGCCCATCACAATGAGGTCGGCATGTGCCTTTTTGGCCGTCTTTAGGATCGTCTGCGCAACATCACCCTCCTCCACTTTAATATGAATGGTAGAATTGTCAAGGTGATTTCTTGATTTTGCCAAAAAATTGAGAGAGGCAGATTTCAATACTTCTATGGTATTCAGTTGCAAAGGATCGTTGTTGAGATAGCCTGAGAACCCCATGATGGGAGAGTAGTCGGACGAAGAATAAAAGACCGGATCTGAAATTACATGAAGCAGCGTTACTTCGGCGCCCATTGATTTGGCCAAATTGTGACCCATTTCAGCTACCTTTTGTGCAGTTGGATCGTAATCCAGCGCGATAAGTACTTTTTTCATATACGCTATTATTTGCTTTTAATAAAATGCGGCATAGGCCGGAAAATCACTTATTACCTCTTGGGAAAACCCGCTCCAATAAATTGGAACGAGTTTTGTATATAAAACGGTCAGAATAAATACTCAAAATTTAATATCTGCGCCAATATCCTGATTCCCAGCGAAGTCCCTGTGGTGATGATTGCCAACTACCTGATACATATGTGCGATTACGGTTCGGTTTCTGCCAATGTCCATTTTGCCTTACGTACACCTGACTTTGACGATTGTAAACCCAATTACCATCGATCCAGATATGGAGATTGCTTGGACGCTCTGGTCTGGAATATTCTACGTAGGTTGGTTCTGATGTAACATAACCTTGTGTAGTGCAGGAAGCCATTGTCAACAACATTATTGCCAAACTGCCCAGAAAAAATATTTTTTTCATTATAGTGGTATTATCTTGTGAATGAATTTTCACCTTGTAAAGTTGAATCCTTTCTTAACTGAAAGCGTTACACAATTCCGGTTAAGAGTTATATGATTCACACCTTTACAATGAACTGCCTCTTTTTTGGGGGAAATACAAACAGCTCTTCCATTCCTTTAATGTGTGAATCATGTAATTTTTTCTAAAAACAATGTAACACTATCCGATCATGAACTTTTCATCTTTGACTGTAATTATGCAGTCCCCTGATGTTTAACAGAATGAGGAACAAATACACCTTTTCGAAAGGTGTTGATGAGTATTTTAGCGGTATTCATAAGGCCTATCTATTTACTGCCCTTTTCTTTAGAGAGGCTTTTAAAAAGCCTTTTCACCTTCGGGAAGTAATCAATCAGTGTTTCGAAGTGGGCTTGAAATCACTGGCATTAATTTCCTTGACGGGGTTCATTGTCGGTATAGTTTTCACAAAGCAATCGCGCCCTTCTTTGGAAGATTTTGGGGCAACCTCATGGCTTCCATCTTTAATTGGTATTGCCATCATCAAAGCGCTTGGTCCTTTAGTTACTGCGCTCATTTGTGCCGGCAAAGTAGGATCAAGCATTGGAGCAGAACTTGGCTCTATGCGGGTGACTGAACAAATCGATGCCATGGAGGTTTCCGCGATAAATCCTTTTAAATATTTGGTAGTTACGCGTGTTATAGCCACCACCCTGACCATTCCTGTACTTGCTTTATACTGCAGTTTCGTGGCACTGTACGGTTCTTACCTGAATGTACATGCAGAAGAAACCAGCAGTATGATCAGTTTCTACCAAAGTGCATTTAAAACCATCAGCTTTCTTGATATCACCACCTCTGTGGTTAAAACCTTGGTTTACGGATTTACAATTGGCATCGTGGGATGTTACAAAGGATACCATGCAACACAGGGAACGCGTGGTGTAGGCAAAGCTGCAAATCAGGCGGTTGTACTTGCCATGTTCCTGATATTTATTGAAGAGGTAATTATCGTTCAGATTGCCAATTGGATAAGATAACTTTTGAAATGAAAAAATTAAAGCAGCGTAGTATCAACAAGGAAGATTCGGTTATTTCTATCAGCGGATTATATAAATCGTTTGGTGACCTGGAGGTATTAAAAGGAATCGATTTTAAGCTATTCAAAGGCGAAAATGTTGCAGTTTTAGGCAAATCAGGGACTGGTAAATCTGTCTTAATAAAAATAATCGTAGGCTTGCTTAAACCGGATAGGGGAGAGGTCGTAGTGCTTGGGCACCATGTCGATCAATTGGAGAGCAAAGAACTGAATGCTTTGCGGATACGTATTGGATTCTCTTTTCAAAACAGTGCACTGTATGACAGCATGAATGTTTATCAGAATCTGGCCTTCCCATTGACCATGAACAGGAAGAATCTCAACAAAAAAGAGGTAGATGAAGCCGTTGAAGAGGTATTGGAGGCCGTGGGCCTAACAGACAAGCTAAAACAAATGCCCTCAGATCTCTCCGGCGGACAACGCAAAAGAATAGGTATTGCACGGACATTAATACTTAAACCTGAGATCATGTTGTATGATGAACCAACATCAGGGCTTGACCCTATTACAAGTGCAGAAATCATTGAACTGATCAATGAAGTTCAGCAAAAATACAACACCAGTTCTGTCATTATTACCCATGACCTAACCTGTGCAAAAAATTCTTCAAACCGTCTTGCCATGCTTCTCGAGGGTAAATTCTTAAAAGTCGGAACTTTCGACGAGGTATTTGATACAAATGATGAACAGGTAAAAGCTTTTTTTGATTACAATTTTATACAATAAACCATGAACGAATCACCTAATAAACACGCAGTTATTGTTGGTCTCTTTATTTTCATAGGATTGGCATTTCTTTTGGCCGGAATCCTGATCGTTGGAGACCTCAGGGAAACTTTTAGCCGAAAAATGCAGGTATTTTCTCTCTTTGATGATGTAGGTGGATTGCAAGGAGGTAATAACATCTGGTTGTCGGGGGTCAAAATTGGAACTGTAAGCAACCTTAATTTTTTTGGGAAATCCCAGGTAGAAGTCACCATGAATATTGAGAGAAAAGCACAGAAGTATATCCCGAAAAACGCCATGGTCAAGATAAGCAGCGATGGATTAATAGGAAATAAAATTCTGGTTATTTACGGTGGAACTGAAAATTTACCGTCTGTACAGGATGGTGATACCCTGGCAGTCGAAAAGACTTTTACTTCGGAGGATATGATTAAAACATTGCAGGAGAACAATTCGAACCTGCTCGCTATAACTTCCGATTTCAAAACCCTCAGCCATAAGTTGGTATCAGGAGAAGGAACCATTGGAAAACTATTGAACGACAGTTCTATTTATGTAAACATTAATTCTGCTACGGCTTCACTTCAGATTGCATCGGTAAGGGCGCAACAATTGGTAAGCTCCCTGGTTGTCTTCAGCTCCGGCTTAAATAAAAAAGGTACCCTAATGAATGAGCTTACAACAGATACCGTGATTTTTAAATCGGTAAAGGCCTCCATTATTCAACTCCAGCAAATGGCAGACACGGCCTCGTTGTTTGTAACAAATATAAAATATGCAGGAAGCAATCCACATTCTACCATTGGGGTATTGCTTCATGATGAAGAAGCTGGTGCCCGCATGAAAGAAACCATTAAGAATTTGGAAAGCAGTTCCAGGAAGTTGGACGAAGATCTCGAAGCTGCTCAGCACAATATTTTACTTCGGGGTTTTTTTAAGAAGAAAGCCAGAGAAGCCAACAACATTTCAATAGACAAATAATAACTAAATTTTACACCATGTCAAAAAAAAATATCCTGAAAATTTCTCTTGGGATCATCTCGCTTGTGTTCTTGATATTGATTCTTACAAAAGTAGTGGCTGAACCATGGATTCGAAAAAAAATAGAAGCAACACTCAATGAAAAGTATAGTAAATACCAGTTTGGAATTGGGAAAGTCAACATCTTATTTTTGAATTCCGGTATGACGATTGAAAATCTGACAATTAACTCCAGGCAGGAACAGAATGGAATCAAAGATTTAACAGGTGAGATAACTTCGATCAGTCTGAAAGGAATAAATCTTACAAGAATATTGTTTAAGAAAGATATAGAGATCAGTGAAGTAATCATTTTCAACAGTTGTATCAGGGGTAAAATAACCTTTGAAGAAAAGAGCAGTCCACCAATCCTATCGGGATTAAATATCCGTATTGATCACCTGTTTTTCAACATGATAGAACTTTCGTTTGGCAACAATTTTAGTGCCAAAACTTATGGAATAAAAAATGGCATTTTCAATGTATATTTTTTGAATGTTGCCAAACATGACACTATTTCTCCTTCTATCCTCAATGCTTTTGATTTTGAAGCAGATGAACTTCTTTCTGTTTCATCAGACAGCTTGTACAGCTTTAAATCCAGCCGTTTTAAATATTCCGAAACAACCAAAACACTCACCGCCAACAGTTTTTCAATACATCCTAATTATAGTGAATACGCTTTCACTTCTCGCAGCAAATATCAAACAGACAGAATTGAAGCAGACTTCAAAAAGGTACTTGTTCAAAATTTTTCCGTTTCAAAATATATAAAATTCGGTATGCTGAAAAGCTCCGGTATAGAAATCGGAAAAATGGATTTGAATGCTTTTAGTGACAAGCGAATAAAATTTAAACATGTTAACAAGGAGGTATTTCAAAATATGATCTACAATTATCCCGGTACTGTTAAAATTGATTCCATAACTCTATTAGCCGGCAATGTTTCATATAAAGAACATGCCAAAGAGGCAAACACAGCGGGCCAAGTCAGTTTTACTGAGGTAAATGCTAAGATTTATAATCTTTCGAACGACACTGTTTACAAAAGGGAGAAGGCCTATCTGAAGCTCAATGTTAACGCTATTCTGATGGGGAAAGGTAAATTGGCCATTCAATACAAAGGCAGACTCTTTGACCGGCAAAATACATTTTCCTTGAATGGTACTCTGTCAGAAATGGATGCCACTGAATTGAACCCTATCCTTGAGAAAAATGCCTTTATCAATGTAACAACCGGTAAAATTGACGCGATGAATTTCAGCTTTATTGCAAATAATACCAAAGCAAAAGGCGAAATGACGCTGCTTTACCATGGATTGAATGTTACACTGAAAAACAAAAGGACGGAGGTTACTACAGCAATAAAAGAACGAATAGGTTCATTAATTGCCAATATTAAGATATTAAATTCCAATCCATTACCAGGAAACAAGATAAGAAAAGGAATCATTTGCAATGAGAGAAATCCTGAAAAATTTCTTTTGAATTATTGCTTCAAATCTATCTTGTCCGGAATTACTTCCAGCCTTACTACACAAAAGGAAAAGTAGGTGACTGTTTGTTGCTCTGATTATTGACCACAAAAGGAGGTATACAGCAAAAAAAAAGAAAGGCTGTCAAAATGACAACCTTTCTTCAATTTTTAAGCTTGTAAGATCTTTAAGCAAATCAACAACTTAGTTCTTCTTCCAAACTACAATGGTAGCTACGGCCCGGCGGTTGGCTGCATGTTCGGCATCTGAACATTTAACACCATCTGAACATCTGTTGGTTAACATGGTTTCACCGAATGCAACGACATTAATTCTTGAGGATGCTATTCCTTTGTTAATAAGGTAATTCTTCAATGATTGGCCGCGCCTCTCGGATAGTTTCATGTTGTAGGCTGCTGAACCCCTGGAATCGGCGTGTGCGGCAATTTCGACATCAACAGTTGGATTTTCGATCAGATCCTTTATCATACGATCCAGTTCTGAAGATGATTTAGCATCAATGTCAGACTTGTCATATCCAAAGTTAAAGCCGAACAGAATGTTGTAAACGTTTCCGACAACAGTTTGTTGAACAATCGTAGTTACCGGAGCCTGCGGAGGTACAGAAACTGGTATTGGCTCTGGTTTCGGTTCTGGTTTTGGTTCTATCTTTGCTACTGGTTGAGGCGCTGGAGGTACCACTACAACCGGAACCGCTTTCACCACTTTTCTGCCAAAAATGAAGGATAATCCAGCGTGCGTATACAGATATTGTTCGCGGATTTGAGCAATCAGGTAGTCAGTTCCGGTTCCACCCTGGTTATCACCATCCAATCGATTTGAGTTGACCCAACTCCATTGAGTCCCAACATGAAACCTCACATTATCGCTCAAACGAAAAGAAACTCCGGTGCCGATAGGAATAGTTAATTCCCTCCATGGCATCATTGCTGTCGTGTTGGTATATTTTATGTTGTTCACATGGGTCCAACCAACACCCAATTTGGTATACCAGTATACCTTTCGATCAAATTTATTCCTGGAAAGAAGATTGTTCATGTTCCAGACCGTGTTCAGATCCAACTCGTTGATTCCGGTTTTAAATGCTTTTCCTAAGGCATTTGTGGCTTTTGGTTCACCAGTTAGTGTTGTCCCGTTGTAAGCTCCCTCAAACGCAAATACGCTTGTGAAATTTCTCCGGATAAACAATCCGTAACCAAGGTTCAAATTACTTTTATAAAAATTAAAATGTTCATAAGACTTACCTTTGGCAATGTTGGTAGATCCGGTAAAATTCGTAACTCCCAAATTTACTCCAATTTCCCAATTGGGGTAAGGCTCGGTTTTAACTTTATCCTGGGCAAAAGTGAATACCGTGCACATAAGCAATACAACTAAACTTAAGCTAATCCTTTTCATATTATTTTTTTTCATTTGATTAAGACAGATTTATTGCAAACATTATTTGCAGTTGCATCTGTCTGTATTACTGATTAATTAATAAGCCAAGTTAAGCCCAATCAACCCTTGAACTGTTACAAAATATTTACAATGAGTTACATAATTCACAGGTATAAAAAAATAATCCCGCAATTGCGGGATACTCATGAATTAGACACGATCACTTAAGTAGGATTAATTTTCGTTAGCCATTGCTTCATTTAAAATTTCATATTTGACAAGTTTTAGGATAACTGCGCCGACAATACGCAATTCCATTCGGACCAAAACCGGAATACATTTGTCATCGTCACTAAACCAAATAGTCATATCATCCTTTGTTGCGAACATGCGACCGACTTCAACCACAGGACTTATTTTAATGCAGTTCATCTTGCCGTTTTTGGTTCTGATTGTTTCCTTGCCCTCGTACCTGAGGTGAAATGGATATACTTCGTCGGCGAAATACATATTTACAAAAAGTATATCACCCGCCTTCATTTTGGTGAAATCGACTCTTCTGATGTAATAAAAGGTAGAACACAGATCCAAAATTCTTTCAGGAACCTGATGTTCCCCCGATAAGTTTGAATAAACTGTGTTGTTATTACGGTTATATATTGCCTCATTGTAAAGCCTGTAGCGGCCTTCCTTGATATTCCTGATCTGCTTGTATGGCAAGGTTGTATTTTTATCAAACCAGCTCTCATAAATGTCTTTTACACCAAAAATTGTGTTGGCAATTCCGGAAGTTTGCCCAATTGCCCTTGCATGAAAGACAGGTTTACTTTTATAAATGGTATCTGATAGCGTAAAGGTTGTAATACCACCCACCAAAAACCCATACTTTACCTGGTAAGTGAGCTTTTCCCCTGAAGAGAAAGGTGTTACAATTTTAAGTGGTGGATTGGATAATTCCTGGGCATTCGATTGGGATACTGTTAGCAACAGGATAATCAGTAAACCAATAGCAGCCTTCATCATGGTAATTTTTGTCAGGGAATATATGTTTTGAAGAAATGAATCTTCAGGAGACAAAGGTCTGTAAATACGGGCATAAATGCATTACACAATTTCTGTAAAGAGTTACATGATTCACACTGGGCTGAACCGGATATTTCAATTCTTAGTGGTAATTGCGCATCTCTTCAAAAAATGGAGTTTCATTTAACTCCACACATTTGGCAGCATAAAGATAAAGAGCTGCACTCCAGGTTTGCCAATCCTGGCCCATGGGTATTCCGTTTTGGGCTTTTATCCACTCATTGAAACCGAATTGGAGTTCACCCGAACCGGACAATGTTACCAAATGAGTAAGTGCAATGAGTTTCTCTCTTGCTAACTTAAACCTTTTGGCCGCAACCAGGGCAGCCACATAAAGCCCGCAAATAAATGGCCAAATACCCCCATTGTGGTACTCACCCGGGTTGTTATATATTAAATACCTTGGAAGCCACTCGGCATCTTCAGGTCTTATATAAGGGAAAAAATTTGGTGGCAGATGCAGCGACAATTCTCCCCGAAGGCGCATGGCTTCGCACTCATCTTCGATCCACGAAATCATCTCATTGGCCCTGGACGGAGTTGCCAACCCTGAAAGAATGGCCAGTGCATTTCCCAGAAGATCGAACCTTTCACTGCTGTGAATTTTGTATGACCAGAATGCAAAATATGGTTTATGCTTCACGACAAGGCCTTCGTGCTGATGGTGGTGACCGGATCCATCGACGATGGTAAACCGCCCCATTTCACTTCGGATATGTTCTGCCCGCCCATCTTTACCCAAGAGACGCAAGTAGCTGTATACAATCGTATTTACAAACAGTCCATATCCCGTTACCCATTGTTCATCGCGCCAGTCGCTGGTAGGTTGCTGGGCGACCAGGTAACGGTCAGATGGGCTTTGGTATTCCATCCAGATCAGCGCTTTTTCAACTGCTTCAGCTAGAAAATCCGGCTCTGCCAATACTTTTCTGTAAATGCCAACAGCCATCAAAAACAACGGGGTCGTATCGCTGGATCCACGGTCTTCCTTATCATGGACCAACGAAGGGATGTGACCATGGCTTGTCTGATTTTTTGCCAGTGTTTCCAGCACTTTTCTGATGCTTCCCAGTAATTTTATATTTCCGGTTATGGCTATGCCAAGAATGGAAAACATCAAATCCCTGGTATATGGTTCCGGATAGCCCCATCCTGCTGTCCGCGGGAGACCCGAATAGGGTCCGTGAGCATTGTGCAGCAGTACCTCAAGTGCAGCTTTCTTAGCATCTTCAATCTCTTGCCGGTTTTCCATTTCCACATTTCAACATTAGTAAATTCCCAATTTTTCGTTGATGATCTGAACAAACCGTTTTGCCACAATGCGGTAGTCGAAGTTTGATACCACTCTTTCCCGACCTGCTTTCCCCATTTTGTCTCTAAGGTTTGCATCTTTCATCAGAATCAATAAATATTTGGCTATATCCTGAACATTGGCGCGGTAATCCACGGTTCGCGGAACTTCAAAAATCAGTTTGTGCTTCTCCTCAAATCCCGATTCACCTCCAATTATTACTTCATTGACAACGATTCGCTGTGCCACATTGGCCAAAAATGCTGTTTCACCATCAATTAGGGTATCCAGCATTCCCATTGCCTTTATGCTGATGACAGGCTTTCCGCAAGCTCCGGCTTCAACTTGAGGCATGCCAAATCCTTCAAGCCTCGAAGGGGCAGCATAAATATCGCATGCACCTACCAAATATGGCATGAAATTTCTGGAGATCGTGTTGGTCTCATAGGTGACTTTTTTTTCTATTCCAAGGTCTGTTGCGATCTGCAAATCTGCCAGATTTTGAATTTTGGTTCGAGGTTGTGGCCAAACTTTGCATACATATTTCCAATCAGGCGCTTTTGAATCAATGTTAGCAAGCGCTTGCATTACTTCCTGGGCACCCTTTGAGGCAGCATCACCCCCAACTGTAAGAATCATCAGCTGATCCCGTGAAATTCCCAGCGCTTCACGTACGGCAAGAATTTTCGGATCATTTTTTTCAAACGGGATGAAAGAATCAGTATCACATCCAACGGGAAGAACTTCAATTCGATCGCCATGAATGCCATCTCGGACATACATTTCTTTGACCCAGTTTGATGTTACCATAATCAAAGGAAGTGTATTCAAAATTTCTTGATAATTAGCAATATAGCCATCTGCCACCAACCATGGGACTGGCTGGATCCCGTATCGCTGGGGATGTAGCACCAATTGCGGCGTATGTCCCCAGTAACCTACGCCAATGGCAACATCCGGTTCAAACCAGCGATAGTACCACTCTTTTTCCTGAGCCGATTCGAAATGAACAGCGCGGGCATCAATGCCCATTCCCAAAAGACCCTTGTACAAAAGATCTCCCTGAGTTGCAAGTCCCCCGGGGGATGGCGGGTAATCATACATGACCAAGACTTTCATGAATATTAATGTGAAAATATGAAAATATGAAAATGTTAAAAATTTATTAGTTATTGATAAGTCAAATTGTCTCATCTTCAATCTGCTAAATCAGTTATTAGCATGAAACTGATTGATGAATTTCCAAAATGCTTCAGCATGAGGTACTGTTTTAGCCTCCCAGCTGTTCTGATCAAAACCATATGTTTCTGTTATGATGTTGTATTTTTTTTTCCAGATGTTTTGAGGCAGTTGCTTAAAAACTGATGCCTTTCCGATGGCAATGGGGAAATATGCTTTGTTGCCATCTTCGTAGGCGAATGTCCATAGCTCGCTGGCACTAATTTTTCCATTCTGCCAAAGCCTTGTAACTGCTTTGCTTATCTCCTCATGCCTGAGGTGCCTCGTATATTCTCCCACAATATTGTGGGTAATCAGTAAATCATATTGGCTCTGAGGTAATAACTCCATGATACAATTCTCTACTTCACTTTCAGCCAAAGGTTTTTGAAGAGGGCCATCATCGAGGTCACCCATGATGCCCTTAGCCTTAAGGATCTTAACTGCCTTGCCAAATTTGGAGGCCCGCTCCTTGTCACTGCTTCGGCAAAGACAAACAATAAACCAGTTCCACTCCGGATGTAAAAGGATTGTCCCTCCGGCCCACAAGGTCTCATCATCAGGGTGCGCTACGATGAGGGCCACAGACTTTGTCTTTTTAATATCCATGCTCACTTTGTCAATGTAGATTAATATATTTGAACAGATCCGGTCTTACTTATTATACTTTTCAATGGTCAATCTGGCCATCAGGTAACTGATGGTCGATTCTGCACCCTGATTGAGATTGACATTTTTCTCCTCCAATCCATCATAACAGCCTCCGGTACAGGGGTTGTATACAATTTGATGTAAACGGTTTTCCCCCAAAAACCAGTTGAAGGCAGTAACCATTTTTTCATATATTTTATCGTCACCAAAAACATCGTAGTATTTACTTAATGTCAGGATCGTATAAGCAACATCAATAGGTTGTTCACCAAATCTTCCTGTTTTCTCACCCCTGAAAAACCATTCTTTGTTGGAGATTACCTCAATTCCGTTTTGATTGAAGGTATGCGAGAGCAGAAAATCTAAAGATGAATTGGCAATCACTTTGTAATTATCATCACCGGTCAACAACCAGGCATACAGCATGGACTCGGGTAAGATGCTGTTGGCATAGGTGAGATATCCCTCGAACCATTCCCATTCGTTGGTCGATTCGTGTTTGTACATCTCTACCAAACGATTGGCTAAGGTTTTGATTAGAAGTAGATTTTCATCCGATTTCATGGTGCGGTGATAATAATACAACCCTTTGATGGCAAAAGCCATGGCCCTCGTAGAATGAACCCTGTCAAATGTTTGGAGCGTTTTAGCCAATATTCTGTCTGCCTCAAGTATTATTTTTGTTGGAAGCAGATCAATCAATGAGATCAAGTATCCCAAAGCCCATATTGCTCGCCCATTGGAGTCATCCAGATTTACTGCTTTGTTATGGTCTGTAAAACGGCTTTCCTGGTCAACATAATTTAAAAAATCACCGGAAGGTAACTGGCAATACTTAACAAAATTCAGATATTTCTGTATGTAAAAGACACTTTTGTGATCACCGGTCAATTTGAAATACATGCAACTGGCAATCAGGGCACGGGCGTTGTCATCCAAGGTATATCCGGAATTAATGTCTGGTTGGTTGATTTTTGAAAATTGAATGATGCCGACATCTGTGGTCATGTTATTAATGTGATCAAATTTGATGGGAGGGAGATTGTAATGTAAGACCATTTTTTCATCGGCAAGTTTCCCCAACAGCAAAGCATGTTCAACTGCGGAATTTTCCCAGGCAGTAGATATTATTTTTTGCAAAACATTGACACTGAAATTTTTTCGTAAAGAATCATTTTGAAGTAGGCGGTTCACACCTGCTGCCAATTGACCGGAATCGCGAAAATCAAAAATTATGCCTGTATCAGTCGTTAATACTTCCACTGCATGTGGAATGGGTGTAGAAATGATGGGGCAACCGCAACTCATCGCATAGGCGAAAGTGCCGCTTACAGCCTGATTCGGATCATTTGCCGTAAAGAGATATACATCCGTTAGCTGCAAATATTCTAGCAATTCATTAAGTGACAAATATTTATTAATGAAACGTACATGATCCTCTATCCCTAGTTTTTCTACGGTTTGCACGAGCATTTCCCGATATTGTTCTCCGTCTGTTTTTACTACCTCGGGATGCGTTTTACCCATTATCATAAACATAACTTCAGGACATTCTTTGATAATCGCTGGTAATGCTGCCAATGTGGTTTCAATTCCTTTTCCTGAACTAAGCAGACCAAATGTGGTAAGAACTTTACGATTTGCTAAAGTATACTTCTGTTTCAAAAGCTCTACGCTCAAATGGGGAACCAGGTGGGTGCCATGCGCAATCACAGAGATCTTCTCCGTAGGAATATTGTATTCCTTCACCAAAATATCAGCCGAGGATTGAGTCATAACGATAATTGACTGACATACAGAGCCTATATGTTTTATCTTTGACAATAGTTCCTGATCAGGGCGAGGCAAAACAGTATGAAAAACGATTACAACAGGTTTAGAGAGTTCAAATAGAAATTGAATAAATGCATTTTCCTGCTTCTTATAGAATCCGAATTCATGTTGAATGAGGATTAGTTTGATCCGATCATTTTTATTGATCGTAATTGCCAATTTTTCGTATTCACCAGCCTGTGCGGTTTTAAGGATATATTTGACTTCACCGGGATAGGAGTAATTTGTTTCATTGGATTCAAGTGCACAAACCTTGATGGAAATTGAATTACTGAATTTCTTGTTAATGGCCCTGATCAAATCCTGAGAATAAGTTGCGATACCGCATTCCCGGGGAGGATAGGATGTTACAACCAATATTTCGGCAAGGCCATTTGCAGACTCAATACATGCTTCATTATTTTTTAAAAGGGTTATTCCATGGTTTACTAAACCTAAGATATTCTGAGAAGGGTGAACTGAACCAAAGAATTGAGCTGAAACTATTTCGTTTTTCATTTTAGATTTTTTAAAATAATTTTTGATTGGTCATGGCGCCAATTTTTTTAATTTTTTTATGATAGGTTCTATTGTCAACAAGGATGGCATGGTATCCCCCAATAAAAATCCCCAGGGTTTTACCGATTCGATGTGGTCGAAAATTACTTTTACAATGGCCAAAAGCGGTATGGAGAGGAACATGCCCGGAATTCCCCATATAGCATTCCCGACAAAAACCACGATAATCGAGAATAGTGCATTTATTTTTACTTTGGAGGCAACAATGTAGGGAACGATATAATTATTGTCGATCAATTGGATGAAATAATAGCTTAACAAAACGTAAAAAGCATACCATGCTGTCGATTTGGTTGCCAAGGCAACGATCATAGGTAATGCGACGGCTACGAGACCTCCGATGTAGGGAATCACGTTGAGCAAAGCTCCAATGATACCCAACAGGATCGCATATTCAACTCCAAGTATCAGGAGGGCAGTAGTATTCAACGTTGCCACCATCACAGCTTCGATCACCAATCCTACCAGGTAGCGTTGGATCACGTTTTTTATCTGGGAAACAATTTCGCTCACCTGGTTATGGTCGCTTGAGCTAAAGAGCCTGCGAATAAATTCGATTAGGAGAGGTTGGTAAAACAAGATTAAAAAGATGTAAACCGGGATTAATAACAACAACATGACTGTGTTCCCCACAGAAACGATCATTTGCCCAATTGCTTCATTGCTGAAGTGGAGGAGTTCATCCTTGGTCTTGGAAATCCAGTCGTGGATAATCTGCGGTTTTAGATCGTAGTAACCGGATATTTCAGAAATAATTTGGTTGAGTGTGTCGGTAAATTTATCCACCAGCTTTGGCCACGATTCACCAAACTGGCTCGCTTGTGTAAATATCAAAACGAAAAGCGCAGCAAGGACCAAAGAGGTAAGGAGCAATGCGAATACAATGGCAATAATCCTGTTAATTTTTAACCGTACAAAAAAATTCACAACCGGATGAAGCAGGATGGCAACAATGATGGAGAAAACCAGAGGGACAACAATTCCTTGGGCAACATACAATATGCCAACAAAGGCAACCAAACCGATAAAAAAGATGGAAGCCTTGGCATAAAATGGTAATTGTATTTCTCTCTTTATCACGGCAGTTGTGCTTTTTCACCTTTTTTACGGAGAAAATGGTTGTAGATATATTGACCGATTGATTTAATTGAGCCAGGGTGTTGCGTAATCGTATTTGTAACCACTAGCTGCATCAACAGGCCGAAAAATTTTCTTATAATGTTTCCTGAGGTTCCTATCACAATTTTTTTGGATAGATAGCCTGTTGCCAAACCCACTGCTGTGCCTATGATGTTATCAATCAAATAGGGTGACGATGCAACATCCCTTATTGAACTTCGGAGAAGATTAACTGGTTTCAGGCTTTCGTAGGTGAGGTAGAAATGTTCTTTCAAAAGCCGTCCTTCAATTTTCTGTTCGGTTTCCAATAGTTCAATCGTATCTTTTAACACAGCGGTTGATGATCTGTTTTGCATCTGAGTTTATTTAAGCACTTGTTCAATAAAGCGATCGCTTATCAATTTTTTAATCCATTTGTGCAGGAAAAGATGGATAAGAATCCCAGTCAACCCATAAAAGGCCGCAACCACAAAGAACCCATAGAAGGTATTGTCAAGAATTTCGCCCATCCAAATCGCAATGCCCAAACTCAGGAACAGCAAAAATGATAAAGCAAAAATCAGAACAACCGTGTGGGCGAGGAGGGAGGAGATGACTTCAGAGGTTTTTTTCAGCGTTTTAAGCTTCACAAGCAAGAAGCTTGTTTTGCCGTAATCTATTGTTTTTTCAAACAATGATTCAATCATTCCTATCGGACCTCCATTGGCATTTTGCCGGAAAATATTATTAAACATGAAATTTGATTATCAAATTCTTAATTAATATTGAACCGAAAATCCCTGCCAGGTGTGAAATGAAATCGTTCTGCTAAGTTTTATCTATCGGTGACAAGCAAATGGCTAAAACCTGACAGGGATAATATTTATTTATTCTCTCGGAGTGGTCAAATTATTTAAAATGCTTCAAATGGTTCAAACCTTGGATGCTTTGACCTCTTTCTCAGCTTCTTCAAATTTCTCTTTACCTTTTTGGGCAAACGCAGAGACTTCCTCCTTGGCATGTTCAAGTTTCTCCGAGATAGTGTCAGCATAATCGTTGAATTTTTCTTTTAATCCCTCAACATAGCTCTCCCCTTGCCTGAGAATTCTCCTTCTGGTGCGGGAACCTTTGGCCGGAGCAAATAAAATACCCAGCAAGGCGCCGGTGGCGACTCCTGCCAGTACACCTAATAAAACTTTTCCTGTGTTCATAATGGTTGTTTTTTAAATAATTATATTATACAAATATGAGCTTCACGATGAGGATAAATGTTACACAATTAACATGAAGTGTTACATCATTCCCACTTTAAAGCGTCGCAATGATCATATCCAACTGCTCTTCTGTTTTTCCATACCTGATCTGAAGTTTTCCGAATTCTTCCTGTTGTATCCCTTCCTGGTACAGTTTGTCGTCTTCAGTTAAGCTGGCGAATTTCTGCTTAAGGGCTCCATTCATTTTATGGAGATTTCCGTTTTCTTCTATTGCGTTCATGGTAACCATATCTTTGGTTAAGTAAATTATCTGGTCAAAGATGAGGAACCCAGTACCGAAATGCGTTACACAATTGCATAAAAAAATTGCATCTTTCACACATTTCTGCTGAAGATGCAATACTTACTTGATATATAAAGCAGGGGTTTTGGATGCTGCTATTTTTCGGAGTTTCCTGCAGCTTTCAATTCATCCAGCAGCTCCTCCAGATTAACTGTTGCATAGGAGGAGGCGTGATCCGACATGGCATATGGGATAACCAGATCTTCGTTATGAATCATAGAACCACACGAATAGATCACATTCGGTACATAGCCTTCCCTTTCCGCTTCGTTGGGGACCATTAACGGCTCATTCAACTTTCCGATTAAGATTTCGGGGTTTTCCAGGTCATACAAGGATGCACTGAGCGTATATTCCCTCATAGACCCGACTGCATGTGTAATTACCAGCCAACCCTCCTTTGTTTCGATGGGGGAGCCGGAATTGCCGATTTGCACGAGATCCCATGGAAACTGGGGTTTCTGGATCACTTTGGCCGTACGCCAGATATTTATTTTCTCCGAATAAGCGATGTAATTATTTACCCCGTCTATCCTGCACAACATGGCATACTTCCCGTTAATCCGCCTGGGAAACAATGCCATCCCCTTGTTTTGCGCAACTTCACCATTAATTGGCAAAATCCTGAAATCATAGAAATCTTTGGTACTAATTAACTTGGGCAGTATGGATATTCCATCGTAGGCAGTGTATGTAGCATAATAGGTTACCTCACCATTGTCGTCAACGAATTTAACAAACCTGGCATCTTCGATCCCCCTTTGTTCGGTTGCCGAAATGGGGAAAATAACCCTTTCGGAAATGGCTGAATCAATAGAAAAGTGAATCTCGTAATGAGAGGAAGCCAGCCACATCATCTGGTTGATTATTTTGATATGCTCTTCTGTAATGGCAGTATCCTTGATGGCTATGCCAAGATTGATCATCAATTCGCCGTAAGTAAAAGTATCCCCTAATTTATCAAGAATGAAATTTGGTGAAACATCTTTGGCATGGTCTTGCATCTCCTCTTTTTTATCTGAAATGGCTATAGAAATGACTTTTTCGGGAGCCTGGATTTCATCAACGGCCAGGATTGGCGGTACTATAACCGTGCTATGATCTTGAATCTCATTCAGTTTCTCCCGAAAACTTTTTTTATGGTAGGTATTTCGTATAATTTTATCTGCTTCAGCCAGCATTTTGCCAACAGGTTCGATGGTGAGGTTGTTGTGCCTGTCCAGAATCCCGGATCGGAAGACAACAGAGGAGATATGCCCTTCGCCGGTAGCCCGGAAACTAAAAATTACCCGTTTTTCATCCGATCTTAATTCAGACTGGTCCGGATGTTCAACAATGGAAGGATTAAAAAAAGCCGCGGATTCAATGGAATATTCCATGGTAAAATAGGAACCGACCAGCGCTTTCTGTGCCGGACTAAGATCCGCTTCATTGACTTCTATCTTCTCAAAGATGGGTGCAAGACGATCAAAATGTCTTTCAAATATGCGCGATATATTTCTATGACGGCGCGCATAACCTCTCAACACCTGGCTCATGGCGATTTTTACCTGCTCTTCCGGCATTGCCAAAACCTTCCTGATAATATCGGCCGACCGGTCATCATCCAAATAGAGAAACCGGGCGATTACCCTTGTAGAATCAGGATAGAAGATCTGTTTTTTTCTGCTTACAGTTACTTGCATGGAGTTCAGTGTTAAAATCGGGGATGAAAACCCACAATTTCCTACCGGTGAAGGTAGTCTTTCCGAGAGTCGAAATAGCATTTTCAAACAACTGTCCAAACAATCATTGAATTTATCCTGAACACGAAGTTTATGTCAGGATTCGTCTTTGGTTGTGCGAACCAAACTTATGCCCGCAATAAAAAACAGGAGTCCAAGCAGACCATAAATGAAAAGTGACTTGAAATCCCGTGTATCGCCTGAGCCATTGACAAACAGCACTGCTGCATAAATCAGACCTCCTATACCAAGAAGGGTAAGTATTGCGCCAAATATTCGCTTAAGGTTCATTGTATAGGTTTAAACGTAAATATTTGTCAGATAAGCAAAAAGACCAAACGCCTTTAGAAGCCAAATAATCAATGCGACAACAACGACAATGTTGAAAATTCGCTTGATTTGGCGATCCATGGGCAGAAAATTATTGATAATCCAAAGGAGAACGCCCACCACGATGATGGCAATCAAAATACTAAGTAGTGACATATCTAATGATTTAGAAGTTAAATTCAAATGTAAGTTGGTTTTTCCCGTTTGTTGTTACATAACTTTTGGGATAAGTTACATCATTCACACATTTCAGGTAACGGCGCCAATCCTCGCGCAGGCTTCCTGCATGTCTGTCATGAGCGGCAACATAACTACCACTGTCCATAGTTGTCCATAGCCAAATTTTGCCCCGGTCTGAGTATAGGTAGCAATTCCTGAAGGGTCATCATCGGCGGCTCCCGTAATCACTCCCGGACCGAAAATTTTAAAAAACTTCTTTATTTTGGAGGTAGCTTTTTGGGGTTCATTTTGCCATTAGCTTTTCACCCTGGGAGTAATAATAATGGCGATTCCTCCAAATATCAATACCATACCAATGATCGGGGACCATTGCACCGGATGATTTTTTTCGGCGTTTATTTCTATAGGGCCCAGGTCAACAACTTTCTCAGTGGTAACATAGTTGAACCCAGTGTAGATCATCATCAATATGCCAAGCGCAATAATGGAAATTGCTATGGTTCTTTTTTGCATGTTTTATTTTTATTAATCGTATCCGGTTAAATTTTCAAGAATTACAAAACCCTTCGTCCCTGAATAACCCGCAGAATCACTGCAATCAGGGCAATTACAAGAAGAATGTGTACAATACCTCCTGTACCATAACCAACAAATCCGATGGCCCATGCAATGATTAAAATAACAGCAACAACGTATAATAAATTTCCCATGATAGTTAATATTAAATTTTTGGGTACATATCCTTTCGCAACTTTACTTAAAACTAAACGCTATTTGGCTAATAGCTTGATGTTAAATATGAGTTACGTCAATGCTCAAGCCAAAAGAAGGATCAAAAGAATGATCAGTAATATTCCTCCACCACCGTAAATAAACACAGTTCCTCCGCCATGGCGACCATTATTGTAATCACCTCTGCCATCCCTGTCGCGATATCTTCTGCTTCGTTCATCCTGGTAGTTTTTGATTGCTTTTACTTCACTGCGCAATTCTTTCTTTTCAGTGCGACTCAATGTGGACATATCCATCGCTTTGATTTCTTCCAATCTGGCCATTTGGGCATTGTAGACAGCCAAATCATTGCTTACAGCCAAAGTGGGTGCTTCTGTCTTAGCTACCGAAAGCAATTCCGATTTGGCTTTCATTTCATTTGCTGCATTCAGTTGTGCAGGAATCAATGACAACACCATAAATGTCATCACCATGCAGATCATTAGTTTTTTCATTGAATTAAATTTTATGTGAATAAATTTTCGTAACAAATATCAACCACCTCAATAAATAAACCGTTACAGAATTCCTGATAAAAGTTACATCATTCACACTTAAAATGTGTAGCGGTCTCCGGGGTATAAAAGCGAGAGCGTGGCCCGTAAAATAACGAACCACGCTCATGCCCACAAAGGATTGAAACGATCAACTTACATCCTGTCCATATACCAGCTCAACTCTTTTTCCATTTTCTTTACACGGAATATTGTTCCCATTGTTTTTTGGAGGCGCACAAATGCTGTTTCACTTTTTACGACATAATCCGAGGCTTTGTGCAGCATACAATCGACAGCAACCTCAATTTTATCCTGGGAGGATAACATGATGACCGGTATGTCCGAATTGAACTTCTTTATTCTGTCCAGCGTTTCTATCCCATTCATGGCGCTTTTATCCACTCCGTCGAGGTAATAATCGAGAATGATCACGTCGGGCTGGTTGGACAATTTTGCAACGCAAAGCTCTCCGGTTGCATATGTTTCTATTTCAAAATCAGCATGTTGAAGAAATTCTATCTCCAATAGTTTTAAATACATTGCATCGTCATCTACGAGAAACAGTTTTATCTTCTTTTTATCTGTCATTATGTGAGTTTTTAATTGATGAATAGGCTATTTCCAATTCTTCACAAGCATGATTACAAACATTTTCAATTTCCAGTACCATATCGAATATACCAAGCGATTGTTGTTGGTTCTTCGCATATTCCTGTATCTTCCTGGCCATCTCCTCAAAATTGGGGCTTATGCCCATAATGGCAAAGGATGGAATTATTTTGTGCACTGAGGCGTACAATGCTTTCCAGTCTTTATCTTTCCAGCTCTGTTTCATGATGGTGATCAAAGGAGGGGTCTGTTCCAGGTAAAGTGAAATCATCTCCATCATAAGGACCGGATTGGACTTGGTACGCGTAATCAAGTAATTAAGGTCAGTATATTTGATTATTTTAACTGTTTCAATTTCAACTTCATTGTCAGTATTTGATGGTTTTTTTACTGAGCTGACAATCTTGTGGTACAGCACTTTTTCATCCACCGGTTTGGCTATGTAATCGTTCATGCCCACTGATTTGCATTTTGCCAGATCGACCGTGGTCACATCAGCAGTCAGGGCGATGATGGGGATCGTCGAATGCATGGTGTTTCTGATGTATTCTGTGGCTTCAAAACCGTTCATTTCGGGCATCTGCAGGTCCATCAAGATAATATCAAATTTATTTGCCCGCAATTTATCAATGGCAATTTTCCCGTTGGAGGCAATATCACATTCAAATCCAAATTCATCCAACAGGGTCCTCATAAGCAACTGATTAAGGGCGATATCTTCTACGACGAGTACCTTAACATCTCTTATATCGTTATCCAATTCCAGATTTTCAGTTTCTACTTCTGCTTCTGCTTTGGTTTTTAAAAAATCCAACACAAAACCAAATGTCGAACCCTTGTCAACGGTACTCTTGACACTGATTGTCCCATCCTGTGCTTCAACAAGTTGCTTTACAATGGCAAGTCCAAGCCCCGTTCCGCCATACAATCTGGATGTACCGCTGGAAGCCTGCTGGAAATTTTCAAATATTCTTTCAATCTTACTTTCTGATATTCCGATCCCAGTATCACTGACGGTAAATTCTATGGTAGCCTTTTTTTCATCTTCCTGAAGCAAGCGGATACTCACTGTAATTTTCCCTTTGTTTGTAAACTTTACGGCATTGCTTACCAAATTTAAAATAATCTGGTGCAACCGCACCGGGTCGCCGAGTAAAACGCTTGGAATTTTGCAGTCATATTCTTTAATCAATTCAAGATTCTTCTCACGGATTTTCGGCTCAAAAAGGTGCAACATGGCAGCAATAGAAAGGGCCATTTTAAATGGAGTCTGTTCAAATACCATTTTGCCCGCATCAACTTTGGCCAGGTCAAGAATATCGTTTATCAGCACGATCAGCGCATCACCACTCATTTTTATGGCCTGCAGGTACTCTTTCTGTTTGGTGGTGGTCTCGGTTTTCAGCAATACTTTGGTAAATCCGATAATCGCATTCATTGGAGTGCGAATCTCGTGGCTCATGTTTGACAGGAACTGCTGTTTTGCTTTCACGGCCGTTTCGGCAATAAGGGTAGCGCTTTCGGCTTTCATTTTGGCCTCTTCGGCAATGGCGACAGCTAGTTCTGCGAAAACTATCGCCTCTGTAAGTTCTGTTGCAATTCTCTTTTGGTCAGTAATGTCCCTTGCTACAACTACGACGCCCAGTACATTTCCCTGATCATCCTTGTAAACTGAACCATTGAACAATACCTCCGTCAGGGTACCGTCTTTATGCCGAAGGGTGAGCGGTGAATCTTTCAGGGATCCCTTCGCAAAGACCATTTGGTATACTTCCCGTGCTTTTTGAGGTTCTGTAAAATAGTCGAAGAAATTGGATCCTTTTAAATTTTCCCTTGAGATGCCGGTAATTTTAACTGTTGCCTCATTCAGGTCGGTAATCTTTCCTTCAGTATTAATGGTTACCAAAGGATCAAGACTAGCTTCCAGGAGACTAAGCGAATATTGGGATGCCAATTTGAGGGATTTGCTGATTGCCTCAAGTTCCACATTGGCAATTTCCTGCTTCTCTTTCTCTTTTGTTTGAAACTTAAGTTCCTTATCTACAATGACCAATTCGGCCGAACGCTTTTCTTTTTCCTGATTTTGAAATACGAGTTCTTTGTTGGCTACAATCAATTCGGCAGCACGCTTCTCTTTCACTTCGTTCTGAAAAGCAAGTTCCTTATCAGCAATGACTAATTCTGCCGCGCGTTTACCCTTTTCTTTGTTTTGAAATACAAGTTCTTTGTTGGCTACGATCAGTTCGGCAGCGCTTCTTTCCTTTACCTCGTTTTGAAAAGCAAGTTCCTTGTTTGCGATGACCAATTCCGCTGCACGTTTTTCCTTTTCATCATTCTGAAAAGCCAACTCTTTGTTGGCTATAACCAATTCTGCTGCACGTTTTTCCTTTTCATCATTCTGGAAGGCAAGCTCTTGGTTGGCCAAAATCAATTCTGCTGCACGCCGCCCTTTAACTTCGTTTTGAAATGCAAGTTCCTTATTGGCAATGACTAACTCGGCAGCACGTTTTTCTTTTTCATCATTTTGAAATGCAAGTTCCTTGTTGGCAATCTGTAACTCGGTAACCCATTTCTGTTTGGAAACATCCCTTGCTACGACGACAGCTCCAACAACCTTGCCCTTTTTATCTCTATATACCGATCCGTTAAACAGCACATCCGTTAATTTCCCGTCAATGTTCCGAAAGGTGAGGGGTAAATCTGAAATGAACCCAGAAGCAAAAACTTTCTTGCATACTTCAGAGGCCTTCTCGGGTTCTGTGAAATAGTCGTAAAAGTTGGTACCCAAAAGTTCAATGCGTTCGACACCTGTAACATCCACTTTAGCCTGGTTTACATCCGTAATTTTCCCATCAGTGCTAATGGCTATGAGAGGATCCAGACTGGCTTCGATCAAACTGCTGGCATATTGTGAATGATGTGATTTGGTTCTTTCCATCAAATTAATTTGTTAGGCTATTGTGTTCCACCAAATTTCCAATTTCTTCAATCGGACTTCTCCTCTTGACTTTCAATTGCTTAAAGTGGGACGGGGTAAGACCCGTGATTTTCTTAAATTGATTGGATAAATGGGCTACACTGCTGTAATTCATTTTCCAGGCAATTTCTGTAATATTCAATTCATCGTAAATGATTAATTCCTTGATCCGCTCAATTTTATGGTGAATCACAAATTGTTCAATGGTTGTTCCCTGGATTTCTGAAAATAGGTTGGCCAAATAAGTGTAATCGTGGTTCAGCTTTTCACTTAAATAATCGGAGAAATTTACTTTGATCATTTCATCGGTATGATGTACCATTTCAATGATTGCATTCTTTATCTTTTCGATCAGAACCGCCCTTTTATCATCCATTAATTCAAGACCTGAATTGTGCAGGGCAGTCCTCAATTCCTCTTTTTGATCAGGTGTGATATCCTCCATGATCTCAATTTCACCCAAATCAACCAGAATAAAATGAAGGCCCAACCTTCGCAACTCCTCTTTAACCGCCAGTTTACAGCGATTGCTGACCATGTATTTGATATAGAGTTTCAAAAGTTTCCTTTTTAATTATACCCTTACAAAGGTGCACAACTTAAACCACAATCAATTTACAAAATTATTTCTAAAAGTTACACAATTCACACATTTTAAATACTGGAATCTGTTCAATTTATCAAAATCATTTCAGAATTTTAATCTGTAAACGTAGAGCCTTTCAGATCCTCTATCTTTGATACTTATAGACCTCAATATCTTCTAATTGACACCCTTGAGGTACAAAAAACAATTGCCGCTGTATAAATTCATATACAGCGGCAATTGCAAAAAAAGTGACCCAGCTGGGGTGTTACCCCAAACAAGTCAATTATTTTATAATCAGTTGCTTTCTAAAATTCTAATAAAATACCGTACCGATTTCGTACCGAATTCCTGTCCAGTTTTGGCTGTCCAAAGACTTCGCTTTTCTGCTTAACTGTTCAGGTACAAATCTACAACCTTTCTTTTTAATATACAAATCCCTGATATTCAAATTTATTTCTTGCAAGGTGCAAG
>Ga0265297_10001617_pt1 | contig 51596 bp, 40 predicted proteins | sample Munlanlwell13791_FD_192502 | JGI IMG/M metagenome (GOLD analysis project Ga0265297, IMG submission 192502) | Leachate microbial communities from a municipal landfill in Southern Ontario, Canada - Leachate well 137-91 | ecosystem: Engineered > Solid waste > Landfill > Unclassified | place...
GGTTCCACAGTGTCTCGGCAACCTTCTCAACGTCGCTGGTCTTAATACCCCTGTCCCGCATCAGCGTGCTGTTGCCGATGGTAACTGTTCGGCCTTCCACGCCGGCGTCGATGCCCAGCCCCGGGAGTGCCTGGAAAGTCAACGGTGTTGGGACCTCGAGGCCCCTGTCCCTCGCGAATTTTACAATAGTCTGCGCCAGGGGATGCTCGGAGTTGCGCTCCGCCGCCGCCGCCATCCGCAGGGCCTCATCCTCCGCAAAGGGCGGGATGGCCATTATATCGGTCAGCCGGGGCTGCCCCCGGGTGAGCGTGCCTGTTTTATCCAGCATCACCGTGGTTATTTTGTGCGTGCGCTCCAGCGTCTCACCGTTTTTAATGAGTATCCCGTATTGGGCGCCTTTGCCCGTGCCTACTATGATGGCAGTGGGCGTGGCCAGCCCCAGCGCGCAGGGGCAGGCGATGATCAAAACAGCCACGAAATTGAGCAGGGCGTAGACGAACGAGGGCTGAGGCCCGATGAACAGCCAGATGAGAAAGGTGATGACGGCGATGGCGATGACCGCAGGCACAAAATAGCCGGCTATGATATCCGCCAGCCGCTGGATGGGCGCCTTGCTCCCCTGCGCCTCGTCTACCAGCCTGATGATCTGGGAGAGCACGGTATCCACACCGACCCTGGTGGCCCTGAACTTGAAGCTGCCAGTCAGGTTGAGCGTCGCCCCTGTCACATTATCGCCCGCCTTCTTTTCCACGGGCATGCTCTCGCCGGTCAGCATGGACTCGTCCAATGCCGAATAGCCCTCGCTGACGATGCCGTCCACCGGCACCCTCTCGCCCGGTTTTACCAGTAAAATTTCGTCCACCGCCACTTCCTCCACCGGCACTTCCACCTCTTTCCCGTCCCGTACGGCGATGGCTGTGTTGGGACGCAGGCCGATCAGTTTTTTAATGGCCTCGGAGGTCTGTCCTTTGGCCCGAGATTCCAGGAAGCGTCCCATCAGTATCAGCGCTATGATCATGGAGGAGGTGTCGAAGTACAGGCCGCGGCCGATCCCTACTGAAGCGAAGAAATGAGGAAAGAGCATCACAGCCACGCTGTACAGATATGCCGCCGATGTGCCCACTGCTATCAGCGTGTTCATATCGGCCGCCCCGTGTTTGAGCGCGCCCCAGGCTCCCCTGTAGAAGCGCAGGCCGGCCCAGAACTGCACGGGAGTGGCAAGAGCCCACAGCAGGTAGGGCTTCCAGCCGTAATCGAGCAAATCGGTCATGCTCAGCAGCATGATCAGCGCAGCTACGCAGAGAGAGAATATAAACTGGTTCCGGAGCTCTATCATCTCGCGTTGCGAGGCGCTGTCCGATCTGCCCTCTTCCGCTGTCACCAGGGCCATCTTGTAGCCGGCGTCGGCCACGGCGCGGAGCATCATAGTGATGTCGGCATCCCGGGTGTGCTCGACCACCGCCCTGTTGGAAGCCAGGTTCACCGCCACCGAGACAACGCCGGGCAGGCCTTGAAGAGACTTCTCAACACGGGAGACGCAGGATGCGCATGACATGCCGCTGACGCTGAAGACGGACTTCTCGGTGCGCGCATTATATCCCAGTTGGTTAATAGCCTTGGTGATCTTAGCCAGGTCCGTCTTGTCCGGATCATATTCTACGGAAGCTTTCTCGGCGGCAAAGGAGACGTCGGCCCTGTTTACACCTTCCGTCTGCGCAAGGGCCTTCTGCACGGTCAGGGCACAGGTCGCGCAGGTCATGCCCCCGACCTCGATACTGGCCTTTGAGGTCTTATCCTGTTCGGTCATTACAGCTCCAGGTGCTGTTCCCAGACGCCGTGCTGGGTGCAGTAGCTGAAGGAGAAGAGGTGCTTGAACTCGGATAAATTGATCTCAAATGCATATACCGGCTTTCCTTTTTCGGGCTTGAATACCTCTCTCCCCAGGTCGAGTATATGGCCGTCCTTTTTAACTCCGAAGGCCTGTATCCAGACTATATAATGGTCCACAGTGTTGGGATGGGGCGCTTCCCTGCCGACGACGATCTCTACCAGGTCCTTGCCCATCTTGCCCTGTCCCTTGATCAGCTCGATGCTCGGGATATGTTTCTCCTTACCCTCGGAGGTACGTCCCTGGACCAGGTCGCTGAAGTGAACGATCTTTCCCGGTTTCTCTCTCTTGATTGCGCGCTGGGCCACCAGCCTGGAATCCAGCGTACCCTGGCCTCCGCACTCGGGAGTGTAGCACGTGACATCGCTGAAGGCGCATTTGACCAGGCAGCTGGGGCAGGGGTCGGGTGGTTTGGGCGCCTCGATAACGAAGTTACATTTATCGCACATCCAGTAAGTCATGGCAGGTTCTCCTGTTCGCTTTTATTTGTAGCCGTTTTCGCGGTGTTTATTAGCTATAGTCTCCGCCAGCGCATCGAGGGCGGCGAAATCGTTCTCGGACGGGTTGCCCTTGATATATACGGGAGGCAGCACCTCCGGTTTGATATTGGTCAGCATGCCTGTGATCTGTTCGATCGTGCGGCTGCCCCATCCGAAGGAGCCGATGATGGTGGCGAATTTCAGGTTGGGACGCAGTGCATTGGCCAGAAAGGCGACATTGGCCGCCAGCGGGTGAGCTCCGCCCAGCACCGTGCAGGTAGCCAGCACCAGCGTCGCAGAGTCCACCAGGGCTATGGCGACCTTGCCGGGATCCGCCACCGTCAGGTCGAACTGCCTGACGTTCACGCCGCGCTCGATCAGCGCCCCCACCAGGTAGTCCACCATGTCCCTGGTGCTGCCGTGCATGGAGACGTACGGAAGCAGCACCATGTTGGCAGGCTCGTCGTAGACCCAGTGCTTGTAAGATTCCAGTATGAACTCCGGCCTGTCGTAGACCGGTCCGTGGCTGGGGGCTATGATATCGATGGCGTAGCCCTTGAGCCGCTCCATGTTCTTCTTGATGTTGGTCCTGAACGGCATCATGATCTCGCCGAAATATCTCTTGGCGGACTCATATACCCGGCCTTCGTCCTGGACGTAGAGAGCCGACTGCGCCAGGTGGGAGCCGAAGAAGTCGCAGGAGAAAAGGACTTTATCCTCGCGCAAATAGGAGACCATGGTCTCAGGCCAGTGCACCCAGGGCGCATGGATGAACTCGAAGGTCTTATCGCCCAGGGACAACGTATCACCGTCGTTGACCGTCGTTATGGCGCCCTCTTCGAGATGCAAAAGGTCGATCAGCATGCCCTTGCATTTGGGTGTGCAGACAACCTTAGCCTCCGGATACAGGTCCAGGATCAGGGGGATGCTGCCCGCATGGTCCTGTTCGGCGTGGTTGCAGATGATATAATCGATCTGCGCCACTTTAAGATCGTCGAGGTTTCCTGTGAGCACAGTGTCCATATTGGGATCGACCGTGTCCACCAGGGCGGTTTTCCGGCTGCCGCGCACCAGGTAGGAGTTGTAGCTTGTGCCGTCCGGCAGCGGTATGAGCGCATCGAACAGGCGGCGGTCCCAGTCTATGGCGCCTACCGGATCGATGCCGGGCTTGATCTGCGGCCTTTTCATGCTGACCTCCTCTTAAAGCTTTTTAAACTGGCTCTTTTCCGCTCCGCACACGGGACAGGTCCAATCGTCGGGGATATCTTCGAACCTGGTGCCGGGCTTAACTCCGCCGTCCGGGTCTCCTTTCTCGGGATCGTAGATATAACCGCAAACGCTGCACTGATATTTGTCCATGGTAGCTTTGTCCTCCTTTTTATCCGCGATAAAGCTCGGTGCTGTTTTGGGGGTGGTGCCCCTCTTGACCTGCTGGTAATACGCGTAGGTGATCGGCTCGCCTTCCTTGATAACATCGGCGTCTGTGATCTGGCCCACGAAGATAGTGTGTGTATGCACGTCGATCTGCGCTATCACCTTTGCCTCGATATAAGCCAGGGAGTTGTCCAGGACGACCGGAGCGCCGCTCTGTCCGGTTTTATAGTTAATTCCGGAAAATTTGTCAACATCCCGGCCGCTCTTGAATCCGAAGCCGCCGATGAAGCTGAGCGGCGTTTCCCTGGCAAGTATTGATGCCGTGAAGACCTTACTGGCGGAGATATATTCGTGCGTGAGGTTGCTGCGGTTGATCACGGCCTGTATGACCTGGGGTTCGGAGCATACCTGGATGACCGTATTGGCGATCTGTCCGTTGATCCTGTCCCCCTTCATGGACGATACCACAAAGAGGCCATATGTCAGAGAATAAAGGGCTTTGGAGTTCATGTTGTCTGTTTCACCTCCCCGATATATTAAATGATTATGCGCCGTCCAGCAGATGGTGTTCCGTGCGCGTGAACCAGTCTACGGGATCGCTGATGTACTCCTTGTAATCGACCAGCGCCAGATAGTGCCCCTGCTCTTCGGCGGAGATAGACTGAAAGAACTTCTTTTCGCTGTCGGAAGAAGCTTTGTCCGACCTCTCCCTGTAGTAGTCGCGGGACCTTATCTCCAAATCAATAGCCCTGTCGGCCGAGCCTATCTCCGCTTTGCTGCCCGTAGGTTTGGCTGACTCTTTGATCAGGCGGGAAAAGAGCGTCCCCAGCCTGATCGGCTTCGGAGGCTTGATGCTTGAAGCCGGCCATCCCTTCTCGGATATGATGGCCGCATAGATCTCCTCGAAACGCTTATAGTGAAGCTCTTCCTGGTCCGCCAGCCACGAGAAAAGGTCCTGCCCCACCCTGTTGGTGCTATCACGCGCCGCCAGTTTATAGAATTTTTTACCGTCCAATTCCATACGCAGTGCGTATTTCAGCGCATCTATAATGGTCGTCTGCCCGTCTTTCATATGCATCCTCCTCTACTGTCAGCTCATTATAGCAATTTTTATATATACGAAAGTAATAAAAGTCACATTGGGCAGAAACGCTGCCAACAATGAGAAAGGCCGGCCTTGAAAGGCCGGCCTTGATGGTTTCCTGAGATTGTACCGTTCAGCGGGCTATTTTTTCCAGCGCTTTGAGCTGTGTGTCCATACCCTTGCCGTGGAGCTTGATCCTGATGGGCTCGCCGTTTCCATATTTCTTGTAGACCCGGCAGACCTCGCAGATGCTGGTGTCCTTGCCGGTTGCCCCGCGGTCGTCCAGCTTGCAGTAAGTGCCCTCGATCTCCCAGCAGGGGAGGAACTGGTACAGGGTGGACGGGCACTCCGCCTTTATCATCTCGGGACAATGGCACTTCTCCCAGCAGGGCTGCTTGTCAGCCCAGAAATTGAATCCCGCTACTCCCTGTGCCGCTTGTGTGTTCTGGACCTTTTCCATTGTTTCAGCCATTGTCTTATCCTCCTTGTTATTCTGTTTCCTTTTTCTCTACGCTACTAATTTAACATGCGCAAAGCGCGCAGCCATCCGTCATGAGGCTTAATTTAAATTTGCGCACAAGCGCATATTTGGGTAAAAAGAATTAGCTGGAAATGCTTAGTTGCAACATGCCGCTGATTTGGCCCGGAGGGGGTTTTGGGGCACAATAAAGACCATTAAGTATTGAAGGATGGGCCCCGGGTGTTCAACCGTTCTGCTCTCCGCATAAGTACGTTTTACGTATCGCTCGTTCTGCTGATCCTTGCAGCCGGGTGCCTTCCTGCCGGCGACGGTGATTCGGGATCGGAGATACGCCGCGTTGCCGGGCCTTATGTCCTTAACGTGCCGGCCTGGGAGATGCAGAATACGCTGTCTCCCGTCGGGTCTGCTCCGCAGCCCGTCACGCCTGCTGTGCTGGATGCCGACATAGAGCGTGCGCTGGCGCAGCAGGGGATAGCTGCCGCGCCCCCGGTCAGGTCCAGGCTTGAGCAGCCTCCTCTCCTGCTGGTGGTATCGCCCAGGGAGCGCATTATGTATTCAGACAGGCTGCTGCTGCAGCCCGGTATGAATATATCGCAGATAGAGGAACTGGAGAACAGGATTGAGGAGATGGGGCTGTCCGCTCTGGTCGTTAAGATTGGCGGCTTCGGCGCCGCCTATCCCGCTGTTGTATCGCCTTCACTGCCGCTGAAAAACATCGTTGAGGCGTCTGTGGAAGAATGGGCGCACCAGTATCTGGCCTTTAAGCCGCTGGGATTCCTCTATCTCTTAGATTGCCTGGGCTTGGCCCAGGACCCCGGCGTGATAACTATGAATGAGACGCTGGCCGGTATGATCGCCGATGAGGTCGGGTCCATCGTATACAGCCATTACAGCGATATCGCCGGACCGCAACAAAATAGCCGGCAGGATGACGGCTTTGACTTCGCCGCCGAGATGCGGCTGACGCGGCGGCACGTGGACGAATTGCTGGCCGCCGGAGAGGTCGAACAGGCTGAAGGATACATGAGCATGCGGCGTGTCTATTTTGAGGCCCACGGCTATCCCATCAGGAAGCTGAACCAGGCCTACTTCGCCTTTCACGGCATCTATGGGCAGGACCCCGGCTCGGCCAGCCCGATATACGGGCAGATGGCCATGCTGAGAGAGGCCTCGGGCTCGCTGTCTGAGTTCGTCGACCGCGTGTCCGTCATGACCGGCCCGGACGGCCTGCAAGAGGCTGTCAACAGCCTGTCGCGTTGAACTTTTTAGCTTTGATGAAGCCGAAAACCGGGCATTCAGGCGGCTGATTCTGATATACTTTAACAGCCATGAATACTCCGTCTCTATACGTGCGACTATGTTCAGAGTAGACCTGAACTGGGACGACAACGAGGTACTGCCCGATAAGCTGAGGCCGGACGTAGAGTTCCTTTTCGGGCGTATGAGCAGCGCCACCGTGGAGATGGTCGACCCCCGTCCCGGCGAGCGCATACTGGATATCGGCTGCGGCCGCGCCATCGATATCGTCAATATGTCGGCGTCCGGCGCCCAGTTGATCGGTGTGGAGCCCTCATTCATTATGCTCTCGCACGCGCGGGAATCGCTCAAGCTGGACGGGCACAACACCGCTGTGTTGCAGGGCATCGGGGAGAGCATACCCGTCGTGCCCGGCTCCATCGACAAGGTGCTCTGCAAAGGCGCGCTGGACCATTTCTCGGACCCCGACCGGGCTCTGGAAGAGATAGCCATAGCCGTCAAGCCGGGAGGCAGGGTGGTGATAGCCATCGCCAACTTTGAGAGCCTGGGATTCAAGGTAGGCAAGCTGATCTTCGGCCTCAGGAAGCTGCTGGGGATCAAGAACCCTTACAAACGTCTGCCCTGGGAGCTTCCGCCCGACCACACATATAAATTCGACTACCGCACGTTGACAGGGATGGCCGGCCGCTATATGAAGGTGGAGAAAGTCACGGGCGTGTCGATGCTCTGCTGCACGCCGGGCTGGGGCGATATGCTGACCGCACTGCCGGCGGGACTTACGCGCTTTATCGTCCGTTCACTCGACGGCCTGTCACGCGTCTTTCCTATGTTGAGCGATGTCATCGTGATCAGGTGCGTTCCGCGCCGGTCACAGGGCGCTGCGCCGCAGGTAATACCTGTATAGCCGGGCCAGCGCGCGTGACGCTCTCTCGGGCGTGGGGAAAGCAAGGACGCCGTTCTCCTGCAGTTCTCCGGCCACGTCCGATCCGTGCGGGCCGGTCAGCACCCCTACCAGCGGCTTGTCCGGATGCCTTGCGGCCATCCCTTTGAGGAGATCCCTGGTATGGCCGCCCTTCCTCATGTCCTGGACGATCTGTATAAATATCCAGCCTCCGTATGCACGGTCGGCCAGCAGAATCTCCATGATACGGTCCACGGCCTGATACAACGATTCCGAGCCCATCACCATCGGCCAGTAGTCAACCGGGTTTCCCAGTCCCAGCCAGGGTGGGGCATGCTCTCGCAGCTGCTGGAGCGAGGACGGCGACAGCTCGCCGGTGGTGAGGTCCGTTCCCTGCATGGCGTCCAGCGCCATAATGGCAGTGCCCCCGCTGAAGGTGGCCACGCAGATATTGGGATTGGTTACCGGTGGCAGCGTATAGAGGGCGCGCGTGATGTCCATCAGCTCCTGCATGCTGTACACGCTGATAATACCGGCCTGTCTGAGGGCCGCCTCCCATATTTCATTGCTGCCGGCCAGCGAGCCGGTGTGCGATTGAGCGGCTTTCATGGCCTGCCGGCTCCTGCCGGTTTTAATAGCGACGATCGGTTTGCTGCGTGAAACGCGCCGGGCTGTCTCGATAAAATGCCCGGCGTTTGCCATACCCTCGATATGCAGGGCTATAACTTTTACCTGCGGGTCCTGCTCGTAGTAGTCCAGGCAGTCGGCGAAGTCCACGTTGCAGATATTGCCGACGTCGATTCCCTTGCCCACGAACCTGAACCGGGAAACTCCGTCGAAGAGGCCTCCCGTCTGAGTGACGATTCCGACCGGGATGGCCTGCATGGATATACTGGCGAAGGCGGAGCAAAATTTGTGGAAGTAGTTGGCGCTGCCGAAGCTGTTGGGACCCAGCACCCTGCACCCGGTGGTAGCGGCGACCTGCTTGATCTCAGCCAGTAGATGGTTGCCCTCCTCGTCGCCGGCGTCGTTGAAGCCCTGCGTCAGTATGCTCACGCATCTGATTCCGCGTGCGGCGCAGTCCCTGACGTGCTGCGGCACGCGCGCGCGGGGCGTGGATATCACGGCCAGGTCCACCGGGTTCGGCACATCGTTGATCGAGGGGTAGGCTTTCAATCCCATGATCTCGGTAGCGTTGGGATTGATGGGGTAGATGTGTCCGCCGTAACCGTAGTTGATCAGGTTCTCCAGGGCGTTGTATGTATTCGGGCCGGTTTTTCTGGAGATGCCTATGATAGCGATCGAATCGGGCTCGAAGAAGGGTTTCAGTCCCTCAACGTTTTCCATGGGCAAAAAGTATAGCAGATTATTTTGTTCTTAACGATGCCCGGGATGGGGATCGGGCCCGGTCACCTGGTCATGACATATATCTCGATGGCCGCGATGGCCAGCGTAATGACGATGATCACGATCATCAGCGCCGGAGAGTTGATCTCGCGTTTGAGTATGCCGGGTTTATCGGTCTCTGCAGATAACTTCTCCACCTCTTCGGCGCATTTGGTGCAGTAGGTCCTGCCCAGCAGCGTTGCGCTGCACTCCTCGCAGACGGGCTGCTGGCAACGCCAGCATACACCGGTGCCCTTGCGGTCGGGATGGTTGTAGCAGGCGAACTCGGGACGTATTTTCGTGTTCTCGTCTTCCATTGAGATGATTATACGGTGATGAACATAAAAAATAAAGGGGTTTAGGAATCGTCATTGCGAGGAGTGCAGCGATGAAGCAACCTTGTACGTGATAACGGGGGCACAGGATTGCCACGGCCTTCGGCCTCGCAATGACGAGAGAAAGAAGCGGGCACACAGGATTGCCACGGCCTCCGGCCTCGCAATGACGAGAGAAAGAAGCGGGGGCACAGGATTGCCACGGCCTCCGGCCTCGCAATGACGAGAGAAAGAAGCGGGGGCACGGGATTGCTTCGCTGTGCTCACAATGACATAATACTATGCACAGTAAGCGGAAGTAATGTGAAGGAGAGAGAAGATGGAGTTGGAGCTGAGGCAGGACGGAGCAACGGTTGCGCTGGTTGTGGCGGGCAATGAGCTGGGGAAGCTGTATTATCCACTGAGAAGGAGTGGGGAATGGCTGCAGCCGGAGAAGATCGTCGTTGGCCCGGACAACGTAATAAAAGTTACTTATGAGCATGCGGAGCTGTCGGACCGTCTCATGTTCAGCGAAGGGCTGATAAAAGTAGTCAGGAGTTGGAAAATAGTGCGGCCGGGAAGCTGGCAACTGGGATTCGGGTATTGCCCATCCTCTCAATTGGATCAATGGATCGTGCCGTCCGTTATGTACGACAAGAACGCTATGGGCAGCGGACGCTACCCTCGGGGTGGAATCGATGCCGGGTGGTCGTTCAGGGAGGACAGGATACCCGTGCCCTCCTGCTCCATCTTGCACGACGGCTCGCAGTGGCAGGCCGTGTTCACGCAGCCGGCCGGGGACGAATCAGTTCTATCCAGCGTCAAAACATATCTGAAGGAGGGAAAGCCCGCTTTCGAGATAAGGGTCCCGTACAGCGAAGAGCCCCGCACCTATACGGAAAAAGGTATAGTTATCGGCGGGTCGAGCAAGGGCACCGAAAAATTACTTAAAATAGGGAAAACCCCTTTTGAATACTCGCGCACCTTCTATGTAGCCTACGGCCGCTGCTTGCACAGGAGTCAGATATTCATGTTCCTGGCGGACCTCGCGCTAAGGGAGTTCGCAAAGCCCGGCGGCGGCCCGGCTGCAGCCGACTGGTCCGAGATCGCATCGTTGAAGTTAAAGCACCTGAGTTACCTGCTCATAGACGACGGCAAGGTCACCGCCATTAAGATGGGCAGGGGCAACGTTCCCTTCCAATCTTTTTACGAGTTCGTGGCCGGGTCGTTCCTGGTGAAGGGACTGGAGGCGACTACTATTTACGCGCGCGCCGGTAAGGAGACCGGCAACGGCAGGTACACGGAAATAGCCGAGAGGATCGGACGGTTCTTCCTGGCGGGCGCGTTGCCAAATGGTCTGCACCGCGACTGTTACTCGCTCAAGGACGGCCGCTGGGGTGGATATATAGGTGTGGGAACACCTCCCGAGCTGCAGATGGGGGCCAACACACGCTGCAACGGCGAGGTGATGGTCAACTACCTGAGGCTCTACAAACTGCTGAAGGCGCAGGGACGCGAGAGGCCGGAGTTTCTGGAACTGGTTGAGAAAAACGCTGCTTTCTATATCGAGCACCAGCTCAAGGGTGATGAGGAGGGCAGCTTCGGCCGCTGGTGGGACATCTCGGGCGTACCCATGAATACCCTGGGCACCAACGGCGCCTATATAATCAGCCTGCTGGTGGAGTTGGAGAAAACGACGGGAAAAAGGGACGATATCGACGGGGCCCTGGAGAAAGCGGGCAGGTATTATGCGTCGCTGGTGGATAAAGGGGCCTTTTACGCCGACACGCTCGACGCCGACTGTGTAGACAAGGAGGCGGGCGTGGCTTTGCTGAGGGCCTTCCTCGACCTCTTCGAGAGGTCTCGCGACGAGTTTTATTTAAAATATGCTCGGCTGAGCGCAGGCTTCATCTTAAGCTGGATGTACACCTACAACGTCCCCTTCGATGCGCACAGCTCCCTGGGCAGGAGGGATTTCAAAACGCTGGGCATGACGTCGGTCTCGGTGGCCCATCACCACCTGGATTTCTACGGCCTTTCCATCGCCTTCGATTTCCTCAGGTTATGGCGGGCCACCGGTGAGGACCTCTGGGACCGGTGTGCCCGGGACATGATCGGCGCCTGCGGACAGCTCATCTCAAACCCGCGCGACCTGCTGGGCAAGGGTAAAGATTTCCTGGGCTGGCAGCCGGAGCAGTTGAACCATACCAACTGGGACTACAAGCACAGGGTACTGGGCACCAAGGGACGTTTCCATACCTGCGTGGCCTGGACCGTGGTGCTCACGCTGGGCGCCATGCTGGACATCAGGGAGAGGTTCCCCGAGGTCCTCGATTTCAAGCTTGGGGAACGACGCCTTTCTTAGCCTCCATCTCGGCTATGCCCGCCTGGATCTCCTTGTACCGCTTTTCTGTGATGGGATAGAAATACAGGAAGAGGGCGGCCAGCAGGAAGAGTCCCGCCGATATGGGTCCCAGGAAAAGAGTGATAGCCAGCTGCGAGCTGGCGGACTGCGGCATGACGTTGGGCACGTAGCCCATCCCCTCCAGCATTACGCCCATCAGGAAGATGGCCAGGGCCTGTCCTATCTTGAGCCCCCAGGTCCAGATGCCGAAGAATGCGCCCTCGCGGCGCTCGCCCGTGCACAGGTAATCGTATTCAATGGCGTCGGCCACGATGGCGTAGGGCATGGCGTAGAGCAGTCCGAAGCCCGTGCCGGCGAAGAACATCATGACCAGCGTAAAGACCACGCCCATGGTCTGGCCGAAGATAAAGATGATCATCAGCATGACAGCCATTATGATGAAACCCAGGCCGTAGACAAGCTTCTTGCCCACCCTTTTGCTCATGGCCACGCTGACCGGTATGAAGATCATGCCGGTTACGATCAAGATGAGCATGGCGAAGGTAGTGGCGCCCTCATCGCCCAGTATGTACTTGAAGTAATAGATCACGATGGCGCTGGCCACGGTGATGCCCAGAATGTGGATGATGTAGGTCGCCAGGATGAGCAGGTAGGGCTTGTTCTTGAACACCGCTTTGTAGGTATCGATGAAGCCAAGGGACTGGGCCGGATGGACTTTGGCCGGTTCCTTGACCGTAAAGACCGTGATTAAAGCGGATATCATCATCACGCCGCCGAAGATGGCGCCCATCAGCACGAAGCCCAGGTTCTTGTCCGGCGCCATGGCCACGATCGGAAGTGCCAGCCCTGCTCCAAGCAGTGTGCCGACTGCGGCAAACCCGAAGCGGTAGGCGTTGAGCGAGGTCCTCTCGTGATAGTCGTCGGTCAGCTCCGGTCCCAGTGACGAATAGGGTATGTTCACCGTGGAGTACGTTGTACAGAGGATGATGTAGACCACCATGGCATAGATAAACAACGTGGCCTGGCTGACGCCTGCGCCGGCGATCAGCGCCGGGTTTGTAAACATCAATACCACAGCGATAAACAGCGGGATTGCGGCGCCCAGCATGTAGGGCCGGCGCCGGCCCATTTTATTTTTAGTCCTGTCGGAGATGAAGCCGATGACAGGGTCGTAGAAGGCGTCCCAGATGCGCCCGACCATGAGGGCGATGCCGGCCAGCGCTGCAGCCAGCCCCACCGTATCGGTGAGGAAGTTCATCAGCACGAAGGCCGTGGCCGTGAAGAACAGGTTTCCTCCGAAATCGCAGCATCCGTAGCCGAGCTTGGTACTCAGTGGCAGTTTCTTATCTTCCATTTTCAACCCCTTATATTATTTCAGCAGTCACCCCCGGAAGGCGCCGGGGCAGATCATGTATATAACCTGTTCAGACGCTGACGACCTGTATCCCCAGCAGTCCGCAGGCATCGCTGATGGGCGTTGTGTAATCGCCGTGTATCTGGCTGGCGTGGTGTGTGAAGCCCTCCTCCACCAGCGTCCTGTAGAGGCCGTCCAGGTCGGGCACCTTGACCCAGCTCCAGGAGCCCCTCAGGCGTTGTGTGGATTCCATGATCTCTCCCTTCGTCACCAGCATCTTGAATTCGCCGTCGTACTCGGCCAGCCGGCAGAGCGTTACGACGCCGGGTTTGAGCTGGAACTCGGCGGTGCCCATCGAGCGTTCCTTGCCCAGCTGTTTGCTCAGTATGCTGTGCGGGTGTATGGCGATCCTCCCGGCCCTGCAGGCCAGCGATACGGGGGCATTGCCGCAGTGCCAGGAGAGGAACAGGTTCTTTTTAGTCTGGTGCCTGATGGTCCAGTCGATGAAATGCGGCGGCGTCTTTTTGAGAGTGGCCAGGTTCTGTACCAGCATGGTCAGCGCGCCGTAGACGTCCACCTCGCAGGCGGTCATCAGTCCGCTGTCGGTGACACGCCCCAGCGCGTAGCAGGCGGACACACCGTAGGCCTCCTGTATGGCCGTCCAGCACTGCACGGCCAGCGCCGAGAGGCCCTTTTCGGCGGCGAACTGTTTAAGCGCATATTGCAGGCCGGCGATGGTCCTGGCCTTTTTGCTGCCCAGCGCCGAGAGGTCGACCTCCTTACCCATAGCGCCGATTATTTTCTGCAGTTCGGGTGCGTTGTCCTTGAGGCCTTCCAGTCGCAGCATGATATCCAGCAGGGAGGTGGGCACCACCCTCTGGTTGAAGCTCTGTATCAGCGCGTCCTCGTTGCTGATGCAGGTCTCGAAGCGCTCCGGCCGCGGACCCACCAGCCCGATCCTGGCCCCGATGAAACCCTTGATGATGGAGCAGACGGCCGTGAAATTCTCGATGTCCGCCTTGAAGGCGTCTTCCTCGGGGAAGAGAATGCCGCTGAAGAGGAAGGGGATCTTCCTGCGGTGCAGCCCGGAGGATACCGCCAGCGTGCCGCAGAACGAGTCCGACCTGCGCCCGCCGTCGGCGGTGAAATCACCTTCTTTAGTGCCGAAAAGCAAGATGGGTTTATCTCGGAAGGCCGCAGCCACGGCCAGCGCCGATACCTCGTCGCCAAAGGTCATGGTGCCGATGACCAGTCCGTCTATCTTCTCATCGTGGAACAGCTTAATGGCCCTATCGGCGTCGGCGTCGTCGCGCACCAGCCCGCCCCGTGTCAGCTTTGCGTCGGGGGCGACGACCTTGAGCCCTTTGATCTTTGACACGGCAGTCAGGCACCTTTTGCGCATGTTTACCGCCCAGTCATCGTCGAACGGCTCACGGTGGGCGGGAACGAAACCTATCTTTATATCTTCCATCTGACGCAACTGCCTGTGCCGTGCCTTGTTCCATCCGCCTGGCGGCGGACGGTCATAATTGTGAACCATACTATATAAGATACCGGTCGTTGTCAATGCTCATATAACCCCCCTTGACAACGGTTATCTTAACTTCTATCATGGCTGGCGTTCCTGCATCGAATACCGGAGGTAAGATTATGAGCGGCATGTTGATCGTGGTTATAATCATTGCTGCGCTGGCCGCAGCCTATATCATTGCGGTGCTCAGCCTGAGAGATCCCCAGCTCAATCTCAAGTTTGATTTCAACAAGCTGAGGCAGGCCCCGCTGCGCTTCGGCAAGGACTTTTTGTGGGGCAGCGCCACGGCCTCCCACCAGATAGAGGGCGGCTGCACCAACAACAACTGGTACCAGTTCGAGTCCGCCGTGAACGAGCAGGGCCAACCGCGCATACTGGACGGCCAGAAGGCGGGCCGCTGCTGCGACGCCTGGAACAGGTATAAAGAGGACGTGCAGCTGATGAAGGACATCGGCCTCAACTCCTACCGCTTCTCGGTCGAATGGAGCAAGATCGAGCCCCGGCCGGGCGAGTTCGACGAATCCGTACTGGACCATTATGAGAAGGAAGTGGACGAGATGCTGGCCAACGGCATCGAGCCCATGGTCACGCTGCATCACTTCTCCAATCCCATCTGGTTCGAGGACAAAGGCGCCTTTTTGCAGGACGATTCGCCCGCCGTCTTCGCGCGCTTCGCAGAGCGCGTCGTCCGGAAGCTCGCGCCCAAGGTTAAATTCTGGTGCACCGTCAACGAGCCGGCCATCTACGCCGTGCTGAGTTATTTCAGCGCCGAGTTCCCGCCGGCGCGCACTGATGCCGTGCAGGCGGCCGTTGTCTACCGCAACCTGCTGCTGGCGCATACGGACTGCTATAACGTCATCAAGAAGATCAGGCCGGACGCGCAGGTGGGGCTGGTGGTGCATGTGGCGCTGTTCGATCCGCCGCACCAGTGGAACCTGGTGGACCTGCTGATCGCGCGCATGCTCAACAACAACATGAACAACGCGCACTTCAAGTATCTGGTTGAGGGTAGCTTCGATTTCACCCTGCCCGGCGTGGTCAATGAGAAGTACCGGGGCGGGCAGAAGGACACCTTCGATTTCGTGGGGCTGAACTATTACACCAACCACTACCGCGTCTTCAGACCGTTCAGCAAGGAGCAGTTCCTCGAGATCACCAAGGTTCCGAAAGAGGAGCTGACCGACATGGGCTGGGCCGTTTACCCCGAGGGGCTTTACCGTTCACTCAAGCTGATCAAGTCGTATACATCCAAGCCCATCTACATTACCGAGAACGGCATCGCCGACGCCGCCGACACCAAGCGGGGCAAGTACATCGAGGACCACCTGCTGGTGATCAACAAGGCCATTGCGGACGGCATCGACGTCCGGGGCTATATGTACTGGAGCCTGATGGACAACTTCGAATGGGCGCACGGCTTCAAGGCCAGGTTCGGCCTGTACCATGTGGACTTCGACACCTGCAAGCGCACGCTCTACGAAGGCAGCCGCAAATATACCGAGATAATCAAGGCCGCTTCGAAGGCTACTTAGACTGCTTGTAGATGACCGGGTAGCCGGTGATCTCGGCGATCCTGCGGTACTGCGGCTCCAGCGATTTATGGGTCTTGAGGTAGACGTCCTCGTACAGCGCCTGGTAGATTTTGTGGCTGGCCGGGTTGGGCTCGAACGTCCTTCCCTTCTTTACCATGGAGTCCACCGCCTCCTTGAACGAGCCGAACATGCCGGTGCCCACGGCCGCGTCGATGGCGGCGCCCAGCGCGCAGATCTCCGAGGTGCCCATGCGCGAGACGGGCAGGTTGAAGAGGTCGGCGGCTATCTGCACGGCCACGTCACTCTTGGAGCCGCCCCCGCCCACGCGGATCTCTTTGACGGGGATGCCTGTCTTCCTGATCATTTCGTCGTACATGCGCTTCAGTTCGTAGCCGATGCCCTCCAGAATGGCGCGGTAGATGTGGGCGCGCGTGTGCACCTCTCCGAAGCCGATGATGGAGCCCTTGGCGTATTTGTCATAGATCATGGGCGTCCAGTAGGGCTGCAGCATCAGTCCCAGCGATCCGGGCGGTATCTTGCTGATCACCTCGTCCAGCAATACCTCCGGCTCGACGCCGCGCTTCTCGGCCTCCAGCGCCTCCCGGTGGCCGAACTCCTGCTTGAACCAGGTCACCATCCAGAAACCCCGGAAGATGAACATCTCCAGGTCCCAGGCGTTGGGCAGTGCCGAGGGCCAGGTATAGAACTTCATATGCTTCTCGGAGATATACTTGTAGCTGATCACCTCCATGCAGGTGGCTGTGCCGTAGCTGATCACGCCGATGGAGGGGTCGATGGCGCCCGCGCCCAGCAGCTCTGATTGCTTGTCGCCCGCGCCCACCACCACAGGCAGCCCCTCGGGCAGTCCCGTCTCCTCGGCGGCCTTCTTCGTCACGTGGCCCAGCACGGTATCGGGCGGGAAAAGGTCCACACAGTGCTCGCGCTTGACCGCCAGCGTCTCGTAGGCCAGCTCCAGCGAGTGCCATTTGAGCGCCTTGTAGTCCATGGGCCAGGCGCCCACCATCATGCCCAGCGAGTCCTTGAACTCGCCGGTGATCTTTTTAACCAGCCAGCCGGAGATCTGCAGGAACTTGTAGGTGTTCTTGTATATCTCGGGCTCGTGTTGCTGTATCCAGAGGAACTTGGACTCGCGGTGGGCCTTTTCCATGGCCTCTCCCAGCCCCAGCAGCTGGAATGCTATGCGCGCCTTGGCGCTGATGGGCGGTGCGTTTTCGGTGACGCGCTGGTCCAGCCAGATGATGGCAGGGCGCAGCGGGTTGCCCTCGCGGTCCACGGGGAAGGAGGCCGACCGCTGGGTGGTGATGCCCACTCCCGTGATCTCGTCGGCCGGTATTTTGGCTTTGGCCATGACACCTTTAGTGCAGTAACAGAGCTTGGTCCAGTAGTCCTGCGAGTTCTGCTCGGCCCAGCCGGGCTGCAGGGAGAAATAGGGCTCGTGCTCGGCCTGCTCGATGGCAATCTGGTTGCCCTGGCGGTCGAAGATGACGGCGCGCACGCTCTGCGTGCCGGAGTCGATCGCGATCACATATTTTTTCTCAGCCATGTCAACCTCCTACATTTTTATCGGTCATTGCGGCCTTTTTATTTTGTCATTGCGCCCTTTTATTTCCACGTCATTGCGAGCCCGTAGGGCGCGGCAATCCTGTGTACCCGCAATCACGTACAAGATTGCTTCGTCGCTATGCTCCTCGCAATGACGAATGGTAAACGGCTCCTCGCAATGACCAAACATTTCATTCCAATTCAGGCTCCCAGGTCGGGTCGTATTTATGATAATAATCGAAGAACTCCTCTCTGTGCTTGCCCGCCTTCTTGACCAGCTCCTGCGGGTCGAGGTAGCCCATCTCGATCATGATATCCTCCAGCTTGAGCAGGCTCTGCTCGTAGGGAGGGCAGCCTCCCAGGAAGCGGTCGACGCCCGCCAGCTGCATGGCGTTGCGCAGCTCCAGCAGGTCCCCGCCCGTGGCCAGCGCGCATTCGCCCAGGAAGAAGGTGTGCTTCATATCGGTCCTCAGCTTCGGCGGGATTTTCGGGTCGACGCCCACTATGAGCGAGGTCCGCTGCGGCGCTTTAGCCAGCGTGCCGGCCGCCAGGGCGGCCATCAGCCAGCAGGCCCAGCAGGCGCCGCCGATGTAGATATCGATGTTGGGATAGACGCCCGTCAGCAGGCTGTCGATGGGCATGGTATAGGTGGCCGGAAGCTGGAACTTCTTCTTGACCGAGGCTATGGACTCGCCGGCGACCTCGATCATAAAAGGATTGCCCGTGCCCAGGCCGTCGTGCGCGGCCAGCCTGGTTGTGCTCACCGCCAGCGGGTTATCGATGCCCATGCACATGGAGGCGATGGAGTCCAGCGCCACCGTGTCGTAGCCGGCCATGATCACGCCCATCTCCACGGGCGTGCCGCCTTCGCCCGCGCCCATGCCTTCCATGGCCAGCAGCCCGTCCAGCAGCACCAGGTCCGGCTTCCTTATCTTGCTGATATCCACCATATGCTGGTGCATGTCGTCGCGGTGGGAGTAGTACCTGCCGCGCTCGTCCAGCAGGCCCTGCAGGTTCTTGAGGGAGAGCGTCACCATGGTCATGGTGTGCGTCTTCATGGCGGGGAGGTTGATGAAGCAGTCGGCGTCCAGAACCACTTTGGGGTAGTTGACGTGGTGAAGGGCAATGCCGCCCTTGATATCGACTTCGACTTTTTCGGCGTCCTCGACTCCAATGACTTCTCCGCCCGCCTCCTCCACCTCGCGCTTGACGCCCAGAATGCGCATGATCTCCATGGTATTGAATCCCCTGCTGAGGCCGCAGGGCGTGGCCGCGGGCCTGACTCGTTTCATCAGCGTGCCCACGCTGACGCCCTCGATCACGGTCACGCGTTTTGCCCCGGCCTCGCGCGCCAGCCTGACCATGCTGGAGATGACGCGGCGGTCCACCGAGATGGGCGGCGGGTAGGGCGCGAAGAGGTTGGGCTTGATCACGACGTGGCTGCCCTTCTTGATCTTCGACTTGAGGCCGCCCGCTAATTCAATAGCCGTGCGCACCATGTTGTCTATCTCCTGCCTGTCCGGCGGGAACTTACCTTTGACGATCGCTACGACCGGTTTATCGCTCACTTGACTGCTCCTTTCGCCTGTTTTCTTTTGTCCAGTATGATGCGGACCATCTCGGCGAAGCCGTGCCCGCCGCTTTTGCCGGTGACATATTTCGGCGGGTGCTTCAACTTATGGCTGAAATTCTTGATGTTGGCCACTCCCACGGTCAGGTCGAGGGCCTCGAACATAGGCTCGTCGTTGGGGGAGTCCCCCGCGAAGAGCATGCAGCGTTCCGCCTCAGACCATTTGAGCGAGAGCCGCTCCTCTAAGAAGAGTTTGGCCGTGGAAAGCTTGTTGTAATCGCCGAACCAGCCGTTGACGTGGATGGAGCTGATTTTATGCGTGGCGCCGTGCTCGCTGAAGATGCGGCAGATCTCGTCGATCTCGGCCTCGCTCAGCGGTTTAACGTCCTCGCAGAAGTCGATGGCCAGGTCGAACAGCCTGAAGGGCTGGTCGGAGGCCACACCGGCGGCCGGCACACGGAGCAGCACCTCTTTCTTGATGGTCTCCAGCTTAGCCCGTTTGTCGGCGATCTCCTGCGGCGTGAAGATATAGCGCTGGCGCAGCTTGCCGGCCTTGTGGTCGTAATAGTAGTAGAAGGCGCCGTTCTCGCCCACCACGCCGTCCACCGGCCACATGCGGGCGAAGTGGTCGCACCATCCGGCCGGGCGTCCGGTGAGGGGAACAGTGATCAGTCCCGCCTCGCGCAGGTCCCACAGCGCCTGGAAGGCCTGCGGCACCATTTTACCCTCGTGCGTGAAGGTATCGTCGATGTCGAACAGCACCCCGCGGATGCGGGCGCATTCAACGGGCGTGATGGTCGCGATTTTTTTCATGAGCAAACTTGATGAAGGGCGACTAATCGGTTAAAGCAGCAGCAGCACCGGGACGATGATGGCGACCAGGCCGGTGACCAGCACCACCAGCAGGAAGAGGCTGTAGCGTGTCTGGTAGTTGTTGATCAGTGAAGGATCGTAGTAGCCGTCCACGCCCTGGTCCTTATACATCTTGAGCAGTCCGTCCACCAGCTTCTGCCGGGTCTGCTTGCCCTTGATGATGCCTATCTCCGCCACCAGGTTAATCACGATGACCAGTACGATGAAGGTGAAAAAGACGATCCACTGGGTGGCGCTCTTGTCGTGGTTGCCGGCCACGCCGGAGTTGACCGCCAGCGCGATCAGGTTGAGCAGGATGGAGGCGAGTATGAAGATGGTGTCCGTTTTGGTGTTCTGCTCGAGCTCGGTGATTATATGGGTGTGAACTTTTTCAATCATTTTTATAACCTGCCTGTCGCGGCCCCCTGTAATTCTCCGGAGGCTGTCGGCCGCTCGTTTGATTGTAGCATAGTTGCCCTGTGGCTACTATTTCCCTTCGCATCGGGGATCATCGCGCTGGAGCGGCTGAGTGACTGCCGATCACATATTTTTCAGGCAGGATGCTGCGGCGTGGAAGCCGCACATGCCGTGCACGCCGGCGCCGGGGGGTGTGGAGGAGGAGCAGAGAAACATATTTGCGCCCGGTATTTTGTAGGGATCGCGCAGCAGCGCGGGGCGTGCGAAGAGCTGCCACAGCGTCTGTGCGCCGCCGCTGATATCGCCGCCCACCAGGTTGGGATTGTCCTTTTCCAGGTCGGCCGGACCGGCCGTATGGCGCGCCAGAATTACCTCGCGGAAGCCGGGCGCGAAGCGCTCCACCTGCGCCTCGATAGCGGCGGTCATATCGCCGTTGAAGCCGTTGGGCACATGGCAGTAGGCCCAGGCGGTATGCTTGCCGGCGGGTGCGCGCGAGGGATCGAAGAGGCTGGGCTGGACCAGCAGCACGAAAGGCTTGGGGGCGTCCTCGCAGCGCCAGGCGCAGCTCTCCGACAGCGCTATCTCGTCGAACGTGCCGCCCAGGTGGACCGTGCCGGCCAGCTTGCATTCGCGGGCCTTCCAGGGTATGGGCTCGCTCAGCGCCCAGTCCATCTTGAAAACGCCCGGACCGTAGCGGTATCCCTCGAGCGAGCTGCGATAGCCGTCCGGCAGATTGAGGCCTTTTATTCTCAGCAGCTGTGCAGGTGTTATATCCCAGAGTATGGTGGCTTCCTCGGGCAGGTCGTCCATGTTTTCGATGAATTTTCCCGTGGTTATAGTTCCGCCAAGGGATTTAAGATACGAGGCCAGCGCGGCGCTGATTTTGCCGGACCCCCCCTTCGGCAGCGGCCAACCGGCGGTGTGCCCGGCCAGCGCCAGCGCCAGGCCGTAGGCGGCGCTGGGCCATTCGTCCAGAGGAAGAATCGAGTGGGCGCACAGCCCTGCTATAAAGCCCCGTGTACGTTCAGATTGGAAACGGTGCGCCAGGAATACGGCGGACTGCATGGCATTGAGCCCGAAGCGTGCCAGAGAGAGGGGGTGTTGAGGCCAGCGCAGCCTGCCCAGCAGGTACGGCAGCAGGTTTTCCCGTTCCTCCATCAGCGGCCTGATCAGTCGTCTGTATGCGGGGGCGTCTTTCCCCAGGGTAGCCGAGGTATCGAGTATCGATTTCAGGAGCAGGGCGCAGGAGCCGTCGTCCATGGGGTGCGCCAGCGCTGCCGGCAGCTCTTTCCATACCAGCCCGTGGTCTGCAAGCCGCAGGGTGTTGAAAAAAGGAGAGATGGCGGCCATGGGGTGGACGGCCGATCCTGTATCGTGAATGAACCCGGGCAGCGTCGACTCCGCCGCGCGAGCGCATCCTCCGATGGACGCAGTGCCCTCGAATACGTTTACGCGCAGTCCGGCCTGCGCCAGAGCGATGGCCGCCGCCAGACCGTTGGGGCCGGAGCCGACCACGCAAATCTGTTTGTCGTGGCTGCAGGTCGACGATGTGGACAAATCCGGTCGAATCACCTGTTAAATAGTTTACGACAGATCAGGGCCGGCGTATAGAGCATACTGAATATCTGCGCATTGAGAAATAGATTGAAGAAGCGTCCCCACTGGAGATGGCTGTCCAGGCAGACCGGCGTCACGCGCACCTGTCCTTCCATATTCATGTATTTGAGCATGGACTGCAGCACATGGGTCCAGATGCCCTGCTGGAGCTTCGATCCTGCGATGCGGAAGGCCAGCTCGTAGACGGGGTCGCCGGCGCGGGCCAGTCCCTGTATCTGCACGGTTGTGGAACCGCCTTCCTTGAATGAGGAGAAGGTGACCCAGCCGGCCTCGGGGTGTCCCTGCGGCGTGATGAAGGTGAAGCTGTCGGGTGCGGCGTAGAGCACCATCACGCCTGTGGCCACCAGGCCGCCCGGCGTATCGGCGTTGATCAGTATTACTTCGCCCGGCCTGATCCCCTCCGGCGGGGGGTAGAAGCGGTTGGCCGGCGGCTGGAATTTTGTGAAGTTATCTTTGAGAACGGTTATGGCATGTGCGGGCTCGATCTCGCCCGGCAGGGAGATGCGATATGTCTTCTGCCAGAGCTGCCCGAACCCCTGCATGGGTCCCGCCACTTTGCGTCCCTTCACGTTGAGGTTGACGGCCTCGTTCGGCATGGCCTTGACCTGTAGCCGGGAGATGGGACTGGCCCAGGGATCATCTGCGGGCCCTGCCGGCCCATCCTGTGCCGGTTTCACTGAGTCCTGCGGCGGTTGCCCGCTGTAGCCGGCGTGTTTCAGTGCGGTGGAGATGTCGTCGAAGCAGGGTATGCCTTCGTCCAGGCGTGCCAGGAGGAAGGCATCCAGCATACGGCCTTTCAGGCCGGCGGCGAAAAGTCTCCGGCCGTGTTGCTTTGAGATGTTGTGCAGGCGCACCAGCATGCTGAGAGCGGTGTTGTCCAGAGATGTTGCCGCCTGGAAGTCCAGGATGGCGCTGCCTTTCCCCCTGCCCGGCGCGCCTGCGGCCAGCCCGCCGAGCCGCTCCTCCATGGCCGCTGAGACATCGCCCTCGAGGGCAATGGTCCTGATATCCCGTCCGGCGTCAACAGCTTTCATCCTGTCATTCTCAGTATAGTGTCGCGCGGAGGGTAAGGCAAGGTGCCGCCGGATAGTAAGTAAGGATATAATGTCCCCGGGTAAAAGGAGATAATAGAGATGGAGAAATCGAGGCAGGAGATCAAGGATACAGCGTTTGCGCTGGCCAAGAAGTACGAGTTTGAGAATGGCAACTGCGCGCAGAGCGTATTTGCCGGCGTCATGGAGTCGCTGGGAGTGGAGAATGAGGACATTTTCCGCGCCGCCACCGGCTTTGCCGACGGCATCGGGTTGTCGGGGGACGGCCACTGCGGGACGCTGTCCGGTGCCGTGCTGGCCATAAGCTGTTTATACGGCCGCAAGAAAGAGGAGTTCCACCGCCGCGGCAAGATGATGAAGGCGCTATTGATCTGCCGGGAGCTCGAGAGCCGCTTTAATGGCATATACGGCACCTGCCGCTGTCACGACCTGCAGGTGAAGTTCTACGGCCGATTTTTCAACCTGATGACCACCGAGGACCTGGAGGCGGCGCTCAAGGCCGGCGTGCTGGAGAGGTGCTCATCGCTGGCCGGTGAGGTCGCCTCCATGGCGGTCGAGCTGATACTGGACCAGCGTGAGAAGGACGCAGCCAAAAGCTGAACCCCCCCGTCATTGCGAGGGGCCCTTCTTCCATTCGTCATTGCGAGGCCGAAGGCCGCGGCAATCTACTGTGATCAAAACGGGAAACCACATTTGCTCATGTCATTGCGAGCCCGTTTTTCTTCCTCGTCATTGCGAGGCCAAAGGCCGCGGCAATCCTGTGTGAACAAAACTGGAAACGAAATCATTACCGAGTCTAACACTATACCCACTTCCGCCTATTTCGCGAGGTCCTTGAACTTCGCCCTGAACTTGCTCAGCTTGGGAGCGATCACCACCCTGCAATAAACGTGGTTGGTATTCTCTGAATAATAGTCCCGGTGGTAGTCCTCGGCCTCGTAGAATTTGGTCAGCGGCCTCAGGGTAGTGACGATGGGGGCATGGAACTCCCCGGAGGCGTTCAGTTTCTCGATGAACTTTTCGGCCGACTCCTTTTGAGCATCGTCCACGTAGAAGATAGTGGAGTGGTATTGTTCGCCGGCGTCGTTGCCCTGGCGATTGGGTGTTGTTGGGTCGTGTGTATAGAAGAAGACCTCCAGCAGGTCGTTGTAGCTGATCAGCGCCGGGTTGTACTCGATCCTCACTACCTCCACGTGTCCGGTATTGCCGCCGCAGACCTGTTGATAGGTCGGGTTATCGGAGCGTCCGCCCGTGTACCCCGGCATGACCTTTGATACGCCCTTCAGCTGGGAGAAGATGGCCTCGGTGCACCAGAAACATCCGCCGCCGAAGACCGCAACCTCGGTTTTGTGCTTCATCCTTATAGGATATAAGGTCAAAGGATAATCAACAAATAGACAATCTTGAAGTCTGTATTTTGGTAAAGTGCTGGAATATATGCAGCGTAATAAGCTGCGTGGTTAACTGCAACAGAGATGTTGATATAGATGATCGGAGCCAGTACATGTAACATCATATGGATGGTCTATGAAGCCCACAGTATTAAAACAGAGGACTTCCCATTTTTCAGTCAGGAATCAAGGTTTACCGATGACTCTCCCGGGCAATTGTTTAAGTGGTCTTTGACGACCAGCGCCAGCACATCGAGCTCCAAGTGAACAAAAGGTCAGTCGTACCCGGAGTGGGCTTTAAATTACTTAATGATATTTGAGAGTTACCTACTTCTTTAATCTCCATAGCCATACCACTGGTTATGCCATGGATATGAGCTATCCCCTTCTCATGGTTACCGCCCAAGACTTTGACTTCGCAAAATTGCGGTGGGTCAATTTTTATGGTGGTGACCTGGCCTATAATGGTTCGCGTAGGCCCTGCCCAGGAAATGTCAGCAGCTTTTATGAAGTCGACACAGATTGGTTTGAAATTGCACCAGAGGCAGGTATTAGGACTTGGTGCCCCGTTGATGATCCCGCTATCCACTTTGTGATTATACTTGTCAAGGAGATAAAGTGCCTCATAAACGGCGTCTTGAGCGGCTTCAGGGGTAAATTTTATTTCGTGTGCTCCATCTATCAGACTCTCAATGAGGGCTTTGGTTGGCCATTCGCCCTCGTTATCATGGATTAGTGCGGCATAAAGTAGCATCTGTCGCACATAGGGTTCGCGTATCTGCTGCGAGCCCCCATTAGGATCAAGATTCTCCATGACCAACCCTGACTTATAATCGACTATTTGAATTCCGCTGTGGTCGCGGTGTATTAAGTCAATGCGACCTATGAGTTTGCCATCGTATCCTTCGTACCAGACCTCACTTTTTAATTCACAGGCAGAAGGTACCGTGGCGCTAATACTATGTGCTTCCTTTCGCTGATTGACTATGCGTAGTGCTGTGTTGCAAGCTGCGACCATCCGTAGTGCGTATTTTGGCCATTTTACGGGTGAAGGTACAGGTTTGATAACCAAGCTTTGTAGTGACTCCACCTCTGAGACTACTAGTTCCCGCCAGCGATCAGAGATTGTTTTTTCCACTGAGTCGTCTGGGGCTAAGTCAAAATCACCGCGGCAAGCTGTCTCCAACAAGCGGTGAGAAACGGAGCCAAGTGAAGCGTAAGTTGAAGCTGTTTTTATTTCTGAGAAGGACGGGTCTAGTCCGAAAGCTACTCTTAAGAAGCATGTCCTCAATACTTCATTTATTGTTGGCGACACTCTTTTGAGAGGTATCGCTTCTAGCCCCGAGGGCCGCTGCTTCATCGATTAAACAACCTACCTGCTAAGCCTTTCAATGATCTTATGTGGGTTATGGGCTAATGTCCAGATATCACACATGGCTACTGCCCGTGCTGTATCATGTGAACCGAGGCTTGCTGCCAAGTTGATAGCTTCGAGTTTAGCTCTAGCCTGTTGGTGGTTTAAAAAGTTGTCGTGTATTGTCCATAGTGGGTGTGACAAGATGGCTATCTTCTTTATGGCCGGCACGACGATAGCAGGCAACCCATTGAAAGTTGTCAGTGCTGCACCCTCTTCTTTTAAGCATTCCAAGATAGGTATTGAGAGTCCGTCAACCCTATTGAACCACCGTGAAACGTCTAATGATAGACCTGCAGCAAGCTCACTTATATCTAACGCTAAGCGCCAATCTAAGAGGGCATGTATCTGTCTGTTCTCGTAGCTCCTAAGACAGTCGGGGCAGGAGGAATCGCATTTTGAGATGTGACGCTCTTCCAAAAATCGTTCACGGCCACTAGTTAGTAGTCTTTCTAATAGCTTATTAAAAACATGAGGGGTTCCAATATACGGGGCATAGCCGGCTCCGTTTTCTAAACTATCAGCGATGAAGATACGTCCCGTGAAGGTTTGACTGTCCTGAGCGGCGATTGGTTGAATGCCCACCCGCAGTTCCTGGGGGTCAATATCTAGGATCTCATGGGCAGCGACTATTCGTAAATGGTGACTAAAAGAAGTCAGCGCGGACAGACCGGCTGGCATATATCCGTAGGATAGGGGTATGACTCCTAATGGTGTTAAGGTCTCCAACAGACCGGACTCATCGAGTCTCAGCTCGATACAGAGCACATCAGTCTTGGATACTGCCCCAATTGATATTCGTGTTCCGAGGGAGCTCCCAGCATTCCCGCGAAACTGCGGCGGCTCCCGGTAGAGGAGAGGATCGAGTGCTATAACACTGTTGTCAGACTGTCTTCGCATATCATACAATGACCCGTCATTATCATTGATTACGAATATGTCTTCTTGGGTAAGCGGGAGTAACTGTACACGTTTAATTTGGATAGGTAGAGTACTATCGCCAAGAGTTGCTATCTGCGGAAAGGAGGCGGACTGCCCTTGTTCGATTTCGTCATCGAAGTCCTCGCCTTGACTATAGTCAGTCCTGAAACCTTTTGGCTGGTAAATGGGGAATACATTTGCAAGCTGTCCACAGATCGAACAGGCAATGGATGAGACACTATTATCCTCCACCTTTCTGACTGATTGGCAGTGTGGGCACCTTGCGACGTAAAGTGGAGAACCTAAAGGATCGGCCGATATAGGCCTATTGTAACCTGGCACCCAGTTAGCTAGACCAATTGCAGTGTAGATTGTCCCGTCTTTGACCATTTCTGCTCCTGGTGCAAAAGCAGATATTGCTTGGTCGAGAGGCCGATCAGCAACCTTGCTTTCTTCAATATCACTCATGGATTCAGGTTCGCGCCAAAAAAGAGAACGTGCTCGCGTGGGGAAACCAAACATAGGAAGTAGACCAGCGTTGGCTAGCAATTCGCTAAGATCATCGTAACTGTATACACCTTGGTTTATAGCGCCGTCGATAGCCACAGGTAAAGCATCTGTGGCCCAGTCGACTAGACTGGGTATATCTGAATAACCTGTTAGTACTGTAATTGCCTTTACGATGTCTTCAATACGCTGTCTATTCTGTTGTAGCCATCTGACAACATGTGGGCGGCGGTCCGGCCACTGGGCAGTCCGTCCGAAGTTACCGTGAGTATTGGAGTAGTCCTGCTTTGGAGTGTGCTGCCCTAGTGAACTAAATGCAATCCTAAGTATTTCCGAGGCGACCACCCGTTTGAGCACAGTCTCACTCTTGGTATCTAGGAATGGGTTGGGTGGTGGATCCCCGGTGATCCTCTTAGTATCATAGAAATAATCATCGTCGTGACTCCTATCCCTTGCCAATGTAAGTGCATAAGAGAACTGCTGTAAACGACGGCCTGCTCGTCCAACACGTTGCTGATAGTTGAACCGGTGTGGTGGCATGTTGCCCATCACAACAGACTGAAGGTTGCCGATATCGACTCCAACCTCCATCGTTGTCGTAACGCTTAATAATTCAATGTCCTGTGCGATAGGCAGTTCGCCTGGAATAAATGCTCCTTTAAAGCGCCTCTGTCGTTTTCTCTGCTCTTTGAGTGGCTTAGTCTGACCTGTAAGCTCTGCACTTCTTAATGCTGCGATGGGCTTTGTAGCCAGTCGTTCAAAATATCCGGCATCAGGTATTTCCTCAGAATTTTGGACAAGTCTTTCACTATTGCAGCTGGGAGAAGTGCATATCCCAGCTGAAGGGTGCAAATGACGACGGGCACAGTCCTCGCATACCCAAAATCGTCTTGTTGTGGCTGGTTGTTTGATAATTGCGAGTCCATCAAGTCGTAACATAAACTGCGAGTCCATCGCTCCCGCACTAACCAATATTTGTTTAAGCGAGTCTCTCAGATCTTGCGCTTCAACTCTATGCCTTTGTGAGACAGCGTCTACATACCGTTTTAATGCCCGGGGCATTTCAGTTGAGTCACTAATGTAATTTGACCCTGGGTAGCGGCCTAAAAGGCCCAATATCCTGATAGAGCTTGCCACAAGTTGTGTTGCGGTGGCTTCATTGAGGCTCAAATGCCGATAATCAAGATTTGTATTAGTTCCTACCGAACCGAGCCCGAGTGACTCAAAGTCCCTTGCTGCTCGATCAAAGAGAGAATTGGTAATATCTGTTGTTAGCATTTGGCGGCGATAATTCCGTTCTTGTTGCAGGATGTTAGCGGGCACTTGCGCGTGTGTCGGCCTATTAGGCCAGTCGTATGCTTGCCACCAATCCATTTTTACTGAGCCTGCAGAGAAATTACGCATTGACGAACGTGGGCCGGCCGGGCTGAGTCCGTAGCTTAATAGCAGGCTCTCGACCTGCGCAATGAGAACGTGCCAGGGTAAGCGTCCTGTTCCCAATCTCTGACTTGATTCAAAGTCCTTCACTTGCGCAGACGATTCGGGGTCGTCAGGGATCTTCTCTAGTATTTTATATGCTGCCCATACTTCCGGTTTTGACGCGATGAATGGATCTACGATTGACCGTTGAATGGGGGGTAGCGTATCCCCTTTGGCGGCTGCGCGCATCAGCTCTCCGATGGGCAGCGACTGCTTCACAATTAGGTCTACAGCTTGACGTACTGTATTACGGTGGTGATTCAATGCAATACCAGCGCTTGTTTGTGCCGCATCATCGCGGCTGTCCGTAAAAATCAAGGTCTTCGGCGATTCCTCACCTTGTCGCATATCACGTAATAATTGGTCGACAATAACTTGACTGACCCTGGCAAAGCCAGTCCTACAACCACGTATGGGTGATCGAACTATACCCCTGAAAAATATATGTCGCTTTCGATTGGGATCCTCTTTGCCACATTGCGGACAACGCTCTGGCAATGCAGGTATGCGGAGCGCACTTGTGGCGTGTGGAACAGTTGCCATGAGCATGGTTCCCGTAGCATTCCCGTGAGCCGGACTAATCCATCCAGTCCTGTGGTCATAATAGGCTGGATAAAACTGGAATTTTGCCGCCTTTCCAGCGGACGGTTGTTGTGCATCTTCTGGTAGCCCGTGTGACCAGGGGTCATGGCTTCCGGTAGATAATATTTTTGGCCAATACCAAATATAGCGGCCATACGTCCGGTGTGAGACTAGAATTGGCTGCCCTGACGGTGTCTCCGTATCGCTGGGGAAAAGATATCCCTGTGCGTTGCAGTCAAGCCCAGGGGAGAAGCCACCCAAATAAGCCTCGCCACATGTCTGGCAGTACAATAGTTCCAAGATACGGCTTCCACATCCACAAGTTATTTTCGGTGCTGAATAAAGTTTGCCAATCCTGCGATGAGGTGTCTGCCATTGTAATTCCAATTTGCTACAATTTGGATTAGAACAAGCCCAGACCCCCCGTACATTCCTTATGAACATATGTACCCGGAACCGCACCATTTTGTCCTTGTCCTGTAAGCTAAGTGCAGTAAAGACTGCGTTCATTGCAAGTGTCCTGGACGGCTCGTCTGCAAAGGGTTTGTCGAAAAGACGTTCGGCAACGCTTGAGAAATGTGTAGCTCTCGTCCGACTACCTTTTAAGTCACGACAAGCCCATTCAACCGCATGAGGCAGCTGTCCCGATGTCGAATGCTTTTGGAGCTCATTAACTAGGTTTTCATCGCAGTCTACTAGTTTCCTGCCAAAGTCCAAGTAGGTTCTCTGCAAAAGAGGGCGGACATTTTGGGGTGGCTTCGGTCTGCCCTCTATCACCTCAAATGTGGAGCTAGGCACCCCGAAAAACTTCTCTCCGAAGTCTGCTATCTCTGCAGTGGTTGCTTCCAATGAAGCACTAGTTCCAATGCACCTAATTTGTGGCGAGTCGAAAGTCAGACCAAGTCGTTGGTATAGTTTTCTAAGGACGAGCGCCACTTCTGACCCTTGTGTACCACGATAACCGTGTAATTCGTCCACTACTAATGTTAGGGCATGCTCTGGATCGGCATAAAGCCAATCACGCGTTGAATTAAATATTGTGTCTTCTAAGTCGCGCATTAATATTACATTCAACATCACAGTGTTGGTAATTAGTATGTCAGGTGGGTCACCTTGCATATCCCACCGCGTCATCATCTCTGATGAATTTGGATCCGGGAATTCCCACTGGGTTGAACTTGCGACTTTCTTTTGGTCGATGGCCTGTATAAGATCATACATGTCCGTTGCCATTTCTTGTATCTCTCTGGCAACATTGGTTAATCTATTACGGTCGAGCTGTGATTTCCCTGTAGGGAGGATGTTAGTGCCAAGTGTCGAGCCGGTATATTGCCCGAAATAAATCCGGTTCCCTTGAAATATATCTTGAAACGACATATGCGCTATAGCACTCCGCAGACGTGTAATCTGGTCTTGTACGAGTGCATTTGTTGGGTATAAGACTATCGCCCTTACGGCGGCTTTTCTTGACTCGTGCCGTCGCGTAGATGTCCACTTCTGGGCTTTGGATTCAATTGACCACCAATGAGTCGTTTCAGGCTTTGATGCCGGACTCCATCCGGATGCCTCTAGTAAAAGGCGAGTAAGTATGGGTAGCATAAAGGATTCGGTCTTACCTGAACCAGTACCAGCAGTGACAATTGCATGCCTCTTCGTCGTCCCAAGTACGGAAGTAATAAGGGCCTCTTCTTGGTGTGTCCGTAGCCGAAAGCTGGGGGGCTTATTGAAAATAGAATGCGATAAGGCCTCGCTTTGGGCCTCATTTAAACCAATTTTTTGCGCAACTTCATTGATGCTATGACCATCCTCGTAGCTGGGGATGGGTTCTAGGAGGGGCTCAGTGAACAATATTCCTTGTTCAGATAGCAGTCTGTTGCGCTCAGATTGGATCGAATCATCTCGCAGGCGGAACGCAGTATCATAGTACAAAAGGTAAGCTTGTTTAAGAGACTCATATATACCTGCAGGATTTAAGTTCATATGGAAACACTCCCAATTATTAATATTAGCTACCATATATTGCATTCCATAGTGCCACCGCGACTTCGTCGGAAACCTGAGTATAGATGACCTGATGATTGGTCACATCAACAACGGGCGGGAGACCGCTGCAGAGGACTGCAACACGCTCGTAAAGATCGGGTAGCTGTGCCCCTAGTGGGCAAAATAGCTCCTTGCGTAGTCTTTCATAGGCAAGAATACTGGTTTGGTTCAGCTTGGCGGCCAGGTGTTTACCGCAACGATATGATATTCGGTAGCAAGTCCCGCTATTCTGCAGATAATATTGACGGGGAATAGATAAAGATCTGTAGAGGTTGTTGTCTTCCATAAGTTTGCTAGGTTTCCAGGTAGCTTGCGCTACATCAAATACATCTGCAACAGCGGCAGGTTGTACACAATGTGATTTTTTTAAAATCTTAAAAAGAGGTGTAAGCTGAGATGCAATAGATTCTGCCGGGTGATTAACCACTGCTACCTTTATATTAATAGCAACTTTGATTTTATCGGCGATTTCTTGGAGGTGACCTTTCTTCATGCCTTTGATGAAATAACTTGTTGGGCCAAATGAATTGTTAATAGCATCTAGCGAACCCCCGGCCTGTTTCACCTGGTCACCTAGCAACCGTAGTAATTGGTATGTCCTCCGACCTGAAAACAACGCCCGTTCAGGTTCCAATACGGCGATTACAGGGGGTGATACTTTCCAATTCCTCGGATATACCCAGCGAAAGTCTAATTCGACGTCGATATATCCTAGAGCCGAGAAAAGTTGGATCGCATTATACGAAAATGCTGGGTCAGCGGACACTTGCCGGGCTAAGAGTTCAAATTCGGACCAGGTTCCTTCACCAAGCGTAAAGCAGGCGTCCAACAGCCCATCATAATCATAACCAGGTATGCTATCACTGCTAGTAGCTAGTGATATCGTCTTTGAAGTATTGCGGGACGTATTGGTGCCGGGTGCCGGCGCAGGCAAAGGGCTAGCAACAGGAAAGCCAAATTTTGTTGTTGAATTCTTTATTTTTGAATACCCAGGTGGTTTATATCCCGGGAATTCACGGGACAATCCGCAATATATACAAAAACCTCTCTGCAATTTTCGATTATCATCAACAGTTTCAATATACCAATGGTGCGCAGAGTTTAAACATACAATGCCACCTTCTAACATTCGCTTGGGACTACTTACTGGTCCAACAGTATCTTCTTGGTCTGCTCCTATTATTGCACCAAGTTTATTGGGGAGTCTGGCTATTGTGGTGGGTAACATAATTTCTGTAGATACAAAAGCCCCCATCACCAGTATTTGCGCTTTTTCTGCGGCATCAGCTATTAATGTACCTGCAGATAATGTCCAGTTTAACAAATCCGACCTGTGCCCGAAGGTATAGTCAATTGACCTTACGGGCGAGTCTGGAGATCTAACTTCAAAGTATCGTCGTGCGATTTCCTCGCCAAGTTTATCGCCCTCAACGGCTGCTACTGTCAGGCCATAACTGCCGTCCTTCAAGCCAAGGCTGGCAACATTGATTTCCAATGAAGTACTAGTGGATTTAAATGTATGTGCATTATGATTTGCCGTACCAGTTGTTCCCTGATCTTCGATTACTACAGATAGTTTCTTGTCCATGCTATTGATGATTAATGTTGGTAGTCGCGATGATAGCCACTGTCTTCGCCCCGGTAATGATAGACCCCCGTTCCATTCGATACTAGAGAAGATGCTAGGGACAAGGTCAAATAAGTCCTGGTTATTTCCCACATCGGGAATACCGACGAGCTTAACGTCTTCGAACACGACCCAGTCCTGGGGAACGCCCCAATGATCCGGTACCATTCTCATTGAACCACTATCTACTTCGCTCACTACTCGTTGTACTTTTTCAGCAATGCTCTTATAGACAACCAACATACTACGATGCCCAAATTCTAGGTGTTTCTGCGACCGATAGAGCTTTTGTTCGTCATCCCATGCTAGCACTATGACTTTCTTAAGAAGCCAAATTGCTTTCAATGGCATGTCCTGGGCTTTCATTGTAATGTTGTTGACGAGAAAATCAGCTATTGAAATGTTTTGTATAGGCTCAGACCATGGGGCAATGAGTCCACGGTGTACAGTGATCGAGTTCATATACTTCCCATCTATTGGTAGCCCGCGACTGTCTCCTTCTTCAGTGTCGTAGGTCACCGACTGCTTGCTTTTAGGTACGTTGAAAACTATATACCATAGGAGCCTTGGTTTTGGCCCAGTCCATAATTGCGATTCTAGTACTATTTGTGTTTTGCTAATTACTTGCAGCCCTGTTTCAGAGGTACCAGGAATAGACCCGTCCCAATTTCTTAATTCAAGGGTGGCGACTTCGGCCATTCTTCTTTTCGCCTGAGTGTTTCTCCAATTTGAATGAGCTGCCTGACTAAATGTGGATCTATGAATCCAGTCATCCATTAGCCGTTCCATATCAGCTGGTGGGATTTCTCTCCCGGGTTCTAAGCTGTACTCAGCAAAGAACTCTGGCAGCTTCTGGCGGTCACTTGCGCGCAATAAGGCCTGTGATATCCCATATCCCACATATATAAAACCAGACATAGGGCGGGCGCTAGACAACCCAAAATGCCCTCCCTGTTGTCTGAGCCATGTATCAAGTTGTTGCCATAGTTTTAAGACCCCCGCAAACCCGACTCTAATATCTTCGCGGTGTTCCTTAGTACGATCCTTCGCTAACAGGGTTTCAGTAAGTCGATCATAGTAGTTATTGGAATGAAATTTTTCATCAGTCCTCATATATTGGGCTACAAGACAGAAAAAGGCTAGTACAGCTATGAAAGGTGGTGGGGGTTTGGCTCCTTTTGATTGCCAGTCATCCAGACGTGCTATGTGAGCATCGAGTAAGTGGCCCTTTCGTGGGTCAAGCGTACTCTTGATCACGTCAGTATAATTGGCAAGCGAAAAGGTCACCTGCAGTTCCTTGACCTCTTCATCGTCGATATCGATATAAACGTATTGGCCGTCCGCTTTTGCGTTGTAATATCGGTTGAAGAGCAATTGGTTCCATGCATCGTATGCATCCCAGGAGCATGACTTGGGTGTGGGGTCGTTGCTTAAGGACCCGTCTGAGCTCTCGTGAGCTTGGTCACTGGGTTGATTATCAACGTTGTCCATGATTTTCTTTGTATACTGGTTTCTGGTGTGTCCTCGGTTCAATCCTGATATTTAACGTTCAGCGCGGCCCCACGAACAGCAAGTACCACATGTTCACCCTTCTTATTCTCGTAAATTTGTTCTTCGGCGAACATTAGCCTATTGATTATCAATAACCTATTACTAGGATCCCTTTTAAAGGTAACGCTAGTCTGCCGCTGGCATACATAGTCTCGAAAAAGGTAATAACCTTATTATAGTCCTTGTTTGTCTCCAGATAGATGTTTCTGAGCGCAATAATTAAATAATCAATCTCGTGCATCATGCACGCTTCAAATAAGTCCTTCAGAAATTGGTTATTTGTTACACCGCGACCTGCCTCAATCTCAAGAACAGTATTTGTTTTCTTTTGTATTCCATCAGCGTTAAATGTTTTTTCTGGGATACCGTTTTTCCCAAAGAGCACAGGAACGCTTATCTTGTCTTTTGCCTTTTTACTTTTCTCAATAATAAAACCCTTTTTCTTTAAATCCCTACTTAGCTTTTCTAACACCTGGTCGCTATTATGCGTGAAACTTTGTGAATCAATACGGTTAAGATTGCTACTGAAAACGTCAACTACGTCCTTTAAATGCGGTGGAATTTCCCGGGACTTTGGGAAATATTGCCAGTTCAACATGCAGACCTCCAAATCATTAACCATAAGTCAAGATGGTTAATGTTACACACTACTAACCATGAACTGATCGGATTGTACACTTATGACATAAACATTTCAATTGGAGGTATTGGCCTTCAATCGTCTCTAAGCCTTTCAACGCAAGTTGCAACTCATTAAATGCCAATTGTACCTATCTATGATATATTAATATGTGTGTAGGTGATGAGGGCATTGAGTTAGGCAGATCGGAATCTCATGTGTATGAATGAAGAACAAGATCGGGATTGCTATAACATTATCTCGTTATTCAGTGGGGCCTTGGGATTAGACCTTGGTTTCGAGCGGGCGGGTTGTAACATATGTATATCGCAGGATATAGACCCCTGGTGTGTTAAGACAGCAGTTTCTAACGGTTATAAATGTATATCTGGCGATATCCGAACCCTCATCTTTAAAGACCCTGAGTGTGACTTTTTACTGAAACCAACAGGGCTCTCAAAGAAAGATATATTTGCTGTTATAGGTGGGCCCCCGTGTCAATCATTTAGCACTGCTGGCAGAAGGCGATCGACAAATGATCCGCGAGGGGGCCTATTTGCCGACTTTTGCCATGTTGTAAGAACGATCAACCCGCGTTTCTTTGTCATGGAAAATGTCAAGGGACTATTATCAGCTGCAAGGGAACACCTACCTATAGTGCAACGTAATAGTTCCACTCAAATTTCAGATGAACAACGCCTTGGTTCAGCATTCGAAGTTGTTCTTAAAACTCTTAATGGGCTAGGGTATAAGACTATCTATGGTGTACTTGACGCTGTGCATTACGGCGTGCCTCAGTTTAGGGAGCGGTTAATAATAATAGGCTCACGTGATGGCGAAGATATCTTTCTCCCGACCCCGACCCATTTTCACAAGCACCAGGACGCGACACATAGGTGGAAGACCTTGAGGGATGCTATTGTTGATTTGGAAGACTCGCCCGGCCCATGTGCCAGGTTTGCAGACGACCGCATTATGTACTTAAAACTAATACCCCAAGGTGGAAATTGGAAGGATTTACCAAAAGAGATGATCCGTTCAGCGATGGGTGGCGCTTATGAAAGTGGTGGGGGAAAAGTCGGTTTCTACCGCAGATTGGACTACGATCAACCCTCCCCCACTCTTATAACTAGTCCTGCTCAAAAGGCTACTATGCTCTGTCATCCAACGCAAAATCGGCCCCTTTCAGTGAAAGAATATGGTAGTATTCAACAATTTCCTGGGGATTGGCGTATTGAAGGGCGTATAACTGATTGCTACAGACAGATAGGTAACGCAGTCCCGGTTGGATTAGGAAGAGCGATTGCCCAAGTGCTGTTATCGGTAGCTAAGGGTGATGCTGAGGTTATAACTAAGCGGACGAGAGGGACTTCAGTACATAAAAAGTTAATTCAGATACAAAATAGTGTAGTGAACGGAATGATATGAGGATAATATATTGTGTTAGATCCTGTGAAAGTTGAATTAAAAATAACTGAATTGTTGGAAGACTTTTATAAGAGGCGAATCGCAACACTCTCAAAGTTAAATTTGCGAGAAACACTAAAGAGGAAAAATCCATATCTTTTCCGTGCGATTGGCACTCAACAAGCAAATGAAATTGTTGAGGCACTATTGCAAGCATATATGTCCAGTAGTGATGAGGGTATATTCGGCAATGTTTTTTTTGAGCCGCTAGCTAAATTTGTATCTGGGGGTGTGGTAAACGATGCAGAAGGTATTGATATCTCCATAGAGAAAAATCACACATACACAGCTATCGCAGTGAAAAGTGGCACACATATCTTTAATTCTACGAGTAAGAAAAAGCAGGAAGATTATTTCAAGATACTTGAGAACCGACTGCGGAAATTAAGAAAGCACTTTGACCCGGTAGTAGGTTATTGCTATGGCCGCAAAGGAATAAGTAAAGTTGGACGTCCCAAGGCATGGAGAGAAATTGCTGGGCAGGCATTCTGGCAAGAACTGACCGGTGACAAAGACTTTTATCTAAAGATAATACGTTTAATGAAGGAAAAACCGAAGAATCATTTACCTGAATACAAAATTGAGTGGGACATGGCTGTAAATAGGTTTACTCGCGATTTCATCAAAGATTTTTGTTTTGGAGATGGTCGAATAGACTGGGAGAAAATCGCTGTATTGAACTCTGGTATTAAAAAAAAGAGAACTTCCAAAAAGAAAAAAAGCAGAAAATAGTAATACGTGAAGATTCTTACACGTAAAGATAAGAGGCTATTTACGGGCAGCCTACTAGAGTGGTGGGCTACTGCCAAGCGGACATATCCTTGGAGAAGACCTGGTATTTCACCTTATGAAGTACTAATTGCTGAAGTACTTTTAAAGCGCACTACAGCCACTGCAGCTGCGAGAGTATATCAGGAGTTACTGGATAGATGGGATGATATTGAAGCCCTGTCAAATGCGGATCAAATCCAATTAGAAGCCATACTTACAGCTGTGGGGTTACAGAAGCAGAGGGCACAGGGGCTTAGTGATATTGCGCACCATTTGGTAATCCACGAATCTTCGCAAATACCGTGCAAATATGAGAGGCTAGTAGCGATACCTCATATAGGGAATTACTCGGCCAGCGCTATTCTTTCTTTTGGGTTTAATAAACCGAAAGCGGTAATTGATTCGAATGTAGTTCGCATATTCAAAAGGTATTTTTTACTTGAAGACGGTAGCGAAAAACGGCTGTCAGTGTTAGAGGATATTGCCGTTGCTCTGATTCCTAAAGATCATCATAGGGAATTCAATTGGGCATTGTTAGATATGGGGGCATTGGTATGCCGTTACTCCAATCCGCGACACGAAATATGTCCACTGAGGGGTGGATGTAGGTTCACCACGGCATTGTATAATAATTACTAGTGTACAATTGTTATTATGACGGCATAAAAATGAATAAGTATATGATAATATTCTGGTTGTAAGATTATATGACGAGCAGTAGCGCATTGGTCGGAATGTCCATCAATTTGAGCGCATTCAGAAACGCCGTTTCGGAAAGAGAAAAGCGGCTCACGCGCCACGCAGGAAAACAGAAGGTCTTTGGCTGGTTTTGTACCTATACCCCTATTGAGCTGATTCATGCGGCCGGGTTTCTACCGGTAAGAATCTATGGCGGCATGACAACGGTCGAAAAGGCGGGCAATCTGGTGCCTAATTTCGTCTGCCCTTATATGCGCACCTCGCTGGAGAGGGCACTGCGCGGCGAGTACAAATATCTGTCGGGAGTAATTCAGGGCTACACCTGCGACATATCGTGCGGCATAATGAATATCTGGGCGGAAAACACCGGGCTAAAGATGTTTCATACTGTACCGCTGCCCTATAACACTAACGAGAGCGCCAGGGATTTCTACAGGCATACGTTGAACGAGCTCATCGATAAACTCAATGCAGCCGGCGGTAAGTTCGATATGGCCGCGCTAGGCAGGTCGCTGGACCTTTATGCCAATATCAGGAAAAAGCTGCTGCGGCTGCATGAACTGAGGCGGCAGAACATATTCGCTCCGCCGTCCCGGGACTTCTACACGATAATGGAGGCCGGATTCTGCATGCCGCCTGAGGAGTACCTGGAACTGTTGGCCAGGCTGGTCACCGAGGTTGAAAACCTCAAGGCTAATCCAAGTAGCGGTATTCCGGTGCTGGTGTCGGGAAGCATCGTGGAGCAGATGTGGATATTCGACCTGCTGGAGGCGGCAGGCGGACAGGTGGTGGCGGACGACCTGTGCAACGGGTACCGCTTCTGCCAGCCGGCGGACGGCTCAGGCGCAAACCCCATAGACCGGCTGATCGACCGCTACATGCACCGCTTCCCCTGCCCCTCCCGCTCGACCGTGCAGGACCGCGTACCACGGGTGAAAGAACTGGTAGAGAAGTCGGGCGCGAAGGGCGTCATCTTCCTCTTCCAGAAGTTCTGCACTCCGCACCTGGCCGACTACCCGGCACTGTCCGAGGCGCTGAGAGATGACGGCATACCGGTACTATCGATCGAGATGGACGAGAGCGGTAATATCGAAGGACAGCTAAAGACGCGCTTCGGCGCTTTCTTCGAGATGATAAATGGATAAGACGCAGAATACAGGGAAATCGACCAAAAGGCTGGCCACCGCCAGGGAACTGCAGAAGATCGTGGCCGAGTTCTACCTGGAGGGTCACGAGGCAAAGAAGGCGGGCAAGCCCATCGGCTGGATGCCGCCCATGAACGGCCTGATCGAGATCTTCTACGCCATGGACCTGCAGCCGGTATTCCCCGAGAACTGGTCCCCCGTCTGTGCCGCCTTCGGGCTGATACATAAAAACTACATGACCGCCGAGTCCATGGGGTTCTCACCGGACCTGTGCGGATACCTGCGCAACTGCGTGGGCTATATAAATGGCATGATGGGCGAGGAAGGGGTGCCGCTGAACGGCCTGCCGGAGCCCGACATGATCTTCGTGCCGGGCGCCGGCTGCGTCCCCGCCATGAAGAACTTCCAGTACATCGCCAAGCGCTTCCCTGAAGCAAAGGTCTTCAACGCCGACCTGCCCCAGGTGCCTATCGAGAATATACAGCGCTACCACATCGATTACGCCCTCAGCGAGATAAATCGCATCATCGACTTCCTGACCGAGACAACCGGCAGGAAGATGGACTACGACCGCCTGGCTGAGGTTGTCCGCCTGTCCGACCAGTCCTGCGCACTGTGGGACGAGATCACGTCATACCGGCGCTGTATACCCACACCGATCTCGGCGGCCGAGGTGGGACTGATGTTCGTGATGGTCACCAGGCAGGGCACGCAACTGGCGGTGGACTACTTGACCAAAGTGCGTGATGAGGTCAAGCAGTGCGCGGAGCAGAAGACCGGCATCGTCGCCGAGGAGAAGGTGCGGCTGTTCTGGGACAATATTCCGCTGTGGTACAACCTGGGGCTTTTCAACTACTTCGAGAGATACGGGGGTGTGGTGGTGGCCGAGACCTACTCGGCAGCCTGGTCCATACGGCTCGATACATCCAACCCGCTGGAAGCGCTGGCCATGAAATCGCTGCAGTCCTACCCCATGGTGTCCTGCGTCTCGATGCAAAGACGGAAGGATATGGTGCTCAGGGCCTGCCGGGACTACCATATCGACGGCGTAATTCTGCACTCCAATAAGTCGTGCCTGCCCATCACGCTGGGACAGATGGATATCAAGCGCGCGCTGCAGGAGGAGCTGGGCGTGCCCTCGGTGGTGATTGAGGCCGACCATATGGACCCCGCCAACTTCTCGATGTCGCAGTTCGAGGACCGGGCAGGGTCGTTCATGGAAATGTTGCTGCAGAGGAAGGGGCGCAGTTAAAGCAACGCCCCTGCAGAGCCGAAGATTACTTCGATGTGCCCGCGATGGTGGCAGGTCACATAATTGCTTTCGTCACTTAGCGGCGTATTGGGTCTGCCCCGTCCCAATTTGAGGCAGCTTCTGCTACCGATTTGAAATATTCTTCCGTCATGTCGTTCAGATCTGATATTTCTATAATTGTACCGGGCATTTGATCGTTAATAAAATAGGCGAACCGTAGTGTTGAAAATATAATTCCCGAGTGGCCGATCCTGTAGCCAAGATCAAGAAGAAGCTTGCTTTTCTCATCGAAGTCATATACCCAGTGAGATATGTGCTGCGGTCCCTCCCCGACCGTACTAAGAAAATCACGGAATAGGGATGGCACATCGTTACGCTGCTGTATAAGCTCTATCTGGACATACCCCGAATTGGCAAGAGCTATGGACAGTTGAGGGTCGTAGGGCCTACCCATATAATGAAAATTTTCAATCGGTAAATTATCAATGTAATGCCAGGGCCCAACACCCAGTGCAAGCCATTCGCGCATCGATTTTTCGATATCTTTTACAACATAACCGACCTGTCGCACCGGCCCTAATTTTAAAGTACTCATATTAGTTTAAAACCTCCAATATATTTTCTTTGCACATATCTGTCAATATGACATACCCACATGATGCTGCCTTTAATATGGCATTACATGTGCCCGTTGGCACTTCTCGAGAACTATGATAGTCGATGCCAACGAGTTTATACAGGTTGAAATGAAACCGCGGTCTTGAGGGCTTTATTCCTGCCTTTGTTCAGGTTGACCTCGATCATGCTGCGGAAGTCCTCCAGCCGGAAGGTGTGCGTCACCAGCGGCTCCAGGCTCAGCTTCTTTTGCTTCACCATCTCCGCCGCGATATCGAAAATGTGCCTGCGCTCTCCTTCATAGTATACATAACCTGAAGAATAGGCGCCCTTGATGGTCTGCAGCTTGAGCCAGAGGGGAGTGAGGTCCAGCTTCACGTCCTTGCCGATGCCCACCATGCTGAGCGTGCCGCCCGTGCCCAGCGCGCGCATGGCCGCGAACAGCGTGGACTGGCTGGCCACGCAGTCGTAAATCCGGTCGAAACCGCCCATCAGCACCTCTTTGCCTATCATCGGTTTATAGGCCTTCGCGCCTGTGACTTCGACGGCCAGCCTGATCAAATCGCCTGAGACGACCCTGTCTGCGCCCGCCTTCTTTGCCATTTCGGCTGCGAAGGGCTCGGGCTCGGCTACGGTGATATCGCACTTGCAGCCCAGCGCGCGGATGGACTGTACGACGCAATTTCCAATCACGCCCGCGCCGATCACCAGCACTCTGTCGTCATCGCGAGGAGGGTTCTCCAGCACCGCCTGCAGCGACACGCCCAGGGGCTCGAAGACAGCGGCCTCTTTGACCGTAATTCCTTCGGGCAGCTTGAAGAGCTGGCTCTTGTGCGCAATGAAGCAGGGCGCAAAGCCCCCGCCCGTATCGCGGCAGAAGCCGGTGGCTATGGCGGGCGCCAGACTCCCCTCCGCCATGTTCTCACAGTTTGAGGGACGCCCCTCACGGCAGGGCTTGCAGGCCGGCTCGATCCCCCGCGCCGCGCAGCCGAGCTGGTTGACCAGTATGATGCGGTCGCCTTTACTGAATCCTTCAACGCCGCCGCCTGCCTCGGCGATCTCACCGCAGATCTCGTGCCCCATGGTGCAGGGAAAGGAGGAGAAGGGCGAGGCCGTAGGCGATTCCTTGAGCATAATAAGGTTGAGGTCGCTGCCGCAGAAGCCGCACATCAGCGTTTTAACCTTGACCCAATCGGGCGAGGGCAGGGATGGCTCGGGCATCTCCACCAGCTTTACGGTAGCCAGCGGACCTCTGTAGAACAGGCCCTTATTTAGTGCGCCCAGCAACGTGAGCGCCAGAAATTGGGACACGGACACCGAGAACTGCAAAGCCTTCATTGCTCACCTCCTGCAACATCTATTCCATCTTGAGACCGTCCACCAGCAGCAGCGTGCCGGGACTGGTCACCGTGGGATCGGTCAGCACGTTCACGCAGGCCGGCACGCCCGAGGCCAGCGCACGCTTGAGAGCGGGTATTATCTGGTCGTCCTTTTCCACGAACTCGCCGTGGCCGCCCAGCGCCTCCACCACCTTCTCGTAGTGCACCACGCCCAGCTCGGATCCCACCAGGCGCCTGGCCCCGTAGTTTATCTCCTGGCCGTGCTTGATCATGCCCCACGCCTGGTCGTTCACGATCACACAGACGAAGGGGATGTTATGCCGCACAGCCGTGTCGAACTCCATGGCGTTGAAGCCGAAGGAGCCGTCGCCGCTGATGACCACCACCATTTTGTCGGGACGCGCCACTTTGGCGCCGATTCCCATGGGTATACCCGTGCCCAGGCAGCCGAACAGCCCGGCCGCGCCGCCGATGATGCCCGCCTTCTCCTTCGCCTTGAGCCCCACCAGGCCGAAATAGGAGGCGTCGCCGCCGTCGATGATATAGATGGGGCTGTCCTGCGCGGCCACCCTGACCTGCTCCATCAGGCGCACCGGGTGTATGGGCGAGGACGCCTTGCCCCTCTGCTCGATCTCGCCCGCGGCCAGCGGCAGATAGCCGTCGCGCAGCGCCTTCATCCAGGCGCTGTGGTCCTTCTTTTTAACCAGCTTATTCAGCTCGCGCAGCGTTAGCGCGATGTCGCCCGAGAGGCCGACGTCGCAGCAGCGGTTGCGGTCCAGCTCGGTGGCGTCCACGTCTACCCTCACCACTTTGGCGCCGGGGAAGCCCTGGCCGAAGAACATCAGCCAGTTGAAGCGTATGCCCAGCACGATCACCAGGTCGGCCATGGGCGTGGCCGACAGCAGCGCCATCTGGCCGCCGTCCCAAAGGGACAGCGGATGCTCGTCCGGCAGCGTGCCGCGCCCGTTGTTCATCAGCACGAAAGGGATGCCGGTCTTATCGATGAACTCCCTGAGCTCCTTATCGCAGTTGCTGAAGGCTACGCCGCTGCCGCCCACCAGCAGGGGCTTGGAGGCAGAATTGATCAGGTCGGCGGCCTCTTTGATAGACTCCGGATCGGCCACGGACTTGTAAGATCTGCAGGCCTTCTGCGGACAGGTTATGTCCGCGTCGTCCACCTGCACGTTGAGTATGTCGGGTGGCAGCTCCAGGAAGACGGGACCCGGCCTGCCGGATACCGCCGTGCGGAAGGCCTTGGAGATGTATTCGGGGATGCGCCTGGTGTCGTGGCAGATGCCGTGCCACTTGACGATGGACTTGACCATGTCGGCCTGGCTCATGTCCTGCAGCGCGCCCTTCTGCTGGTCGCGCAGGGGCGACATGCCGCTCAGCATCACAACCGGCGCGTTCTCCATGGCCGCGTTGACCAGCCCGGTGAGCGAGTTGGTGAAGCCGGGACCGGCCGTGACGATGCAGACGCCGGGCTCGTTTTTGAAGATGGACCACGCATGCGCCATCATCACTGCCGCCTGCTCGTGGCGCACGTCTATCAGGCGCACGCCGTATTCGTAGAATCCGTCGAAGATGCGGTCGATATGTCCGCCGCTCAGTCCGAAAACCGTGTCGACGCCCTCGACCTGCTTGAGATACCTGGCAACCAGGTGGCCGCCGTAAATCTTACCCATGACCCATACCTCCTTGCGCGTTTAAATATGTAAAACGGTTTATTTTAACACCGGTTAATGATGTCGTTGCGAGAAGCACAGCAACGAAGCAATCTTGTGATAATTGTTTTCCCAGGAAATCGGGCTTGAGGAAAGCGGGGTCAGTCGAGTCGTAGAACCCTTTGCCGGTCATACCCTGTAACTCTTCGGCAGATCCTGCGATTCCTTGCTTTCGTCATAATATTTCATCTCGATATCGTAGACCACGTCCAGCCCGATCACGTCCATTATGGCGATCGCCCCTAAAAGGCCGACCTTTCTTTGCTAATTTACGATCTTAAGACTGCAGCCATTACTAACCTCCCGTTACCACTCAATTGAATCTATAATATGAAGAGTGTGTATAAATCCCTGACAATGCTTGCTTACGTATACTTCATTTTGTTAGCTTAAATGTTTGAAGTATTTTTGAGAACTGAACTTCGTCGCAGGTATCCATATTTACAGAGTTTAGCATTACCACTATGTATTTGCCATTCTTTTGAATACCTGAAGCAAGCGAATCTTCCATATGACCATCTTTCGCCTTGAATTCCAGGACGGCTTGAGTGGCCATTGTTCCATCTTCAAGCTTTACTTCTTTTTCCGATGCTATCTTAATATTAGTAATAGATTCGCCCAAAATTGCATTGATTGCGGTACTAATAGAATCCTCGTCACGTACCGATATGATTATAGTCTTACTCTTTGCCGGTGATGTAGCAACAAAGACATTCTTGTCCGAGGGAGATTTCACTATCCATGATTTAGGATAATTAATACTGAACCCATACTCAGTATTATTATATGCATCAGTTAACAACAAATCTTCACACTCAGGCAACAAATCAGAAGTACGAAGACGACTAACTGGAGTGAGAGACGCCTGTCTCTGGATTTTTATCAAGTCCAGGAACTTGTCATCGCTGGTCAGCAAATGGCGGATAAGCAATAGTCCTTTGTTAGCGGGTGACATCACTACCTGAACATTTTCCGCATCTGGAATAGCCGTAGCTTGAGTGCCAGCTTTGGTTATCAGAATCTTCACTGGATTGGACTTCACCTGGCTATCATTAATAACAAAAAAATTCCTGGTGTTTTCCTGGTACAGAGCCATTGACCAATAACTGTCTGACGGAACCACCGCTGAAAACAGGACCGGTTCTTGACTAACATCGTATGTGGCCAGGGAGTAAACGAGGTCAGCGCTGGGCATGACTACAGTCCTGACCTCAGGAGTAGTTTTGGTAGCTCTCATTAATACGTTGGGAGGAACCTTGTTCATCACAATATTCATAATAATTATGGGAATGATTATTGGAGTAATTAAATGGGCCACAATTGCCACGATGACTGTCCCAATGCCAGTCCATATAATCCACCTTTTCATTTACCTGCCTCCTCTATCACATGTGGTAAATCAACAGTTGCCGGATTATTGCGTACAGAATCCCCGGGATTATATAACCTGAGAGCAAGTGAAAAAGATTTTTGATCACCTAATGGAATCCAATCACCAGGTTTCTGATTTTTTGATAAATAAATAGTATATTTACCATCCTGGTCATACGTTACACTGTTGCCGCTGTAAGAATAACAATTCATTTCGTTTGGAATAAGGAAATCATCCTCACCATAAACTGTTATAGACCACCAGCGAGCATCCGGCACATTCCCTTCAATACGATAAACATTATCGCCATTTAATCTCTCACCGCTGTCATCAGTGTAGGCAAAATAATATATAGATTCAGATTGGTTTAGGCCGAGCAGAGCATGAATAGCAAACCATGCGCGATTATACATATCGTGCTGCTCGCTCCCTGTGGCTAAATTCGTTCGCCATGGGCCGTTGATGACACTGCTGGAAACGGCACTCCGCTCTATGGCCAATACTGCGGAACCAATGCCTATAACACCGCCCAGCAGTAAAGCAACCACAATTCCCAATAGTATTTTGACTGATTTCTTCATACATACCTCCCTACATACTCAAATTACTATTGATCACAAACATACACGGAAGCAATAGTTTATAGTAATTATCTGAAATTGATGGAATAAGATTGACAAAAGTCTCATTCAACTTGGGCAATGCACGTTGTAACATCCTATAAAATGCACGGTAGTTTGGTGAAGCATCCATAAGAACCTGAGCCTTTAATAGATGTTCCTGCAATTTTGGATGCCCTATATCCCAGGTCAATGACTGACGGTATCGACGTTTACATCTACCCGTCGCGTCTTTTGGTGTCCTTGTCCTGAGTTCTTCTAAGATTCCCTGAGCCAATCTGGAGTAAACAATATCATTGATCATGGTACCGATTATACTTGGTCGTTTAACCGTACCAGGATCATAAGCCCATCCCTTTAGTTTGAACATAGACTTGTAAAAACTATCAGGGAAACGCTTAGCCCAAGCAGCAGCGTATGGTAATAAATATGCATCAAGTATCTTTTGCAGAGCAGCCCTGTTAAGGTATTCTTGATAACCTGTAACCTCATCAACTAGTGCTATTATGCCGACCTTCGCAAACCCGCGTTGCAGAATTTCAGCTTCCTCTGCAATTAGGATAGCTCGTTTTACTTTCAAAAGTCCCTTTGAACGAGCTTCAAGTAGAAAATCACAGATGTCAGCAAGAATTGTGGCCTGATAACCGGTAGCCAATCTTCCACCACGTCCTTGCCTTATAAATCGAATGGGGCTGGCTAAAGCTTCCAGCAAGTCGCTACGGGCTAGTTCTTTTGCTCTCGGTATACTCAACAGATTGGTGAGCACACTCTTAAGTATGCCTCCACTTTTTTGCCCCGGGGCAAAAGCCTGTTGCAAACCACGTCCTGATAGGATGCGTGTTCCATTACTGAGTACATAAGCTGGGATCTCAGCATTGCCGATCTTCAGTGGCTTATTCGGGGAGCCATGGGTAGCTCTCAGGGGTTTCACGGTATCGGATATCTTGTTTGATGATTTAGTATTAGCTACATTTCCCACGGTCATATTTATCCTCGCTTTAGATAACTCCTAATGCGCGGGCATCAGTCAAATCATATATACAATTGTTATCACGACTATTAAACCTATGGCAGAATTCACTGATATATTTGTCGAGATATCTGAGGATTACCTTGTGATATTGTCCTGCGATACCTCTACAGACTTCACTTTAATTCTGCCGTTACGCTCTATCATCCCGACCACTGGAACCTTTTAGGTGCCATGGCCACGCTTTAATAGTTCGCCGCTACTTCCTTCACGCGATTTCCTCCGATATATGTATCGGCTATTTCGATGATACCCTGTAGCAATTCGCGTTGTTTGGTTTCTACCATTGCTTTCCGGATTCGCATTTCAAGTGACCAAGCCGTGTTTTTATTGACTTGTAAATATCTGGCTAACTGCCGGGCTGCGATGCCCTTCTTGGCATTAAGGACAAGAGAAACCGCAAGCATCCATTTTTGTAATGGCAAGTGAGTGTTATGAAATATAGTACCAACCGTCACACTAAAAGAAGTATTGCAATTGTTACAATGATGGCGGTTTTCTTTAGGTAATGGTGTGGTTTTATTGGAATTGCAGTAAGAACATACAGGCTTACCATCCGGCCAGCGCACTTTTTCTAAGTAGGATAAACAATCTTGCTCAGTGGGAAATTGCTTGTAAATCGATACTATATCCATTTTGTTATCCACTACCACAATGTGGTACAAGATAACAGATTAAAAAGGGTTTGTCAACTACCTTAAACTAGTACATTCCATTAATCTTAAACAGGCCGGGGAGCTTATTGAGTATTGGCGAACGGACTAAAGCGAAGTCAGGCCATACAGTTCATTGAATAAAAAAACGCCAATGGAGTATGCTTATACAACGGCTGTATTCTAAGATGTGGTGTTGCTAAACGCGGGGTAAGGTCACAACCACTGAAGGCCATGCCGCTGCCGCTCGAAAACCGTGTCCACACCTTCGACCTGCTTGAGATATCTGGCTACAAGATGCCCGCCGTAGATCTTACCCATGACACATACCTCCTCGCGCTTATGGATGTATTTTATCATGTCATTGCGAGGAGCATAGTGACGAAGCAATCTTGTACGTGATTACACAACAGCAGATTGCCGCGCCCTACGGGCTCGCAATGACGAAAAAAAGCCACGTCATTGCGAGGAGCATTGCGACGAAGCAATCTTGTGCGTGATGACTGTTTACTCAGCCGTGCGGGTAATAGCTCAACGCCGTCTCGAACATAGCATAAATGTTCTCGGGAGGGGTCCCGGCCTGCACACAATGTGAGGGCCCGAGAATATATCCGCCGCCTTTACCCAGTATATCTATGAGTTTTTTCGTCTCTTCTGCCACCTCTTCAGCAGTGCCGAAAGGCAGGAGTTTCTGAACGCTTACACCACCTGCATAACACAGCCGGTCGCCGGTCTGCTGTTTGAGCAGGGCGGGGTCCATCCCCCTGGCGTCCAACTGCAGCGCCTGCAGCACGTCTATGCCCATGTCGATCAGCCCTTCAAGCGCAGTCATGATAGCGCCGTCGGTGTGGTAGATGACCCTGGCGCCCATATTGTGGACCATGCTGTCAAAACGGGTATGATATGGCTTGATGAACTCCTCCCACATGGGCAGCGACATGAGCAGTCCAGTCTGCTGTCCGATGTCGTCTGCCGTGAAAACGAGGTCGATCATTCCGTCCGCTGCCTTGAGCAGACAGCTGAAGCTCTCCACGAAGAAATCGGTCACACGCCGCATAAGGCCGTGCACCAGGTCGGGCTTGGTGACCATATCCACGAAAAACTGCTCGAATCCTCTCAAGAACCAGGACGTTTCGAACGGGTTGGCGATCCCGGCAATAATGCAGTATTCCTGATCCCCGTTGAGCCCTTTGATCACATCTTTAGTGATGTCGTACTGGAACCAGTCCGCACTGGGCCAACGGTAGCGATTCAGCTCCGCCACGGTCTGGATATCCTTGAGCGGATGATGATAGATCTCATCGTAGCTGCCCTCGCCGTAGCTCACCGGCTTCCTCCTGACTCCCCAGAAATCCTCGCCGGTTTCCAGCCCCGGCCCATTGTAAAAATAAGTGAGCGCCCGCGTGTCCACTATGTCCACTATATAGCTGATGGCGTCTATATTGTGATATTTGACCAGGTAGTTGTTGAAGTCCTCGCCGGCAGGGGGATTCAGGGTACCGCAGATATCAGTGATGGGTATCCTGTCCGTTGTGCGGTGCGACAATGCCAGTAAAACACGTTCACGCCTGGACAGCTGCTCTTTTATTCTCATGAGTATAACGGTTTATTTTAACATGTCATTGCGAGGAGCATAGCGACGAAGCAATCTTGTGCGTGATTGCGCGGACACCGGATTGCCGCGCCCTGCGGGCTCGCAATGACGTGAGGAAAAGGCTCGCAATGACGTAGGGAAAACGGCTCGCAATGACGTGAGGAAAACGGCTCGCAATGACGATCTATTTTTTACCCAGGAAATCGGGCTTGAGGAAGGCCGGATCGCTCCAGTCGTAAAACCCTTTGCCCGTCTTCATGCCCAGCAGTCCTTTGTCGATCATGTCCGTCAACGCCTGCGGCGGCTGGTCCTGCGGATCGCGGCTCTCCTTGTAGTACGCCATCTCGATGTCGCGCACCACGTCCAGCCCTATCACGTCCATCATGGCGAAGGGCCCCAGCTCGACTTTGAACTGCAGCATCCATGAGCGGTCGATATCCATCGGATCGCCGTACCCTTCCGCCCACAGCTTGAGCGATTCGCGCTTGACCATCCTCCAGAGACGGTTGCCCAGGTAGCCCATGATGGGCTTTTTGACAACTACAGGGACGCAGCCGATGCTCTCCACCCAGGCTTTTACGGACTCAATGTTTTCAGCAGCGGTAGTTGTGCCGGGCATGATGTCCACCAGCGGCAGGTCGATCATGGGCGAGTCGAAATGAATGTTGAGCACCCTTTCTTTGCGGGACACGGCGTCCTCCAATTTCACCACCGGTATGGAGGAGCTGTTGGAGGCTATCAGCGCCCCGGCCGGCGCAGCCGATTCCACCTGTTTGAATATCTTACTCTTGAGCTCGAGGTTCTCACTGACCGCTTCGATGGCCAGGTCGGCGTCCGCCACCGCCTCGGCCAGCGAAGCACAATATTTAATCTTGCCCTGGGCGGCATCCAGCCTCTCCGCCTGCGCGGACATGCCCTTGAGACCGAAGATGCCCTTGAGGTCCCCGATGCTTTTGGCGGCGGAATCCGGATTGACGTCGTAAACTTTCACGCGGTTGCCGGCCAGTGCGGCCACCGCCGAGATCTGCACGCCCATGAAGCCCGCGCCGATAACGGCGACATTATTTATCTTGAACATTATGCCCTCCCCTTGTAACTGAGTGTGACGCCGTTGAGACGGCGCCTATTTGCGGCGCAGGCCGAGTATCTCGCGCGCTTCCGCAGGCGTGGCCACCGGCCTCTCAAGGATGGCGGCAAGCTCCTGCACCCATTTGGCCTGCTCCCAGCTGCCTTTGGCCAGCTCGCCGCCCGGCACCCTGGTGTTGTCCTCGAGGCCGATCCTGACGTGCCCGCCGGTGAGGATGCTCATGACCGCGGCCGGCACCTGGTTGGGACCGACGCCGCAGACGCCGAAGGTCGAACCTTCGGGCAGCAGGTCCAGCATGGTCAGGTGAAGCACGGGATTGAAGGCGATGCCGCCGAAGGCGCCGTACACGAACTGGAAGTTGAGCGGCAGGGCGAAAAGGTCCTTCTGCTTGCTCAGCAGCTGTATGTTGTAGATGCCCGCCGGGTCGTATACCTCGAACTCAGGCTTGACCGCGTGCTGCTTCATCACTTTAGCGAAATCGGCGATCATGCCCAGCTTGTTCTCGAAGGTGTACTCGAAGAAGACCTCGCCGGTCTTATGGTCGGCTATGCCGTCGTTCATGGTCGCGCTGTTCATACTGCCGATGTCGGGCTCGAACTGGATAATGGGGGCTATGCGTTGCTCGGGCGTAAGCCCGACGGTGATGGCCGTGCTGAGGTTGATGATCATATCGGGACAGCGCTTGCGGACGGCCTCGACGGTGGCCCCGATAATACCGAGGTCGGCGGTGGCAAACTCCGTCTTGGGGTCGCGGGCATGTATGTGGACGATGCTCACGCCGTACTGCATGCACTTCTCGCATTCGTCCGCGAACTCCTGCGGGCTGTAGGGCACGTTGGGATTGTTCGATTTGAAGGTGGCGCCGCCCGACAGGGCGGCGGTGATGATCAACTTATCTCCCTTCGCCACTTGGGCCTCCTTTCACTTATTTTTGTCGGGGTCAATAGGTACCCGAGAGGAACTTGGCCAGGTTCCATTTCCACCTGGTGTAGGGCGGGTTGATGGCCTGGCTGACCAGCTCGGTCCAGGTGCCCTGGCGGATCACGCTCTTGCGGTGGCTGAAGGCTTCGAAGCTC
>Ga0265297_10001618_pt1 | contig 51552 bp, 67 predicted proteins | sample Munlanlwell13791_FD_192502 | JGI IMG/M metagenome (GOLD analysis project Ga0265297, IMG submission 192502) | Leachate microbial communities from a municipal landfill in Southern Ontario, Canada - Leachate well 137-91 | ecosystem: Engineered > Solid waste > Landfill > Unclassified | place...
GTTTAACCATATCGGTCAGGATAGAGTAGTTACAGTCCTTCACGATCTGTCGTTCTTTATCGGTGGTTATATAATCCTTATCCTTGTTATTATAAAAGTCCGATCTATTAAACCATTGTACGAGGAATTCGAGATCGTTGTCTTTGGCATACTGTTTCAGGGCCGGGATACTTTTAGATGTTCTCGGTGTTAACACTGTACCGAAACCTATTTGTAGACGCTCTTTTCCATAGTTGTCTTGGAGTGTTTTCAGGAGTTTGATCATTCTTATTGTGCTTTCATAGTTGCCTTTTATACCCCGGATTGAATCGTGTTCTTCACTAATCCCATCCAAAGAAGTACCAATTGATAATTTTAAGTTAGGGTATAATTCTAATAATTCCCAGACAATTCCACATAGATAGTCTGCTTTTAGCCCATTTGTAGATATCTGAAGTCTCGCTTTTGGTAGAGCCAAGTGTTCAGATTTAATAAACTCAAATAAGTCTTCTCTAGTAGTGGGTTCTCCCCCTGAGTTAAGGATCAGGTCCACGTCTTTCAGGATCGGATCGGAGAGTACTTTGTAGATCTCGTCTGGTGTGAGCAAGTCATTTCGCTTGGGGTTCTTCCAGGTATTGCAGGTAGTACACCGCGAGTTGCATTCATCCGTTACACCAATCCAGATCTTCGTGATCTTATCCGGGCCGGGGAACAGTCCTCGTTTAAGGATCTTTAACATTTTCCGTAGTTCACTCATTCAAACCTCTTCTCTATCTTGTCTCCGCGCAGTTTACGGTACAGTCTCGGGAACATTGCTCCAAACGATCCACCTAAGGCATACTTGATGTACTCGGGATGATACCACAGGAACTTCAGTACTTGGTATGGGGCGTTAGTCATCTGGTGGACGAACCCTGTAGGTGTGAAGATCCTAAGGATGGATGTACGGGTTAGGAGATAGTTCCGCATCTGGCTCAGCTCTCTAACGTTATGTTCCACGGTCCAGTTAGGGCAGTTATAGTCTCCTAACCAATAGTCATCCGTAATATGGTATGTCTCCTTAAATGAGTTCCAGAGTTCGGTACCGGGGAACGCCCAGATCGGAGTACTGTTTAGCACGAATGCATACCTGATCCGTTGTAAACTCTTGATGAATCGAACGGTTTCTTTTACTGTAGCCCATGTCTCCCCCGGTAAGCCCGTGATTAGATAGGGACTGATAATCATTTTGGGATACGGTTTCGAGAAATTGAAGAAGTGTTCCACGTCTCCTAGTCGGATCTTCTTGTGTGCGCGGTCTAGGATTGATTGGTTTCCAGATTCCACTCCAATATAGATCTCATGCATCCCTACTTTATTCATCCAATATAATAGTTCAGCACTTACGGGTCTGACGCGCCCTGCAACCTGAAAAGTTAACCATCTAACGTCGAGGTCCCATAGTGTTTGACAGAGTTCTATCACCCATTTGTTGTCAGGCATGAATGAATCGTCTTGGATGGCAATCTTCTCTAACCTGGGATACTTTTTAATTAACCATAAAATCTCGTTTACTACATTTAATACGGATCTCCTCCGATGTGATCTATGACTAATTGTTGGAAGAGCACAGAAGGAACACTTAAAACTACATCCACGGGAGGTAAGGATGCACGCGAGCTTACGATCCGGATCGTCTTTGAAGTAGAGATCGTGGTCGGGAAATGGCAACTCATCAAGGTTTTGTATTGGCCCCTGTTCATATATATTAGGGCAAATATCAGGATTCTCAACAAAATTGAGAAGTGCTTTCTCACCCTCTCCTCTGATAATATATATCCAAGGATATTGTTTACGTAATTGGTGAGCCATACATGAGGCATGGTGCCCGCCAACCACAACCTTAATATTTTTATTCTCAAGGTACTCTATTATTTTGTAGCAGCACACCCTATTAGTTGACAACATCGTAATCGAGACAACATCCGGGTTAAACGTGACTAATTTCTTGGAGAGTTCCCAGATATAATCCTCATAATCCATATGGAAGTTGAGTAGAGCGTCGGTCTCATGACCATATTGTTTCAGGTACGCACTCAGGTACGGTATCCCTAAACCGTATCCCTCCTGAGCATTCTTCACGGTCCTGATCGAGTCTTCTGGTGGGGGTAACAGAAAGAGTACACGGCTCATAGTATCCCCGTATTAACTCCGTGTAACCACATTGAGTACCTGTCCGGTGGGAGAGACCTGATTGTATATTTGAAGTGCTTTGATAGCCCCTGTAATAGTGGCGCGTCACCCAAACCCCTCCAGAGGAATGCCCCGTGGAGCTCCAGTTCGATCCTTCGGATATCTAAGAGTTCTTCGGGCCTGATTGTCCACTCGGTACCCTCGGTATCCACTTTCAGGTAATCGCACTCGCCCCCACAAAACTTTATGATCTCAGGGAGCCTCCATGTCTTCAGAACCTTATATGTACCGTTCCATTCCAGTACCTTGTCCTCTCCTGTACCGTGTGCCATGAGTACCGGGACAACATTAGTGATATTGTTAAGCTTGATATTCTCCACGAGTGTGGTGAACCTGAAAGGTTCAATCGCATATACTCTCTTACAGAGTTTGGCGACCCTAAACGAGAAAGAGCCGATGTTTGCCCCTATATCAATAACAATATCCTCAGGGCGTATCCCGGAAACATCGTATTGTAGGAGAGAATGCCTGATAAATACCGTATCTGGATCATCTAAGTACTTATACCCAAACGAGTCTATTACAACCATATCTTAGATCTCCATCCCGCGCTTCTCTTTGATACCTATGAATATTCCATTTTTTATGATCGCCGTGATATAATACATATCCTTACAGATTTTACAATATCTATATGCAGAATACTCCCCGTCTTTGAGTTTGCTAGCGACGGTTTTAGAGTCTTTGTGGAACCATGGATACCATGGTTCTCCATTACTCATTATGAATAATCCCCCTCGACCACAGAGAATATCATATTTTTGAACGCGATCTAAGTATTCCCTTTCCGTAAGGTATTCCCACTTATACTGGACTGCGGGCCTGCCCTCTACATATTCCTCTAATAAACAATCAAACTCTTTGGTTTGAAAAGTAAAACTGGATGTTTGTGAACATCCCGGACATCTGTACGGCGTTCTTAATCTAAACTCATCAAACATTCCCATATATTATTAATTAAACGTTCGAGTAAATAAAGAATTTGCCAATGAAAAAGACACAGTAGTAAAAGAATTGTTACCATTGCCGCGACAACGAGATCCATAATAAAGATATTGGTTTGGATTATCTGGCTCCGGGTATGCGAGAGAACTATGCTCTACATGCCTGCCCTGCCGATTTGTAATTGTCTCCTTTTAGAGATATAAACCTAGTCCTTTTTTATTACGTCGAGCCGTTCTATCGATCCACAGAGCATCCTATCCGCACGTTCCAGCTCCGCTAAGTATCTCCGCGCCTGCTCCACTAGTAATGGGAGCTCCGACATATCGAACTCTATATCCCCTTCTGGGTGTAGGGCTGCTTCCTTTCTTAGATAGAACTCCCACTCTGTTTGAGCAGCGAGCTTCTGGATATGGGTACACTTCTCGTGGACGTGCTCGGTGCCCGCCATGATCTGGGAAACCAATTTAAATAAGAGATCGATATCCGGATCTCGTTCGACTGGCTGGAACATCATACCAAGAGCTAAAGGAAAACAAAATATATAAATGTATTTATAATATTAACCACCAAATGAGAGGGGTGAAATATCCATGGATGAAAAACCAGAAATGAGACAGGGCATGCCTCCGGGTCATAAGGAAGCATGGGCCGACAACATCAAAATGATTGTTGCCGACGAGTTAGGAAAGAGGGAACGACACGAGTCCCAGGAGAACCGGGCAGTTGAAGAAGCACTGAAAACACAGGCACGAATAAACGAGATCGCAATGCAGTCCCTCCAGGCATTCACTCATTCGATGGATGAGCGCCAGAAAGATACTAGACATATTGGGATCCGGAAGGAGCTCGATGCAGAAGAGCGCATGGCAGAACTTGAGGAAACCTTCAACAAGGCAATCCAAGCCGTCAGCGAGATCAATGCCGGTACAAATTCTCTGATTGAAATGGTTGGTCTTCTCAAGGGAGAGCTGGCTGCAAAAGACTAAAAAAACTATTTTTTTATTTTACAAACTTCAGATTTCCATTACTCGCTAATTTTATTGTATTTCCTATTATTTCGGCATCAAATAGGGGGGCAAGATCATCTCGATATTTTGACTTTAGTACAATTCCTCCACACCGCTCCTCTAACCATATATGAAGAGTTCTATCTGTACATTCCTCTGGTCTACCCAATTTTAGATCTACCATAATAATTAATGGATCTCTTGATCTAATAAAAGTTTTTATTTTGTTACCGCAATATCATAGGACTTCATTGAAGTATTGTAATCCTCTAAGTAATAGTCCTCAGTCATGCCGAAGTAGATCTTGACGGGTTGGTGCTGGTCATAGTCGATCCCTACTAGTCTAGTCTCCACCGATACACCATCGGCATCCACAATATAGATCTGGTCTCCGATTGTTGGGATCGTCGCAAAGTCAGAGTCACAGTAGTATGCGTACCCGTACTCCACCGGATCCTTGGTAAGCTGGAGATAGTTGTAGGCAATATGATCTAACTGATCCTGGTTACAGAACCCGAATGTATAGATCGTCTTTGTCCTCACCCCATAATTATATATAGAACTGGTAGTAGCTGGACTTGATTTAGAGTACGTCATATCAAAGACGGGCGCCTCCGAGGAGTGTTGGTAAGTTGCCGTGGATCCGTATCCCCGAGTTAGGGGGCCACCTACCCACCCATATAGTGTTCCGTTTGCGGTGAGTCCCTGATGTACAACCTGTTCCATCCCGATTTGAATCACGCTACCTGCTGCTGTGGGGAATGTAGTCCAGCCAGAATCGAGGGAGAATGCGCCCCCTCCCGCCGTCGCATCAGATAAGAAATAAATCGGATCATATTTAGAGTGAGGGTGGATCACCGTACCGGCAGGAAATGCAATATCCCAATAGGTAGCTGAAGTAGTGGACCTGCTTGCAGTTATTGTGTCGGTGTTTGCTCCCCCGATCTGGATATTCACAGAATTGGGCCATCCTGAAATGTCTGCGGGGTATAAGGCTGGAGGGTTATTCAGATAGTAAAATACTGTCGTTCTCAGATAGTCTATGTAGGCAGTTCCCGATACCGTGTTGTTTACCTGTATTCCAACCAAGTACGTGTTGAAATCGTTTATTCCGTCGTCTAGTCCAGAAGTGGCTCCGGCAGTGGCAGTTGCTCCAAAATTCCAAAGGTCATACTGTCCACCATAAGTTGCAAAGTCTAATGTGATCGGCCAATAGTTTGCGGTATCTGCTTTGTTCTGACCATCATATCCTGAGATCGTGTACCTTATGATAACATCCTTAGTATTGTTATCCTTGTCCGCTCTGCGTTTCATCTCAAGTTTGATTCCTTGGATTAATGCGGTAGCGGGGATTGCGGGAGTGTATAACCCGAACCATTCTCCCCACCCTAATGTAGAGGCGTTCCCGGTACCCGATGTGTACCCAGTCAGACCATCCTCTAGACTGAGATAATTCGATTGACCGGGAAGACCCACATTATACCAGTTCATCTGTCCGACGCCAGCAGTAGACTTTAGGCTACCCACGCTTCCCCAGGCAGTGTAAAGTGTCGGATTGAAATCTGCCGACAGATATGTATCCCCATAATTCTTGGTTGCATCGTAAAGCAGTCGGCACGAGTTGGTGAAGTCAGATATGGTAGTCTGGATATTCACGTTATTAATATCGGTACCCCGCACCGTGATCTCATTATAGATCTTGTTGGTGTCGGTGGTCCGCGAAATATTGAATAAGTCTTCACCCACTACGAAGGATAGGGTAGCAGTGGCGGTACCTCTCCGTGTAGGTACGTCAAGTACAAATACACCAGAAGGATAGAGTAGGTACGCCTCCCAATCACGACCACCCCAGTTTGCCACGTTTGAAATAGTATCAAGTACACGGCTCTTCTCGAACCCATAGGGACCAGAGAAGTGAGTTGGTACATTAAGTATTAACCAGTCCCAGGAATGGTCTGTAGACATGCTGTGTGCGGCTGATGGGAATGCGGTTAAAGTATTGTTGTACTTGAACATGGTGTCATAGATCGGGTTATTGGTGGCATCATAGGTACTATCATAATCCACAATATATTTGGTATCTGTGGTGGCGGAACTGATATCTATTAAGGTATCATATAGTGCGGAGGCAACACCCTCACAGCTCGCGTGCCAGCTCTGCCGCTGTTCCGAGTAGTCCACTGCCTTGATCACACCATCAAACCGTTTGACATCATTAAAGAATATCCTGACAAACTTGTCCTCAGTGATATGGGTGAGGTCAGTGGTAGTGAGATCGAAGCAGTCAAATTCTGCTATCGGGATCTGGTTCAGTCTGTCCTTCACCACGTAATTGAATACGTGGTCGTCTTCAAACAGCGTGTTATCAATATAGGCGTACCATCCATCATAGGTGGGTACCGTATAAGTAACCGTGAGGTATGGAGGGTTTGATGTTGCCTCCGTTGTGTTAATATTTATCCCGGACTGCCCTACTGCTAGTTCGTGACTCAGTGCATTATTATAATCATCTTCCAGCACGAGCATTAGCGAAGTGGTCCCGGCCAGTGTGAGTGCAGATGCGGGTAACGTGATATTAGTATATGCATCCCCGGTTATCCCTGCAAATGAGACAGATGCAAATTCAGTGAATGTGGTTGCCTGATAATCCGTGGCTACCAGTAGTGCCGGGTTTGTAGGGGTGCAATCCACTACATAGATCCCCTGTTCACCTAACCCGCTGAACTTCCCATCAGCAGGGGTATATAATGAGAGCACTATTGATGAGGTAGTTGCCGTGGCAGGTATTGTTGTTGTATCAAAGACAACAATAGATCGAAAAATGTAACTAAAACCATCTTCGGCACCAGTCTCGTTACTTAAATAGGCATTCATCCTGATAAAGGTGCGGCTCACGGAGTTTCCATCACCGGCCCGTATCTGGGCAAAGGTCTCATACGGTCCTGAGGTATGTGCCCTGCCCACTTTCCCATCTTCTATTGGGTACTCCTGATAGGTTGTCATATCTCCTCAGTATGTGTTACAAGTAGCAAATGCAGCTGTGCTGGTTGCATCTACGATATCGAGCACGATCCCGAAGCTCACTATATTATCACTCTGTCCCGGTTCACTGGTAGCATCCACGGATTTGAGGAGGACTGCATATGATAAACCACTGAATCTCAGGAGATGCGGTCCCTTATAGGTCAGCAGCTTAAAGAGCAGCATGATCTTGCTCGTGAGTGCCCACCCATCATAGAATGTGCCATTAATCCTTACTATATCACCGGAACAGAACCCGATATCGAATCCCTTCTGCATCTTCTTGGGCCGGGGAAATGTGATAGTCTCCCGCCCATATGCCCGGTTGAAGTTGCAGCCGGTCGCAAAGCTTACCGATTCTGCGGTTGAAACATTACTGTTATAGAACTCTAACTGGAATGTCATACCGTACCACCTAACCTTCTCCCCTCAGATTTCAGCTTGCGGAGGAAACTATCAAAGAGATCCTGATCCGTTTTTCCGCTGATCTGGAAGATGGGGTTATTGATGATGATGTCTCCTCCGCGATTCATATTATTGACTTGTTTGTCCACCTCGTTCTTGGGGAGGACATATTCGCCCGAGTGGAGGAACGCGGGGCCGGTCTCTTTTACCCAACCCCCCCTCTGGTAGGAAGCAGTTACCTGTTTCCCGGATGCATCATAATAAAGCGTAGATCCTCCCGGCGTAGAGTCAATATATGATCCATCTTTCATCATCATACGCATGGTACTCGCATTCCCGCCAACACCAGTGGTTGTAGAGACTACTCCCCCGTGGCGCCCCTTAAACTGGTCGGCGGTACCCCCTTCTGATGCGGTACCTGCTGATAGTACACCGTCTTTACATCCCGGTAATGCAAGGTTGCCCGCAGCTTTACAAGAATATTCGGGGTCTCCGGGGTACACGAGTCTCCCCTTGGAGAAGTCCCAATATGCACCTGTCTTCCCCTGAGCTGCCGCAATCATTCCCGCTGCCGGAGCCCCCGTAAAAATTGTAGTGCCTTGAATAACAAAAGGTACCGATCCTGCCGATCCCGTCTTATCATACCCGTACTTCTGTCCCGTACTAAGGGTACCTGATACCTGTTCCTGTAGTGTGGGTGCTCTATAGAGCGGTACTCCGGTTGCAGATACGCCGGTCTGGATTAAACCGTGTTCCTTCGCTTCTGCGGCTCCATATGCCGTAGCTGCGGCTATCGCTGCTGAATTAGCCGCTGCCGCTGCCGCTCTCTTTGCTGCGTCTACTGAGTACACGCTGGTCCAGATCGAGTCAAATGCTGGTTTTGCTTGAGCGGTCGCATTTGTAATCATATTGGAGAGGAGTGAGGAAAATGTTGGAGTGGACGTGGCGGTAGAATCGGTTGCTCCTCCAACGATCATATTTTTTAGGAGTGTAGTGAACGACGGTCTTTGAACTACAGTTGCCTCGGTCGAAGAGTTAGTGATGAGGTTCTTCCATGCCGTCGTTATGTCGGACTGAGCTGCGACCGACCCGCCACCGAATACACCTGAAAGGAATGAGGTTACACCGCCCGTTACAGTACTTATAATCGGGGGAAAGACCGATCCCCACCATGAAACAATTGCAGATTTTAAACCCTCTATTATGGTTGGAGCTGCCTTGGTAGTGCCTGTACCCCACAGGCTCACAAGTACATTCGAGGTACCTATTTCCAAATTTGGGTTTATGCCTAACGAAACTAACGCATCATGAATCACACGATAAATGGTACCAAAGATTGCGCTCCCGGATCCTAATGCTGCTTGTGCGGATTCCCAAAGTTTAAGGCCGCTTGCAATAATGAAACCGATAGCTCCGGATATTGCGAGCGCGAGAGTCTGGTTATCCTTAACGAGTGCAATCCCTTCGTTGATTTTGCTGCTCATTGATGCTTCGAACCCGACAAACGCAGCTACCGCAGTAATTATACCGGCCCATAACCAGTTCCCGATCCGTTGCCCCTCAGTATCAATCCCGGCAGCAATTGAGTTTACGTTCTTCTGGATATCTCCGTAGAGCTGTTCTGGGGTAGGAAGCTTCCAGATTAAATCTATAAACCATTGGAGTCTTCCGGTTGCATTTATTATAGCCTGAACCAGAGGCAACGAATAAACAAAATCAATACCCCATTTCAAAGCGGTTGCTATTTCAGTTGGAGTTAATACAGGGTTGTTGATAAAGTCTATATATCTGTTAAGTGTTGAGAGGATCGGGTCTGTCCAAGTATTCCATTTTAATGTGACCCATTGATCAATTCCATTTAAAATGGGTACTATCCATGTGTTCCAAACCCGGTCCACATACTCAGTTACATTAGTTAATGTCGGGACTGTCCAAAGATTCCACGTTCTATCTACAAATTCTGTAACATTATTTAGGATGGGCACAATCCACGTATTCCATTTCCGAGTTACCCATTCATCTATTGCTGTGAGGGTTGGAACGATCCAACTATTCCACTTCCTATTAACCCATTCATCAACAGTAGTTAATAATGGAACGATCCATTGATTCCATACACGGTTAACATATTCGGTTGCAAGTGATAGTGTGGGTACGATCCAAGCATTCCATACCCGGTTAACTGTTTCAGTAACTACGCTTAATGCAGGAGAAGTCCAAGCGTTCCATGTCCTTGTTACATACTCATATACTCCTGCTAAACTTGGAACTGCCCATGGGTGCCAGAGGCGGTCAACCCATTCTATTACTGTACCTATGGCGGGAACAATATAATCATTCCATTTTCTATCTACCCACTGTATTGCATTGGTTATTACGGTTTGTATCCCCTGATAAGTTACACTTATGATCTGTGAGGCAACAGAAAATATTGTTTGAACCCCTTGGTATACCACACTAATAATCTGGTTTCCGATTCCAAATGATTGTTTTATCCCCTCATATAACACCGAGACAACTTGAGATGCAGCAGAGATTACATTTTTTATCCCTGTATATACCGCAGCTACAACTTGTGTTGCAGATCCAAACACATACTTAATTCCGTTATATACCGCATTGATGATTTGATTAGCTAATGAAAATGCGTACTTAATCCCATAGTAGGTAGCAGAAATGATCTGGCTTCCAGAAGGAATAAGGGATTTTAAGCCTTGATATGTAGCAAGGATCGCCTGTGATGCTGTTTTGATAGTATAAAATATACCCTCATACGTAGCTTTGATAATCTGTTTAGCAGTATTGAAAACAAAAGTCAACCCATCATAAATAACTTTTATTGTTTGTACCGCCTTCTTAAATGTGGTTGCCTCAACAAATGCTACAAATGCAGCAGCTATCCCTTTTCCTGCCTCTGATCTTTCCTTTTCAGGCATACCGACACCGATACCGTTAGGAGTGCCTTCCCCAGATCCTTTACCAAATCCTGAGGCCCACCATGCTGCTATAGCCGCACCGATCCCCCCTATAAATGGAAGGATCTTATCTAAGACTCCTTTAGCACCATCGAGTTTCCCTCCAATCACGGGCATTCCACAGATCGCAAAGCAACCGTTCATCCTGAGGAGAATCGCGGTCAGCATCTTAGTAGTGCCCCGAGCACCCATGTTTATAGCAGTCTGGGAACCTATACCCTGTTTCACTATTGTTTTGTTTGTGACCTGTCCGACATCGATAGTGGCTTCTGCGGCTATCCGGCCATCTACACCGGCACCACCGCCCTTTCCGCCGCGACCACCGAACACACTTACTGCACCTAGAAGAAGTCCCGCCGCACCTAATAATGGGGCAATGGGAGCGAGTGCCGCAGCAATAGTTGATGTGACAATACTCATGGTGGCGAGTACTGCCTGGACACCCTCATTCTCCATTATGGCGGACATGCCACCACCAACAGTCTCAGCTACGGATGAGAGATCCCCACCTGCAAGCGAGTACCCAAACATTGACCCCAGACCCCCACCTGCAATTGCAGCAAGCGGGTTCCCGGTAAATGCATATGCGAGCGAGGCCCCGGCAGCCGCACCACCTAAACCACCCAACATCGGACCATAGACATCCCCGCCTTCCTCACGATGGATCTTGTCATGCGGGATGATAGTGCCGGATTGCCCCGGTACGAATACCTCTGGTCCCCTCTCACCGACTATGTAGGCACCTTGTCCGAGTACCGGGCCACCCGCCGCTTTCTTTCCCGTTATCCTTTCCTTAAGGAATCCACCGATGGTCTTTCCACCGATAGGTTTGAAGGCATTCTCACCCCACAACCCTCTACCAGTAAACGATTGTAGGGCCTTATGGAGGATCAAAACCGCACCAGCCAACGCAATAACAAAGAACAATGCATCTTTCGCGGCCTGACCCCATGAATCAATCCATTCGGTGAGTCCCATTATTGCATTGAGCATTGGTTCTAGTACATTAAGCATCGGCATGAGTACAACGTCTAGTAATGCACCAAGAGTTTTACTTAGACCCGTGAATGTAGCATCGAGAACCTTAGAGTTATTCCCCAGAATACGCATAACGTGAAATCCAATTAAAGCAGCGGTCACATCTTTACGGAGGTTCATATGGAACTTCTTACTTGAGGAGTCGGTTAAGTCAATTTGTTTACCGAGCTTTCCTGTGACAGAGGTATAGTCTTTTAGAGCTTGGAGTTTGGCCTGTGGGATCATCTGCTCGAAGACCTCTTTCTGCTTGGGGGTCATCGTACCCATAGCCTCTTCAATAGTCTTATAGGAAGCTTCTACACGCTTGGTATAGTCAGAGATAGCATCTGCGGTCTCTTTCATGCTCTTAGGGAGGGAGGAGATCCCGGATTTTACCGACTTCGTGAGCTCTCGCTTGTTTAGGACATTGGCCGCTGAGACGTACGCCTTCATCTCGGCGCGGAGAAGCTTGAGGGATTCGGCCTCTTCTTTGTTGGCCTTGATATCGGTTGTACGAGTGGTGCGTTGTGTGGGTGCTTTAGAAGAGGTCTTCCGGTTAAGATCGTCGATGGCACGATCCAAGTCCTTAATCTTGGACTTTGCCTCCTCAGTAACGGTTTCGATAACGATCTGGATCTTCTTTCTTATATCCTCTGCCATCTCTTGTATCCCCTGCTTAGGCTATACATATAGAACTTCTCGTCCAGTTCCGTCATTTCCCCCAATTCAGAGGGGAGTTTTCCTGACCACCGGCAGATCTCAAGTAGCATCTGCCCCTCATCCGACTCAGCGAAAGCGTTTGATCTGTTTCTCCTTCTTACCTACTGCCTCCATGACTTCCTGTAGGATATTAGTGATCTCTCCGGTCTCATCATCTACCAAGGCCCAGACCTCGGCTTTATCGAATGGAGCAAACGACATCTCGGCAAGGATCTCATAGGCCAGCCGTTCGTCTTCCTCGGGTGCCCGCGTACCCCCGCCTGCATAATACTCTTGGATCTTGTGTCGCAGGTGCTTAGGGATCGCCGGTCGGACCTTTACTTCCTCACCCAAAAAAGGTATTGTGATATAGCGCTCCTTTGAGTTGATGAGCATCTTCTTGATCTGTTCCGCTTCTGCTGTATCGGCCTGAATTACTGCTTCAAGCTTCTTATCCATCTCTTCTAGTGAAGTCATGTTTTATCTACTCTGTTAGTCGGTTTTAGGCGTGATAGAGGCTGAATGATTTTGCGGTTCCCTTTAAGTTACGAACCATGAACTCGTTCTCGTTAAACTCAAACGGTACACTATCGAAGTATACATCCCATGCAGTTGCAGTGAGTGTCTTAGCTAACGTAGTGTCTTTAACGGTTGCCGTGATCGTGAACAGGCCGAGCGTGTTCCGGTAGGTCGCAGTATCATTAATGGTTGCCGGGTTCGTGGTTGCCTGTGCATCCCCCATGAGGACTGCGGCCATAATATTATCCGTGTCCGGGTCCCACATCGCGTACTTACATTCCACATCAACTTTCATCGAGTGCTTGACCACGGCCTGCCGAAGTGCGGATTCCATACCATACAGGTCAACGATCTCGAACCTCGGGGTCATTGTAACCCCCTTTAGTGCTGCGACCGTAACCGCAGTTGCCCCCGCTTTTACTTCTAATGATGCGGAGTTCGCAAAGAATGAATATGCTGTCAATTTCTTCTCCTCCCTGATTCTTGTTTATTATCGTGATACAATTATATAAGTATGATTATAATTAGGTAGACAGGATTTCGAATTCAACCTTGCAGGCCCAGTAATGGATTACGCGATCCACTGCCTCCCAGTAACCCACGTCCAAGTGTGCGCCCGTGAGCCATGCTTCCCCAAAATTGTTAGTGGTTCTTAATTTATCCACAAAATTCAGGCCATAGTTCCGTGTCGTCCTCAGGTCGGTATCTACATCGGTACCTAAGTAATAGGCCACAATTGTCATCGGGAAGCTGAGATACATTGCAGTATCTATTGTGGTATTGATCTCCATCCCACCTTCCATTACGGGGATATTATACACCTTTGGGAGCTCGCCTCGCTCGGCTGGAATAATAGGATGCTCATCTTTCTCATGGATCGTGATGCCGGTTGCCCACCCCAAATCGGTAGCTGCGGAAAGCATTGTATTCATTGCGTCTACAGCAGTATTGATCTTAGTATAGGTACTCATAGTATCTCATCCAGTTTTTCCATTGCTTTGTCGGCTCCGCGTTCCATCCCCGTGTTGATATCTGCGACCTGTTTCTCTGTTACTCGTGCCGCAATAGGTTTAACACATCTCCGGAACGTTAATTTGTATTCCGGTGGCGGGAAGAACTTCAGGAACCCCCGCCTACCATTCTCCCGGATCTTGGCACAGATCGGTGTTGTTCTGCGCGGCTGACCAAACAGGTACTCGGTCTGGTCCGAATCGTTCACTATAATGGACAAATGTTCATTAGTTATGGTGTGTTGCCAGAGTTCTCGGAAATGAGGATCATTCTTATGCCACTCGGGGTTATCATATTCCTGATCGAAGTCTCCCCTCCGTGGATCATAGGGCGACATCTCAGCCAATGCAGGCGGTACTTCCTGTCCGAAGGTGTCATGGATCTGGGTCTCTAATCCATCGAAGTCAACTATCTCGCCATCATACAGTCTCCGGACAATAATATTCATCCAAGTACCTCTTTTAATGCGGCATATATCCCAAATATAATTGCAGTGATTATTCCTATCTTATTATAAACGGAATCTACCCATGACTTCTTTGCAGAAATCTCTGTATCCGTTGTAAAGCAGGACTTCTCTACTTTAGTGAGTCGTTTATCAATTACCATTACGCTAACTGCAATATCCTTTGAGACCTTTGAACCATACACCTCTAAATCCTTAACACGATCATCAATGCTTTTGTTACAATCGTGTTGTGCCTCGGTGAACTTCTCGAAATCATCTGCGAGACCTTCCTGTCTCACTGCAACCGCTACAAGTATATCTCGGTCACTCATCCCCGAATAATCGCTTAATGGCACTACCTGAAACCTCCAAACGAGAGTCTACGGTACTTATAAAGATCCCGCCTCACATCAGAGGTGAGGATCTTGTGTTCATCTATCGGTTCATACATCGGTGCAAAGTCCCGCGTACCCTGTGAGCGGATAGTGACTGCTTCCTGTGCCTTCTTCTTATAGGTAAGTAAATTCTTAGCGGCCCGTAACGCGATTGCCTTAATATCGTCTAGTTCCTGCGAGCCTGCGGCATACCCCCCATAGTATATGATTTTGACATTGTTTACGCCTTCAATTGGATAGTTATCGTGGAACCGTACCCAGGTCAGCTCCCGATCTGTGATAACTTTATAGTCTCCAGTTGCAGTGGCACACCGCACGTCTCTAGTGGTCCATGCCTCCATTTCAGAATCAGTCTCGTCCTCATAGACCCCAATAATGCCCGTTGAGTTTTCCAGTAAGTAGAAACACCTGTCAGTATCTAAGTAGGTACCATCATCCCCGGTCTCTCCCTTTCCATCTTTGTACTCGGTAACCTGGTGGGTTTCCAGTGATTGGACATTACAGAACCGATTAAATGCAGCCGTAATAGAATCTACGATAAACGTACAGTAGGTAGCCCACTGGGTAGCGGTCATTGTAGTACCCGCCTCTTTGAAGTCCGCGTACCCGAAGCCCCATTGCTCTATATCTGTTTGGGAGAAGAGGGCCATATATATGCCCCCCTCACGTTACGTTGATGGAAGACCATCCCGTTGTTGCTGTACTTGTCTTCAGATAGGCCGTAGCTGCGGCAGTCGTGATATACATATACAGACTACCATTGGGTGCATCGAATCCCGGATCAGTGGGTGTGACAATCCCTGTATAGAGTCGTGCCCCGCTTACACCGAATTCGACATAGCTTGCAGCATCTACATAGGTACCTGTTGTGATATAAGCCCCTATAGTCGCGTGTCCCGCTGTAACCGCAAGGTTCCCCGCTGTAATAGTTGCAGATCCCGCAGTTACCATAAGGTCTCCTGCCGTAACTACGACGTCTCCCTCATCCACAGTTACATCCGCTGTGAGGACGTTTATTGTTGCTTCGTCCGTTGTCTTCCTGAAATGTCTATAGAACCAACTCATAGCGAAAACCTCCTAAAAAGGATTAGAAGAAGTTCGCCTTCGGCTGTTCTGGCATTCCGAGATAGGTCAGTATACAGGGGCCGGTTGCACCTGCAAGCACGACAGAGTTCAGGATATACAGCGTGGCGTCGTTTGCAACCCCATCTGCGTGTGCAGTTGTCCCGAGACAGCCCCGTACGACGGTGAGTGTGCCTGTGGTCGAGGTGTACCCGCTATCGAGCGTGACATACATTATCTCAGTCGTCTTGTCGTTCGAGACATAGAAGTTGGTTGAGCGCCTCGTACTCGCAGTTGCCCCATCATAGACAATGCTCACATCATCTGCATCATAGGCAGTACCCGTGTTCTTAACGGTGAGCGTGTTCCAGGTATTGGTCTGGTGTGCACCGGTACAGAGGTCACAGGCGAGTACTACAATGCCGGGGTCATCGAGTATGATCCAGTCGGCGGTACTCGCGGTCTCCACTAGGGTATTCTTGATTGGGTACCCAACCACTCTCCCTGTTGCATGAGAAGTTAATGCTGACATTTTTCTTATTCCTCCTTATAAATGGGTATTACCTCTATACGGTAATACCGAACAACCCTCCCTGAAGGCTTGATGTTCCATCTATATCAGAGCGTTCAATCAGGGTTTCTGCCGCTGAGATAACGAACTTGTCTGATGTGTTGATGTTTGCCAGTTCCTCGTAGGTGTCCTGCCAGAGCACTCTCCGTTCAATCAGACGGGTATCAAGCAGGAAGATACAACCATAGGCTCCCGTAGTCATTGGGAGGAACGTGTGTGGTACTAATGCGAGTCCACCCTGGTTCGGGAACACGAGGTCAATCTTACTAACTCCTGGTATGAGGGTCTTCACTGGCTCCCCGTTGTACCTGAAGTACTCGGCAAGTCCACGCCTGATAATACCAAAGGTCTTGTAGTCACACAGCGCGAAATTGGGCTGCATGTTCATCTTTGCCATGTTAGTATAGGTCTTATCGAGATAGGTCATGATCTCGCCATAGGTGTCCACGGAGCTTGCGGAAACATCTTCGTATGTCTTATAGGCATAGGCTGATGCATTTGTGATCAGCTCGTAGATACCGGCATACTGGATGTTGGTTGCCGCAGCAAACGAGTTATCAATAGAAGTGAGGCTCCTACTCACACCGAGCATTGACCGCTCCCTGAGTGACCTGAGTGAGTCCTGTGCGAGGTCGATCCTGATCGCTTTGATGTCCCTGACCGGAACCTGTGCGAGTCCCGCAAGCTTAACCGCCTTGGTCAGACGCCCGACTGCATACATATACTTGATTGTGTCAGTACGGGTGTGCGATGTGATATCCGATTCCTGGAGGTCCGGGTCTTCAGATCCGAAGTTAGCATCCGTGATCTCGAACGGTCCAACACTGTCCCAACTCGCGGTCTTACCCTTGTTAGCTGAAACCGGGATAATCCCCTGGAACGGGTAGGCACGCTTATAGAGGTAGGTCACAGACTCGTCTACAATGACATGCATGAAGCTGGAGTCTGTGGTGTTGTCTGCTTTCTGGTAGATACCCTCGAAGTACTTCCGGACCTTATGATCGATCTCGTCCTTGGCCTTGACCGCAAACTCGTCACACTCATGCTTCTCCATGTGTGGGTCGGCATGAATGGCCTTCTGGACATACTCATCCATGAGACTGAGCCAAGGGACATAGGCGGTGATACCGGCCTTCTTGAACTTGTCCTGGAGCGTCTTCTGGTATGCCGTCATGTTAATAACGGTACCATCGGGAATCCCGGACCAGATTGCCTCCCCTAAAATCGCAGCATCGTTAGCGGGCAGTCGCCCAAACCCTGTAGTTATTCCTTGCATTTTATACCCCCTTTATTGCATCGAGGTTCCCAAGAAGTGCAGAGTCCTCTTTGGAGAACTCGTTTGTCATGACTACTACGGTGCCTCCTTTCTGGATCGTCTCCTTCTTCATATCCTCGATTGCTTTTTCGATCTTGGAGAAGCGGTCATCATAGGCTTTCTTAAAGTCTTCCAGCTCAGCCTTGGTTATAGTATCTGCTTTCTTGACTTCCGGGGTCACTTCAGGGGTGACTTCCGGGGTGTCGGACTTCTTTGCGGTGTCCGAACACTTCTCTACTTCCTCTTCCTTTTTTTCCTTATCTTCCATGGTTTCCTCCCCTTTTTCCATATCTTCGGGTGGCTTGCTGAGTGATTCTATCGCTTTCTCGGCAGCATCCAGCCGACTCATTATATTAGAGATGTTTGTCGGTTCATGGGCAAGAGATCCATCACCGGACTTCTCGGCTTCATCTTCCGGTTTCTTTTTCTTTTCATCTTCTTCTGCCACTTTCTCACCGTCCGTAACTGTATGCATGAACTGTGATTCTTCTGTGTTTTCCGCCCTTATTAATATATTGTCATTTTTATATAATTCATTGAATGATTTGACTACTTCTAAGTAAGTGGATTCATTGATTGCGTTGTTCCCTACAATCGAGATCGACCAGAGTTCCAGTGCCTTAGTGATACAGGGGTTGATCCTTTGACTCGGTTTCAGGTCACATTCGGGAGAGGTCTCTAACCGTCTACCATAGATACTGAACTTATTCAGCTCCCCCTTCTCGATCTCGGACCAGACATCGGTACAGTGCTCAAAGATATTTACTTCGATATCTAAGCCATCTGTAATCTCTGCCTTGGTGATCATCCCTACGGGGCGCTCGGTATGCTGGTAGTGCGCGATAGGAGCCTTCATGAAGAGGGGTAGGGCCTCCTCGAAAGCTTTCAATAAAATAAGTTCCCGTTCCCTATCTACTTCGGGAGTGTGTGCCCGTCCCCTGATCTTGAACGGGCTGTCTATCTCGAAATCAATCGTGAACTTGAGTTGCTGGCTCTTTGAGAGCAAATCCCTTGAGTGGGGGCATATCTTCTGATCCGGGGGGTCGTGGCGGTTCTCCAACCCGGTACCATTGTGTAGGGTCATAGTGCATCTCCCAACCCAGGGGGTAATAACTATCGGGATTCTGGTACGTGGCAGACCACCACATATCGTGTCCTCTCCGGGATCTCCACCATGGGTTATACTTGAATAACACTACATCTAATTTCGCTAAATTTATAAAAGCCTTTTTATATTTCGATTCCGGTTCATGGCGCTCGATCATCTGGAGCCGGAGCCACAGAATATAAAGATTGGGGTCGCGCATCACTTCCTGTAGTTTCTCTGGGTTGCCATGGCTCTCCTCTAGGTCGTGCAGGATCGGCGCGTCGATCTCCATGTTGGCAAAGATCTCTAAGAATGAGAGGTTCTCTTCGAGCTTTGGGATGGGTTCAAAATCAGGAAGGGGTTTCATCTCATCCTTCCCTTCCGTGAACTAGCCAGTTTATTTGTCCTTTCCCTTTCGGGTACCAGTTTGAGGGGTCATAGTTAGGTACCAGCTTCCATTCCTCCTTATGATCAATCAGGTAATTAATGCACCAATCGATTGACTGCGTATAGAATAGCGTCTTCTGGTACTTAGCGATCAGGTAGTCAAAGATTGCGGCAATCATCCATCTCGTGCGATCTCTCAGATCGTTCTCGTTCCACCAGAACTTCATCATGACAAGGAATTTAAGATGATCTTCTTTAGTGGTGCCCCACTTCTCTTTCTGGTACTGGATGAATGTAACCATACCTCCAATGCGTTCGTAGTATGCGGAATCCTGCCGGAATAGCGCTAGGACGAAACACCATGCCTTTTTATAGACGAGGCGCTCCACGGTCGGGATCTTGAGGTGTTTCTCCTTGAGCCATTTCTCATACTCTGAGTACATTGTCTTTAAGTAGTCGAAGCCCTCGGGACTACCCTCCCCCTCATTCTCGATCCAGCTCTTCTTCAGGACAAGTTGATGGAGTAGCCGGATTGTCATCGGTTTGGGGTCAACTAAGACCTGCCGGATTAGATCCTTATCCTTTATGTGAAAATTGTAGCTGTCTCCATCCTTTCCATCGTAGTATTTGTTAGAGAGTTTCATGCTTTATCCTGTTGCTGGACGCCCATATTCATCATAATTTGGATTGTTTGTGTAAGTCACTTGAATTCCATCACTACCAACAAAGGTTCCGGTTATCCAAGGATATGACGGATAGGTTGGTTGACGCGGAGGACAACAAGGTTTACATGTTTTCTTCGGGCAACACATCTTCTCACACCTGCAACACTTACAGCGCGGGCACCCCTCCTGATAACAATCTGTATAACCCGTACTTGTCGTACTAGTTGTTCCCGAACTAGGGTTAGTCATGTTAAAGCCTCACTGTGGTCCGACGATTCCAAGAAGTTCCTTGATCACTTTTACCAGGGCTTCGGTTGCGGCCTTGAGCTCCATAAGGTGCTCATACATATCCCGGTACTCTTCCTCAGTTACTTTGTCATCATAAAGTGCATCCTCTACTGCTTCCATCATGGTATTGACTTTCTCGGTCTCTGTAGCGATTGCTTCTAAGAGCTTCTTCGCTGCGGCAAACTTTACACCATACTTTGCGGCGAGATAGGCTAGCACGATCCCGGCTAGTGGGAGTATGACGGTCTCCACGAGCTGTGTGATTACTTGAATAGGTTCTGCCATTTTTATCCTCTATACTATATATTAGTAATATCTATAAAAATCTTCTTATGCAAAGTTTATATAGTTTTGAATTGGATATAGTAACTGCCCGTGTAATTGAAAGTTTCTGATGCCTTGGGGAACTTCAGAAAGGAGTAAATGATATTGGTGAATGGGGGTTTGATTCCCCCTGCGGGCGATTACATTTATCTACTTTTAAGATCCATATATTATGTGCGGGATGCATACCGCTGTGGATGCGCACTGGTTTAGATCCTCTGAGGAAAAGGGTCTAGATCAGACCACGTATTAAGTTTTGGGATGGTGGGTGGACGCACCAAATGGGTAGGAAGCGGAGAGTCGTCTGACAAGTAAGGTTCAATTCCTACCGCCATCCATTACCTGCCAAAAATAGATTTGAAGATTGCTTCTATTAGTCTCCTGATCCAGCTCTTGATAGGTTCAGGGGGTAATGGAATAAAATTGAAGGTGAGTCCCATATCTTGTGTCGGCGTGAACCCAACCTCCTGATGGTCCTCGGTGTACTTGGCGAGCTCAATGGGGCGTACGTCAATTACATGGGAAGTATCCTTTTCCAGCATCACGGACAGGTCAGAGTGTGGGTCGGGATGTTTCACACCGTCTATCGTGATATATGCGCTGCAATTTACGGTTATTTTTACTTTGGCATAAATCTTCTGTGCTTCTAAGTAGTCCTGTGTATCTAAGGGAGCATAGGCAGTACCGACACTGAGGTTATAGTAATGTTTGGTGAACCCCCCATGTTTGGTCCAGAAGGGCACCCAGGAGTGGATCACATACACTTCTTCCAGTGCATCATTATACCCATATGCGCACATTGCATGTGAGCCAGCTACCGGGCCATCGGGTTCGGGGAAGAGTCCTGAGCATCCGTTCCGGGTATAGTTTTCCCAGATGTTTGTCGCAATGAGGACACATCCATACCGATAGATTGCATCCTTAAGACCCTCCCATGTGGTAATGACTGCATACCCTTCGATCCTATGTGCACTTGCTTGGTTCGCCAGATAGGTCTGTGTCTCTTGTTCAGTACCGTGACTCGGGTAATACATCGGCGCGCACGATACCACCCGACTAGTCTGACGATCTTTCTCGTAGTTATAGCCATAGTCCTTGAGTGCTTTGATTGCCGCCGAAATAAACGATCCGCTAGGATAAGTGACATTTCCGATCCGTCTCGATTCATCATAGATCCCTTCTGCACTAGGGAATGTATCTGGAAGTATATCAAACTGTGCGGTACACTGGTTCCAGACGTTTATTGATACTTTCTCGTAGGGCAGTTCGTGAGTCTCTGGAGGAACTTTATTAAGTGCCCATTGTAGAAGCTGAGCCAAGTAAGCACCTGCGCACCCCACGCAACTTCCGCGCTCCCCTTGATTTATGCCGGGCATCATTGTGAAGTAGGGGTTGATCCACTTCGACGGTCGAGGTGTCTCGCCTTGGATCCGCTCGAACTGGTACTTCCCTATCTCGAATCGTTTTACGTCGTCTTCGGTTAGTGGTCGGTCGAGAAAGAAGTTGATCTTATAGCGATCACCAGCCCTGTCATAGGTGACATAATCCTTTTTTACGAGCTGGTCGATACATTTCCGTACTTCTTTCTTGGTGTAGCTGGGCAGGATCAGGAAAAGTTTCTCTGCATCGATCTCTCCTTGACCCTTAAGGATGACCCAGATCTTAGTTTCCAGTGATGTTTTCATTTATACTCCTGCTTGCCAGTAAATTGTTTGCGTAGCTCCTGAGGTACCATCATTATGTTTTATTGCAACTGTAAAATTGGTTGCTGTTTTGGTGGGGATAGATACAAAATCTAATGCTGTTGTCGCATTTGCAAGTACCCAGGTTGGGGTTGTCGCGAGCCCATGCGAGATTGTGCCGCCATCTGCGACTGACGCGGCGGCACCAGACTTCGTCTTGGATTGTGAAGAAAAGGCATTTATGGGTAGGAGTGGATTCGATAAGTGATTCATAAATGCATAACATTCATACAACTCCAATTTTCTTTGGAAAACCCCCGCGTAATATAATTTTCCTATTCTATCACTCGTGGTAAATCCAGATAGCCATACATTTGTCGGCGCAAATGCAAGCGACTCCCCAAAATCAGCTTCGTCTCCATATCCTCCGAGCGGATCAAGAGATGTAACCTTTCCACCAGCGGGATCAACATAAAACATGCACCAACGAACACCACTCAAACGAGATCCCTGGGCTTCTATAGTTTTGTAGGTCCACGCGGTTCCATTATAAAATCCTATGGTATATGCGTAATTTTGAGGAGAAATGTGGAGTTGTTCTATTAAATCTGTTGATTTTCTATAACTAAATCCATTATAATAAACGACTGCTCCTGGAACAGATGTATATTCTTGAAGCATTATTACTGAGAAGGGAAGTGTGAAATCTATAACTGTTTCGGGGATGGTGATGTGTTTTCCGTTAGTTGGATCAAAAATCGCAGATGTTCCCCATGGTCCACCAGTAGACCAATCTGGTATTGCGAGGGTGGCATGCTTCCCGTTTCCACTTCGATCAAAAGCAATTGATCCAGATTTCTCATCAAAAATATATACTGCATTTAGGTTCTCATTAATTCTTGTAGATCTGATCGGTAATGATAAACCAAAGACGCAATTTCCCTCCGTAGAATATACGTGAGTATCTGCCGCAAGCGTAATATCACCTAATGAATAATTATCAATTATGTGAACTCCTTCACTCACTTTTATAAGCGTTGTTGCATTCTCAATCCAGAACTGCTTTAACCAGCTGCGGTTACCATATAGATCCACTCCAATATTTACATCGTTGATTTGCCCTCCTGAAAACTCATTTGTGGATCCGTTGCAGTATATCCCGGTCCCTGTACCTAATGCTGTACCAACAATTTGCTGAAAATGTATCTTGTTTGCATTTGGTGTATTCACACCATCGGTATCAAGAACGAGACCATAATCTAAGAATTGATATACCCTATAATTCCTGATATCATTAAAATATGAGTCCCCTATTATTTTTAACCCGATTTTCGGAGAGATACAGTATACATTATTAGAGGTAAAAAATGAGACCGCCTCCCCATATAATCCAGTATAAATTCCAACGTGTGCCCCGGTATAGGGTTGAATTGAGATATCTTCTACCGAACAATAATCGGATAGAGTTATCACATTCCCAGGAGCTGTTTTAGTTGAAAACAATACTGTTCTGAATTGGGTGCTTCCGCATAATTTTACGCCTTTTGCCAAAGAGGGAAATGTAATAGTTTTTCCATCTGGAACAATGAATAGCCCACTTAAAACAATTTTTCCACCATATGCTGTAGTAAAACTATTCAGAACGGTATTTATTATATCGACATCATCGGTTCCCGCCGTCCCGCTCGCGATCTTTGTCCCCACTGAGTCAACCGCGATCACTTCAGATCCTTTAATAAAAACCATTGCATCGTAGGGTTTTTTCAGTTCTAAGTAATTAACTTCCTTCTGAGGTTTGAATTCCATCTTTACGCCCCCTTCTCGAATACATAACAGCTCAGGATGTTGTAGCCGAATTTATCATACCTAAGGGAGATCGTATCCCCTGTCAGTGCAGGGATCGTAAATGCATACTCGGCATTTGCAGTAAGGTTAACCCCACTGTTGAAGTCACAGACCACCGTTGCTCCAGCCCGTGTGCGCGAGTAACTGAGTTTTCCTGCGGTTGCTACGGCCACATGTACATTAAAATATGCCGGGGAGTACGTCGGAGCTATCGGAGCAAACCAATCGGTACTTGTTGCCGGTAATGCAGTATTGAAGATCGAGGTGCCCGAATGTATTGCTTCTCTGGTCCAGACCCCGGATGCAGGAGCGGTAACAGTCGCATTGACGAACCAGCTCTTATCCTGAGTGGCAGTAACATACCCTGAGGGAATGGTGACTGCGCCCGACACAGTGGCTTCTACGAACCAAGTTTTATCTTGGGTTGCCGTTACGTACCATAAACCATTAACCTTATTCCAGATACTTGCTGAAGTAGTATTTATTGCTGCAAGCGAGGCAGAGGCATAGGCCAGCGTGACTTCCGATCCTAAACTGGATGACATTACGTACGCCGCGTTATGGGATCCGTCTGTTGCCACCTCTAACCGGATATCGCTTACTGCATCCTTGATCTCTACGCCACCAATCTCTATATCTTCAGCGTTAATTGTAGCAGTGATCACCGCATTTGTTATTGAAGTATAAAGCGGGTTGCCGGAAGTCCCTAAGGTCGTCCCGGTCATATCTTTTAAATAAGCATTTACATCTGACATTCTATTCTCCCTCCCTGTAAATTAAATAAAGTTTTGTAGTGTTCAAGAATTCGTGTCCATTTATAGGGATTGGACATATGTTTTCGGCTGTGGTTACAGCGCTTCGAGATATCTTTTACGAGCTGCTTTGCGATGATCTGGGACTCCTCGTTTCGATTGGTCCAGACACCGACATCTTTGAAGCAGACTATGTTGATCTCGATATCCTTTTCTTCATTAGTTAATTTGAACTGTGTATACACAGGTGTTCTGAATGGTCTACCCATTTTTAGGTCTCCTCCCTTTCTTTACTCCGGCCTGACGCTCTTCCTTATCCCCGAATGGTATCTCCCTAGCTGATGGTCCCTTTGCCCCCTCGACGGCTCCCGCTGCATTTTTAACAGGCTGCTTTGGTGCCATATCTTGTATTTGGAGTTGTAAAGGTTTCTCGATCTCTAGTGTTTGAGGATCGTCGTGTACCTTGCTAATCTTGAGCGCGTCCTGTGGTGAGACTCCCATTGTAACCATCATGTTTGCGGCCTGTACCTTTGTTGCTAATATCTGGGCTTGTTTCAGATCGTCGTCTAGGTCGAACTCCCGGATGAAGCTGAACTTCCAACCCTTCTCGTAACCCTCTAGTTGAGGCAGTACCTCTTGATTGATCATGGTCTCGTAGTGTCGGAGCCACGGTACTAGCCCCTTAGACTTGGAGGAGAGCTTATCTATATAGGAAGTAGCGCGGTTAGAGTCGCCCTCAATAAAGTCACCGGCCTTGAAGCCCCACATCGCCCATATCATCTGAGCGATGAAACGCTGACCCTCCACCCATTCCATATCGTGTAGGGTATGACTGAGGGTTTTTACATCCTCGTCCCGGACCATATGGAGGATATTGCCGAACTTATACGACCCCTTGTTTTCGTTTTCAACCTCTTTCATCCGCATGAAGAGCTGGTTCCGATCCATTATCTGGGGGTGGCTCCACACAATTGAGGGTACTACTCCGTTAGCAAAGGTTTTTCCTGCCGCGCGCGTGCTATCTATTAAATACTGGAGATACCATTTCAGGTGGCTGATATAGTCGCGCCCATAGATCGAGCCGCTGGACTTATACATCGAGTGGTAGCAGATCTCGTTAGGATCGAAACTTATGTACACCCCTGTTCTTGACCGCTGCCAGTACCGTTGGACATACCCATGGGACCAGAACCCGATCATCTTGTCCGAGCTCAGCCCATATGCCGTGATATTGGTCGCAATGGGTACCCGGTCAATCTCTTTCCAGAACTCGGTTCCAAGATAGGGTTTGAGCTCAATCAGGTTTCCGGATCTGTTGAACGTTTTTACCCATGTGCCCGCATCGTACCTCGCTATATCCGGTGTAGTGATCGCTAATATATCACCAAAAGTCTGTTGAGGGTTGGGGCGCTCCAGCCATTCCATCGCGTCTTCCTGTGCCTTCCCCTTCTTATTAACAATCTCGAAGTCCATCACTTTAAGGGTATCACAGACCTGTTTCTCGATCATGGAGAAGATCGCGTTCTCGGCTAAGGCATCATTATCGGCCTTGACAAAACCTGTCCGGTAGACACCAAGCGTATTAAAGTAATTTGAGATAGGATCGATGGCCCGGCGCATGGCCTCCGGATCGTAGGCAGTATTCACCTCCGTTTTGACTTGTGGCTCGTCCCAGATATTGGAAGACCCCGAAGGTGAGACGAATGCCTTCAGCATTATGGAGGCTATATCCTCGGACCGCATTGCCGCGATCTGGTCATAAGGATCTAACCGTTTCTTTTTCTTGAAGTAATCTAAAATCCCCATAAGACATGACCGTCCTAGGGGAATATTATAAACGGTTTAATATAAAAATTATACTATATTTGGTTTTAATCTATGAGATTACATCATTGTGAAATATACAAGAGTTACAATTTCTTCTTCTTTAAAGCCACGATAGACCGTTTTTAAAGTACTCACAAGCCCAGTATAATCTCTGCATATAGGATCGTGCTCATCAACGAGTGCTATTGCAGGTATATCACAACAACGCATAACAACTGTATCGATAATGTTTGCACATCTCACCTCATTTCCGTTTATTGGAATCCAAACCTCTCCTTTTTTCCCATCCCATTTTGTGCCACGTCTTACTGTAAGTTGTGGGGATTGCCTACTCGCATTGATGAAAACTGGATTTTGAAATTCAAGAATATCCATACAATATATTTAGAGTTCGAATGGATAAAGGTTATTGTCCTGGATCAGATAGAAGCCGCCCTTAGTTTCTGGGTGTGTCGTGGTTTCCCTCAAATAATCGATGGATTTCTTATCAAACAGGCCCCCCATATCGAAGATCCGATACTTCCCCGAACGATCCCACCCCTGAGCGAACTGGTGTCCGTGGGCTACCCCAACATTACAGTGGTGTTTCGCAGCTAAATCTTTAGCTACTGATAGGTTGGTCTGACGATAGGACTTAGGATGGCAGAGGAGCCAGCACTGATCGTCCTGAAAGAGGTGAATGTGGTCGTCCTGAGTGACTTTGTACCGATGCTTAGGGATCTCAGTTAACGAGAAGAGATCGTTCATGGTGACGTGACCTGCGTTCAAATCCAACCATCGTTTCTCGTGGTTCCCGCGACAGAAGTAAGTACTTAGGAAATGTTCTAAAAGTAGATTGATCATATCTCTTACACAGTCTTTTTCTTCCTGGAATCCCATAACCGGACCCAACGGGGTATATTTGGAGATTGCATCACAGTTATAGAAATCTCCGATGACACCCAGATCGTTGACTCCGTACTCCTCGGCAACCCATAGAAGCAAACCAACCAGATTGTTGTCTTGGAGCGGAATATGCCAGTCTGAGGTAACTAGGATATTATCAGAATAGATCTTAATCGGGTTCCGGGCCTGTTCGATTAACTGTGAATACTTTCCGTTTTCGAGCCGGTACTTGCGCTGCCACTCGTTTGATTCTTCCCGGTGGTAGTACTTCCAGAGGTTTCCCTTAGTCGACTGCTTCTGCATCCGCTTCGCATCAGATCGTTTATCCCGAAGTTTCTTACCAAAATCCTGTCGATGCTCATCCTTCTCTAATAACGGAAGATTCGTCATTAGCAACTAATTTATTAAAGTAATAATATAAAAGGTTTTTTGGTTAACATTTCTCAAAAACGTAAAGTTGACGAGTTAGCAAGGGATGTAAATACGATCAGAGCGGTAAAAAATAGCTTTGGATGTTGTCATAAACCTCTACCCAAATCGATATTTAGCAAAGAAGTCCAAGAGACAGTCTTTTTTGCAGAAATCGAAATTTCCATCAATCGATCCCATCTCATTTCCGCGATAATCTTGCTTCATTTCTCTGATATGGATTCCGCCCTCTTCATCTCGGAACTCTTCTCCACATTCGTCACATTTCCAAGTTATGACCTTTGACATTATCATTCACCTCTAGGAAGGAGGAATCGTTCTGCCGCATAATGGGCATACAATAATTCTCTCGATAGGGAATCCCTGTGTGTTGATTTCGATTTGGGCATTTTCAACAGGACACCCTATCGCTACTCTTTCCTTTCCCCTAATTTGTCTGTAATGCGCTTCCATCTTATCGTTCACCTCTACCTCATTCTACCTCATTGTCTTGATCATAAAATTTGATTCCCCCATCTCTGGTCTTTCGATCCAATGCGGGCAGTAATAAATATCGCAATCTTCAATACAATTTTCTCCCGGCACTTCCTTACACGGGCCTTCATAAGTCATTGACGTTCACCTCTATCTAATCTCCGTAACTCGAACCCGAATTTTCTTTCCGCGATGATCAAGTAACATCCCCTCTGCCTCTACCCGTGCCGGATGATCCGCAAAGGTTTCGCAAACCTCATCGTTCTGAATTAGATTCCGTAAATCAAAAATATACTCTTTCATTGACGATCACCTCTATAAAGTAAATATAAATTTGGATTAAAAAGAGATAAAGGTTTCTTAGGAGGGGATATCAGACACAGTGCGACGGGTTATGGTGTTATCAGCGTTAACAGTTACTGTGAAATCCAGATAACTAGTACCGGACTTCTCGGAATCTGCGATAACCTCCATGGTTGCTTTTGCCCGTTCAATTGTGTTCACCTGTTTGAGTAGTACCTTTGATCCATCTACGAGCTCCGCATAGACCGCGAACTCGCCCTCGTTATCCCCGATTATGTACCTGAGTACCATCCCGGTTGGTATCGCCTTTAGAAGGGAGGTTGATTGTCCTACTCCTTCATTTGTGATGAGTAACATCCTCAAACACCCTGATAATTGAAGGTGTGTGCAATATCAAAGTCCCCGATGAATGTGACCGACTTCTGGTAGCTGCTCTCGCCCGTAAGCTGGAACGTGGTGATCGTGCTATTGTCAGCTAGTGTAGTCGTGATCGGTACTCCCCCCTGCTCAAATATACTGTTGGAGAATGTGAAGATCCCGGACCCAGTGACACCACCCGCAAAGTTCACACTCGACCCGCTCTGGGGTGTAACATACATCTGGTTGGTTGAACCGTAGGCCCCATTATAAAGTACTCCCTTGGCTTCACCCGAGACTATGTTGTTGAAGGCGGTGCCCGGAGACCCCAGTTCTGAGGGAGCCTCATCAAACTGGCACATCGGATCTGGACCAAAACCTGAGGGGGTCTCACCAAATGATCCCGTCTTGAAGATCATATAGTCCTCCTCCAGGGATGCGCCCGCGCCACCAATACCATTGAATTCTAGTGCGCGCTTAGTATCCAGCGGTAGCCCGGAGCTCCCCGGAAACGGTTCTGATGAGAGTGTCATAGCTAATTGGGATTCCCCGTTCCCCGTAAGTACCGTGAAACTGGTAGAACTGAACGAATGCGAGATATTCATAATGTTGTGTTCGGTCGCACTCTCTGATGCGAAGATCGCGCCATTCACGGTACCGGCGGTAGTGGTTGTAACCGCGCCAACCGCGTGCGAAACTACTAAACAGAACAGGATTAGTAGTACAAGCTGTACAAGATAATGTTTCATGATAAGTATATTATTTATTTAGGTAAGTTATATGCTTTTTGTAGATCCTCTAATTCGGTGGTAGTCTCGATGTTTTTATAGATCCCGTACACATTGCCTATGAAGAACATCAGGTTCTGGAGGAGAAGCCAAGAGTCTAAGATAACGAAATATGCCAAGATCATCCAGATCACACAGTTATACGCCATTAGTTCAAAACCTAAGACTCGACGGTGTTTCGTGGTCGCGCAGGTACAGAGTAAGCCTAAGAACCCGATAAGAAACGCGATGGGGCGCGCATACTCAAAGAATAATTGTATCACTAAATCGAACATATGTTCAATATTATGAAACAAGTATTAAAGTCTTTTACACTTTGGGTTCCATCCACGCAAACCACGATCATCTTCAACATAATGCAGATAAGCGTGACAAGATGCGCACAAGACAAGGATATTCTCCATTGAGTTGTTAGATTTGTTTCTATCAATATGGTGTGTATCAATTCTAGTAGGGTGCTCCGCGCCACACCACTCGCAAATGTCTGGTTTTATCTCTCTTCTAATTCTTTGATATCGTACTTGAGAGGCACCATCTTTCCAATTGCTATTGGTCTCTCCTGTTTGTATTTGTGACATTAATTTACTATTACATTCTTTGGAGCATGTTTTCTTATTTAGTCCTGTAGTATCAGTATAATTCAATCTTGCTCTAAACTTTTTTTTACAGATAATACAAACATTATACTTTGCATATTTTTCGTTTGCCTCCTTTTTGGTTCTTCTTTTAATACCATGTTTCCTTAGAATCATATTTATGCAATTATGAGAGCAACCAAATTTCTCTCCAACCTGTATAGTTGAGTCTCCAGAGAGGTATTCTTTTATTACATCCAACTCATTTATGTTCTTTTTAACCATAATACTGTTTATAGGTTTAATAATATTTAAAGGTTATACCTAACCCTATCTTTAATTTCTTGAAATTTCCCGCTGTTGTAGTTTGAGACATCACTTAAATACCCAGTAACTCTTGATATTTGTACAACCGAGTGATTTCCACACGGACAGATCGGCCCACCACAAAGATCACAGTAATGTAACCCCGGAGTCACATCGAGCGCGCAATGACACTCGTGATCCAGTTCACAACCCGGCTTAACGGCCTGCTGACACACCGGGCACTTCCCCCCTAAAAGGTCTTCCTCATTAATGATTAAAAAGCATGGATCACATTTATATTTCTTTGTCATGGTACTCACCTGCAATAGTACCTATAGAAGTAAAAATCAAAAGGAGTGATTAGTTTGGGGGGGTTCTCTCCCCCCAGTTTGACCCGGTTTAGGCGCTAAGGGTATGTGTGTGCTGGTTGTTTCCCAATTCGACGAGGTGATGAACAATCTGTTACAGTGTTTCATCGCGGTGAGGTGACAATTTACCGCTCCGCACTGCAATATAGATATGGGAAGTATGAGAACTTAAAGGTTCCTAAATCAATTCCTCATATACTTGTTTTGTCTCTTTTATACATTTTTCCCATGAGAACCTAGTGATATTCCACTCCCCTGATTTGACTAGAGAATCTCTCAATTTTGGTCTGGTGAGCATTAAATAGATATCTTCACTCATAAAATTTATGTTATATGGGTCTATTGTAGATCCGGCCCCAACAACTTCTTTGAGAGAAGAAGTTTCAGATGTAATTGTAGGACAACCACAAGCCATGGCTTCCAGAGGTGGAAGGCCAAACCCCTCATAAAGACTAGGGTACACGAAGAACTTCGCGGTATTATAGAGCTCTCTTAATTCCTCTTTGGATACGCGGCCCAATAAGTCGATATCGTTATGGTCCCTGATCCATTCGATGTTAGACTTAGATTCCCACCCTATTGCACCAGCTATCAGGAGCCGGGTCTTCCCCTTAATTGATCGGGGTATGAGATCCCATGCTTTCACGAGACGCACATAGTTTTTCCTGGGCTCGATTGTACCCACACTTAATACAAAGTCCTCACGTTCCATCTTGAGGTCTTTAAAATAGGGATCATATCCGTTGTAGACGACTCTGGTTCTGCCCAGACATTCGGGGTACAGTTTAAGTAAATCTTTCTCGGTATTCTTGGAGACACAGATGATCCGGTCAGCACTACGCAAAGTCTTTTTAAAGGTGAGCGCGTACCAGTACCTAAGAGGCCATCTATGGTATTCTGGGAACATAATAGGAACTAGATCATGAACAGTATAAACATAAGGAACCTTAAACTTGAAGAGAGTAGGAAATTGGGTAGTGTTATGAACAATGTCAGCATTGATGAAATCTCCTCCAAGGAACGTGTCAATAGGAAAGTGGTGCCACTTCCGCATCTTGCGCGCTACATACGGGTACCAGAGATGAGGTACCGGGAAGGGATTCTTGATTTCATGTTCCGAGACTAGGTACGCGTCGTCACAGAACCCTTTCACTATTTGTTTGGTGTACTCACTTATTCCGGCGCGAGGTTTGGTTAAGACATCCCCGACAAGGTAGTTTATTTCCATTCTTCCTCTTTTCATGTAGTTTCTTATTGCGTTCCCGTTTACAGACCTGCCCGCTAACCATAAATTATGTCCAATTCTCCCCTTCATTCCTTATCCATATCTTCTCTTTACATGCCTCCCCCCTATAATTTGGACTACTCTTCTTTTTACAATCTTCGATTTTTTTCACTCTCTTTTTTAATTGTTCGATTTCATCTATAATTCTGAAGATATCCCAATGATCATCCATTCTCAACCACTTCCTTCCATTTCTCCTTAATGTTCTCCCATTTCAAATGTTCAGGTACAGGGTATCGTTTTGGACCGGCTTTATAGACCAGTTCTAGCATTAACCGGATTCCCTCTGGATCGTTGGGAGGTACACAGTAACCGCCCTCATAATCTCTAAGAGCCTCATGGATACCCCCAACTGAGGTATAGATGATCGGCAAGCCGAATGCCATCCCGATATGAGCAACGCCGCTCTGTGATGCGCGCTTGTAGGGTAAAACTAATACATCAGCTAAATTGAAGACATTTTCCGTGGTTTTCTCATCAACATAGCAGCTTATTCTCACGATCCTGTCACTATTCGGGATCTTTACATAGTCCCAGGGTTCGCCCACTATGAATAAACGCACATCGAAGTCTAATTTATTGAATGCTTCTAAAAGAATCTCTACACCTTTATATTCCCGGATAACACCATAAAAAAGGATATTGAAGGAGCGGTGTGCTTCGGGTCTCACCATATACTGATCATATAGTCCGTGTGGAATAATAAAGTATTTCTTTTCGGGGTACTTTTCTACTAAGTCAAAGTCGTGTTGAGAGTGGAGTACGATACTTTGTGCTCTCCTCATAATCAGTCGTCTCGTGATGCGCGCATAGAGCTTTATAGGTAGGATCGATTTCTCCAGTGGGTCCACGATCTCGTGCATCTCTAAGACAAACTTCTTTTCCTCTTTTGGTACACCGAAGTTAACAAATTTGTATATTTTGGTGTACGTGAGTAGGGCAATCTGGAGGAACAGGATCATGTGGTTTACGGCCGCAGTCCAGTACTCGATGATGAAAACATCTGAATTTTGATGTTTGTGAGCCGCTTTGAGCCAAGATATCGGGTTATACCAATCCAGTTCTCCAAAAGAGAGATCAACACGTTGTTTTCCGGGAAAAAGGAACTTTGGGACCATGCGCTTATACTGGATTGTGGGCGCTTTTAATTCTTTGGATAAACGTTCGGTATAGTGCGTGATCCCGGATTCAAAACTTTTAGAGGGGCCGATTATGGTAATTTTGGGCAAAACAGTGGCCTCGGGCGTCCAGGATGGTTAATCCGTCTATAATCTGTTCCCTCATCGTTTCTGGCAAGCCCACACCTGTACTCTTTCTCTTTTTGTCTGTGTATCCGATCAGAACAACTATGACACGATTTCATAATATCTCAATCCCAATACATGATCTTCCATTTTCTTTCGCTGCGCGCATAGTTGTTCCCCCACCGATAAATGGGTCTAATATTGTATCACAACCTTTGAACATACTTATAATGGTCGAGTATAAAAGATCTGGGTCTTGATACTTGTTTGTTTTTTTGTCTCCCCGTATCGGTGCAACACCCAAAACATCTGACCAGATGAACTTATTAACTTTATACCCATCGTTTATTTGGTAGATAAAAATTGGGTTATACCTCCAAGAGTATGCTACAATACCTTTTCCCCAGATCATTGTTCTCTTTGGGGGATATCGTGTGATAATTTCATTAAGTTTTGTGGCAGAATGTATTACAATCACACATTTTTTAGCTATTCGTAATGCCTCTTTAAACCATTTATCATAAAAGCCCCAATAATCCCCTGCAACATCCTCGTCTTTGAAAGGGGGAGAGGTAAAAATCATATCAATACTTTTGGTTTCTAATTGCGGCAATATCTCTAAACTATCTCCTTTGTAAATTGTGCCAAATTCAATTTTCATTTTTATCCCTCAAAATAAAACATTTGTCTGATGGCTGACTTCTCTTCAGGCATAACTTACCTAAATGTCGATGATGGATCGCATTCTGACACGATCCCCACAATTCTTCTTTAATACAGGGATAATTCATTCCTTCCACCACACCCTGTTACCCGGTGATCGCTGTAATGATCCGGGCGCCTTATACCATCCTGGCATAGTATTCATTATTAGTGTTAATCGTTTCTTTGCATAGCTCAGGCCCTTAGGGTACTCAAATCGTTTCCCGCGTGTGTATCTAGGTACCGGATAATCAAACAGGGCGTCGAGCAGGTAGTCCCGAGACACGATAGTCCGATCTTTTATCAGAGTTTCCACTTCCATTTTTAGAAGTACGTCCATCTTCAACATCAAAACACCAATGCATCTTCCATAACTTTTGGTTCCGAAATCTCTCTTTTATCCGGAAGAGGACATCCGCTTGGAATAATTACATTATCCTGTTCGTCTGATTTTAAGATCTTGCCATTTTTTGTACATACAAAGTATGGTCGCCCACATTTCGGAGGATCGATATATTCCAATTCTGGACAAGCATTACAATATGTTTTAATCTCCAGATGTAATATTTTCGTAGTCATCCCAATCTTCTATAACATTGGGTATCTCATCATAAAATAGTTCCGCTTCGGTCTCTTCGGAGGGTTGGAACGATCCGATTGTTGTGGCAGCTCCACCGGACATCCCGAAGGCACATAAGGCTAAACTGATCACACAGTCATCATGGAATCCGGCTGGCGCGTTATATTTCACGTTTCCAGCAGCAGATAGTGTGTACGTATAGGCAGAAAGTTCTAATAGTAATTCCTGGTCGTCGGGGATATGGATCGCCTGTCTCTCAATTAGGAGCTGGAGGTTTTCGATCAACATTGGTTTAGTAGACACATTCATATTGATCCCGTAGATCATCAGTCCCTCTTTTGCTAGATCCTCATAGATCGGGTCTCCCATACCCGTAGAATCGATATAAATCGTGCCTTGGTTGTAACTGTTGTAAATGTCCCGTATTCTCGTCGTAATATACGTCCAGTCCTCCCGATTGAACCTCTCCATGTACACAATCGAGTTTGTAATAACATCGCCCACTGTGATAACTGTAAAGTCGGAATGACGACCCAAATCTACCCCAATAGAATAGAGTGACCCTGAAACGGGTTCTTGTAAGGTGGAGTCTACTATTTTGTCTACCCCACGAAAAACTACGCCGCCTCCTTCGATAAATTCGGCTAGGTATTCTTGTCTCCATATCATCTCCGGCGTCGTGAGACGCTTCTTTTCGAGCCATTTTCCAGGGATATATGGATTATCTGCCGTCTGATACCTAAAAGATGCCCAATCTGGATGTTGTGGATCGTTTCCCCGCAGGAATAGTTCGTAAAACCAATTTTTGCCCGCCGGTGTGCCAATGAAAACCGCCCACCCATTCTTATCGACCAGTGCTGGCTCAATGGATTCTTCCCAAACCACGCGATTAACGTAAGCTGACTCATCAATTATAACACCATTTAGGCCCTCACCCCTTAAAGCTGTCGGGTTGTCTCCGGATTTAGCCCATATTGTCGATCCATTACTCAACTCGATGAAAAGCTCGCCTTCCATTATACGAGTGACATATCCCTGAGGTAAAGTGAGTAAAATCTTCCGGATCATGCGCCAAAGAATCTTTGTTTGAGGGTACACAGGTGAAATAATCCAGTACACGCCCCCAGGGTGGGCTAAAGCATCCAATAAAACGATCCAAGCAGTTAAAGTGGTCTTCCCAAATCGTCTACCTGCGCATAAAACCTTGAACTGTGCTGTGCTATTAAACACTTCTAATTGACCAGGATGGAGCTGAACATCGAGTTTTCCCATTATTTGTTCCTTCTACGGACAAAAGTATCGATCACGGGGCTGTTGAACAGGCTCTCGGGATCTGTTTGGATCTCGGAATCGTCTTCAAGGACGACAGAAACGGCCTCACCCGGCTTTTTGGGTAGCTTTATGCCCTTCACGTTCACTGTTAACGGCTCGGTACGACTTTTAGGCTTCTCTTCACCCTTATATAGCACCTTATAACACTGTAAAAGCAACTGAATGTAGTCTTTTTGCTCTTTTGGGTCTTTGAAGTCCAGTTTTTCACTCAAAAAGTACAGATTTGAGACAATTTCCTCGCGTACACCCTCTTCCCCGAATACAAAGATATTCATGAAGCGACGCTTGGATTTCTCGTCTAATGTACGGGCCGCACACGCAAACACTTCGGTTTCCTTGGATCTAGGTACTAATGGGCACCTGTAGTAGTACTCACAGGTAGTATTGCACTGATCCTTGGTTGTGAGGCTCATCGAGAAACGTTCAAATCGGATAGCTAGGTCATCGGAAGTCAATTTTATCTACTTTCTAATATAAATTACTAAATATATAATCTTGTCGGGAAAAGTTATATGATGTGATCTGATCCATATATTATGTATGACTAGGTACGCAGATGGGTCTGAATCGTGCAGGATAGATCCTCAGGTTGAAGCCTATAATGAGCAATGGGATCAAGCAATAGAGAGCTGGTCACTAGAGAGGAAGGAACGAATGAAAGACTATGATCCTCATGAATCTATTGAACACCGTATAATGGCGTTCCTAAATGCGATTCTTGAGATTGAATGCAAAGATTATGAGAGTTGTGAGATCTGCCCGGTGCACGGTACCACCCAAGCAAATTTTTGTCTAAAATTACATGCGAGAGCATTAAGGGATGACTTACTCAAAAAGTGGGAAGTGAAAGAATGAAGGCTGAATCAGACTTGCCTATTTGTTATGGGAACTGGACAAATTGTAATAAGATCAAGGGCTGCTTATATATAACGGGCTGCTACCACTATGAGGAGGAGTTGGCGGGGCTGGATGGTGATCACGATGACTGAAGGATTGGTGTGTCCCCTATTAAGTATGGGAAGCGCATTACCTAGAAATTGTATAAGAAGTAGGTGCGCAGCATGGGTACCCGAAAAAGTAGTACCGACATTGTATAAGAAGGACGGCTCACGCACAATCGCGGCCTACTGTAAATTGATGGAAGCTCATGAATGTAATATGGAGTGAAGGATGACAGAACTAACGAGATATGTTTTTTGTCCTTTCAGTATGAGTAGTCCTGGGGGGCCGTTCACATGTTATGGGAATCGTTGTAAAGCGTGGGCAGACAACCCCATTCATAAGGAGGTAGGTTTTTGTTTATTGATTCCTATTGAAACAAAGGTTAGGATCTCGACGTTGGAGGATCATAAAAAGATATGATCTCTGATCCATTTTTCACGGGATTCTTTCTGTAACTTTTTCCTGATCTTGTTGCGCTTTATTTTCGCTACTTCCGAGGCTTCCTTCTGTTCTAACGACCTACATTGCCAACAGGTCTCGAAACCGGGCTTCTTATAGTTCTCTCTACAAACCGGGCACAACTCCAATCCACGGTGACCGGCACGATGACACCTGCGACATAATGGGGTACATCTGTCGATGTTTTCAATATATTTGTTCAAGTCTAAGTACTCGGTGTCTTCCTCGTGGTGGGGTACCTCGCTTGGTCTACCACAGGATTTAGCTACACAAATGGGGTTCTTCTCTAAGAAACGGGCCTTGGCCTCTTTCCAGGCTTTGCTGGCCCAGAGCTTCCTTAAAGCTTTACGATGTTCTTCGATTGAGTGGATCAACTAGAGCCACTTTTCCCTGAGTTTCGTGGGTTGGGGTGTAGCTGGAACCAGTTTCTCGCCTGCTTCTATACGCTCTTTACACCGGGCAATAGCGCGCCGCTTCAACCGCTCTACCTCAAATAGATCCATTGGATAGAATACGTGACATATGGATAAAAAAGTATACTATAGTTTACGCTGTTGTATAGGCCCCATCCTTGAACTTGATTATCCCCGCCTTCAACATACCCGGCAACTCCCTAAGTAAACACAAGTTCAGGCTCTTGTGGCAAGCGTTATGCTCCTTTATGTTTCTAAACAAATATAAATTCTCAGGAGAGTTGTTCGAGGGGTTGCCGTCGATATGGTGCTGGACATCTACCAAGATCCCGTTACGAGATCTCCTGGGATTTACCCGACGCTGGATCAGGCTACAGATTGCGCCATAGGTACGCCCGTGTACGTCTGCAATTTCCTGGGCCGTCATACCCGATGCGTACTCTAATAGGATCTCGTCCTTCTCACCAGGAGCGTATTTACTATCGGTTTCCGGATCTCCAAAGCCGTGAGCTCTCAGTACATGCTGTACATTGCGCACACTGCACCCTACAACGGTTGCTATTACTGTAGTACGTAGTTTCTCCCGATAGTCCAAGATAAACTTGTCCCTGCCCCTGTTCTGTGGCACATAGACATCATTGAAGATCTTTTGGAGTCCCTGGATCTCTTCGACGCTCGGTTTCTGTAACCTTTGTTTCATAATAATATATTTGTTTTCGCAGATTATAAACTGTTCGGTATGAAGAATCGGAGAAGAATCTCTCGATCGATTTTTACTTTTGGGTTCAGATTGAGGAGTTTTATCTTGGAAATTTGAAATATTTATCGGACCTACTTGGTTGTAGGGCCGAATCATTCTCCGGATGTGCTGCGGAATATGACCAGGATGAGGGCCGTTCTATCGTTGATGAGGGACCGTGCTGTGAAGTATGGACCAGAATGGTTATACTGCGGAGTAATTCATGTGTTATGAAATGTAAAAGATGTTTTACATTTACCCACCGATAATCACCAGAACTTAATGCGCATATGAGTAATATATTAACATACATCTAGTGTAATAAGTATAATCAATGTAAACAATATAAACAATGTAATATAGTACATACTACCTAATTATGCGCTTATGCGCCATAATGAACCAATAATCAAGAGATAACTAATATATACTTATAATGTGTATAGTGATATTGTCGGGTGACACCGGCGAGGTAATAAACATATGGACCAAACACAAAGAGACATAAACAAGGCTATTATAAGAATGGCGGACCAGATAGAGAGACCAGCATGTAGTATCTTAAGGACCACAACTACCACCTGCCATAACTGTATAGGCAATGGATCATGTATGCATACAGAAGTGAGATCATGAAGAACAAATTAACACTTTTAGAGCTCTATCGTTCTTTTGATGGTCCCAGGTTTAGATCGGTACCCGCTACTCATGATGAGCCTGTTGACTACCGGATTGATCGTTGTATTATTCAGAGTATTGATACCAGGGAGGTATGAAGGATGTTATTTAAGGATAATAAAGGGAACATAGCAAAAATATCATTAAAACAAAATATTAACGGAACAATAGATTTGATTGTAGATAAACACTATGTAATTATGTTTCATCCTGAATTAGGAATTAAAAAAGCTATGTTTTTCAAAAATAGTAATGTGGAATTAATATGAGTTTGTTGCATTTTTTTGATGTTTGTCCGATTTGCGGCAATATCTGTTTTATTGTTGATAATTTTTTTATGGAAGGAACTATGTATATGTGCGATTATTGTAGTATATTATTAGATCGAGAAGATGATAAATGGAGAGAATTATAAAATATTGAATGCACGTTCTCTCTTAACTATTTTCGTTTTTCTCCCGTTGGTATTATTACTCTCTAAACTAAATTATATTATTAGTCAGTTTGTATGGCTGACAAGGTGATGGACAAATGCCAGATGAGTATGGTCATTTATATCAGGACGAGTGGGAAGCACTAAAAAAAGAGTTCAAAAACTGTCGTCGTTGTGGGGCGCCCGTGCCTATTGCGCGGGTGATCTCGTTATGTGATCAATGTATTAAGAACTCAAGGATTAAGGTGCTGTGTGATGAAAGTTAAAGCAACAAAGGATGAGATCATTCAATGGAAGGCCGAGTTATGGGCTATTCTTTCCAATATGAAAGAGCCGGTTCTATACACCGATCTAAAACATGTATCAAGATCGGGGATGAGACGTGTTATCCAGGTAATAGCAATTAAAGATAATCAACCATATTATTTGGGTTATCGTATCGCAGCTATATTGAATTGGCCTTATGATGAAGATAAAGAAGGCGTAAAAGTGGATGGTTGTGGGATGGATATGGGATTTCATCTGATCTATACCTTATCGAGTGTACTTTATCCAGATGAGGAGCGCGGAGGATACCATATTAAACAAAGGTGGTTATAATAATGACACTTAAACCTGATAACGTTGATTTCAATTGCCCGTCGTGGTGCCCGTATAAATGTCTCGGCGCATGGAGATATGGAGAATGCTTAATACACACTCCTGAATGGAATGAAGTAAATAAGGTGATACCATGAGTGAGCCATTAAAATGTCCTAAATGTTGGTCTCAATCATTATACTTCTACGAGAAAGAACGGGTGTGGTCGTGCTATTGTGGGTTTAAATTAGAGATTGGGCCTAGAGAGGAGAACAAACAAAGGGCGTTGATGATATGATCGAATCAATTAACAGACCCGCGATCACATTGATTGATGTGCTCATGTTCATTCTATTTGTGGGGTTTATTATTGTGTACTCGCGGGCCGTGATCTTATGGGTCTTGAGTGGTGGCCACTATTGGTCACTTGAATACTTATCGTTAAGGATGATGGTTTAAATGGATGGATGCGCGCAAATAAAATTAACCGATTGGGAAAGGAAATTCTTATTGGAATTAATCGAGAATCATGATTATCCACTGTTGAATAAAGATGAATTTGACAATTACATCAAAAACATGGATTATCTTGAGAGAAAGATTAGAGGGCGTGTGATGTCATTATGAAGGATTTACTTATCCCAAAAATAGCAGAAAAACCTTCACCTTGTAAGATATGTCGGACTATGCAAGATTGCTTAGATGTTGAGAATGGCAGAAGAGAACGCAACCATGAGGAGAGGATAGAGAATTTAGATCATATTAAACATTGTGGTCAATGGAAGCCTATATGGTGATATATTATGACGGGATCGTGGAGAATTGAAATCAATGGAATTAAACAAGATCAATATGGGCGATATGGACATATTGAAGGTATAGAGCTAGCTGATATAATATGGCATTTATACGGGGTGCTTAAGACAGGAGATATTATCACAATAATTTGTGAGTTGGCAGAATAATTCTATTTTATCAGAGTCTTATACGTCGCGTATATTGGGGTATAGCGCGGTTTTTTATCGGTAAGTAATGGTATTATATGATCTGATTCTAATTCTCGTCGTTTCTCATGGACCAGGTTATGCAAGGCATATATACAAGGCAGAACTAATATGCAGTACTGCAAGGCAAAGGTTAACGCTGTTAACAGCGGTCAAGTAATACTTGACTACTCATTCCCTATCCCTTTCCCTGTTTTGTGTACCATATACTATACACTAATCCCTTTGTGTACCATATTTCCCTTTTTATGATACACAAAATGTATTCAATTGAATAAAAAATGTATTCGTTTCCCTTTCGACGAGAAACTATAATATCCCTTTGAGATCCATATATTATGTATACCATGGATTCGCAGTATTTCTTGTATTTGGAGAAGTGTAAAAGAGCAAAGGATGTGAAGAAAGTGAAAGAACTATTGATCCCTGATTCTGTGTTCGATACGAATATGCGTCTGTTAGACGAGATCGCGCGCTGGATCAGAGTGGGTAAAGACCCGGTGGCCGCTAATCAGATCACGACTATTATTCATTCCCTTCAAGAGTCTGCTGTGTACTTAGAAGCAAGTGTACTGATCGGAGCTCAGTATGTGAGGAACAATAAATGAGCCGAATTATTGATGGTCACGAAGTAGTGAGTGAGGCAGAGATTAAGAAGCGCAGGAAAGAGCATAACCGTAGGCTTAACGAGGCGAAACCGAAACCAATTCCTTCTGCTATCCCTACTGATAATATTACAACCCTCAAAAAAGAGTATTTGCCCGCGAAGAAAGAACTGCCTGAGAAGACTAAACAATGTGAGTTTAATGTGCCGTAATTGTGCAAGGGAGTACTTTGATGCAAACATGAGATATCGTTGTCATTATCGGGAGAGCCACTGTACTGAGGTACTGGATGAGTTCTGTTGCCCGGAGTTTCGGAGATGTACAATTCTCCCTAAAAGTGCGATTGTTGAATATAGTACAAAGAATTGGAAGTGAAAAATGGTAGAACAACAGCAGAAGATTAACATTATTGGGAAGATCAAAGTTATTGACTTCCAGATTGGCCGGATCACGATGGCTAACGGGTCGTGGTATGATCTCTCAGACAATGCACGCAAGTTCCTCCCTAAGTATAAGGAAGGAGATGAGATCGATGCGACCGCGTACGGAAACAAGATCACGTTCCTCAAGATTGCTGCACCAGGCGCAGGACCACAACCGGCCCAGTATAATAAATATGGGCCAGAGCAAAAACAATATGGTCAAGGATCTATTATTGGAGGAGTTGTACCACAGAAAGGACCATATGCTGAAGATCCATCTAATCGGAACACACAATGGATCGATAAGAACAATTCGATCATGTGGCAAGCCTGCATGAAGATCGCAGTACAGATTATTCCTATGACTGGTGACTTTGGTAGCGATGCTGACCAGGCGAAGCGCGTGATCGTGACTACGAATGCACTCTATGAGGATTCCCTTCGTAAGATGCGTGGTGAGATGCCATTAGCATTAGGAAGTGCGTAACTTTGACAAAACTCATAATTGATAAAGGCAATGATCAACAGAAAGAAGAGATATATAAGATATATTTGACACAGGATAGTAAAACAGGAGTTGTGAGGGTACACATCCAAAATATGGAGAGTGGCTCCACAGATATCATCGCAAGTATACATCCAATAGATAAAAATATCTTTACGTTTGAAGCATTTGGATTTAAGAGGTAAACACTGTTAACGATACCTTTTTTAATTTTAAGACCTAATCCTGTGGTATGCTCGATTCTCCAATTGACTACTATTCTGAATGGGATAAATTTATACGGTTAAATAAGCTGGGGTTGAGTCAGAATGAACCCATTATAGTTGATGTTTCCCTTTTACCAAATACACTGTTTGACCAGCTCACTTATAAGCCGTCTCGCGCGCTCAGTATTTTAGCTGAAGTGTTGGTAAAAGAGCGAAATAATCATAGTAAGATCAGGTTCTCCAATTATCCGCGCAAGGTACCAATTAAAGACTGTCGGGCCAGCCGGATAGGGCAGTTCGTGTCTGTTGAAGGGATAGTACGGAACATCGAGTCCATAGTCCCTGTGGTAACTAATGCTGAGTTCCAGTGCGTGAAGTGCGGGAATCGCGTATCTCTGTCTCAGGACAAACGCTCGATCACGTACCCTAATCCCTGTTTATGTAAAGGGAAGTGGCGCCTTATCCCTGAGTTCTCTGAGACCACTGATATCCAGCGCATGAGACTCCAGGAAACACCAGAAGGATTACTAGGTGGTGAGACCGCCGCTATTGTGGATGTAGAGGTTAGAGAGGACCAGTGCGGGCGCGTGACTGCCGGTAACCGGGTAGTACTGAACGGTATCCTCAAGGCGTACCAGACTAAGGAGCAATCCCTGTTATTAAAGACCTATATTGATGGTAATTTCTTAGAATTAAGGGAAAAAGAGTTCCTGTCTATGGATATCTCGGATGAAGAGATCGACCAGATTAAGAGTCTAAGTATGTCATCTGATTTAGTTCCTCAATTAGTTTCCGCTGTTTCGCCTTCAATTTATGGCGTAAATAACGTGAAAGAAGCATTGGTACTCCAGCTCTTTGGTGGTGTCTCCAAGGCAGAAGCCGACGGAAGCCGTAGACGCGGGGATATTCATGTGCTATTGGTAGGCGATCCCGGAATAGCAAAGTCAGCTCTCCTCAAGAGCATCATCAATCTCTGTCCCAGGGGCCTGATCGTAAGCGGCAAGGGCAGCAGCACAGCAGGACTCACAGCCTCCGTTGTGAAGGATACCTCGGGTCAGTTCACACTCGAAGCAGGGGCTGTAGTTCTCGCAGACCAGGGGCAGCTGATTATTGACGAGATTGACAAGATGGGAGAGGAGGACCGGTCGGCCCTCCACCAGGCCATGGAGCAACAAGAGGTTTCCATAGCAAAGGCGGGGATTTGCACGACGCTTCAATCCCGTTGCAGTATCCTCGCTGCGGCCAACCCCAAGCTCGGACGATTTGACGATGTAGTAGCTCTTGCAGAACAAATAGATATGCCTCCCACTTTATTATCAAGGTTTGACCTTATATTCTTGTTGTTGGATCATCCCTGTAAAGAGACTGACCGGAAGATCGTGGACCACATAATGATGGATAGGTCCGTTGTGCTGGACCGGAACCTGTTACGGAAATATATTGCGTACTCTAAGCAGAACATATTCCCTGTATTTACGGATGATGCGGAGATCGCAATCAAAGAGTACTATGTGCGAGTGCGGAACTTATCAAGTAAGGGTGGCGTGAAGGCCATGCCATTAACTCCAAGACAGTTTGAAGCATCGAGGCGATTATGTGAGGCTGCGGCACGCATGAGATTATCCCCTACTGTAGAGCTGAGTGATGCGGAGATGGCACTTAGAGTACTGGATTCAAGCCTGGTGAGTGTAGCCTATGATAAGGAGACGGGTACCTTCGATATCGATAAGATGTGTAACAAGATGAGTATGTCGTCCAGGAAGGGTGCAGAGATGGTTACAGAGATAGTGAGGAAACATATCGCTGATAATGGGGTGAAGTCAGTCTCGTTAAATGAAGTATGTCAATCCCTTCCGCAGATGCAGAGCAATTTAATAGAGCGTTATCTTGAGACAGCGTGTAGTGCAGGAATACTTTTCTCTCCAATCGTGTTACGATATGCTACACTTTGATCAAGAGGATAACTAATCAATATTTTTGATTCATCTTTATATACCTAGATCGATTTTCATTTTTGTAAAGTTTACTATACAGATAGTATTATTACCTATTACTTTCATAAAATAACAACATGGCGGTATGAATGAGAGAGAAGAGAGAGGAAGAATGACTCTCTATCAACACAACTTTTTTTCATGAGTGAAAGATCATATCTAAACATATATATTGATTAATCACCAAGTACATACTATGAAAGGTAAACCCGGACCCAAAAGGTCTCTTCGACCGTACCGCCAAAGAGGATTCACAATCTACGAAGACCAGGATGCATGGTTGGATAAGTATCAACAGAATGCATCAGCATGGATGAGAGTAGTTATCGACAATGCAATCAAAGCGAGTACACAGAGATAGAAACTTCCACTTCCTTTTTATATCAGTATTCTAATAGTACTATACTATGCAGATCGTTATTGATGATCGGATCATTGGATTCATAATCGGATTTGGTACCGCGACGTTCCTGTGGCTCGGGATCGGATATTGGTACGGAAAGAGGAGGAAACATGGTTCTTAAGGTTGTTATTGAATGTCCTGAGTGTGGGGAAGTAGAGTACTGTAACTATGAGTGGAGCGTACCTGAGGAAGTACCGTGCCCTATCTGTAAGTCAGAGTCGCGCGTGAAAGAACAGGGGTTGGTACAGAACTATCACGAACCGATTGTACTTAAGGCACGTTATATCCCCCTAGAGGATATAGATGAACCCAAATCAAGAGGAGTACCTGTAGATGAAGTGGACTACAGTTTTGTAAAGCCACCGAGGAAGTCGCGTGGCACCAAAAAAGAAGAGTGATCCCTTCACGGAGCTGAAGACCGATCCCGAGCTGAGGCCCCACTTTGTCCCAATCCCAGACTACGGGATGATCTCAGCCATACTTTTATTGAGAATCCTGAAACGGTTAGAGGAGCTAGACTTTGGCACAGTCGCGCCTAAGACGAAATAAGTATAAAAATACTAAGACAATAATTGATGGGTTCAACTTCGCGTCGAAGGCCGAGGCGCAGTACTATATGGACCTGAAACTGTTGAAAGCCGCAGGCAAGATCGAGTCGTTCGAGCTCCAGCCTAAGTATGAACTGATCCCACCGTATGTAAACGCCATAGGCAAGAAGATACGGGGCATGTATTATGTGGCTGACTTCTATATCATTGACTCGGACGGACGCAGCCATATCGTTGATGTGAAGGGCTCAATGGGGTTCCAGACCGAGACCTTCAAGATGAAGAAGAAATTATTTGAATGGCTCTACAGGGATAAAGTAATCGAGATTGTAACCGTAAGAGTTAATGGGAAGAAATAGACCACAAATATTCCTGTGTTGCTCTCATGCTCTCAAATGTACCTGCATCGGACCAGAACGTATCCTTTGTGAGAACCGAATAGGTTAATGACCCCTCCTGCATATATCTCCTGTTCACATCCGAGATCTCAAGTTCACCCCTTGAGGAGGGTTCCAGGTCCTCTAAGTAATCCCATACCTCTTTCCCATAGATATAGAGACCAGTGATTGCATATCCTTTATCTAAATATGGTTTCTCCTGTATATCTATGATCTCGTCGCTCTTCACGGTTGCAATACCGAACCTTGAGGCATCCTTTACCCACTTGAGATAGAGATGTGCTCCACGGTAAGGCCAGATGCCGCTCTTTGCACGCGGTACCCTTGGCGCGGGCAAGAAGATATTATCCCCTAATATTACTGCAACTGAATCCGCGTAAATAACATCCTGACAGATACTCAGTGCCTGTGCGATACCGCCTGGCTCGTCCTGTACTTTATAAGTGAAGTCGGCCTCGAACTGTTTACCGCTACCTAGTAGTCCAATCACGTCTCCCATATGGTCGCGGCCCGTGACAATGATGATGTCCCTGATCCCATTATTTATTAGGGTTTGTATCGGGTAATAGATCATTGGCTTATCACAGATCGGTAACAGATGCTTATTGGTAACCCGTGTGAGTGGGTCCAGGCGTGACCCGGTACCCCCAGCTAATATGATTCCTTGGATAATATCATCTCCAGTCCCTTATCTATACCGTACTCTCGCCTCCATCCCATCTTACCCAATTTAGTATCCCTCAGTCCATAGTGGAGGTCGTGACCGGGCCTTGAGGAATGGAAATCATACATCTTATAATACAGCGGTTTTCCCATCTTATCAGCGATGGTGTATGCGAGATCTAAGTTATCACACCACTCACCTACAATATGGTACTTCTGTCCCGGTGCCGCCTTATCCCTGAGGAACAGTAGTGCAGAGGCCACATCGTACCCGAAGATCCAGTACCGGGAGCCCGCCACCTTACCGTTTTTGGACGAGTATACCGGGAGCTCGGTACCATTCTTCACGCACCGTATCACAGTAGGGATATACTTCTCGGGGTGCTGGTCAAACCCGAAGATATTCATACAGTTCGTAGTGTACACTGGTAGTCCATATGTGACATGCCATGCATGTGCATAGTCTTCCCCTGCGGCTTTCCCTGCGCTATAGGGATTACTGGGGCGGTGTGGTGCCTCCTCATCGAACCCCTCTCCCGGATTCTTGACCGGGCCGTACACTTCATCTGTATTCCCGCAAAACATCAATCTCCCTTCTCTCTCAACCAACAAATTTTTATTTTTTACAGTAATACACCATATTTTCCCTGAATATTGTTTTAGGGATATTCTCTTGGTGCCTCTTTCCCCTTGTGATATTACAACAAATTTAGAGAGCCCACATATTTTTCTCCCATCTATAAATGATTCATTATACCTACTAAACACAGATGGTGAACGCCCTAACTTAACACTTAACTCCACAAGGTTCTCAATCAAACGATCTGATATCGTATTGTAAACTTCTGATTTTCCGGAATTGGGTCTATAACCATCAGAATCTATTAACCCATCATATAGTGCTTCCAAATGGGTAGTATCAAATTTTAACATCCAGTCGGGTATATGTTTATTTCTTGCACCACGTCCAAACTGGCTAAAAAATTCACACCATGCTTTAGATGAGAAATATAAATGTTCACCAGACTTCCCTTTATGTTTACTATATTTTATACCCAATTCCTGTAATGTTTTTTCGGTTCTCTCTCTCGCTTTGTCTTTTTCAGGTATATCAAAAAATATACGGTATGAGTTCTGCTTTGATTTGTGATTTTCGCCACTCTTTATTGATATAAATTGTCCAGATTCTTTGTCCCTACCTTGTTTCAGGTATTTCTCTCTATCCAAGCCACTTAATGTATCGGATACCCGTATCTGGTGTGATATAAAACCGTCCCCTATAAACACCCCACATAGATAAAATAATCCTAATGTATCTACTGGTTTTTTATCAATGAATATATCCTCTCTAACACCACAAACCCCAACGGGCCTCTGTGGTTTGAATTGAGATCCAACAAGTGATTCTGCATCCACCACTGAACCATCTGATAAGTACATCCTATGATTTGGGGTAACACAAAAATTGAACTGTCCATTATCTGAAACAACCATCTCCCCTGAGTAGTCTTGTATTAATATCTTCTCAATGGGTTGTTCCTCAACAAACCCGTTCTTGTTAAGGGTGAGTACACTATCCCCTACAGTAAGTTCAGAATATTTTTTGAACCCCTCTTTTGTGAACGCTCTTGTCTTCTCATCATAGCAAGAGAAGTAATTGACGGCCCCTACATTGTTGTGTCGCGCATACTCCAGGATATTCACTGTAGCCATCACATTATCCATTACTGTTATCTCGGGATTGAGTAATGTGAATTCTACTGATGAGTTGGCGGCCAAGTGGTAGATGTGATCGATCTCTCCCAAGTAACCCTTAACTAAGTCATTTATAGGTGACCGCAGGTTATGGTAGACAAACTTTACTCGTTTGGGGTCGTATGAGGGTAGGTTCGCAATCCGGTTCAGGTTCCCCGCATAGGTGAGCGAGTCCAGTACTACGATCTCGTCATCTGTATGTTGCAGGAAATACTCTACGACGTGTCGGCCAACAAAACCTGCGGCCCCTGTGATTAATACTCTCATGCTCCAATCGCCTTCTCAAAGTCTAGTGCGCTCCTCGTCATAGTATAGTTCCAGCTCTTCTCCCAAGCTTTCATTCCATACTTAGATATAGTTTCTGGTTTGGAAACAAAATGTTTCAGTGCATGGTAGATCTCCAGCGAGTCTCTGGGGGGCACGAAACACATCTCGGTGGTTCGGAACATCTCCGGCATCGCGGTAGAGGTCGTACTAATCACTGCACAGGCATGGGACGCGGCCTCTAAATTAGGTAATCCGAAGCCCTCTATCCAGCTCGGGTTCACGAAGATAGCTGACCGATCCATCAATCTGCCCAATTCGGTATCAGTCAATCCCCTATGGTAAGTCACAAACTCGGGTAGATCTTTGGGGCGCTCGAACCCGAAGCTGTGTACCGGGTACTTGGGGTAATCCTCGTGGAACATCTCGATTGCTACTTTCATTGTTTCATATCCTTTCCATCTTAAGGAGCGATAAGGAAACAAGATCCCCTCTCTTGGATCTTCTACAAAATAGTCCAGCGTAGTCTTCTTGGGCACCCCGTTATGGACAACATGCCCACCACCATATTCCAATTCCTGGTTATAGAGGCGCGCCGCAATCTTATCCCTGATGAATCGTGAGACAAAGATAGGGCACAAGTCTAATAGGTAACTCGCATCTACTATTGGATCATACTTTGGGTCTTCGGGATGGTCCCAGGCATACCACTGTTCGTAGTGCTGAACAAAGTAATACTTTTGTCCACATTGGTCAGACAGTCCGGCAACAATAAAGGCGGTCTCATTTGCTGTTGCGATTACAACATCAGCATCCGGGATATCCTCTTTCCAGAGGTACGTGTGACAGTACTGGGGTAGGTTAAGTTGCCTCCGCTTGTGTAACGGGAACCAGATCTGGCAGTCGTGCCCCATCCGGTTTAGCTCTGCGCAATGGGTCTGAACCTGTTTAACTCCACCGGAAAAGTTAAGAGTTGGTAAAATGAAGGTTATCTTAGCCATCTTTTCCATCCCATTAAGATATATGGATCATATGTTACATCTCTGTTACTTAATAACTTTGGGAGCGCGCGCAGCACGTCTAAATATGCTCTCAGTATATTTACGGGATCTCTCCACCCTTTAAGTAAAGCCCAGAGGAACCACTTCAGGCAATTGGGTACCGCGTACCGCCATGGGATATACTCGATCTGAAAGAAGTAGTGGTTTCTAATCATCAGGTACAGCATGAGTCCTAAGTCTCTTGACTTGTGGGTGAGCTTGTGGTACACAACTGCTTTAGGCTGGTACCAGATCTCCCATCCCTTCTGGATCAGTTTAGCGGCGAGCTGCGCCTCACAGTAGTACGCGAAATACTTTGGATCGTAGCCACCGGCCTCTAAGAATGCATTAGTACGTACCAAGCACCCCGTAGCCGCATATACTCCCACCTTAGACGGTTTGTTTGGATCTGATAGACCATAGACATCAAAGAACTGGTCGTCGCCTTCCTGATACATCTCTTTGACACTATTGAGTATCTTACTTGTAAGTATACTATCATCCCGTTTCTGTTTGACGCGGCCACAGACAATGGCACACTTTGGGTTAGTGTCCATAATCTCGAAACAGGCTTCTAGGAATCCTTCAGATAATGTTGCATCGTTATCCATTAAGAGAAGAAAATCACTCTTATTAGCATTAACAATCTGATTCGTAGGTTCTGCAACACCTTTATTGTCCTTTGTGGTGTTATGCCAGACTATAATATCCAGTCCATAGCCCCCAGAAATCAAAAACTGTGCTTGTCTAGCAATAGAGTTTAGTGCCTCTTCCACTTCTTCCGGGCGCTCCTTATCTATGATAATGGCAAGGATCTTCATTTCAAATATCCCCCCTCATAATCATAATTCCAATTATAACAGAAATCTGGTTGGTATGGGATGTATTTCTTTTTTCCATATTTAAACGGGCAGCAAGGAGTATCCCGATTATAACAATCATCACAATCTATCATAACAATAACTGCCTCAGTAGTTTGATTGGATGTTTCAGATAGTATTTGAAATACGGTTTCACGGTTGATTCCATGGACCACCCCACCCCCCATGAGTTCAGACAACCTTCGCAGTCTTTCACACAAGGTGCCTTTAATCTTGACCCAGAGAGTACTTCACTTATTGTCATTGGTCTTAAATGACCCTCTGGATCTGCATGTTTTTTCACATTCCCTATCACATAATCCCAATGTGTTAAGCAGGGTACCACATCACCATTACACTTTAATGCAAAGAAGGTACGGAGCGCGTAACAGTCAAACTTTATTGATTTTCCATCCATCCAGTTTAACCACATATCGGTCAGGATAGAGTAGTTACAGTCCTTCACGATCTGTCGTTCTTTATCGGTGGTTATATAATCCTTATCCTTGTTATTATAAAAGTCCGATCTATTAAACCATTGTACGAGGAATTCGAG